>Ga0302251_1000222_pt1 | contig 65918 bp, 73 predicted proteins | sample AAG_RA_Gln_MG_FD_193534 | JGI IMG/M metagenome (GOLD analysis project Ga0302251, IMG submission 193534) | Enriched activated sludge microbial communities from anaerobic digester in WTTP, New Holstein, Wisconsin, United States - AAG_RA_Gln | ecosystem: Engineered > Bioreactor > Anaerobic >... | reverse complement strand
GGTTAAATAATTTCTCGATAGAGGAAGGGAAACGGAGGCGAGAGGATTCGAACCTCTGAGAGGCTTACGCCCCCTCCGGTTTTCGAGACCGGTGCACTCAACCAGCTATGCGACGCCTCCAGATATTTTCGAAGTAATTATTTATACCAGAAATCCTCCTAAAAAGCAAGACGGTTGATTGAGGCCCCTCTCTGGGAATGAGGGGGTAAGGATCTATGGTATCATTCTCATAATAGATACATAATTCAGTTGCCATTTAGCGGGTTTTTTGGTATAAATAAGACTTGTAAAGGCGGGAAATCCGGCCTTTCCGTAAAGAAAAAATCTCTAAATCCAATTTCTTACCGTAAATTTGAGGCTCCTTTGGGTTAAGGAGCTTTGTTAGGATTGTCTTCAGCTCCTAAAGGAGGTAGTAAAATGCGTAACTGGGTAGTGTTATTATCGGTATTTATGCTGGCCGGATGCGCGTTTGTATTCACCGATGTCAACACCAGGGATTTTACCAGCGTGACGACGGGAATGACCTCCGCTGAAGTTGAAAATACTCTTGGCATACCTTTTCAGACAAGCAAAGAGATCGTTGCCGGTAAGGAATACGAAATCTGGATTTATCCCGCCGATAAAATCCATCCTTCTCAGTCATCCGGGAAAATGATCGGTGTGAGTGATTACGAAGTCTTGTTTTTGGATGGAAAAGTGGATCAGTGGCGCAAGACCAGAACGATCGCCCAGCCTGGCTACCAGGCGCCAACCAAGGCAATAAAAGCGGAATAGAGTATTTAAACTTACCAAGGTATATTTTATTCTCTGCATTATTTAATCAAATCGCAGAAATTCCCGGCTTTCAAGTCGGATTTACTTTGGCCAATCGGAATAATACTTTGGCTAATGTGTGATATACCTTAGCCTATCGGAAGGCTAAGTATTCACCTGTGTGATATGCCTTAGCCTATTTTTAATTTGGAGAGGTGCCGGAGCGGTCGTCCCGTTTTCTGCATAAAGGAATAAGGCGACGGGATTTCTCAGAATAAGGAAATATAAGATAAAACAGGCACGCCTGGTCCCGCGAAGCGGGATCCCGCAACCTATTTAATAACTTGAAAGGAAAGCGGGAAAAGCGTGTGACTCGCAAGGAATGTGTGCTGAGTAGATTCTGTTAACTTTTTAATTTGGAGAGGTGCCGGAGCGGTCGAACGGGCACGCCTGGAAAGCGTGTGACTCGCAAGGGTCCCAGGGTTCGAATCCCTGCCTCTCCGCCATTGTTGACGCTCAGGCGAACCCTGTTCTACACCGTTATCGGTGTGGGGCAGGGTTTCCTGTTTTTTGGGGTCAATTTGGCAGGAAACCTCGTCAAACGGCTCGCCAACGTACATCCGCATGATAATGTGGTCATCATGGACGTCTATGGCCTTAATAAGGGCTTTTAGCAGGGTTATTTGGGCTTCTGCCGGGGCTTCGTCCAGATGAGCCATGGCGAACCGCAGGTTTGAATATAAGTATTCGCTGGAGTGGATCGACATGTCAGCGGCCCTGCGGCGTGCGACCGCTTTTGAGAGCTGATCTTCAGCCACCGTGATTTCCTTTTCGTAGGCGGTCATTTTTTCAGAGTAGGTGACGCCTCTCGGAATCACTTTCTCAATGGCTAAGTTTAAGAGCTTGGCCGCCGCTTGTTTCGCCTTTTCGAGTTTCTTTTGGAGGGTCTTGATTTCTTTATCGTAGATTTCCAGTTTGGTTGCATTATCCTTGATGGCCTTTCCCATCGCCTTCACGATTATTTCTTGGTCTGTTGACGCTCGCCTAAAGAAGGCAATTACCGCTTCATCAAACGCCGTAGCGGATATCCGCTTGGTGTCACACCCGAGTTTCTGTCTCGCCCGGCTACACTCGTAATAATAAAAAATGTTGCCGTTATGGCTGTGAGCTATGGTGCAGACGAAACTACTCCCGCATTTCCCACACTTCAGTAATCCTTTCAAACGCTGGTTATAATCTTTGACTATTTTCTTGAATCTGTGTCCGGGCAGGTTTGCCGTGATCACACGGTTCGCCTTGTCCCAGAGTTCCTCATCAACTATCGCTTCGTGTGTGCCTTTGTGCAGTTCTTTGCAGTAGGAAATCATACCTTTGTAGAACGGATTCTTGAGAATTTTGGCTACCGTTTGTTTGCGCCAGACCATTTTCTTGGCTGTCGGCACTTCGCTTTGGATGAGAAGGTGCCCGATTTCGCTTAGGGTCTTGTTATCAGCGGCCAGTTCAAAAATTCGGCGTATGTGCGGGGCTATGGTTTCATCAATCACGTTTTTATGAGGTTGTCTGCCGTTTGGGAGGGGCTCACCGTCTTTGATTTGTTTGTAGCCAAACGGTGGTTTGCCCGCTACCCATTTGCCTTGTCTTGCCCGGGCGATCGCTGAGGCTTTGACACGTTCACCGGTCATTTCACGCTCGAAAGCAGAGAGCAGTCCGATGATGCCGATAACAACCCTGCCGATGGCGGTTGAGCTGTCAAGATTCTCACGAACGGACAGGAAGTCGACCTCTTTGGCTTTGAAGATGTCAATCATCCCGTAAAGATCACGAGGATTTCGGGTCAGGCGGTCGAGCCGGAAGAAGATGATCCCATCGAACGATCTTGTTTTTTGGATATCTTTTAGGATTGATTGAATGCCTGGCCGGTTGAGATCCTTGCCGGAGTATCCATCGTCATTGATGATGCCGTTCTCGCCGAAATTAGCCATCTCATAGCCAAAGGCCTCGAGCATGTTTTTGCAGTGGTGCGCTTGGGCGTCCAGTGTCGTGTAGTCGCCTTGTGCCTGATCGTCGGTTGAACATCTGGTGTAAATTACGAATCGTTTTCGTTTTCTTTCTAGTGCTGGCGCTATCATTTTTCTCCTTTCCTTTACAACAACCCCTATAACAACCCCTCGGACAAGTCAAGCTATAACAAGCCTTACGGTCTATAAGTTGCCTTAGTCATACATTCCCCATTTTTTCGGTTTTTGTCGGAGTTTTTTTCCGACACTTTTCGGGATTACGGGGAATGTACGCCCTGAGGTGATACCAAATGGGCAAACCAATAGTCAGTCAGTTTCAAAAACGTTTCGGCGATCGAATCACGGTTGTTTACGCAGACAAGCCCCGCAGTGTGGTTGAGGAGCAAACACAAGGGGAAGTGCTGGCGAAGGCCGTCACTCAGGTTATAGCCGGGATTTTAAAGCGTGCCCCCACGCAGGAGGAGTTGCTCGGATTGGTTGATATATCCGGGACGCACTCTCGTCGGAAATCCTAAATCACGGAGCCCTCCGTGATTTTGTTGAGGGGTTATTAAAGCTATCCTTTAGTTGGGCTCATTTGAGACACCGCAAAAAAAAGAAAGCGGAGGTGTCTCATGATGAGTCCGAGGTACGAAGGTCTGTTTCAAGATTGGGAAATTGGGGTAGCGAAAAACGTAATTGAGAGGTTCAGGAAGCAGTGGAAATGTTTAGAGCTGGAAGGATTTGAGGATCTTTTACAGGAATGCTTATCTTACTGGCACTTCTCAAAAGATGATTATAACCCTTCAGCCGGGGCAAATGAACGAACGTTTATGTCCCGTGTTATTGAGCATAAGTTACAAAAGATTGTTCGAGATTTAACTAGAGATCGAAGGAACATATTTAATAAATCGGTTTCCTTAGATAGCCCGATTTCAAATGACGAAGATTCGCCTACCTATTTAGATCAGCTTTCAGAAGACGAAGATCACGCCTCAAATCTGCATATCACCGCATTACTCAAGATCGATATCCACCGGACTATTGAGAAGTTGACTCCACAGCAGAGGGAGTTGTGCCGCCTTTTGGGCGAGGAAGGATTAAGCGTTTCGGAAGCCAGCGAGTTGCTTAAGACGCCTCGAAGCACTCTCTATGAGGACATTAAGCGCATCAAAGCCATATTCCAGCGGGAAAACCTTCATGAGTATCTCGAATAAAAAAGTTCCGACACTTTTCGGAATTACGGGGAATGTACGCCTTGGAGGAAAAAACGATGCAGGTTTGTAGATTCAAATTCAACAGAAGTTTAAGCCGTGAGCAGATTGAGGAAAAGATCGCCTTTGCGATCGTGGCCGCTGAATGCACGTTTGGGCAGGCGAAAGTCAGACTAAATGCGGCGTATCTTGCGGCGGACAACAAGGTCGTTATCGATGTTTCCAGCCCGGTGGGCGAGCACATAGCGGAGGTGTTCACCGGGCTTCTTATTAAGGATTACGGGGAGCAGTCATTTACCGTTGAAAGGGTGCGCAATGAAGGTACTTCGGGGTCTAAAGGAAATTTATAAGCGCTTGAGTTGGTATAACCGGATGCGTTTGCGGGAAGCCAACTGCAAGGTTTTAAGGAGAAGGGCGTGAGTCTTTACAGGCACCAGAAAGAGGCTGTTGAGTTCGCTATCCGCAATCGTGGGTGTTGCGCTTTATTTCACGACCCCGGCTTGGGAAAAACTCGCACAGGGCTTGAGGTGTTTCGCTATTACAGAGGAAAACACCCCGGGCTTCGGCTTTTGGTTGTATGTCCGCTTTCCTTGGTCAATTCAGCGTGGGGTGTGGATATCAAGAAGTTCACTGACTTCACTTACGCACCATTCAAGGAGATCAAGGGCGAGGTGCCGGATATTGTGGTTATCAACTACGAGTGCCTTATCTCAAAGAATAATCTGCCGTTGGTTGAGTCGCTTATATGGAAGCACCGCTTCATGTGCATTCTCGATGAAAGTTCCCGATTAAAAAATAATAAAAGCGTCACCACAAAAACGCTTCTTGAGTTAACTGGTTGCTTTCCTTATCGGCTAATTGCTTCCGGGACCCCGATGCCGAACAGCGAGCTTGAGCTCTGGGGGCAAATGAATTTTGTCCAGCCGGAGTTGCTTCATAAATCGTTCTACGCATTTCGCAATACTTATTTCCATTTGGAACGTAACGGGATTATGCGGCAGGGAAGCCGGTACATGAGTAAAGACGAGATTCGAGAAATCTTCAGCCAAGGATGGAAGTACGACATCACGGACGAGAACAGGGAATTGTTGATGGCCGAGATTAAGCCATACACGCACTGGGTTAAAAAAGAGGAAGCGTTGGATCTTCCCGAGAAGATCGATGAGACACGGGAAATCACGCTCTCGGCGCAGGAGCGCAAGGCTTACAAGGAGATGGAGGATTTGCTTATCACTGAGATTGAGGGCGTTGAGGTCACGGCGCAGATCGCTCTTACGAAACTCATGAAATTGCGGCAGGTGACAGCCGGGTTCTTATATTCGGCAACCGGGGCGGCGCTTCAAATCGGAACGTCCTCAAAAATTAAAGAGCTTGATGAGGTGCTGGAGGAATTAGGAAACCAGCCAGTGATCATTTGGGTGCAGTTTCATCACGAGGTTCACGCCATTCAGAAACTCATCAGCGAGAAGTACGGGGCAGATCGGGTTACGACGCTTTACTCCGACACTCCCGACCGAGACGAGGCGATCAACAAATTCAAAAACAACGAGGTGCGGTATCTCATAGCGCATCCACGCTCGGCGGCGCACGGGCTTACGTTCGTGAACTGCTCGGCGATGGTGTTTTTCAGTCTTGATTACTCGTATGAGGCGCACGCTCAAGCTCGGGATCGCATTCACCGGATTGGGCAGAACAAGAGTTGTTTGTACGTTTACTTGGTGGCGAAGGATTCGATCGATGAGGAGCTTCTGAAAGTTCTCCAACGCAAACAGTCATTACAGGACGTGGTTTATGGAATCGTCAGAAAAAAGGCTAAAGGAAAAAGTCCTCGTAATGCTTAGGAGGGAGTTTGGTGATGCGTGGGTTTATAAAACGTCGGACAGATGGAAGGCGGGAATCCCGGACGTGCTCATCTGCAGGAAAGGACGCTTTTTTGCGGCCGAGCTTAAGGTCGGGAATAACAAGGCTACGAGAATACAGCTTTACGTTCTTGAACAGATTAAACGTGCCGGTGGGCGTGTCGCTGTGTGTCGTAGTGTGGATCAGGTCAGGAATCTACTTACTAACGAAGGAGGTGATTTAAATGATTAAGGTCGGAGAAAAACTTCTCATCGCCGTGAAGGTGAAAAGCATCACGGAATCCGAGGAGGGGCTTTCATACCGGGTTTGCCCTGTAGGCAAAGACCGGTATTCCTCGATGGATATCGTTGACGCTGATATCCAGTCGTGCATGGGACAGGAAATAAAGGGAGGTAAATAATGCCGGAGAAAGACACAGAAAGAGAGTTGCTGTATCGGTTCAAATGCGCACGGGAACGCCGGGATGAATCAAAAGCGGCGTTGGACGAGTCGCAGGAGGAATACGAGAAAGCGGAATCAAGGCTCATTGAGTTTTTGGAAGCGAATGGGGCGGTATCCACGGCGAAGTATGAGGGCATGGGATACGCCCAGATTCAAAAACCGAAACTTTATGCGAGCTGTCGGCAGGAGAACATGGACAGGCTTTTTGATTTCCTTAAAGAGCAGAAACGTGAGGATCTAATCAAGACAACTGTCATGCCGCAGACCCTTTCGAGCTTTACGAAAGAATGCATAGAGGGAGGGGTCGAGGTTCCGGAGTTTATCAGTTATTACTTAAAACCAACAATCAGGCTTTACGCCTGAAAAACGAAGGAGGCATGACATGAGTCAGGAAATCATGAAAGCGCAGAGCGGTTCTTTAATGCAGGCGGATAAAGAGCAGAGAGGTTTTGAATCCGGCGTTGATCAGCAGGACTTGATCATCCCGAGAGCCAAGCTCATTCAGGCGTTGTCGCCTGAGATGCAGGAAGGATTGCCCGGTATAAAGGTCGGGGCGATCATCAACTCGCTCACAAAGGAGGCGTTACCGGAGGAGTTTATCCCGATATTCTCCTTCAAGAATTACATCAGGTTCAACCCGAGGAGTAAAGATGATCCGAATTTCGACTCGGACTTTGAGCCGGGAGCGATTATTTGGCGTTCAGCGGACCCCAGCGATCGGCAGGTGTTGGAGCAGACGAAGTTCGGGCCTAACGGTGAGAAACCGGTGGCCACGACGTTTCTTAACTTCTTCTCGTATTTTCCGGGTGTTCCTATGCCGGTGATCGTTAGTTTCGCAAAGACGAGCTATCGCACCGGTAAACAGCTTCTGTCACTGGGAAGGTTTTGCGGCGGTGATATGTTTTCCCGCAAGTACCGTTTGACCTCGCAGATGGAGTCAAACAATATCGGCACTTACGCCGTGCTACGAGTGACGCCAGTGGGAGACAGCGCATCGGAGGAGTTCGCCGTGTGCGAGAGGTTGTGGAAAGACTTCGCCGCAAAAGCGAAGGATATTCAGGTTCACGTTGAGGATACCACGGAGGAAGAAAGACCATACTAAAGAGGATAAGGGGTGGGGACGTTTTGTCCTCACCCCTGTTTTTATAGGAGTGTTTTATGACAATACCGGAACAGTTACGTGATAACCGGTATGGTTTCCTCAAACTTCGTGGTCAGACAAAAATGCCGCTTGAGCCCGGGTGGCAGAAGAAACCGTACCGTTTTACAGATATTGAGCCGTGGGTTAGCACCGGCAACAACTACGGCGTAATGGGCGGCGAGGGTGAGCTGATCATCCTTGACGCTGATCAGAAACGCATAAGCGAGATCGCCGAGTCTGATTTGCCGAAAACATTCACGGTGAAGACGCCGAAGTGCGGGCATCATTACTATTTCTTATGCGCAGAGATCACACGCAAGATTGTCCTTAATAAGGACAAAGAACATTTTGGAGAGATCATATCGAGCGGCGCTCAGGTTGTCGGGTGTGGATCGATTCATCCGGAAACAAAGACGCCGTATGAGTTGTTTCGGGATTTAGGGATCACACGCATCAGCCGGGAGGAGATATTCTCGCCGTTGGCTGAGTTTTTGATTAACGACAAGCAGTTGTATGACGGCATAAAGCCTGAGGATATAGATATCATGTCGGTTCTGCAAAAGAACGGCATTGAGTTAAAGAAAATATCCGGACAGTATTTTTGCTCTCATCCGATTCATGGATCAAAGACCGGGGCGAATTTAGTTATTCATCCGGAGAAGAACGTATGGAAGTGTTTTCGGTGTGATTCAGGCGGCGGAACGCTTCTTTTGATCGCTGTGCTCGAGAGACTTATTGAATGCGAGCAGGCGAAGTCAGGGGCTTTACGGGGTGATTTGTTCAAGAAGGCAGTCAAGATTGCGGAGGAGAAGTACGGATTCAAGATTAAGAAGCAAGTCGGCGTTGCTGTTCCGGCCGGATTGTGGAATGACGAGTGGAACGCCAAGAGGCTTGTCGAGCGGCACGCTGGCTTAATCAGAAATTGTGATCATCTTGGAGGCTGGCATGTGTGGAATAAGAAGGCGTGGGTTGCTGATGAAATTCATTCGATAACAGCTCTCGCTCGGGAAACTGTCGGGACGTTTCATGAGTATTTACATGACATGGATGAGGACGGGCAACAGTCATTTCTTAAACATATTCGCTCATCGGGTAATGAGACAAAACTCAAAGCGATGGCGAATGTCGCACGAAGCTGGCCGAAGATGTCAGTCCGTTCTGATGATTTTGACGCTGACCCGTATTTGCTCAATTGTCAGAATGGAGTCGTTCAGTTAAAGACAGGCAAGCTGATTCCGCACAGTCCGGATCTGCTTTTAACGAAGATCTGCAACACGCATTATGATTCCAGCGCCAAATGCCCGGAGTGGATTAAATTCTTAAACACGATTTTTCAGGGCAATGAAAACCTCATCACGTTTATTCAGAAAGCGGTGGGGTACGGACTCACGGGAGATGTGTCGCAACAGATATTTTTTATTCTGCATGGTGACGGTGCGAATGGTAAGTCCACGTTTGTTGAGACGTTCTATAAGATTCTCGGCAGTTACGCCGCAATAACGCCCACCTCAACGCTTATAGCGAAACGTGGTAACGAGATTCCCAATGACGTTGCCCGGCTCAAAGGCGCACGGTTCATTATTTCATCGGAGCTTGAGCGATCGAAGCTTCTTGATGAAGCTTTGGTCAAGCGGTTCACAAGCGAAGAACCGATATCAGCTCGATTCTTGCGGCAAGAGTTTTTCGAGTTTAAGCCAACCGGCAAGATATTCCTTTCCACAAATTACAAGCCCACGATCAGAGGAACGGATGACGGTATTTGGCGGCGCATTCGCCTGATTCCGTTTGATCATAAATTTGAGGGAGTACAGCGGATTGAGAACTTTGGGGATAAGTTTTTGCTTCCGGAATTGCCGGGGATATTGGCGTGGGCTGTTAGAGGCTTCTTGAGGATGCAGGAAGAAGGCATGAAGCCACCGGATATCGTTATGAGCGCAACGCAGGAGTATAAATCAGCAGAGGATGGCGTGGGAGCGTTTTTGGATGAGTTCTGCGAGCTTGATGAATGGGCGGAGGTTTCAGTTTCCGATCTGTATGCGGCTTTTAAGGAAAACTCTGACTTTTACATGAAGAAGAAGGAGTTCAACGATTACTTGGAGAAGCATGGATACAAGAAAGAAAGGCGCACGGCTGGCGAACAGAAGGGCAGGTTTTTCTGGAAGGGCATCCGGGTGAGCGGGTGCGAAGGGAGCGAAAATGGCAGACCGTACTAAGTTGCTTCACTCGGGCATGTTTTGTCTCTGCCATAAGTCTTTGATTTATAAGCGGTTTCTAATTTTGGCTAGTGATGGAGTGAAGCTGGTGAAGCATTTTGCCATAACTCGTGTAGAAAACATCATCTTTATATATGCGTATAAGCAATTAGGGAAAAACCCTTCACTTGCTTCACTGCTTCACTGGAGTTGTTATGGACAAGCATGAGGAATTCAAACGCCTATATAAGAAGTTTGTTGATGGCTCACGCTGGTTGAATCAGAAGATTCAGGAGGGGACAGCCCGGGAAAAGGATAAAGAAGAATTTAATAAGCGGGTAGTCGAGCCCATGGACGCTTTATGGGCGACGTTTACCGATGAGGAGAAGGACTACTGGGGCAAGGTTAAGTACGCCGTGGATTTGTTTGAAGGAACAGTTGTTTTGGAAGACGAGGAGAAGAAAAGAAAACAAGATGAAGAACAAAGCAAGAGGAAGAAGAAGCGATGGAGAAATTATTCCCGATCATATTAATCGTTTTAGATTTCGCCGCAGGTGTTGTGTATGCCTGTGGCGGGGATGTGCGGCACGCAGTTTATTGGATGGCCGCTGGAGTGCTGACGATATGCGTGACGTTTTAGGCAAGAATTTTTACGGGTCCTTCTGGGGGCGGTTTGGGCGAGGGTCGGGCGAGGCGCATTTTGTGAGTGATACAAAAATCAAAAATGCGTGTCAGTGTCAGTGGGGTCAAAAGATGGGGTCAAAATGGTCAAAAGAAGCTCAAAAAGGCGCATTTCATGGGGGAATTCGCTTAGAAATGGGCAAATAAGGAGGAATTTCGATGGCAAACATTAATGTCAATCCTGACATTTGCGATGTCAGTGTGTCAGAGCTTAAACCGGCTCCGTATAACCCGAGAGAGATTTCGGACGAGGCGTTAGCGGGGCTTCGGCAGTCGCTTGAGCGGTTCGGGATGGTGGATCTCTTGGTTGTGAACCGACGCAATATGAGAATCATCTCAGGGCATCAGCGGTACAAGATTTTGCAGGAAGCGGGCGTTGATAAAGTCCGGGTCATCATGGTTGATGTGGACGAGATAGCCGAAATGGCTATGAACGTGACGCTCAACTCTCAAGAGATAACCGGGCAGTGGACAGCGGCGATTATCCCGCTTCTTGAGAAATTGCGCACGGAGAACGGTGACGCATATCTTGCTTTGCGTATGCAGGAGCTCAGGGATCAGGTGCGAGAGTTTGAGCAGGAGAATAAAGGCATTGGCAAAACGCTCCCTGATGACTTACCCGAACCGCCGAAGGATCTTATCACCAAGCCCGGGGATTTATGGATTCTCGGTGATCATCGCTTATTGTGCGGTGACAGCACCAAAGAAGAAGATGTCGCCCGGTTAATGGACGGACAGCAGGCGGATTTGCTGGCTACGGACCCGCCATATTGTGTTGATTACACCGGTAAGGATAGACCCAATGGCGGCAGGGATTGGTCGAATGTTTACCACGAGATTGATATTCCGGACGCATCAGCGTTCATGAGAAGTTTTTATTCGGTCGCTTTGAAATTTATCAAACCGCACACGGCGTTGTATCTCTGGCACGCATCGAAGCGCAGAAGCGAGATTGAGTGCGTGTGTCAGGAATTAAATATTCTCATTCATCAGCAGATTATTTGGGTGAAGCCGTGCGTCATACTGACTTACTCGTTTTACTCATGGCGGCATGAGCCGTGTCTTTTAATGTGGGTTAAGGGACAGAAGCCGCCTTACCGGCCGAAGGACAAGTCTATCGGAAGCGTTTGGTCGATTGATTTCGTACGCTCGGGTGATCCCACAACACCGGAATATCACACCGATGTTTGGGAACTTGATTGGGAAGGCAAGAAACGGGGAAGCACAATCGCTGAACACCCCACGGTAAAACCGACCGAGGTGTTCGCAATACCCATGCGGGTGCATACGCAGGTGGGGAATATCTGTTTTGAGCCGTTTTGCGGATCGGGTTCGCAGATCATCGCCGCAGAGAGGGTGAATCGCAGGTGTTTTGCCATGGAGCTTGAGCCGTTTTTTGTCGATGTGGCTGTTAAACGTTGGGAGGAATATACCGGCAAGAAAGCGGTGAGAGCGTAATGGAAGAAGTAAAACCGAAACAGAATTTGGCGGACATCGCTCGGAAGAAACGCAATCTGCATTTGATCGAGAAATTGCATAGCGGTACGCCGCTCACAAAGATCGAGATTAAAGAGCTTGAGGAATTTGAGAAAGAGCCGCAGGAGCCGACCATCGTTAAGAGCGCAGATGAAGTGGCGCAGTTCATGGACGTGTCGGAGCGTACGGTTTACCGGTGGCGCAATGAGGGTATGCCGGTCACCAAGGACGGTTTTTATGATCTTGAGCGTATCAGGGTCTGGTTTGAGGAACGAGAAAAAACCGGCGATGGAGAGGGCAAGGCTTACTGGGAAGAAAAGATCAGGAAGTATAAAGCGACGCTTCTTGAGCTTGAGTTGAAGAAGGTGCAGAACGAGCTTGTCTCAAGCGAGGAAGTGGAACGGGGGCGAATAGCGAGGGTCATGGCGGTTAAACGTGCGTTCTTGGCGTTGCCGACAAGACTCGCCCCGGTTCTGTCAATGCAGGAACCGAGAGAAATTGAGGTCGTTCTTTATGAGGCGATATCAGAAATTATTGATGAGTTTGCTGGAGTAACAAATGAGAACACTGAAACAAGACAGGGAAATATGGACGCAGGCGGAACAGCAGTCGTGGAAGCGTCCGGCGAAAATAACGGTCAGTCAGTGGGCGGATCAGTACCGTTATCTTAATCCGGTAACGTCAGCGGAGCCGGGCAGGTGGAAAACTATCCGCACGCCGTATCTGCAGGGTGTCATGGACGCTTTCACGGATCCGTATGTTGAGGAGATCACGGTCATGGCGGCGTCTCAGGTCGGAAAGACCGAGGGCATGTTCAATATGCTGGGTTACGTTATTGATCAGGACCCGGGCCCCACGCTGGTTGTTTTGCCGAGAGAAAACGACGCAAAGAGCGTTTCGTATAATCGTGTGCTTCCCATGATTCATGGATCGCCGGTTCTTCGCAATCGAATGCCGCTGAACGCCGACGACATGACAAAGCTGGAATATCGTTTTGATCGGATGATTCTTTTCTTCGCTGGGTCGAATAGTCCGGCGGATTTGGCTTCAAGACCGATTCGTTATTTGTTTTTAGACGAGATTGATAAATACCCGAGATTCTCAGGACGTGAGGCGGATCCGATTAAGCTGGCGACAGAGCGGCAGAAAACATTTTGGAATAAAAAGACCGTTAAAGTTTCAACGCCTACTACTCGGGACGGGTATATCTACCGGGAGTTTGAAAAATCAGATCAGCGCAGGTTTTTCGTGCCATGCCCGCATTGTGGCGGGTATCAGATACTTGTGTTTGGTCAGATTAAATGGCCGGAGAATGAACGATCTGCGGAGAAGATTAGGAACGAGCGGTTGGCGTGGTACGAGTGCGAGCATTGCAAGAAACGGATTGATGATTATCAGAAACAACAGATGCTCAATCATGGGAAGTGGGTGCCGAGGGATTGTGAGATAAACGAGCAAGGCGAGATTTGGGGTGAGGGAGTAAAGAGCAAGCACAGAGGTTTTTGGATCAACTCTCTATATTCGCCGTGGCTTAATTGGAGCGATATCGCCGCTGAGTTCTTGAAGTCGAAAGATTTTATTGAGCTGTTGATGAACTTTGTCAATTCGTGGCTCGCTGAAGTATGGGAGGAAAAAATTGAGGAAACCACGGTTGACCGGGTTAAGGCACACGCCTGCGAGTATACGGAGGGAATCGTTCCTGATGAGGCGGTTGTTTTAACGGCGGGCGTTGACGTTCAGAAAGATCATTTTTATTACGTCATTCGTGGCTGGGGTTATGAGGAGCAGTCGTGGCTTGTGCGGTGCGGATCGCTGGAATACTGGGATGATTTGGTCGAGGTGTTGTTTAAGACCGAGTATCGAAAATATTCAGGAGATGAGACGCTTCCGGTTTACATGACTTGCGTTGACTCGGGGTTCAGGACTGATGAGGTGTATCACTTTTGCAGGCAGTGGCACGATCGTGCGAAAGCGATCAAGGGGCAGGAAGAATTAACGGACGGCAGGTTTTATCGTGCGTCAAAAATTGATATCAACTCACGCACGGGAAGCATCATCAAGAACGGTCTGGTGTTGTGGAATCTTAATGTCACGCAGTACAAAGATAAGATCAGCCGCCTTGTGGCGAGTAAGGATCCGGCGAAGTGGCATCTGTTCAAGAATCCATCGGATGACTATCTTTCGCAATTCACGTCCGAGCATAAGGTTTTGGTAAGGAATAGAAACACCGGCAAGGCGAAGGAAGTTTGGCAGAAAAAACGCTCCTCGGTTGCGAATCACTATCTTGATGCGGAGGTTTACGCTATCGCCGCCGCTGACATAATTCGTGCGCTTAATCTTCGCAGAGACGAGCGCACGGTACATAAAGATATAAGGCAGGAACATAGCCGTTCCAGCTGGATTCGGAAACGAGAAGGGGCGTGGATTTAATGGGTGGAAGATGGCTCAACAGACACGAAAACTGGCTTGATAAAAAGAGCGTTGAGCGCCGACCGGTCGGTCGCCCTGTCAATGATAGCGAAGATTACGGCGTGAGGTATGTTCCATTGAAATGCCCAAAATGTCGGAGCAAAGACGTGAGATGTTATTCGAGTACGCCGCCGATTCGATATCATCTCTGTCGAGATTGTGGCTATAAATTTAAATCTGTTGAGGCAAGCGAGGAAAAATAATTATTACTATTTTGTAGTAACGACCCAATTGAAAAAGATTCAGGTTGAGATAAACTTGAATTAGAAAATTAAAAGCGGGACAGCTGATCACTGCCGCCGCACCCAATAAGCAATAAAAACCCGATTCCTTGCGCAAGGGGGAGTCGGGTTTTTTTATTGGGTCACGAGGGAAATTATGAGCGCACCAACAAAACAGGAAATGCTTGAGAACGTAGAGACGGCTATTAACGTACGCATGACTGGCGGAGCCGTGCAGTCGTATTCGATCGGCGGCCGCAATTTGCAGTACATAACATTGGCGGAACTTATAAAACTGCGGGACACGTTGCGGCAGGAGATTGCCGCAGGTAGTTCTCGCACGTCATACGCAAAGTTTGAGAATCCGGTATGAACATAAAAGAAAAATTAGCGAATGGTTTGGATGGGGTGGTTGGCTTTTTCTCTCCGAAAGCGGGCTTAAAGCGGCGCATGTTTCGTGAGGCGATTAAGTTATCCGAAAAGTTCGGGTCTTATCGTGGGGCTGAAAAGAACCGTCTTCGTTCGTCATGGATCCCGGGCGGAGGTTCGGCTGATCAGGATATTATTCCTGACTTGCCGGATTTAAGGGAGCGGAGTCGTGACTTAAACCGCAATGACGCTCACGCCTCTGGGATTACGAACACCATGACAACAAATATCGTTGGCACTGGTATTCGGCCACAGAGCAGGGTTGATAAAGAGGCTCTTGGGATCGCTGACAGCAAAGTGGATAAGTTTCAGAAAAACGCTGAACGGTCATGGAAGTTATGGCTTCCATATGCTGACGCAGGCAACCGCATGGACTTTTACGAGATTCAGCAGTTGGTTGACAGGCAGATTCTTGAAAACGGCGAGGCGATCGTTATCCCGGTCATGCTCAAAGATAAAAACCGGCCATATTCGCTCGCTCTGCAGGTTATAGAGTCGGACAGATTGGCTACGCCGCCTGATAAACGTGGCGACAAGACCGTAAGAGCGGGAGTTAGGGTTGGGGAGAATGGCGAGCCGCTTTCCTACTTCATTCAAAAAACACATCCGGGTGACTATCGGTTTACGAAGGCGGAAGAACGAGAATATATCGAGATTCCAGCCCGTAATGAGTTAGGCAGACCGAATGTGTTTCATTTGTATCCGGTTCAGAGGTCAGGACAGACTCGTGGCGTTCCGTTCTTCTCGCCAGTGCTTACGTATTTCAAAGATTTAGCGGAATACGCCGAGGCGGAACTTGTGGCCGCTCGCATTGCGGCGTGTTTTTCGATATTTATCACCTCGGAAGCGTCAATGGATCTTAACACCGGCTATGACCGCAACTTTCAAGGGCAATATTTAGAGTCATTAGAGCCGGGCATGATAAGACACCTACTTCCGGGGGAATCTATAACGTCGTTTAATCCCCAGCGGCCCTCAGCGACATTTGAGCCGTTCGTGGAAAAGATGCTTAGGGCTATCTCAGCGGCGTTGGGTTTGCCTTACGAACTGGTCGCAAAGGATTTTTCCAAGACGAACTATTCAAGCGCACGTGCGGCACTTCTTGAGGCACGCAGGTATTTCAAGGTTAGACAGGAATGGCTCGCCCGCAAACTTTGTCAGCCAGTTTGGGAAATGGTCTTGGAAGAAGCGTATCTCAGGGGCGAGTTAGGGACGATTTCTTTTTACGAAAATAAACAATACTGGGTCAACGCATCGTGGATCACACCGGGCTGGGAATGGGTTGATCCGCTTAAAGAAGCCCAAGCGGCAGAGGTGGGGATCCGTAACGGAATCATCACCTATTCAGATCTGTATTCAGCGCAGGGCAAAGATTGGGAGGAGTGTTTTGAGCAAAGAAAAAGAGAGCAAGAAAAAATCAAAGAACTCGGGCTCGAGATCAATAAGAAGCCAGATTCTGTTGATGGTAAGGGCGCAGATGCAAACAGCGCAGACGATGATCGTGGAGGTGAGGAATAAATGAGAAAAGATTTATTTCGAGCGGATGTCGCTCGTTCCGGCAAGGTCAGGATTGATAGAGAGGCGTCTGTTATTAACGGATTCGCTGTTGTGACGAAAGGCGTGACGAAGGACAGCCGGGGAGAGTTTGACGACATCGCTCTGGATTCAGTCGTTGAGTTTGGGAACAAGGCGAAAGCGGGAATCAAATCAAGATTTGGTCATCCCAACATGAGTAGCACCGCACTCGGCACGTTCTTGGGGAGGGTGAGGAACTTTAGACGTGATGGAGATATCGTCAGGGCTGATCTTCATATTGATAAAACGGCTTTTGACACGCCAGATGGAGATCTCGCCGGATATGTGCTTAACCTCGCCGAAAGCGATCCGGAGATGTTTGGCGCATCAATGGTGATTTATTGGGAGGAGGAGAAGCGAGAAGGCTTGGACGCTAATGGCAACGAACTACCGCCGTTCATTCGTGTCACAAACCTTTTCTCGGTTGATGTGGTGGATGATCCGGCGGCGAACAACGGTCTTTTCGGCATGCCGTTTTTCTCTGAGAGCGTGCGACCTTCAGTGGAGATGACGGCGTTCTTAGATAAATTCCTTAACAATCCTGATGCGGTAGAGAAAACCATCGGGTTTTTGAATAGATATCGTTTGAATAAAGAACCGGAACATAAAAGTAAACAGGAGGAATCGAATATGGATCAGTTAACAGTGCAAAAGCTTAAAGAGGAAAGGAAAGACATCTTTGAGGCAGTGCTCAAAGATGGATTTGACGCTGGTGTTCAAGACGAACGTCTGAGAGCAGTGTCAATTCTTAAGAAAGCTGAATCGTTTCAGGGGATGAGCGCTTTGGCTTTGGAATCGGTTGAGCAGGGACTGAGTCTTGATCAGTCGGTCGTGAAGTTCCAGCAGAAACGGCTTGATGACATCGAGAAAAGCTCAGCGCCGGTTGTCGGGGCTGATGGCGAGGAAGTATCCAAAAAGAAAGCGACGCATTTGGAGCGTGCTCGGCAGTACCAGAAAGAACACGGGTGCGGCATGACAGAGGCTCTTAAAGCGACAGCGGATAAAAGGCAATAACCATAAAGGAGGAGGTAGAAAATGTCTCAATTTAATATTGGATCAAAAGCGTTTGTGGCGGGCGAGGATTTGGAAGCGTACCGCCGGGTAAAGTTGAGCGCCGGGAGCGGCTCGCAGGTTGAGTACGCTGACGCAGGTGAGGCTTGCATTGGGATCACTGCGGCCAAAGCGGCACAGGGCGAACATATCAGTGTGGATTTAAAAACCACTGGCAGGACGTTCAAGATGGTCGCCGCTGGTGTGATCGGAGCGGGTGTTAATTTTTACGGAGCCAATGACGGCAAGGTCAGCGCAGTCGTGAGTGGTTCTATCATTGGAAAAGCGCTGGAAGCGTCAACAAGCGATGGCGAAGTTATTGAAGGGCTATTTGCTTAATAAAAGGAGGAATTAAAAATGCCAGACTATCAGGGAACAAGAGCTGTACCGAGACTTGAGTTAGGGGAAGCGGCGCTGGAGTTTATCCAGTCACAAGATGAGTTTGTGGGGACAAGGGTTCTGCCTATTTTCCAAACCAAAAAGAAAGCGAGTATCTTTCCGGCTATCACACGAGAGAGCATTACTCGTGAGGCGGACACCAAGCGTGCGCCTCGAGGTAACTACAACCGTGATTCGTTTCAGGCGAAAGATAGACAGTACGCCTGTGAGGAACATGGTCTGGAAGGGCCTCTTGATGATTCCGAACGGGAAATGTATGCCACGGACTTCGACGCCGAGCTTACAACCGTTCAAATCGTCACACGAAGGGTTCTGCAGGCACAGGAGAAGCGTATTGCATCAAAAGTTTTTGACACTTCCGTTTTTACGGGGTCAAAACTTTTCACCGACTATTCGAGCGCACCATGGGATAACGTCTCGAGCGATGTAATCGCTCAGGTGAGAGCCGCTCGTGAGCAGGTGAGACAGAACTGCGGGATTGAGCCTAGTTCGCTCATCTTGAGTAAGGCGAATATAGATCGCCTTTTAAGCAACGACAAGATCAAGGGCGCTATTCAGTATGTCGCAAGACTGACTGAGGCGGAACTCTTGAACGCCATGGCCGACATCCTCGGTGTTAAGAGGATCATTGTTGGGAAGGCGATTTACAACACGGCCAAGGAAGGCAAATCGTTCCAAGGGGCGGATATTTGGAGCGACGATTACGCCATGGTGGCCGTCATCGGTGAGGGGCAGAGATTGTCCGATCCGACCATGGGAAGAACATTCCTTTGGACAGCGGACAGCCCAGAGAACGCCACGGTCGAGCAGTATCGTGACGATGCGGCCAGAAGCGACATCTTCCGTGTGCGTCAGCACGTGGATGAGATGATCGTTGATCCGTATTTCGCTCATTTGATGAAAGTAGACGCTTAACATTTGAGGTAGCCCGGGGGCTTAACCGCTCCCGGGCCCTCGATTAAGGAGTGTCTATGAGTTTGAAAGAACAGATGCCGAAAGACGCCGTGAGTTGTTTCTTAAACGATGGCGAGTTCGCCGAGGAGATTACTTACACGACAGGTGTGGGTGTTTCCAAGGTGATTAAAGCCGTTGTTGTGCGATATGAGCTTGCCCCTGCGGAAGAAAATATCAACCGATCACTCAAGAAGCAGGCGGAAGTTTATATCGCAAACGATGAAGCGAGCGGCGTGACTACGGTAAATAAAAAAGATGACCGCATAACACTCAAGGACACCGAGGGTGTCGATCACGAGGCGAGAATTAACGATGTCATTATTCGTGATGAGGGCATGTGGTACCTCTTGGTGGGGTGGTAGTCATGGTGCAATTAATTACGGAGATTGATACACGTGCGCTTGATCGGGCGATAAAGATTGCCCCTCGAGTCCTTAAATTCGAGCTCGCTGACGGCATGGATCGTATCGGCAAGGGGTTTTTGAAGCGATTCAGACAGCAACAGCTTCAAGGGCCTCCGGGCGTGCGAGGGGCTTCAGGTCATGGGCTTTTTGGTACGTTCAAAAGAGTGTTTCTTGTGTCGCCGGACATTGAGGGCATGGGGATCGAGATTTTTTCGGAGTCGAAAATCGCCAAGCTCCACGAGACAGGCGGTACGGTAAAAGACCCGGGTGGCAAGCGGTTGGCAGTGCCTTTATCGGCACGTAGTGAGATGTTCACGCCGCAAGGAAAACTGAGAGCCAGATACAAGAAGCCGAAAGAGTTGAAAAACGTCCGAGCCATGCGTTGGAAGGGCGAGACGTTTCTCGCACGGGTGACAAAACGAGCGGCGAAAATATTGCCGCTTTACGTCTTAAAGCGTCAGGTGAGGATAAAACCACGGCTCGGTTTTTACCGGACGTGGGACGGTCTGGTGAATTACCGCATTGACATCTTGAATAAATCGATCGCAAACGCATTGAGGAAAATTTAATGGAAACGGTCAGGGAACGGATACTTCAGAACATTAAGACCACGATTGAGGCGGTTACGGTCGCTAATGGGTACAACTTTGATTTTACTCCTCAGACAGTTCAGCGTTGGTCAATGCATGGCAACCGCATGGTGGATATGCCAATGGCCGTCATTAGCCCGGGTGATGAGGATGAGTCAAGTTCACCCCATCCATTTGAGGAATGCGTTTTGACGGTGTATCTGGACGTGTTTTTTATTAATGACGAGAACGACGCCGTGCCGACCGACACGTACTTGAATAGATTGCAGGGCGACATAAAGAAGGCGGTTTTATTGGATACGACTCGTGGCGGAGACGCTATCGATACAGATGTTTTGGGAACGACTCCGTTTGAGACGACAGAGGCGCAACCGTACGCCGGGATCATTATGGAGTTAAGGATTCGTTATCGGCATTTACGGTCGGATCCCACGGCAAAGAATTAACAAGGAGGAATTGCGATGTCAATGCTCATAAGAAAACGCCAGCTTGCGGCGAAGATAGAAGCGGTCGAGGGGACAGCGGAAACCCTTTTGGCGGCTGACGCAGGCATTCTGGTGAATTTCTCGCCGAAAGCGAGTTACGATCCGCAGATGTATCAGCGGGATCCGGTGCGAGCCTCACTCACGAAAATGGGGAAGCTGGCCGGGAAGCGTTCCGCTGGAATGGATTTTAGTATCGAATTAAAAGGCTCGGGTTCAATCACGGTTGAACCGGAGTGGATGCGTTTGATCAAGGCGTGCGGTTTTGCTTCTAACGCTTTGAAGAAGATATCGATTGGGGCGATAACATCGGGGCCTTACCAGCATGGGGAAGTCATTACAGGCCAGACTTCAGGTGCGACCGGTAGAGTGGTCATAAAGACTTCCAACGGCACCACTACGTTATATTTTGTCGCTTTAAGCGGGACGTTTGAGACAGGCGAGGTTATAACCGGCGGGACATCAGGTGCCACGGCTACGGCATCGACCGATCCAGTGAGCGCAGGTTTTGAGATTAAGCCGATCAGCAGTTCAGTGGTTTCGCTCACCATGGGGTTATTTGAGGACGGGATACGGAAAGTTCTTAAAGGATGCCGGGGAACGGTGAAGTTTAATTTCAAGATTGGGGAGCCAGCGACTTTGGATTTCAGCTTCAAGGGTGTTGAGTCTGGTGTCGCTGATGCGCCGATGCTCACGGGTGTCAGTTTTGACGAAACCGTGCCGCCGGTTCTCTTGAACGCTGTTATGTCTTGCGATGGAGTGTCGCTTAATATCGGCGAGATGGAGGTTGATGTCGCCAACACGCTTGCCTCAAAAGACAAGATTGACGACGCAAAAGGGATTCTGTCTTTCATGATTACCGGCCGTGACATGCAGGGATCGTTTAATCCCGAGATGGTTCCGGTCGCCACGCATGACTTCTTCTCGAAGTGGTTCAGTAACACACCAATGGTTGTTGATCTCGCTTATGGGGAAGCGGACGGCAACAAGTTCAGGTTTTACGCTCCCGGGATTATTTACAACAAGGTCGATGACGGGGATCGTGATGGCATTCAATTGGCGCAGACGTCGTTTGATTTGACCGGTTCAATGGAGCCCGGAGACGACGAGTTGGCGATACTACTTTTATAAAAACAGGAGGTGTTTCATGCTTATAGGCATTGATATCAATTCGACACGAGAATTTGTTTCAAAGATGGATCCGGACAAAGACAATCCCACGATTTTCCATATTGGGCTATTGGATCCGGTCTTGCGGGCTGAGGTTGACGATGAGAGCAGTACATACGAGATGAGTTCCACTAACCCTAACGATAAGGCAAAGGTGCGTCTTAACTGGAATAAGCGGCAGATCACGGCGATAAAGTTCGGGCTCAAAGGCATGGACAATTTCCTTGATCCGCAGACCAATAAACCGGTTGAGCTTAAATTCGACACGATTCATTACGCAGGCAAGATGAGGAGCGTTTTGCCGGACAGGGTTATCGCCATGTTTCCCAACGAGCTCAGGCAAGAGCTTGCGGAGGCGATTTTGAATGAGTCGAAACTCACGGAGGGCGAACAAAAAAACTGATCGTGGCGGTTCATTTGGGCGATCTCACCGTGAACTGCCATGCTTGTTTAAGCGGGAGAAAGATTCAATGCGAGTATGAAGTGCCCGGACAGGAAGTCTGGGAACTATACGGCGAACGGTACCGGGGATGCCCTTTCAAAATCGTCACAAGACAGTCGGCGAATTTTTTAAGGGCATTTCAGTTTTATAAGCGGGGTTATTTGCCGAACGACGGGAGTTGGATAGAACAGTCGGCGAAGATGTTGGACGCATTCGAGATCATTGAGAAGGAGCTTCAAGCGATTGAGCTTGATCGGGAAAAAAGAAGGAATCGGTTTAAGCAATGACGAATAAAGAACTGTCAATCATATTACGATTACGGGACGAAGCCACAAAACGGCTTGAGGGCGTGCGTGGCAGTCTGCAGAGATTCGCCAATTCATGGAAGCAGAATTGGCTGGCCATAACCGCCGCCATCACCGCCAGCATCATGGCGCTTCGCAAGGCGTGGGATCTTATGGAAATGGGGGCGAAAGCCCAACAGATAGAGGAGAGTTTCAGGCGAATGTCCGAGAGTGTCGGTATAAACGCTGGTGAGATGAAAAAGGCTTTGATGGAAGCGTCGCAGGAGACGGTTAATTTCTCAAACGTAGCCGATAAAGTGTCCGCTTTGATGGCTCAAGGATTGAACATGGATCAGGTCACGGCCCTCATGCGGCAGGCTCGGGTTGAGGCACGGATATTCGGAACGACAACTGAAGAAGCGTTTCAAAACATATCCAGCGCCGTTACCGGCGGATTAGTCACAACCCTACGCCGATCATACGGGCTTCAGTTATCGCTTAAAGAGGCGGTTGAGTCCTACGCTCGTGCGACAGGAAAGACCACGGAGCAAGTCGAGAAGTATCACATGGCGCAGGCGATCGCCAATCATATCTTGGAAAGAAGCAAATCGCACCTTGAGGCGGTCAATCTCGAAATGATGACCAGTTACGAGAGAGTGCAAATGCTTAAATCCAAATGGAACGACTTCATGGAATCCGCTGGACAGATGTTGTGGCGGGTGCTCGGTTTCCTGCAGGGCTTCGCTAATCATTTAGTGGCTGGGGTATTCACGATTCTTGAATACGGAGCCAGAGCGGTTAAGGCTTTTATTCAGGGGATTATCAACGCTCTTAACGGTCTTTTGAGTTTTGGGTCAGATTTCTTCCAAAAGCTGATGGTTCCTTTGATCAAGTTTTATGAGCTTTTGGGAAAACTTCCCGGGACTGTCGGGGAGACGTACCGGCAGGCGGCGGCTGAGGTTGAGCGGTTTTCGCAGTCGTTAGAGGAGAACACTATCCAGTTCAACGTCGATGGTCTTACGCAAGGGCTCGAGGAGGCGAGGCAGGCGTTTAATCTGGCCGCAGAGGAAAGCGCAAAGGAAGCGATCGCTCAGTACGACCTTGTTTTTGCCAAGGTTAAAGATACGGGAGATAAGACAGCCGAGATTTTGAAGAACGTCGCCAAGGAAGTCGGCAAGGGTGCGGAGGAAGCTGGCAAACAGTTTAATGTCATGGAGGAGTTCGCCAAGCAGTCCGCTCACAATATGCAGAACGCTTTCTCGGAGTTTTTCTTTAAAGCGTTTACCGGTGAGCTTCGCAGTATCAAAGAAGTATTCGCCGATTTCGGCAGGGCGGTTCTGCAGATGATCTCGAACATCTTAGCGAAACTTTTGCTTATCAAGATTTTCACGGCGATGGCCGGTGCGGGCGGCACGATCTTCGGTGTTCCGGTAGCGAGTTTGTTTCATCAGGGCGGAGCGGTGCAGAGGAGGAACAGGGCGTTTATTCGTGCGCACAATGGGCTGGCTCCCGATGAGGTGCCGATCATAGCGCAAACAGGCGAAGGGATTCTTTCCCGAAGGGGTATGCAGGCGTTGGGTGGCTCGGATAATTTACGGGCGCTTAATAACGGCGATTCTATCCGGGGAGAGGGAATCACCATAAACGTCAATCAGGTTATTCAGGCTTGGGACGCTCAGGACGTGTGGCGTAATCGCAAGATGTTATCCAACGCCATCGCTGATGACATTTACAACAACGGGAAGATCCGTTCGGTGATCAGGAGTTACGCATGAGCGAATTCACGTCATTGCCAGATTTTGTTTTTGAGGAATCGTTGGAATACAAGACGCTCATTTCGGAGTTTGAGAATGGAGCGGAGCAACGCAGACGCAAATGGGCTTCGCCACTGCGGAAGTGGAGACTGCGGTTTAACAACCGGGTAAAACCCGACATGCAGTCGGTGCGGGATTTCTTTAAGAGCAAATACGGGGCGTTTATGGCGTTCACATGGACGAACCCGAACGACTCGGTCGAGTATTCAGTGAGGTTTGTTGAGGACAGTTTTAAGTTCACGATGAAAGCGCACGAGGTGTATGACTTTGAGTTTGATTTGATGGAGGTGAAGTAATGCCTCGAGACGTTGATTTGACGTTTAAACAGGAAAAGGCGAAGCAGGAAAACGCCCCGATATTTCTTTATACGCTTGAGGCGTATGACGGGGTGAACGATCTGCATTTAGCGGGTTTTGATCACGATGTCACTTATGACGGGGTGGTTTACTCAAAGTTTCCGATAACGCATGAGTTTATTGCGGAAAACAATCAAGGGCAGATTGATCAGGTGAAGGTCAGACTCGGCAACGTCTCACGACTCATTCAGCTTTATCTGGAGCAGTTTGATTTTAGGGGCAGGAAGGTTGTTATCCGAATGGTCTGGGCTGATCAGTTGGCGGACCCGGACGCTCACATGGATGACGTTTTCTATATCGATAACTATTCAGCGGATCAGAAAAACGTTGAGTTTACCTTAACCGGAAAGTTTGACGTCTTAGGCGTTGATTTACCCGCACGCAGGTACGCACGGAATTATTGTTCGTGGAAATTTAAGTCCACGGAGTGCGGGTATGTGGGAGGAGAACTTACGTGCAACAAAACGAAACAGCGATGCAAACAGCTGGAGAATTACCATCGGTTCGGGGCGTTTCCGTCAGTGCCATCACGACGGATTTACGTGATGTAGAGAAACGTATGGTTGAGAAGTATCTCGGCGTTCCGTACAGGCACAGAGGGCGGACAATGGACGGCCTTGATTGCTGGGGGTTTCTCAAGCTGGCGTACGGCGACCTTGGGGTTCGACTCTTTGATATTGAGGACTTGGAATACGGGAAAGTGTGGGGCTTGAGGGGCAAAGATTATTTTAAGGAGAATTACGCCCATGATTGGGAGAGAGTCACGGATCCCAGAACGCTTGACGGCGTTTTATTCGTTAATTCAAGGGGGATCGCCAATCACGCAGGAGTGGTTTTAAAGAACAGACGGTTTATACATTGTTGCCGACAGGGTGTCGTGGTGTCACGGCTTGAGGATGTTATGTGGGCTTCAAAAATAGAAGGATTTTACAGGTTAAGAGCATGGTCATAATTCGTAACATAGCCAATCCGTTTAAGACTGAGGAAGCCGAAGTCCGGCAGTTCAAGTATTCCCGGCGCAAGAGCGTGCGGGACTATCTTGATGAGTCCGGGTTTGATTATCAGGGCAAACGGGTAATCGTTACAGGGAAACGCATTGAGGATTTATGCGTGCGGCTTGATAACGGTGACGAGATTACAGTCATCCCGGAAGTGAAGGCTCCGGTTGTCGCCGTTGTGTCATGGATTATTTCCGCTGTCTGGGCGGCGGCTGTGGCGCATCCGTTCTTGTTTACGTTCTTTGTTTTATCAATGGGTTACTCCATTTATCAGTACATGAATCAGCCCAAGATGCCGGATTTTAATTTGGGATCAGGGACGGGCATGGACGAGGGGTCGCCCACATACGGTTGGGACGGGGTTCAGACGGTTCAGGAAGTCGGTGTGCCGGTGGCCGTGGTTTATGGGAAGCATCGTGTTGGCGGCAATATCATCAATCAGTTTTTGTGGGAGGACGGGGATAAGCACTACCTTAATGTTTTACTCGCTCTTTGCGAGGGTGAGATTGAGTCGGCAGATGATATCGAGTTAAACAATAATCCCATAGCGAATTTTGACGGGGTTTCAGTCGAGAAGAGGTCTGGGACTAATTATCAAAGCATGATCCCCAACTTCGAGGATCTGCATAATGTTTACCCGGTCAACGCTAATCTCATTCAGAACAATCCCTATATTTACACCACGATTGATTCGGATGTTGAGGCGTTTGAGATTCACCTTCGTCTTAATAATGGGTTGTATCAGCAAAATTCAGGTTCGGGGGATATTCAGAGCTGGAGCGTGAATTATCGGGTTGAGTATAAGCTTCATTCGGAGAGCGTTTATATCGATTTGGGAGAAACCACTATTTCAGGGCAATCACGTACAAGCGTCAGGCGTGTTTTTCGTAAGACAGGGCTCACTCCCGGACAATACGATATTCGGATCACTCGCACAAGTGAGGACAGCTCGCTTCAACCATTGAAGCAGGGCGACCTCACGCTTTTTCAGATAGATGAGATTAAGACGGACGATTTGAGTTATCCAAACACAGCGCTGATGGGGCTTAAGCTTTTGGCGACAGATCAGCTGAGTGGGTCAACGCCGAATATAACAGCTATCGTTGAAGGCAAGAAGGTTTTGATTCCTGATGTACGCAACGCAGGCGTGCCGGTGGATTGGGATGATTACTATTGGGATGGAAGTGATTATCGACTTTTTTCTGATGACACGATTCTTTCATGGGACGGGTCAACATATGTTTTACGGTATTCAGCGAATCCTGTTTGGTGTTTGCGTGATCTGGTGACGCATAAAAGGTACGGGCTTGGCGAGTTCATCGTGACGGACAATCTCGATAACGCATCGCTTCTCGAAATGGCTCAATACTGCGAGGAGCGGGTGCCGGACGGCAAGGGCGGGTTTGAGAAGCGGTTCAGAATGGATGTGGTCATAGATAGCAATCACAAAGCGCTGGATATCTTGATTCAGCTTTGTGCCACTTTCAACGCCATGCCGGTGTATAGCGCAGGCGGTTTGACCTTTAAGATCGATAAGCCCACGCTTCCCACTCAGTTATTTGGCATGGGGAATATCGTCAAAGATTCTTTCGCTCAAAGCTGGAAAACGATGAAGGAAGTACCGAACGTTATCGAGGTTCAGTTCACGGATAAGGAGAAGAACTATCAGCAGGAAACAATCGCTTACATCGATGAGGAATCGTTGGCCGCAGGCGAGCCAATGCGAAAGAGCCAGATTCGGTTATTTACGACAGGGGCGAGTTACGCCATTCGTGCGGCACGATACGCCTTAAAGGTCGCTCGGTATATTAACCGCTCAGTCGCTTTTAAAGCTGGTATAGATGCTGTTGCTTGTCAGGCAGGCGACATTATATCTATTTCGCATGACGTTCCTCAGTGGGGTTTCTCCGGCAGGGTGCAAGAGGGTAGTTCAACCACTGTTATTAAATTAGACCGGTCGATGGTTATTGAGGACGGCAAGTCTTACAAGATTCAGATTCGTTTTGATGACGACACGATTGAGGAGCGGCTTATCACATCGCCGACGGGGACACATAGCGAGATTGAATGCGAGGCGTTTTCCGATGACCCGCAGGCGTTTGATGTTTACGCCATCGGGGAAATAAACAAGATAAAGAAAGATTTCAGGGTGGTTTCCGTTCAGCGTGAAGGCAAGCATGAGGTTCAGATATCTGCGCTTGAGTATAACGAGGCGGTGTATGACGATTCAGACATCATTTTGCCGCAGAATAATTATTCATCTTTATCGAGCGAGATCCCAACGGTCAACGCTCTTAGTCTGACGGAGTCGCTTGTTAAGAAGACAGACGGAACGATCGAGAACGCAATAGACGTTTGGTTTGAGCGCCCGGCGTATGTGGATCATTACGTGAAATCATACGCAAAGGCAAAGATTTATTTGAGCGACGACGGTGGTTTGAGCTGGCGTGCGAGAGGAGAAACAACCGGAACACAGTTTCGCATTATTGGCGATATCGTTGACGGTCATACATATAAGGTCAGGGTCACTTCTCTTGACTCGATGAATGAGGAGAGTTCTCTGGCGACGGCACCGGAGAGCGAGATCACGGTTGTTGGTAAGTCAGCGCCGCCTTCTGATGTTCCATCATTCTTGGTTAACCGTAACAGGGACATGTTGTATTTCGGCTGGACGCCCATTCCTGATGTTGATGTTTGGGGTTATGAGATCAGGCGTGGGCTTGATTGGGAAAGCGCAGAATTTATCACGCTTCAGCAGGGGACGCATTATCTCACCAAGGATGTCAAGCGAGGCATCGGCCAGCGGTATTGGATTAAGGCGATCGACACGTCCGGCAATTATTCCGTGAACGCAAAAGAGGCAGTTGTCACGATCACCGAGATTCCGTTCAGGAACATTATCGCTGAATATCAGGAGCAACCTTTATGGGAAGGGTCAAAGGTCAATATTGAGAAAGTGGACGAATCAATCGTGATTTCGGATGGAGTTATGTCTGGGGCTTATACCACACCGGTTAGGGATTTCGGCTATGTGGCGAGTGTCTATATCGGGATTGATGTGATTGTTTCGACATCTTTGGGCAGGAGGTTCAATAGCGACGGGGTAACGAAGTTTAACGACAGCCCATCGTATCGGTTCACTGGTCAGGAAACTTTACGAGCGGCCAGTTTTCGCATCCGCACCTCAGAGGACAACGCGACGTGGAAGGATTGGGAGGATTATCAGCCCGGAGATTATTACTGTCGGTATTTTCAGATAGAGCTCACGCTTTATAGGGAGAACATCGGGGACGCTATCACATGTTCGACCTTTCAGTATTTCGGCGATCTTCCGGACGTTGATGATTATGGCAACGACACGGTTGTCTCAGCGGTTGACGGGAAACAAGTGTTTTTTGGAAAGACATATCACGAGGAGCCGAGCGTGCATATTGAGATAAGGAACGGGAGCGGTATCTATTCGCAGTTCATTGAGAAGGATATCACGAGTTTTAAGGTGAAATTATACGATGCTCAAGGCGTGGCGCAGACAGGCATGTTTGATTGGCACAGCCACGGGATTTAGGAGGTTTTCAAATGGCGAAAAAGCTGATTCCTTACAAGGTGGTTATTGAGTTTGAGAAAGGCGAATTCTTGAACGGTGTCATTTTATATCGGGTCAATGATGGTGGCGTGATCGGCCGCATTAAAAGCGTCGGGATTACGGACGCCAGTTTTAATAAATCGACTTTGAACGGTTTGTTGCAGAAATTCGCCAAACACGCAAACCAGTCGGAAGGAGTGGAAGATGGACAAGTTGATTTGCAGTAAATGTAAAAAGGAAATACCTGACGACATGGCCTATGTATCAGTCAGAGGGGACATTATTTTAAGAATGCCCAAGCGAAAGCCCATTGTGTTCACTTGCCCGGAGCAGGCTGAGAATTACGCACGGCAGATGACGTTACACGATGTCTGCTGGGTTCAGATGTTACGTGAGAACGGGGTCGAGCTTAACGATATGAATGACGTAGCTGAGGCGTATAGAAAGAGGGAGGTTGGCGATGGCTTGGGACAAGACTAAACCCGAAAACGACATGCTATTGATTAACTTCCCGCCAGCGTGCAGGGCTAACTGGGAGGCGTTGGAGTTATTGACTGACCCAGCGTTGCAGATCACTAACGATAAGGTGGCGCCCGGAGCGGGGATCGTGGACACGAAACTGGCGCAGATAACCTCGGCCAATAAAGTCCATGGATCGGCAATCACGGGATTAGGAAGTATTCCTTCGGCGGCAGGCGTTCTGCCGACAGAGAATTCGCCTAATAAATTGAAGGCTGATGTGAGCGATACGACACCAGAGTATTTGGACGGCCTTATTGATACTGCGATGTTTCAGGTCTCTGCGAGTGATCAGTTGCAGTTAAAGGATGGCGGGGTATCGACAGCGAAACTTGAGAACGGTGCGGCATCGCCGGGGAATAACAAGTATTACGGAACGAACGCATCAGGCACAAAGGGGTTTTTTGATAAGACGGCGGTTTACGCTTCATAGGGAGAAGTATGGCGCATAAGTTACCACCAAAACAATGCTCATCGAACACACCGGCTTGGACGGACCCGGTTCTTACGGATCTGTCCACGAAGGTTCGCAAGGTTCATATTGATGAGCTTAGGTCGTTTCTAAACGCTGAGTTTGTGCGGCGTGGACTCACGCAGGCGTCTTTCACTGACCCGACAATCACCGCTTTAGTCACGGAGATCAGGAAGGTTCATGTGGATGAACTGAGGGCAGAGCTTGTAGCCTGTAAATCCGGCAGGGGTGAGTCCGGGTATTGCCCGCAGGATAGTTCGGGATGTATGGATTTCACGGATCCAACGATAACGGCGCTTTCCACAGAAGTCAGAGGAACTCATTTCCGACAGATGATGCAAAAGGTTCAGGCGTTGACGACCGGATGTATTTGTGAAACCGAGCAGTGTCAGTATTGCGCTGATTGTGGATATCACTACACGACGTGCTCGCATGCGGGCGTGGCGTGTGACGACCATAAATATTCGGAATGCCACCACTCAATAAACCACTACTGGAATTGCGCCAGTATTAATTTGCCGTCAGCGGCTGAGCATCCGTATAAATCAGCGAACCCGCCGGTGGCGTGGGACGGCTATGTGCCATGGGATTGGTGTGTGTATACGCCGCCGGGATCAAACTGGGGATCGTGTGAGTATCAGGGTGGGCATAACCACACGGCGTGGAATTGTAAATGTAACCCCTATTCATGGTGAGGACTATGCTTCAAGATCAGGAAAAAGCGGACAAAGCGTCATTTAAAGCGGCTCTATTGGAGAACGAGAACACCGTTAAAGAGCTTATTTATTTTTGCAGAAATAATCTGAACGATTTAACAGTCCAGTGTTTCACGCATAAACGGTTCATGGGCGTTCAGGCGTTTATCGACGCCTTGCGTTTGGCTTATCAGGAACTGGGAGTTGAGGGAGAGAAAGGAAACGTGTCCGATTTCGTTTTATTCGTGGCTGGGGAACACAGGGACAACGTTTACGCCTCGCACGTGTGCGCCATTACTAATGAGCACCGGCAGGTGTTTGTGGAAAGGCTTGGAATGGACATTGAGGAAATCGAACCCAATCTTAGCAAATTGATATGGAGGATTGATGGCGGTATTTGAGCTTGAGAAAAGCAAGGCGATAGGCGACTTGCCGCTACAGTGCCGTGAGGTTATCAAGCGGTATAAGGGTGATGGCATGTTTGATATCGCCTCGATCACAAACGGGAAGCAGGAATACACCACGGTTTATTTCTTGATGACGCAGGACTGCAATATGCGGTGCGCTTATTGTTATCAGCCCAAGGAGTTCAGGCAAAAGAACACGGCGATCACTAAAGAGATACTCGACGCAACTATCGATTGGGCTTGCCGGACGTTTGATGAGCGCAAGATTAAGTTCAGCATTTTTGGCGGTGAGCCGTTCTTGAATTTCCCGATGCTCAAATACCTTTGTGATACCTATTGCGTGTATCGCTATGTCGTCACCACGAACGGCCTTGTGCTTTTGAATGACGCAAGCGTTAGGGAGTGGGTATTGCGGCATAAGTATCATCTGAATTTAAGCGTCAGCATATCGGCGTTACGCAGTGTTTTGGGCGAGGGTTATTTGGATAAAGCGCAGGCGGTGCTTGATCTCGTAAAAGCCAACGGCGGGGATGTTCATTATGTGGTTGATGATCCGGATCGCTCCGGGGTTTATGAGGAGATCGTGCGGCTGTATGAATACGGCGTGCCGGTGGTGCGGGTATCTTCAGCCCGGCATTGGGATATGGTCAGGGATAAGAACGAGCGGTTCAAGGAGCTTTTTCAGCGTATAGCCGAGTACGTTTATTTCACAGGTCAGCCGAAGTTTGGCAGGAGTCAGTGGGATATAGCGTTAAAGAATAACATTTATCGCAAGATGAAGTGTATTGCGCTCAAGGACGTGCCGCCGACTTTTTGTGGATGCGGGTATTTGTATCTGGCGGTCAACAATAAGGGCGAGATTTATCCGTGCGACTTCTTCGCTAATTACCCGGAGTTCAAGATTGGGGACGTTTGGGACGGGTTTAATGACACAGCGTTCTTCTTCAAGAAGATGGGTGATTGGATCGGCGAGCTTTACGAGCATTGCCGGGACTGCGAGGTTTGTTTTGACGGGGACATTCGGTGTTGCCCGAGAGCGATGTGCTTGGCGGAGAATTACACGGTAACCGGTAATCCGTTAAAGCCAGCGCCGAATCACTGCTGGGCGAATCGTATTGAGACGGCGACGTATGAGTATATAGCGAAGAAGGCGATTGAGACCGGCATAGATGTTCTTTATCACAAGGGGCGGGTATGAGGATCCCGGTTTATAAATCAGTTTATCTATATCTTACGCACGCTTGCAACGCCAATTGCTCGTTTTGCTATCGTCGGGGGCTGTTTGAGCGCAACAAGATATCGACGCTGGGACCCGTGAAGATGTCAAAGCAAATGGCGGATGACATTATCGATTTTTGCTTCGGAAGACTCAAGCTGTCGCCCAAGTTCACGATTTACTTTTGGGGTGGTGAGCCAACGGTTAATTTTGAGGTCATTCAACACGTGATGGAGAAATATCCGCAGATGCTCTTTCATATGAACACCAACGGCGCTCTGGTCAATGAGCGAATGTATGAGTTCTTCTCACGGCACCGGAATATCGGGATCACATGGTCGTTTGGCAATTGCTATGAGAAATACGGTGGGCCTCAGGGTAAGGCGCAGGCGGAAGAATGGATGCTGAGACTGGTCAGGGAGAACCCGAACCACAACGTGAATTTCATGGTCGTGGAATATGACCGGCTCAAAGAGGACTTTGATTTTATCGCCAAGAGCATCACTCGCAATATAACGATTGACCTCGCTACACGCCACGATCACAAAAAAGAGGATTTGGAGAGGTTCTCAGAGCAATATTTCGAGTTGCTTATTGAACATGAGGGCGACTCAGAGATGTTTCAGACTTTGAACCCGGCGCTTCATAGCAACGCTTACGTGCGGGAGTTCGGGTTAAAGGCGCAGGTGCGGGATTTTCACTTCTGCAGGACGGGCTTGGAGCGGCTTTTTATCGATACAGAGGGCGGTATTTGGCAATGCGACAACATGTATATCTGCAGGCATAACCGGCTGGGGTCGGTGTATGACGGCATCGATTACTCAAAGCTGGATTATGTGTGGGAGATCGACGCAAATCGGGAGAGGTATCTCGGCAGGTTCTGTAAGGATTGCGAGTTGTATAAGCGATGCCCTCGCAATAAATGTTTGGGGCTGAATCTCGAGCACATGGGCGACATGTTTAAGCCGGAGCCGGGGTATTGCGCCATGAACAAGGTCATGGCGAAAGTCATTGATAAATATATCCAGTTGGAAAAAGAAAAGAAGGAGGCGGTTAATGTCTAATGAGGAAGTGGTCGGTGGTAAAACCAAAGACGAAATTAAAAGCATTGATTTGTTTGTTACCGAGCAGTGCAACATGAACTGCGATTACTGTTTTCACCCTAAGGGCGAGGCGGTGCTTTCGGTGGATCAGGGAAAAAAGATTCTCGCTCGGATGAAGGAGTTAAGTCCTGCCGCTTTGCAGATCACGTTCTTTGGCGGTGAGCCGTTGTTGTATCCGCAGACAGTTCTGGATCTCGCTCAATACGCCCGGGAACTATGGCCAGCGGATAAAGATGGGCGGCATACGTCCACGTTCTCGATCTCTACGAACGGCATGTTTTTCGATGAGGGCGTGTTCAAGAAGTTCGCCGAGCTTGGTATGGCGGTTCAAGTCAGTTGTGACGGGGATGATATCACGCACACCGAATACCGGCATGGCGACTATAAGCGGATTATCGAGAACATGAAGAAGATTTTGGCTATTAAGCCGGACATGAGCGTGCGCATGACATTTACGCCCAAGACGGTGGGCAGGCTTGCCATAAACGTGCAATACCTTCATGAGCTTGGTGTTACCAAAATCATGCACCACGCTGTCATGGAGGAGGATTGGACGGATGAGGCAGTTGAGCAGTACCGTTACCAGCTTGGTCAGATTTATCATTACCGCCGGTATTGCAAGCGTCAGGGGAGTTCGCTTGAGATAGCGTTTATCGATAAGCCGCTCAGGATCGTTAACGATGAGGCTCCCCCGGAGAAAGAATATTGTCAGGCGGGCAAAAGTTATATCGCCATTTTGGATAACGGTGACGTTTATCCCTGTCATCGTGCGGCCAGCGCACGGATATTCAAACTGGGGAATATCTTTCATGAGCGGCCATTCATTCGGGGCATTTTCTTGAATATCGATAAGGAATACACCGGCTGTTGGAAAAACTGTCCTCACGCCCGCACGTGCCACAGTTGCGCGATCACGCACTACAAGGTTAATCAGGAACTCACGGTCCCGGTTACCAAGTATTGCAGGATATGCGCTGTTGAGAGTGAGCAGGCTTCGGGATTCTTGCCGGTCGAGTTGGCGGATCGGCGTGAACGCATGCTGTATAAGGTCGGTCAGGTCTTGGTGGATGTCGCCAAGCAGAACGAGGAAATATTGGAAGCATTAAAAAAATAAGGAGGTATGGCAATGGGAAAAGTTATGAATCATGAGGAGATAGTTGTTGGGGCTGTTGTTAAGGCGTTAAGTCCCGCTGTTTACAATCCGGTAGGCGGGCAGTCCGCTTCTTTCGCCATGATTACCGCAGAGGGCGGGGATATGCGGTATTTCGTGAACGGACAGAATCCGAACGCATCATCGGGCGTGCTGTTGGAGGAAGGGGATATCGTCGAGCTTCCGTCCATTTATCACATTAAGGATTTTAAGGTGATAAAGGCGGGCGATGATGACGGCAAGCTCGTTGTGACTTATGAAATATAAAAAGGAGGAATTTGCGATGGATCATATTAAACATCAGAAAAAGAACAGGATTATCACCCGGGTCAATGAGATCACCACGGAAGGTGGTTTGCCAAAGACCGGGCAGACGATGATTTATCAGATGGGCGATGACGGGTACTACCAGATGGGTTATCCGATCGGGGGCGGGCAGAGGTTTATCGACAACGGCGATGGCACAGTTATCGATACCGCCACCGGTCTAATGTGGATCAAGGATCCTCAGGCCGCTGGTTTGGGGATGACGATGTATTGGTACGACGCCATCAACGCTTGCGAGAATTTAATCTACGCCGGGCATGATGACTGGCGGATGCCGAACATTAACGAGCTTATGTCAATGGTGGATCATTCCCGGTACGATCCGGCTTGGGATACGATGTTTTTCGTATACCCGCCTGATACATGGACGCCGTTCTGGTCGTCAACGGTTTGCGCACCGTGGCCAGATGGGGCGTGGTGTTTATATCCGTATGATGGTTACAAGACGAGTTGGGGTAGACCTTACGATATGTGTTACGTTCGTCCGGTTCGTGGCGGGCAGGCATAAAAAAGGAGGATTGAAAATGGCAAAACCTACTATTGAATTTAAAGACGGGAAAAAGATCGTGACGTATCCTTCCGGGGAGAAACGGGAGCATACGAAGGAAAGTTTAACCACCGCAAAAGATATGTTTTTAGGGCGCAGGGATAAACTTAACGAGCAAATCGCTCTTATTGATGACGACATTAAGAAGATCGGATAAGTTTATGCAGAATGGCGGGGGATGGACAAAGTTTATCACGCCGGTGCTGGTAACGATCGCTATTTTCATGCTCGGCTCGATTATGGCGCAGGTGAACCGCATTGATGAGAAGTTGTTTCATCATTTGGCTAACGATGAGATTCACATGCCAAGAAGTCTTTATGTGTCCAAGGCGGAGTTTGAGACGCAGAGCCGGTTTATCGAAAAGGAAAACGACCGGATTATCAGGGCGATCGATGAGCTTCGGCGTGATTTAAAGTCGAAGAAATGAGGTGTGTATGGCTGATGAGGAGAAATTCAATTTACTGAAATTCTTGGGGAGCTTCTTTCAGTTTTTGCCGTGGGTGAAGACTTTGCGTTATGCGGCGGGCATAGCGTTGATTGGTTTCATCGGGCTTACTATTTATCGAGCGTTCTTTATGCCGACGGAAACAACAAAGCAGGAAACGCATATCATCGCCCAACAAGGCGCTCAAGTCACGATAGACCAAAAGAGAGAGGAAAAGAAGTCGGGTATTGAGGTCAGTCCTTTCGTGGAAGGATACGGATTCGCCGAATCCGATAATCGCAAGGGCGTGGGCGGCAAGGCAGGCGTGCGGGTAGAGTTTTAGAAGAAACGCCTTGCCAACTATTAAACCGTATGGCCCTATACCCCTCGAAAGGAGGGGATTTTTATGGTGCGAGAGAACATGACGGCGAAAAAGAGCCGGTATATCAGCGTCCGTAACGGCGGCGAGGAGATGTATATTGAGAATATCCCGACGTCCGGGCGCATGCGTGATCATCTTCCGGCCGTCAAGTTACGGTTGCGGGAGATTCAGCGGGTCATGCCGCTGGGCAAGTGGTCGATCACGATTGAACAGCAATGGAAGGAAGGCGGTGTGTCGCACTTTCAGATGCTTGATGTCGTAACAGGTAAATTACAGGAATCGGTTCTATAAAAATGGGAGGCATTTCAATGGCGAAGAAAGCGAAGAAGCAAAAGGTCGTAAAGGTTCAGCCGGAAGTTAAACAGACCCGCAACGCCCTGATGTTGCAAGCGAAGGATCGGGGTATCAAGAATTTCCGTGTGCTTAATAAGGAAGAACTCACACAGGTGTTGGCGGACGGCGTGACGCAGGAACGGATCAATGAAGTTGTGTCTGGCGCAGTGGCGAGGTGGAAGTCTGGCTGGGGATCAAAGAAGTCGGCGGTTGCTAAAAATCATTGATTTTTGCTAAGTTTGTGGTATAAGTATATTTAACAATTTGGAAACAAGTCCCGAGTTCGAAGGAATAAATCCCGGACTTTAAAAAAGCAAAACCTTCGCTGGTTACAATGACCGGCGAAGGTTTTTTTGTTCTTTGGGATTTTAGGAAGTTAGTCCTGAGTTGAAGGGGGAACCTGGACATTAAAAAAGAAAAACCTTCGTTCTGTAGGCGAACTGCGGGCGAAGGTTTTTTTATTTTTATTTGTAGTATTTATCATGTATAATTGATATAATACTGTAAATATGGGAATATGGTATTTTTGCCCTCATCAATTCAGGGAGTAACTCTATGCGCAAAAAATCTAAAATGAAAAAAACCACAATAGAATTAACGGAAGAACAATATTTCTTTCTCAAAGAGAAATCTCTTTCGTTGCAGAAGCAACGCAAAAATTATTCGATTGTTTCCATTATAAGGGATTTGATTGAGGACGATCGAAAGAATTGGAGAAAGGAGAGGAACTAATATGGCACAGACAAAAGAGAAAAAAACAAACGGCTCTTTTGAAAAAAATCTCTTCAAGGCGGCGGATAAACTGCGCAAAAACATGGATGCCGCTGAGTACAAACACATTGTTCTTGGCTTAATCTTTTTGAAGTATATCTCAGACTCATTTGAAGAACTTCATTCAAAATTGCTTGCTGGTAAGGGAGACTATGAAGGGGCGGATCCTGAGGATGCGGATGAATACAGAGGCGAGAACGTATTCTGGGTGCCGCCAAAAGCCCGCTGGTCATATCTTCATTCAAGAGCGAAGCTTCCCTCTATTGGGAAAGATGTAGATGATGCGATGGAGGCAATAGAAAAAGAGAACCCCACGTTAAAAGGCATCTTGCCGAAAGTTTATGCTCGACCGAATCTTGATAAGGCATCTTTAGGTGGACTTATTGATTTAATAGGTAATGTTGCGCTTGGTGATGAGCTTGCCAAATCGAAAGACCTTTTAGGGCGAGTTTATGAATATTTTCTTGGTGAGTTTGCTTCGGCAGAAGGTAAAAAGGGAGGCCAATTTTACACTCCGAAGTCTATTGTTAAGCTTATGGTCGAAATGATTGAACCATACGCCGGAAGAATATATGACCCATGTTGCGGTTCAGGTGGCATGTTTGTCATGAGCGCCTCATATTTAACGGCGCACAAAGGCGACGCAAAGAAGATCACGTATTACGGTCAGGAAAGCAATCAGACAACATATAGGTTGTGTCGAATGAATCTTGCCTTGCGTGGGATTGATGGCTCTCAGATTAAATGGAATAACGAAGGTTCTTTCTTAAACGATGCCCATCCTGATTTGAAGGCCGATTTCATTCTGGCGAACCCGCCATTTAATGACAGTGATTGGGCTGGTGACCTTTTGCGGAAGGATCCACGTTGGCAGTATGGTGTTCCCCCAGCCAGTAACGCCAATTTTGCGTGGATGCAACATATGATTTATCACATGTCACCGAAAGGGATCATGGGGCTTGTGCTGGCTAATGGTTCGCTGTCTTCAAGCACCGGCAATGAAGGCGAGATACGAAAAAGCATTATTGAGGCGGATTTGATCGACTGTATTGTAGCTTTACCGAATCAGCTTTTCTATAACACCGGCATACCTGCGTGCTTGTGGTTTATTTCCCGAAAGAAAACCGGAAACGGTGACCGCAAGAGAGTCGGCGAGATGCTTTTTATTGATTGTAGTGAGTTGGGATATATGGAAGACAGAACACACCGTGCCTTTTCAGAAGAAGATATTGCGCAGATTGCAGGAACGTATCATGAATGGAGACAAAAGGAAAGCAAATATAAGAACATCAAAGGGTATTGTAAGACCGTCACTATGGATGAGTTAGAAAAGCATAACTATGTATTAACGCCGGGAAGATATGTTGGCATCCCAGAAGATGAAGGTGACGGTGTTCCTTATGATGAAAAAATTAATCGGTATAAGACGTTATTAAGAAATCAGATGGATGAAGAGAGAAAGTTAGACTCAGAGATTACCAAACAACTTGCAAAAATAGGCATTCAAATTTAAGGACGATAGGATGAAACAAAGCGTGTTTGGAAAAGTCCCTACCGAGTGGGGCATTATCAGTTTTGATAATGATGGCCTTGAAATAATTGACGGCGATCGGGGAGAAAATTATCCCAAAAATGATGAGCTGTTTACTTCGGGGGATTGTTTATTCTTAAATGCAAGAAATTTTGAACATGACGAATTTTGTTTTGATGAAGCACAATTTATCAGTAAAGAGAAAGACAACAGATTGCGTAAAGGAAAACTCGTGCGAGGTGATTTTGTGCTAACCACACGAGGCACGGTTGGAAGCATTGCTTATTATGGCGAAGATGTGCCGTTCGATCACTTGAGAATTAATTCCGGAATGGTAATTTTACGGATTGATCCCACATTTTTTGACCCTGTTTACTTTTATCAATTTTTGAAGTCTAAATGTTTTAAAGATCAAATAATTAAATTTGTTTCAGGAACAGCTCAGTCACAATTGCCAATTCGGGACATGAAGCAGATGTCGATTATAGCTCCTTCATTACCAGAGCAAAAAAATATAGGTAGGGTCTTGAATGCGCTTGATCAAAAGATTCGTTTTTTGAGAAATCAGAATAACTTATACAAAAAGATGTCACAAGCATTGTTCGCAAGATGGTTTTTTGAGTATGAGTTTCCTGATGGCAAGGGGAATCCTTATTCATCTAGCCGGGGCAAGATGGTCGATTCTGAATCAGGAGGCATCCCAGAGGGATGGTTGGTTTGTAAATTTGGCGACATTCTCGAACGACTCAGCGACCGGATTGGCCGAGACGATCAGTCAAAATATATTGTTTTATCTGCCGTCAAGACTGGTGATCTTGTTTTGTCGGAGGAATACTTCTCAAAGCAGGTTTTTAGTAAAGATATATCAAAATATATAAAACTTCAAAAAGATGATTTTGCTTACAACCCGGCGAGAATCAATATTGGATCGATTGGCAAGCTTGAAGCCGATATTCAGGGGGCAGTCAGCCCAGTCTACGTTGCTTTTCGTGCCAAGGATAATTTTACGCATTTCGTTTCATTCTTAATTAAAACGCAGAAAACCAGAAGGCATATTGATTACTTTGCCAATGGATCTGTGCGGCAGTCACTTAGTTATGACGATTTTGCGTTTATGGATATTGTAAAGCCGTCTGAAGATGTGTTGAAGGCATTTAATGAAACGTACGAATGTATAGCAAAAAGAATTCAGGCGAATAATCAGCAGATCGATACTCTCTCGAAAATGCTCGATACGCTTATGCCGAAATTATTGACCGGCGAAATAAGGGTTAAGGCTTAATGCAGAACTTGAAGTTATTTATAGATAATTTTGGCAAATGGAAAGTTCTTGAACAGTATGTTCAGCGGTTCGAGACATATGCGGCTTCTGATACTTCCATTGTTATTGAAAACTGCAAGGCATTAATCGAGAGTATTTGTAAAACCATTTTGGTTGAGGCGAATGACGTTAACTGCGAGAACATGAATGTCAATAAGCTGATTAAATGCACGCTGAAACATTTGGGTGTTTTAAATCAGAATGTAAAGATTGCTAATTCGCTGACAACGATAATTCAGGAAATTGGGGAGTTGCGCAATGATTTCGGGTTTACGGCGCATGGCAGGGATATCGCAGAGCTTGAGAAAACGTCTGTTTTTACAAAAGCGACAAGCGATTTCCTGATTAATGTGACGGACAACGTGGCTTGTTATATTCTGCATGTTTATCACCACGAACATCCGCAACGTAATATCCCTAGGGTAGAGTATAAGGAGAATGAGGAGTTTAACGCCTATTTTGATGAGCTGTATGAAAGAGTGAGGTTTTCGGAATATCAATATTTACCAAGTGAAGTTTTATTCGGCGTAGACCCTACGGCGTACAGGACTGAATTGGAGAATTTTAAACAGAGGCAAGGATAAGAGATATGCAACCAAAAATTACGGAAGACAGCGTTGAGCAATTTGTAATCGAGCTTCTGGAGGCTCAGGGCTATCAATACTTGCATGGGCCTGTAATTGCGCCGGACGGCGAACTTCCCGAGAGGGAGCGGTTCAGCGACGTTGTACTAAAAGACAGACTAAAGAAGGCGATTAAACTGCTTAATCCTTCTGTTCCGGAAGACGCAAGGGATCGTGCTTTAAGGGATGTTTTGAACATAGTCGGACCCAGCATGATAGATGGCAATGAGACTTTTCATAGGATGCTGACGGATGGCGTTGATGTTGAGTATATGGCGGAGCATGGGATCAAGGGCGATAAAGTTTGGCTTGTTGATTTCAATGCGCCCAAGAACAATGAATTTGTGGCTTGTAATCAGTTCACGGTAATTCAGAACAACATTAATAAACGCCCGGACATTGTTTTGTTTATTAACGGGTTGCCGCTTGTGGTGCTTGAACTGAAGAACCCCGCAGATGAAAATGCGACAGTCAAAAAGGCGTATACGCAGATCCAAAACTATAAGAAGGCTATATCGAATCTGTTCTTTTATAACGAGGTTTTGGTTGCATCGGACGGTTTGGATGCAAAAGCCGGAACGCTTACTTCAGACTGGTCTCGGTTTCTGGCATGGAAAACCGTGGATGGTGTAAAAGAAGATAAATCGACGGTTCCTCAAATCGAAACTCTCGTTAGAGGTATGCTCCGGCCGGACATTCTTATCGATTTAATTAAACACTACATTGTTTATGAAAAAACAAAGAAGGAAGATGCGAAAACTGGGTTGACCAGAATTGAGACCGCCAAGAAGATCGCCGCTTATCACCAATACTATGCGGTAAACAAAGCGGTTCGATCCACAAAAGAAGCCGCAAAAGAAGAGGGGAATAGAAAGGCTGGGGTTGTTTGGCATACGCAAGGAAGCGGCAAATCGCTTTCGATGGTGTTTTATGCCGGAAAGATTGTACTCGAGTTAAATAATCCCACGGTCGTGGTACTTACAGACCGTAACGACTTAGATGATCAGCTGTTTGATACGTTTGCAGGATGCAAGCAATTATTGAGACAGGATCCAATACAAGCGGAAAGCCGAGAGAGTTTGAAAGAGCTTTTAAAGACTGCTGGTGGAGGCATTGTTTTCACTACTATTCAGAAATTCTTCCCGGAGAATGGTGCGCCGGTATACGACCTTCTATCTGATCGGAAAAATATTATTGTGATCGCAGATGAGGCGCATCGTAGCCAATATGGTTTTGGGGCAAAAACCACTTTAAAAAACGGAGAGGCATTAACTTCGTATGGTTTCGCCAAATATGTCAGGGACGCCTTACCGCATGCTTCATTCATAGGATTTACTGGAACGCCAATTGAAAAGGAAGACGCTTCTACTTTAGCGGTCTTTGGAAATTATATCGATGTTTACGATATTGAACAGGCTGTTGCTGATGGTGCGACAGTTCGAATTTATTATGAATCCCGGCTTGCGAAAATTCATTTAAAACCGGAAGAAAAGGAAAAGCTCGACGCAGAGGTTGAGGCTGTTACGGAAGGCGAAGAGTCAACAGCCAAAGAGAAGGCTAAGGCAAAATGGACTCAGCTTGAAGCGATAGTGGGGCATAGAGACCGCCTTAAGATCGTAGCCCAAGACATAATTGACCATTACGAAAAACGGCGGGAGGCTTTCGAAGGCAAGGCGATGATCGTTACGATGAGCCGCCGTATAGCTGTTGAGCTTTATGCCGCAATAGTGGCTTTACGCCCTGATTGGCATAGTGAAGATAAGCGAAAGGGTGTAATCAAGGTCATTATGACTTCAAGTTCCAGTGATCCTGAAAGCTGGCAAATGCACAGCACATCAAAGGAGGACAGGAAGGCAATTGGTGACAGGTTTAAAGATCCAGATGATCCTTTGAAGCTTGTTATCGTGCGTGATATGTGGCTGACAGGGTTTGATGCGCCTTGTCTGCACACCATGTATGTGGATAAACCTATGCGTGGGCATAACCTTATGCAGGCGATCGCACGGGTCAATCGTGTATTTAAGGATAAACCCGGCGGCTTGGTCGTTGATTATATCGGTATCGCCTCGGACTTAAAGAAAGCCTTGGCAACATATACTGAAAGTGGCGGAAAAGGCGAGCCAACGCTTGATCAAGAAGAGGCGGTTGCGGCGCTACTCGAGAAGTATGAGATAGTGGTTCAGCTATTTAATGGGTTTGATTATAGACGATACTTTTCATCGGACACGAAGACCAAGATGACCATCATCTTGGAGGCGCAGGAATTTATTCTGAGCTTGGAGGATGGAAAGAACCGGCTCACCAAACATGTTGGGTTGCTTTCAAAGGCATTTGCTTTATCTGTTCCGCATCCCGAGGCGTTGCGTATAAAGGATGAAATCGGATTCTTTCAGGCGGTTAAAGCAAGATTGACGAAATTTGAACCCAGCGGAACAGGGAAAAGTGATGAGGAAGTCGAGACGGCTATCCGACAAATCGTTGATCGGGCGGTTGTCGCCGAGGGTGTGATTGACATCTTCGATGCGGCAGGCATTAAGAAGCCCGATATTTCAATTCTATCCGAGGATTTTTTGGCAGAAGTGCGTGGCATGCAAAGAAAGAATCTCGCACTGGAGCTCCTCAAAAAATTACTTAATGACGAGTTGAGGGTCAGGCTAAAGAAGAACCTTGTGTTGAGCCGTAAGCTGTCGGAAATGCTCGAGCAGGCTATTCGTAAATATCAAAATAATTTATTAACAACAGCGCAGGTTATCGAAGAGCTGATCAAGATAGCAAAAGATATTAAGGAATCAGATCAACGTGGGGAAGATTTAGGACTCTCGGAAGACGAGCTTGCTTTTTATGATGCGCTCGCCAACAATGAAAGTGCTCGAGACGTTTTGGGTAATGATGCGCTTAAGGAGCTGGCAGTTGTTTTGGTGGAAAGGGTAAAGGCGAATATTTCTATCGATTGGACGTTAAAAGAAAGCGCCAAGGCAAAGTTGCGCACAATCGTGAAACGATTATTAAGGAAATACGGATATCCGCCTGATAAACAGTTGCTTGCCACCGAGACAATTCTGCAACAGACGGAGCTTTTGTGCGATGACTGGGTGGGCAAAGAAGAGGTGTCTCGATGAATAAAATAGACAACAAAAACCTTAATGTATCCGGTGTGTTTAAGAACTTTTATTTAGTCCCTGATTATCAGCGTGAATATGTGTGGGAAGAAAAGCATGTTAACCAACTGCTTGAGGATATATACGAGGAGTTCGGCAATGACAGCAAGTCGGAATATTTTATTGGGAGCATTGTCGTTTGCGAGAACGACGACAAGCGATATGAAGTGATCGATGGGCAACAGCGTCTCACGACTCTTTTTGTGGCGCTTAGCGCATTAAAGAATCATCTCAAGGCTTCAAAGGAAGACGTGTCTGACATTCAGACTATGCTTTTTTCTACCACTCGGGACGCTTCAGGCAAACAGGTTTCGGCATTCAGGCTCGAGCTTCAATATGAAAACTGCTCGGGTGTTTTAAGCCGCATGATTGATAGTAAACCCCCGGACGAGTTTGGTAGTAACTCGGAGGAGAATATTGTTGAGGCTTATGATACCGTTACCAGATTCGTGGAAGCCAATTTTAAAACTCTCGATGAATTATATCCGTTCCTTGGCTATTTTCTGAACAATGTTAAGTTGATTCAGATTGAGACGCCAAAGATATCAGACGCTTTAAAGATATTCGAGACTATAAATGAAAGAGGTGTCGGTTTGAATCCGATGGACCTGCTGAAAAATCTGATATTTCGGCATGTCGACAAAAAGGATTTCAATAAATTAAAAGATAAATGGAAGACGATTACAACTTTGTTGGAGTCGCATAAAGAAAAACCCCTCCGGTTTTTGCGATATTTCATAATGGCGAACTATCAAGTGAAGAACGCAAAAGGGGAGGAGATTATTCGTGAAGACGAGATATACGATTGGATCACGTCAAACAAAAGTCAGTGTAAATACGAATCGGAGCCATTTGCGTTTGTGGAGTTTTTGAAAGCCAATGCCGAAGCCTACGTTAATTATTTAGACGGAAAAGACAAAAATGGTGCGGACAATATTTATTTAGACAATATTAAGAAGTTAAGCGGTAGTTTCCGTCAGCATCTTATGCTTTTGCTGGCCGCCAAGGACCTAAAAAAAGATTTATTCGACCACTTGACTAAGCAAATAGAGGTTTTGATTTTCTACTATATTTTGACTAAGGAACCTACCAAGGAGTTCGAGCGCAAGTTTTCAAAGTGGGCGAAGGAAATTAAAACGATAGATACGCAGGAGAAGCTGAATACTTTCATTGAGCAGAATTTGTTGAGCGATGTCCGGGCAAAGGAAGCGGAATTTAAGAATGCATTTTTGTTCTTCCATGAGCGCAGTCTGCAGGGGTATCGGCTTCGGTACATTCTGGGCAAATTAACTCAGTTTATAGATCAACAGGTATTGGGCGTCTACGAAGACAGAAATTTGGATAATTATCTTATGAAAGGCATTGAGATCGAACACATTCTGCCGCAGACGCCAAAAAAGGAATTGCGTGAATCATTCGGCGACGATTATGACGAGTTCAAGGCGAAACTGGGCAACCTAACGCTTTTTGAAAAGCCTCAGAATATCGTTGCTGGCAACAATTACTTCGCTGAGAAAAAAGCATTATATAAAACATCAAAATTTTATCTTACAAAATCGATTGCTGTCTTGGAAACGGTTGGTAACAATTCGGCTGTTAATCGGACGAATAAATATTTAAAAACTTTTGATTCATGGGGCAGGGAGACGATAAAAGATCGCCAAGGACTGTTGTTTGGCGTAGCGCAGGACATCTGGAAGGTCAGGCTCATGAAGTAAAGGAATAATATGGCAAAGCATAGGTCGTTTAAATTAGATAAGTTTCTTAAAGCGGTAGATACGGGACTTCGAGCGGAATATTTCACTAAGCACGGCCTTACGTTTCCTGCGAATGTTAATTTTAATGATGACAGCCTTGATAAGTTTTGGGAGACCATTGCGGAAGCCAAGCGAGTTGAGATCGAAGAAGAACTTCACTGCATTAATGACATCTCCGATCAAGCCAGAGATTGTTTAGAGCAAGCCTGCCAGCAGTTCAGCATCCAAAAGCGAGACGATGAGACCTCAGAAACAACGGCCATTCGGGTATTCCTGAAAGGCGAAGATGCGTTTGCACTTGCCTTTGACGCATACCTTTATTACATCCTTTCGGAGAAATTGAGCCACCACAAGTTTCAAAACGGCACGGCAAATTTCACTGATGGACAGTTCCCGCAGTTCAAAACGGCAGTTGAGGCGTATTTTAAGGAATGCGGAAAGAGCGATCATTGCGCTATCCGTCATCGGCAGGATGGCGATAAGCATATTTTGTTGATCGCCCGTGGCGACTTTATGAAAACACATTTAGTTTTTGATGAACAACAGCGCAAACCGGATATTAAGTCGTTCAGACCCGCAAAGGAAGACATGTTGGTCTACAACACGACCAATAATGTTCTAAGTATGAGTTTGAGTAGCCGGAGCGATGATGATAAAAAGAAATACCTTGAGATGTTCGGTGGCGCATTTCTTGGAGTAGCACAGATTGATGATAGCACGCTGAACAATTCCCTTGTTGATATTGACCCGATAAAGAAGCGGACATTTAATTTTAATGGGAATGATCAGGTCGAGTCGGTGAAGTTGGTTGAGGTTAATGCCAAGGTCGCCAATGGTGCGGTGCGGCTTATAGTGAAATCAAATAACCTTGCGGATTCCAAAGGATACGGTATTGGTGCGGATGGTAATGCCGAGTTTATATCTGCGAAGCTGAAATTCTTCATAAAACGAGATGGGAAGAAGAGCAAAGGCTATGTGGTTGAAATACGACCCCCTGAAAACAGTAAGATCCCACAGAAGAAAGAAAAGGAGATCATTGAAACGTATCTGCGTGAGCAAGGAGTTCTGCTTGGGTGATAAATTGCTTTTATATCTACTAAAGCAAATAGAGGGATCGCCCGAGGCGAAATTCTATGAGAGCGAGCTGACAGGTGTTTCATCTGCTGGCTTTACGGCGTTTAAAAAACAGAAGCATCTGCTCTTTGACCAGTATGATTTCGAGAGTGAGCATTACTTCGACAAACGGGGTAATGAATATTTTGTCCGGAAATACAATGGTAAGTGGATTGCTACTTCAACCGAGGATTCCGGCATTGCGCCGCTTTACTTAAAAGAACAGGATCTCAATCGGTATGCGTTCGGCATTCAGCCGATACTTAACCAGATACGGACAAAGAACAGTCTGGCAAAAAATATTAATCAGATCACTTCCCGGGTTTGGTATATAGGGGAGAAGGCGGTTATTCAGAATAGTATTGGCGTCTTTGTGGCGTTTTTATCAGATGATGAAACGGCAGAGGCTGAACTTCTGGGGCTTAGGAGTAAGGTCGGGAAAATGGACGGAGTGTTAATTCTCTGCCCTTCATATCAGATTAAGTCACAGGATCTATTGAGTAAGCTGGCCGGGCAGAATATCTTCTGTTTGACCTTCAAAGATGCGTTCAAAAAGGACGGCACGATCGACTTCGGCAAGGTTCAGCTTAATCAGGCGGCTGGCCAGCCAGCGCAGAAGTTGACTGCCAAGCAGACAGCGGACTACACAAAGTATGCCTATCAGTGCTACGACGTTTTGCATATTCCCGGTACGGCTTCTAGGAAAAAGAGCAACGATATAAATGTGAACGGTCATTTGATCAAGATGCCGGATTCAGCTTTCGGTCTATTCATGGAATTGATAGTTGAGCTTAAGAAAGGTAAAGGCGGCTGGTTGACCAAGGTTGTTGATGCGGGGAAGTATCAGATATTTGACCGAGTTCGATCACCGCTTCAAGGTAGTTTGCTTGGCAAAGATGCGAAGAAGTTCATTGAGAATAACGCTTCAAAGCAGTACAGGATTTCAACGCATCCGGACTTCATAACGTATGATCGGGCTAATCTTTTGAAACATGCGGATTCAACAGTGAAGGCTTTGGCGAAAAAACTGCCTAATAAGAAAAGTTAATTATGGCATTTGAGACAATTTTATTATGGGTTGCTGTTTTACTGTTCGTGAGCGTTATCTCCAGCAAGATATCGGATAAATTCGCTGTCCCCGTTTTATTGCTCTTTTTAACGATTGGAATGCTTGCCGGGTCGGAGGGGCTGGGTGGCATTTACTTTGATAACGCCCAATTAGCGAAGTCTATTGGCATCGTTGCCCTTATTTTCATTATCTTCTCCGGTGGCCTTGACACGAATTGGAAGGATAGCAAGCAGATTGTTTTGCCGGGAGTTTTACTGTCGACATTGGGAGTGCTTCTTACGGCGATCATCACAGGTGTTTTTGCCGTTTATATATTGAAATTTTCTTTGTTAGAAGGATTGCTTCTTGGTTCTATCGTTTCCTCAACGGATGCCGCCGCTGTTTTCGCTATCCTTAGGTCAAAACGAATAAGTCTTAAGAAGCCTTTGAAGCCGTTGTTGGAGTTTGAATCCGCAAGCAATGATCCGATGGCGGTTTTTCTCACCTTAGGTTTTATAAGCCTTCTAACAGTGAAGGGCATGGGATTCGCCTCTTTAGTTCCTCGTTTCGTCTTGGATATGGGGATGGGAGCGCTTATAGGATACGCCATGGCGAAGGCGATTGTGTTCCTTGTAAAACGCCTCAAATTGGACTACGAGGGTCTTTATCCGGTCATCACGATTGCCTTGGTCTTGTTTACCTATGTGATAGCCATTTTCTTGAAAGGTAATGGCATCCTTGCCGTGTATCTTGCCGGGTTAGGGCTTGGACAGGCGGAATTCCCCAACAAGAAATTTATCACGAAGTTTCATGACGGCCTTGCGTGGATCAGCCAAATCGCTATGTTCGTCACATTGGGGTTGCTTGTTTTTCCTTCTCATCTTGTCCCATTGATAGGTGCCGGACTATTGATCACGGTACTCCTTATGGTGGTCGCTCGGCCTGTCAGCGTGTTTTTGTGTTTGTTGCCGTTTAAGCTGAGTTTCCTGAAGAAGGTCATGCTTTCTTGGGTAGGATTAAGAGGATCTGTCCCTATTATCTTGGCGACATTTCCGTTTACGGCTGGGATCCCGCAAGCGGATATCTATTTCAACATCGTTTTTTTCGTTGTTATTGCCTCGGTTTTTATTCAGGGAACGTCAATCCCTCTTGTCTCGAAGATGCTGAAGTTGGATGCGCCGCTGGTGGATAGAAAACAATACCCAATAGAATTTGAGAAAGTAGAAGGTATTGATGCGGATTTGAATGATCTGATAGTGCCGTATAACTCAGAAGCTATTGGCAAGACCATCCGGGAGCTGAACGTTCCCGAAAAATGCCTGATCATGCTGATTTCTAGAAATGATAAATTTGTTATCCCAGCCGGGTCTACGGTTATACAAGGAGGGGATGTGTTATTGGTATTGGCTAATACGGAAGATTTTTCCATTTTGCATAATACGGTAGCTCATATTAGAAAAGAGGAGAGCGGTGGGTAACTAAGTTGAGAGTCGATTTAAGGGGTGAGAACGGCCATTTTACTGGCTTTTTGTCTAAATTTTGATAAAATACCTTTATTATACGGTCGGGTATTGTCGATTGGCTCCCCTAGAGATATAAGCGCTCCCATACTACGTCTACGGTAGAGTTTTATAAGTAGCGGTATCTCAAGGGGTTGTAGGGTTCGCCTACCGTCTACAATTACCCGCCAGTTTTTTGGTAAACCCTTCCGACGAGAGCCAACTTGATTTTTGGCTTGAGTAGAAGGGGATTCGAACTTTTTTTATGTGGTAGCTGATGAAGGGGGATTATGATGCAAGAATTCACCGATAAAGAGATTATTAAACTTTACGAACTATTGAAGATTCAAACTCCTTTTGAGAGATCGAGGAATAATTTAGCCATAGAAAGACCAGAGAGTGCTTGGAATATTCTAATAACTACGGATACTGTAGGGCTGGAGATAATCAATGGGTAATTGGAAAGAATTGGGAGAGGAAATACACCAGCTTGGTAGTACACAAGATATTGTACGGCGCAACTATCTAAAAAAACTACATGACTTAACAGGACGCAATGTAATCGCCTATTATTCAGGATGGTTGCAAAAGCAAACCGATCCTCAGCTAATTTCTATAAACGACAATGACAAGAATGGATTTATGTCAGCCTTAAAAGGTATGGATTGGTCGAAAGGATTAGATTTGATTTTGCATACGCCTGGAGGAGAAACTGCTGCTACAGAATCTCTTGTTGATTACTTGCGTAGTCTATTTGGAACTAATATAAGGGCAATCGTTCCGCAACTTTCAATGTCTGGTGGTACGATGGTAGCTTGTGCTTGTAAAGAAATTTTAATGGGCAAACATTCTAGTTTAGGTCCTATAGATCCTCAGTTTAATGGAATACCGTGTCACGGTGTAATTGAAGAATTTGCGAAGGCTTATGCGGAGATCAAACAAGATCCTGCAAAAATACCGGTTTGGCAACCAATCATAGCTAAATATCCTCCAGCATTTATTGGCGAATGTCAAAAAGCTATTACTTGGTCAGAATATCTTGTTAAAAAGTGGTTGGGGACAGGAATGTTTGCGAATTTATCTGAACCTCAAAAATCCGATACTATTAATAAAATCGTCAATGTAATAGGAAGCCACGATGAGACGTTATCACATTCGAGACATCTGCCGCCTGAGAGATGTACAGAGATTGGTTTGCTCATATCAATGCTAGAGGATAACCAAGATATTCAGAACGCTGTATTGAGCGTACATCATGCTTTTATTCATACTTTATCTAATACTGTTGCTTGTAAAATTATCGAAAATCACATGGGAGCCGCCTTTATACAATCGCAAAAAATTATTCAGCTCCCTGGCATACATTAACGTACCTTTTTTGGGGGGAAATCGTCCACGCTAACCGTGGACGCGAACCCGATAATATTTATGGGCTAAGTAAAATTATGGCAACTGGCCATCTTACAAAAGCAAAAAAAGCGAAGAACGACGAGTTTTATACTCAGTACGGGGATATTCAGAAGGAGATTGAAGCGTATTTGGAATTCAACCCCGATGTATTCCACGGCAAAGTGGTGTATTGCAACTGTGACGATCCGTTCGAGAGCAATTTCTTTCGCTATTTTGTGCTAAATTTCAAGAAACTTGGATTGAAGCAGCTTATCACAACTAGTTACAAGCCTTCACCCGTGGCCAACACACAGCTGGAATTGTTTGGCGACAACAAAACTATCACAAAATCAAAAGGTCGTCCGAAGGCAACCGCAAATAAGTTTATTATCAACGAGGTGCACGACGTAGACGGCGACGGCGAGTTCAACTTGAAGGATGTTGCCAAGCAGTTAAAGGCAAACAAACGCAACGAATGGGCGCCGCTAAAAGGTTACGGCGACTTTCGTAGCGATGAATGCATAAATTTTCTGAAACAATCAGATATCGTGGTAACAAATCCTCCATTTAGCCTGTTTCGTGAATATGTTAGACAGCTTTTTGATTACAACAAAAAGTTCATCATTATTGGCAGTATGAACGCAATTACCTATAAAGAAATATTTCCATCAATCAGAAATAATGAGTTGTGGTTAGGGAATGGTTTTCATGCGGGTAACGCATATTTTTTTACGCCGAATACGCGCGATTTTGCTTCTGGAGTTTATGATGTAAAGACAGGTTTAGTAAAGTTCCGCAATGTTTGTTGGTTCACAAATCTTGACCACGGACGTCGTCATCAGTCATTGCCGCTTATGACAATGAGAGAAAATTTGAAATACAGCAAACACAAAGAAGTTAAAGGTAAGAGAAAATATGACAAATATGATAATTACGATGCCATAGAGGTGCCGTTTATCGACGCCATTCCGAGCGATTACGACGGAGCGATGGGTGTGCCGATTAGCTTTCTTGATAAATATAGTCCGGAGCAATTTGAGATTTTAGGACTTGCGGCTGGCAATATTAGAGGACTTGCTGGAATTCCAAGTAAAACAGGTAAGGATGGCCCATATATGAATGGGAAATTAAAATATGGGCGAATTTTTATAAGGCATAAGAGGAAATAATATGGAAACAACTTTAAAAACCAATACCACTGTCAAAGAGATTTGCGACGGATTTGTCTATAACGAACTCGAAGGCAAGGGTTTATTTGGTTTGTCCGGAAAGCTCACTATTCAGCCTGAATATCAGCGCAACTATATTTATGCTTCTGACGGAGGGAGAAAAGAAATTGCTGTCATTGAATCGGTCCTCAAGGGGTATCCAATAGGGTTGATATATTTTAATAAAGTAAGCGACAATAACCTTGAAGTTTTAGACGGACAACAACGCATTACCAGTCTCGGACGATTTTTATCTGACAAATTCGCTATCAAAGACGCAAACGGCATGGAACAGTATTTCAGCGGTATGGCAAAAGATAAACAAACCAAGATTTTGGAAACAAAACTAACTATTTATGAATGCGAAGGCAAAGAAAGTGAAATAAAAGAGTGGTTTAAGACAATAAATATTGTCGGCGTTCCGATCAATGCTCAGGAAGAGCGTAATGCTGTGTATTCCGGTTCGTTTGTTACGCTTGGCAAAGAAGAGTTCAGTAATAGCCAAAATGCCAATATTCAGAAATGGAGTGCGTATATAAAAGGTAGCGCCAACCGGCAGGAATTTTTGGAATGTGCGTTGGGCTGGGTAAGCAAAGGCCATATTGACGATTACATGAGTCATCATCGCTTCGACAAAAATATCACTGAGTTAAAGAAATATTTCAACAGCGTAATTGATTGGGTTTCCAGTGTATTTACTGATGTTGAAAGCGAGATGCGTGGGCTTGAGTGGGGTCGACTTTACGAAGATTATCACAAGAAAGCATATAACCCTTCGAAAGTCTCAGTTGAGGTACAAAAGCTTTACGCCGATTCATATGTAAATAATCGCAAGGGTATTTTTGAGTATATTCTCGGTGGTTCAGTAGACACAAAATTGCTCGAGGTGAGAGTCTTTGACGAAGCAACTAAAAAAGCGGTTTATGCAACACAAACTGCTAAAGCAAAGAAAAAAGGCGAATCAAACTGCTTGCATTGCGCTATTGGACATGACGTCAACAAGAGTAAGATTTGGAATTTTTTCGAAATGGACGCCGACCATGTTGCGGCATGGAGTAAGGGTGGCAAAACAGCATCCCAAAACTGTCAAATGTTGTGTAAAACACATAATCGGGCAAAAGGTAATCGATAAGGGGTCTTGCCTCGATAATGATGACTAAATAACGTAGTCGCAGTAAGGTTCTGAGTTTATCGGTTCTTTAGGTTTTGTAGGTTTGTTGAATATGGGTTCGTCTAGAGCGATGAGCCAACCCATGCTACGTTTTCGATGAATTCTTATAAGTAGCTCTATTTCAAGGGGTTGTAGGGTTCGACTATCGTCCACGACTACCCGTTTTTTGCCCGAAGTGCAAAAAACAGGGCAATCGAGAACCAAGATTCGGGATTTGGTTGTGAAGAATGTTCGATCGCGGTTAATTCTCGACTTTCTATTTTCGAGGCGCGCCGTCAATAATTAAGTATTGTGTCCCCGGAATCAAATATTGAAAGGAGGAGTGCTGTGGGTAGAATATTTCTGCTTTTATCTTTGGGTTTCTCGGCGTTATTGCTTGTGGCGGATTCGGGTCGAGCGAGTGAAGAAATAACTGTTACCACATATTATCCTTCGCCCAATGGTTCTTATGCGGATCTGACGGTTTCCGAAAGGATGGCTATCGGAGATATGAACGGTGATGGCGTGGTAAACACCTCCGATATGATGATTTATGGCTGGTCAGGCGGCGGTTCGACCTGGACTACCGGGGCTCCTGTGCCCGGGAGTTTAACCGTTGCTAACCGTTTGACTGTCGGGAGGCGGGTCCCGTTCTGGAATGCCACGCTGCATGTTCATAATACCGAAACAAACACATCAAATAAAACGTGTGCTATTGCGTTGAGCGATGTCAACGGCGGCTGGAACAGCCATATATATTGGTTAAACAGTTCCGGAAATCGTCTCCGTCACCTTATAGCGCAGGATAGCTATCATAATAACAGGTTATTTATGCTTATGAATTATACCGGTACTGGTGGCGAAGGCGGCGTCAGTGAGACTTTCGCTATTCTGGGAGGTACAAATAATGCCCAAGTAGCGATTAATACATGGGAGGCTGGCGGATATAACCTTTATGTGAACGGCACGGCAGGTAACCCGAGTGGCTGGACCACTACTTCGGATATGCGTTTGAAAAAGAATATCCGGCCGTTGGGAAATGTGCTCGAAAAGATAAAGAATATAGACGGTGTTACGTATGAATGGAAAGCCGAGGAATTCCCAGAAAAGAATTTCGAGAAAGGGAAACAAATCGGGATCATCGCCCAGAAAGTGGAAAAGTCTTTTCCCGAGTTAGTAAGAACCGATAATGAAGGTTACAAGAGTTTAGTCTATGACAGGTTCACCGCTGTTTTATTGGAGGCAATCAAAGAACAGCAAAAGGAAATAGAAGCTTTAAAGAAGGAGATCGCGGCGGTAAAAGCCGAAAGGATATAATGTCCCGATTAGGCCGGTCCGGTTTTCTCAGGTATTACACGCCTTTTTGGGAAATCAAGGGTTTTAGCCCGCGGGGCTTATTTATTTGGCATTTTCAAAGAAAAAGGTGCGGAATGCGCTGTTTATTCTCACATGTCCTTTGCGTTTCTTTATTACTAATCACAACAGTTATATACGCTGAAGATATTACTATTACAACGTATTATCCTTCTCCCAACGGCATCTACGACGCGCTTCTCGCCAAGCGTTTCGCGGTCGGCGACGTCAACGGCGACAGCAGTATCAATATTTCGGATATTCCAAGCGCTGACGGTTATCTGTTGGTAGCCGATAAGCTTGGCATAGGAACAGCCAGCCCTTTGGCCGCTTTGAATACGGCCTATGGTATCGCGATCGGCAGCGGAAGCGGAGTATCTACTACCGACGGGAATAGAAGAAGCCTGCAATTCTTGACGGATACGAGTTATGGGGGGACATACAATTCGCATTCAGGCTATCTGTTATACAGCACTATGCCGGGCGGGTGGGGGAGTGCCCAGCTTAATTTCGCGGTCAGCACCAATTGGGGCGTTTATAATACAGCCAATCCGACAATGACCTTATCCGGCACCAACGTAGGTATCGGAATCACGAGTCCCGGGGCGCAGTTGCACTTGGCCGACATCTATCCGGCTGGAGGCAGGAATCTTCTTATCGGTGACGATGTGTATCTTTCCGACATCGATACCGCGAACACGCTCGGCATATACGGCAGCAGTGATAGTTCTATAGCTTCGATAAGATTGGGAAGCAACGGGGCGACGATCTCCGGATACGGGAACAACATCGGTATCGGGACCACTACCCCTAACGCCAATATGAAGCTTCAGGTGGCCGGAGAGATTTGTTCGTCCACATTGGGCGGCTCCGGCGGTCACATCCGGATGATCTCCGGCAGTTACGGTTGTTTTATCAGGAACGATGGGAGTAACACTTATTTTTTGTTTACCAACGCCGGCAATCAGTATGGGAGCTGGAATTCCTTGAGACCGCTATATATCAATAATGCCTCCGGTTATGTTACCTTCGGCAACGGGCATGGCGATCTGGCGGAGAATTACTATGTTTCCGGAGGGGCCCTGCGGGGCAGCCTGATGAGTATCGATACCACCGTTCCTTCGACCGCGGTCAAAGCCGGGCCTTCTCAAAGGTCTTTGCTTGGGGTGGTCTCCACCACACCCGGGGCAGTTATGGACACTGACGGAGGCTTTCACATAGGTTGGGGCACAAAAAAAGAATACAAGGACGAGAAAGCCCCGGTGGTGCTGGCTGGCGCCGCGCCAATTCTGGTCACGTCGCATAACGGGCGCATATCCATAGGAGACCCGCTGGGAATATCCCCTGTCGCAGGGTTCGGCGCTAAAGCCGTTTCAGCCGGCCTAACCGCGGGAATGGCATTAGAGCCGTTTCCGCCTAAAGATGTCGTTTGTAAAACGGCCGCTTCAATAGAAAGGATAGAGTGGCCGGAAGACAACGGGAAGAATTCAAAGAGGCCGTGTTTTAGACTTCCCGACGGCACATATGTAGGCAAGATTATGGCGGCGGTGAACGTTACCTGGTATGACCCCGGTTCGGCGCCGGCCGGTGCCGAAAAAGAGTTAATAGAAGAGATGCGCGGCGCTATAGCCGAGCTTAACAAGGCGTTGAAAACCCAGCAGCAGGAGATCATGGTTCTAAAACAGGAGATGGGCAAGGTCGGGAAATAAGGAACGGAGCGCGTTTTAATGAAAGTTATCGCTATCAACGGCAGCGCCAGAAAAGACGGGAACACGGCGATCATAATCAGAAAAGTGTTCGATGTGCTGGAAGAGTCCGGCATTAAAACTGAATTGATCCAGTTGGCGGGGCATACTATCGCCGGTTGCCGGGCCTGTTCCGCCTGTATGAAAAATAAAGACCGTAGATGCGCGATCGCCGGTGATATCGTCAACGAGTGCATAGAAAAGATGTCCGCGGCCGACGGGATAATCCTGGGGTCTCCGGTTTATTTCTCCGACATAAGCGCAAACCTGAAAGCGTTTATCGAGCGCGCCGGATACGTCTCCCGGGCTAATAATTACCTTTTTAAACACAAAGCCGCGGCGGCAGTGATGGCGGTTCGTCGCGGCGGGGCGATACACGCCTTCGATACCCTGAATCATTTCTTTCACTTGAACCAGATGTTCCTGACCGGCTCTACCTATTGGAATATGGTGGTCGGCAGGGAAATAGGGGAAGTGGAGAATGACTCCGAAGGGCTCGCCAATATGCGGAATCTCGGAGAAAATATGGCTGTCTTGTTGAATAAATTGCGCCGGGAGTAAGAACAGGGGACAATGTCTCTTCCCATTCCCAAATCTTCTCGAGTAAGGCCTTTACAAAGGGGCCGCGGCGGTAGTATAATAATTATATACCTGAGGAATAGGAGCGTTGCTCTGAAACCAAGGGACTAGCGTTAAAAGCTTATGACCCTAGTCTGTTTGTTCCCAGGCCGGGGTTTTTTGTCTTTTAGTCCTGTTCATACGGCACAAGAGAGAAGGTGAAAATGGATAGTGTTGCGCGCGGCAGTGAAGATCTTAAATCAAAGGTGATCAGGGCGGAGGAGAATCTTCGTTATCTGCGCGGAGGGAATACTTTTATAGATGAAGGGAAGATTCTCGGTATGCTGGAGTCCTGCCGGGACGCCTCGCCGCAGAGGGTCCGCGATATAATCGCCAGGTCTTTGGAGATCAAAACCCTCAAACCGGAGGAAACCGCGGCCTTGTTGAACGTTAAGGACAGCGTCCTCTGGGAAGAGATATTCGACGCCGCGGCGCGCATCAAAAGAAAGGTTTACGATAACAGAGTCGTGACTTTCGCCCCGCTTTATTGTTCCAGCCTGTGCGTTAACAACTGCGCTTATTGCGGTTTTCGCGGAGAGAACAGCGTCATTGAACGAAGACGGCTGAGCATAACCGAGGTGCGCAAAGAGGCAGAGATGCTTGCCGGAGAACTGGGCCATAAGCGGTTGGTGGTGGTTTTCGGGGAGCATCCTTCTTCCGGGGCGGATTATATCTGTAGGGTGATGCGGGAGATTTACTCCGTTAAAGTCAAGACGCGGCGCGGCTGCGGGGCGATCCGCAGGGTCAACGTGAACGCGGCCCCGATGAACGAGGAGGATTATAAGAAGGTCAAGGACGCCGGGTTGGGGACTTACCAGGTTTTTCAGGAGACGTATCATCCGCCTGCGTATAGCGCGGTCCATCCTGATTGGACCGTCAAAGGCGATTATCTTTGGAGGCTCTACAGCCTGCACAGGGCGATGGCCGCCGGTATAGACGACGTGGCGATCGGAGCGCTTTTCGGGCTCTACGATTGGCGTTTCGAGGTGATGGGACTGCTGGCGCATGCCCGCGATCTGGAGGACTTCTTCGGTATAGGACCGCACACGGTTTCTTTCCCCAGGCTGGAGCCGGCTGCGAACACCCCTTTCGTTAAAGACAGCGCTTACAGGGTTAACGACGCGGATTTTAAGAAACTTGTGGCTGTATTGCGTCTTTCCATCCCTTACGCGGGAATGATCGTCACCTGCAGGGAGAGTCCGAATGTAATACGGCAGGTGATCGCCATGTGCACGCAAAGGGACGCTTCCTCCCGGGTGGGGATCGGAGCTTACAGCGAGCGCACCCAGGAGCAGGAAGAGAAAATACAGCAGTTTATCCTGGGTGACAACCGTTCTTTGGACGAGGTGATCAGGGAACTGGCGTCATTAGGGTATATTACCTCTTTTTGTACCGCCGGTTACCGCTGCGGCAGGACCGGGGACAATATTATGACAATGCTGAAAAGCGGCAGGGAAGGTTGTTTCTGTAAACTTAACGCCGTCCTGACTTTTCAGGAATGGCTGGATGATTTCGCCGGGGAAGACACGCGCAGGATTGGGGAGGGGTTGATCAACAGGGAGATCTCCGAGATCGAGCAGAGGTCGCCGTCAGATTTCTCGCCGGAAGTCGTTAAAGCCTTCAAGGAATACCATCGCAGGATCAAGAATGGGGAGCGCGATTTTTGTTTTTAAACCCGCGGAAATGATATGCAGAACGAATACCGTATAGAGAAAGACGCTTTTGGCGAATTGAAAGTTCCCGCCGGGGCTTACTGGGGGATACAGACGCAGAGGGCGCTGGAGAGTTTTTTCCTGAGCGGCCGCGTGGTGCATTCATCCCTGATCGGAGCGTATTGTCTGGTCAAGAAGGCCTGCGCCCAGACCAATATGGAGTTGAAACTCCTGGAAGAGAAAAAAGCGCAGGCAGTTATCGCCGCCTGCGACGAGGTTATCGGAGGAAAACTTCGCGGCCAGTTCCCACTGGACGCTTTGCAGGGCGGGGCCGGGACCTCCACCAATATGAACGTAAACGAGGTGCTTGCCAACCGGGCGGAGGAGTTACTTGGCGGCCGGCCCGGGGAATACAGGATTGTCGATCCTATAGAAGACGTCAACCTTAATCAATCTACCAATGATACTTATCCTACCGCGTTGAAGGTCGCGGCGATCTTTAAACTGCGCGAACTGAGCGCCGGGATCAGCGGTCTGCAGGGAGCGTTGCAGAAGAAAGAGAAAGAGTTTTCCGGAGTGGTGAAGATAGGCAGGACTGAATTGCAGGAGGCCGTGCCTATGACGCTGGGACAGGAATTCGGGGCTTTCAGCGAGGCAATAGCGCGCGACCGCTGGCGGATATTCAAATGTGAAGAGCGCCTGCGGGTGGTGAATATAGGCGGCACGGCGATCGGAACCGGACTGACCGCTCCCCGGGACTATATTTTTCTGGTAATTGAGACCTTGCGCAGGGTCACCGGTCTTGGCCTGTCCCGCGGCGAGAACCTCGTGGACCAGACGGCGAACAGCGATTGTTTCGCGGAGGTTTCCGGGATATTGAAAGCGCACGCATGCAATCTGATCAAGATCTGCGGTGATCTGCGGCTGTTGAATCTGTTGGGAGAAATAGTCCTGCCGCAGTTACAGACCGGTTCTTCCATCATGCCCGGCAAGTGTAATCCCGTCATCCCGGAAGCTGCCGGGCAGGCAGGTATAAGAGTTATCGCGGCCGACGCGGCGCTCACCCGGGCTTGTTCTTCCGGAAGCCTGCAGATAAACGAGTTCATGCCTCTTATCGCCGATTCAATGCTTGAGTCTTTGGAGCTGTTGATCAATACGGACAGGATGCTGGCCGGGCACGTCCCCGGTATATCCGCAGACGCCGGGCAATGCCGGCGTTATTTCGACCACAGCCCGGCGATCGTCACCGCCTTGCTGCCTTATGTGGGATACGGAAGGGCGGGGGAACTTTTGAATGAATTCAGGAGATCCGGAGAGGAAGATATTCACGCTTTTCTATCGGTCAAACTCGGCCGGGAATTGGTCAATAGAATATTCGATCCCTGTAACCTCGTTTCTTTAGGATACCGTCAACGTGAAAAATACACCTAAGTCGCTGCGCCTGCAGATAGGCATTTTCGGAAGGACTAACGTCGGCAAATCAAGTTTTCTCAACCTGGTTTCGGGGCAGGACGCGGCGATAACTTCTCCTGTCCCCGGTACCACCACCGATGTGGTTGAAAAACCTATGGAGTTGTTACCGGTGGGCCCGGTGGTTTTCCTGGACACGGCGGGGCTGGACGACAACTCGTTATTGGGGGAGGCAAGGTTAAAGAAAACGTCCGGGATATTCGACCGGTCGGACATAGTTCTGCTTTTGACCGAAGCGGAAAGCTGGGGTGAGTATGAGGAGCGGGTGCTCGGGGAAACGGAGAAAAGGCGCACTCCGGTGATAGTGGTGATCAATAAAACCGACTTGGTAATACCTTCTGCGGAGTATATTGAACGGATAAAGTCAAAAGTCCCGCGGCTGATCACGTGCTCCAGCCTGGACGCCGCCAACCGGGATATTTATCTACAGGATTTGAAGCGGCATATCCTGGAAGTCTGCCCGGATGATTTCCTGAATCCGCCGGCTTTAGCCGGGGATCTTCTCCCTCCGGGAGGGCTGGCGGTATTCGTCGTCCCGATCGACCTTCAGGCTCCCAAAGGCAGGTTGATACTGCCTCAGGTGCAGGCGATCAGGGACGTCCTGGATAATGATTCTTCTGTGCTGGTGGTGAAGGAGAGGGAATACGCGGCGGCGCTGAGGCGATTGAAGGACCCGCCGGACTTAGTGGTCTGCGATTCTCAGGTGGTTTTGAAGATGACCGCCGACACCCCGGAGAGCGTGAAATGCACGACTTTCTCCATACTTTTCGCGCGGTATAAGGGCGATCTGTCCGCGGCTGCCGGGGCCGCGGCGGTAATCCGGAAACTCGGCCCCAAGGATAAGATCCTGATCTCGGAGGCATGCAGCCATCATGCCGTAGAGGATGATATCGGGCGGGTCAAGATACCCCGCTGGTTAAAACAGTATACCGGGGCGGATATCCGCATAGACGTTTCTTCAGGCAGGGATTACCCGAAGAACTTAAAAGAATACAAGCTGATCATTCATTGCGGCGGCTGTATGCTTACCCGCAGGGAAATGCTCAGTCGGATGGAAAAAGCCGGGGAAGCCGGCGTTCCAGTTACCAATTACGGCCTGGCGATATCGGTTTTACAGGGAGTAATAGAACGGGTACTGTCTCCTTTTCCGGCGGCGCTGGAGGCGTATTTAAATGAGGCGAAGTCAATCTGAAAGAGAAGTGTTGTTTCTTTGTTCTTCTCCGAACCCGCCAACTGTTTCTTCGAGGGACTGTATTTATTGATGTATTCTGCCGGAAGAAGTATAATAGATACAAAAAACAGCAGATCAACCGTGATGGAGTATTTTATTCCCTAAAAGAGGACGCAGAAGGATGGATAATCCCGGCGGGCGTATGCTGAAGGTGAAACGGCATTTCGAGCGGGAAGCCGAACGGTTCGATAAGTGTTTTTTCAGAGTCGCTCCGTTCTACAGGGAGGCGATAAACGCGCTGGTCTTGGGTCTTCCTTTCAAGAGCGGGAAGGGGCGGCGGATCATCGACCTCGGATGCGGCACCGGTAACGTGACCCTGGCGGTGAAAAAACGCTATCCCGAAGCTTCGATGGTCTGCATAGACCTGGCAGAGAATATGCTTGAGTTGGCAGAAACCAAGCTGCGCAGGTATAACGACATCGAATATTGGCGCGGAGATATACGCGATTACGATTACGGTGGAAGATGCGACGCGGTGGTCTCTTCTCTGGTGCTGCATCATCTTGAGGCCGGCGACAAGAAGGAATTCTACCGCAGGATAAATGACATCTTGCCGGCCGGAGGGGTGTTTTATATCGCCGATTTTGTCCTCCCTTCCAGTAGATACTTGGTAAAGGCATACCGGGAAGAATGGAAGAGGTTTATGGCCCGGAGTTTGGCCCCGGCGGAGATCGCAGAGATGCTGGCAAGGCATAAACGCGAAGACAGGCCGTGCGAGTTCATCGCCGAGCTTGATCTTTTGCGGAAATCGGGGTTCAGGGACGTGGACGTGATCTGGAAGAAATACAACTTCTGCGTTTACGGCGGGTTTTCTTCTAAATGAAGCTCTGCCTGCGGTTCGCGGAGCGCAATACCGCTTGTCCTTCAAAGGTTCTCTGAAGGGAGCGGCGCACAATACGGTCCCGGTGCCGGCGAAGTATGGCTGACGCCGGGACGGATAAGGAGAACTTAGAATGCAGATAGAGATTTTTGTCTTATGCGACGCGGCCACGGCCGATCACGGGAAGCTGAATATGCTCGGGGCGTTCGATTCGATCTGGGTGAGCAAACTGCCGGCGGTACACGCCCAGTGCGCGATCGTGCTTAGGGTGCGTTTCGAGAAAATAGAAAGAGGGGAGCATAAAGTCGCGGTGAATTTCGTGGATATAGACGGCAAGAACGTCATGCCTCCGGCGCAGGGAAATCTGTCAATCAAGTTCCCGGATGAGCAAAAGTCGTTCTCATCTAACCTTATTCTCAACATACAGGGCGTGAAATTCGAGCGGGCCGGCGAATATTCCATCGATCTGGCGATAGACGGGCAGCAGAAAGCGTCGCTGCCGTTGTTCGTAAGGGAGCGCGGCGCAGCGCTAAGCCGGTGAGACGCGTCCCGGGAGGGGTAGTATGAGAATCAAGAGAATCGTCGCCCGAGAAGGATTGATCCTGTTGGGCATCGTGATAATCGGTCTGGGCGTTTACCTCACGGCCAGGCATTGGAACGAGGATTATCTGTCCCAGCACCGTAAAACCAGGACTAAGGTGGTGCAGAATATGCGTTATTCCCTTGCCGGTTATGAGCCGTATATGAATATGATGTCGGCAGGGGCCGGTATAGCCGTGTTCGGTTATCCTTCAGTCTGCGTGCTCCGTTTCATTGTTTGGGCCGTCAGGATATTGCGGAGAAAGTGAAAAAATTGTATTATTTGCGGGAGGGACAGCCGTCAGGGCGCGGAAAACCCGCAGATGGCGCAGCCGTTCCGGCAAGACCATAATCATACCCGCCGCCGTATTGAAAGAATCTATACATTCCAGGTAACTCCGCCGGTAACGCCGTAGTTTTGTGGCTTTATCCTTTACTTATCAGGCGGCAGACCTGCGCCGTGATGATCCCGCAATATGTTCCCAGCACATTCCCGAGTATGGCCATCAGCAGTCCCGTGGGAGCCAGTCCGGTCCGGTATATCCCTGCTACCACCGGAGCTGAAGCGGCTCCGCCTATGTTAGCCTGGCTGGCAGCGGCCAGCAAGGAGAGAGGTGCTTTAATGACTCTGCCTGTAACGATCAGCACCGCTGCCTGAAAAAGCACCACCAGACATCCCGACAGGACTAGAAGAAAAGCGATGTTGAGGTCAGCGCAAGAGGCGCGTGCGCCGATTGAGACAAGTACGAAATAAAGCAGGAAATACCCCAATCCGGAAGCGCCGCGGTTTGCGAGTTCTTTGGCGGGAGTGAAGGAAACAGCGATCCCGAACAGGGAAGAGGTGATTATAATCCAGGTGTAACGGGAGATGATATCTTTGACTACCGGCAGCCTGCCGGAGACAAAAGCTGATAAAAGGACGCCGGAAACGGTTATAAACAGAAGGATCGCGGCAGCGGACGGCCGCAGGCTTTTGCTCCCGGAGGTCCCGGTATCCGCGGTATCTACTGTGAGCCCCTGTAATATTGAAGTATTGGAACGGTTCCAGGAGTCATAACGCTTCTGAAAAGACGCCCCGGCGATGAGCACTCCCATCCAGGCGTAAGGCACGATAGTGTCCACTATCACCATCGGCATGAATACCGCGTCCGGGGTGTTGACGGCTTCTTTTACCGCGATCATATTCGCGCTGCCGCCGATCCAGGAACCGGAGAGGGCGCCGAATCCCGACCACATATCATTGCCTACCCAATAACGCATAAAGGAGAATACCAGCGGGATCCCGGTCATTATGCCCAGGCTTCCGGCGAGCATCATTATCAACGCCGGTTTGCCCAGTTTTAGAATGCTTTTGATATCACAGGAAATCAGCAAGAGTATAAGAGCGGCGGGCAGGAGATTCGCGGAGATAAAAGAGTAAAGCGGATGGCTGGCGGGGATTATTCCGGCGTTGGAAGCAAGCATCGGGACCAGGTATATCCAGAACACCGGAGGCAGAATGGAAAAATATTTTTTGAAGCGCGGCCTGCCGGCGATATAAAGTACCGCGCTTTCGATACAAAGAAGCGTCAGCGTGAGAGGAAAAGTGCCGGTGATCATTTTTTATGCAGGTATTATGCCGATGCCTGATCCAACCTTTGAAAGGTCGTATCTTCCTTTTGAATCCAAGTATGGATTCCCGGCGAGGGCGGACTTTATAAAGAAGGGTGTGTCGAGATCAACGTAACGGAAGCATCCCAGGCCGGCCGCCAGATGCGCCGAGGCGGTCATAGACAGCGAGCTTTCCATCATTCCCCCGATCATCAACTGCATTCCCGCGGCGCGCGCCAGCATAGCGATCTCCCGTCCCTGTATTAAACCGGATTTCATAATTTTTATGTTTATCACGTGCGCGGCTTTCTCGCGGATAGCGCGCAGGCATTCCGGTATGCTGCGCACGCTCTCGTCGGCGCAGACGGGAACGCCGGCCAGCCTGGTGACCCGCTTCAGTCCTTCCCAGTCTTCACGGGGGACGGGCTGTTCCAGCAGGGCGGGGACAACACCTCGTGTCTTCAGCTCTTTCACGAGTTCAAGCGTTTCGCGGGAACTGTATCCTTGATTGGCGTCAAGATAGATACCGCAGCGCGGAGCGGCTTTTTTTACCGCCAGCACGCGTTTTAAGTCGAGGTCGAGGTCGCGGCCGATCTTCACTTTGAATGTCCTGAAACCGCGCTTATAGAATTTCAGCGCGGCCTGTTTTGTTTCTTCCAGTCCGGCGATGACGATCGTGATATCGGTGGACAATCCGGCAGGTTTATTCCCGAAGAACTGCCAGAGAGGTATCCTCAACCGTCTGGTGAGAGCGTCCAGTAAGGCCGTTTCCACGGCCGCCAAGGCGGATTTATTTGTTGGGAAAAGCTCATGCAGAAGACAAGAAAGGAGCGGATAATCCGCGATGTTTCTGCCGCGGAGTTCCCGGGCGGCAAGGCGCAGGCTGCCGGAGGTTTGTTCAATGGTCTCGCCGGTGATGTGGGAGGCGACGGCCGCCTCGCCCCATCCTGTAGTGCCGTCGGCGAGCCGCAGACGAAAAAGCAGATTGTCCAGATTATCGTGCTGTCCGAGGGCGGTGCGAAAAGGCTGTGTCAATCCGGCGCGAAGATGAGAAATAGAAGCGTCTTTAATGTCGTAATCGTCCATGGGTTTTTATACCATAAAAGCGGGTAGATTTACAGTTAAAAAAACAAGTTCTGGAACCCGGGTGATAAAAAAAGAAATGATGATATTAAGCAAACCGCAGAAGTTCCCGTCCCCGGCTTTCAAGCTTTCAAGTTTTTCCTAATTGACTTTATAGAGGTTAAAGGTTATGCTTATTGTGCTGCGTTTGTTCCGGCATATTGCCGGTTTCTACCCTCGTCATACCGGCCGAATATCGGGGTGGCGATTATATCCGCGTTTCAACCTCGGCAGCGCAATGTTCAGGAGAGTTCAATGAATATTTTTGTGGGCAATTTGGCTTTTGAAGCGTCGCCGGAGGAATTAAAAAAGGCGTTTGAGCAGTTCGGCGAAGTCACCATGCTTCGGATTATGATGAACGACAAAGGGACAAAATCGCGAGGGTTCGCGTTTTTGGAGATGCCGGATGAGGCCCAGGCGCGTAAGGCGATAGCCGCGCTTAACGGAAAAGAGTTTATCGGCAGGCAGATCGTTGTCGCCGTGGCGCGTCCAAAGCCCGGGGAGGCTCAAGAAAAGCCGAAAGTGAAAAGGCACCGCGGTAATTTCCGGGCGGAGGGGAATCGCCGGGAGAGAAAACGGGAACAGTATTCCGGTTACGGCGAAGGCGGCGGCTACAGGG
>Ga0302251_1000221_pt1 | contig 65962 bp, 66 predicted proteins | sample AAG_RA_Gln_MG_FD_193534 | JGI IMG/M metagenome (GOLD analysis project Ga0302251, IMG submission 193534) | Enriched activated sludge microbial communities from anaerobic digester in WTTP, New Holstein, Wisconsin, United States - AAG_RA_Gln | ecosystem: Engineered > Bioreactor > Anaerobic >... | reverse complement strand
CCCTTTTGGTGGTGATTTGGATTGAATCAGGGGAAAGAGAGATGGCTCCTTTACCTTCAAGCTTGGTGTAGAGGTCAAAGGTAGTGCCGTTTGATTTGTACATATAGCAAAACTCCTTGCTGCCTGTTTTGTAGCTTGGATCTCTGGGTAGAGTAAAGTCAGAGAGAGTGGCGTTGAGGTTGGCGCAGTAAGGGTCATCAGTGCCTACGCAGCACCAGGCTCGGCCAGAGTTGGCATAACCTAAGCTACCCATGATAGGAGTGGTTGGGTAGCCTTTGGAACCCATGCTAGTGGCTATCCAGAGATCTTTCCTGATTGTATCCATTTCTGCTATTCTTTTGCTGTCTCTAGCTTGCTGAGAAGTGGAGCTCATGCCGACGATGATTATTCCTGAGAGGATGCCAATGATGACTACCACGACTAGAATCTCAATCAAGGTAAAAGATGCTTTGAGAGATTTCATACTTGTTCTTTATTCAAATTAATTATTATCTTTAATCTATTCTAATTTTATCTTTTAATGAAAAGTTTGTCAAGCGTTTTTAAACCTTCAATTTCTTCTTTAACTACTTTTCTGTCGTCCCAAGCCATTTTCTTGCCTTGAGCCAAACAAATCCAAGGCTCACAACCCTTGCCCGTTATTACCACCACATCTTTAGATTGAGCCAAAGACAAGGCCTTCCTAATAGCTTCTCTTCTATCAAGAATCTTCATTGCCTTTGAAGAGCCTGAGCTTACTTCTTCAATTATCTTTAAAGGGTCTTCATTGTAAGGGTCTTCGTTAGTGACAATAACAATATCTCCGTATTTATCAGCAATGTTTCCTAAAACAGGCCTCTTCCATTTATCTCTTCCCCCGCCGCAAGCTCCTAAAACGCAAATCAATCTTCCTTGTTTTGGTTTTAAGAACTGATAAACTTTTTCTAAAGCCACTGGAGTAAAAGCATAATCAACAAAAACTTGAAAAGGAAAAGAAACAATTTCTTCTAAACGGCCAGGCACTTGCTCTACTTTTTTAATTCCTCTTTGACAGATTTCTAAATCAATTCCTTGAGAAACAGCCAAAGCAATTCCAGCTAAAAGATTGTAAACATTAAAATCTCCTAAAAGCTTTGATTCAAACTCTTTGCCCTTAACTTTAAATCTAGAACCAGAAGGAGAAACAGAAACATCCTCTGCCTTTATCTCTGCCAAAACATTATCAATTCCATAAGTAATAATCCTTTTAGCTTTAAAAGATTGGAAATAGGGAGAATAACGATCATCTAAATTAATGATATGAATGTCTTTAACTGCTTTAAAAAGCTGGCCTTTTGCTTTTTTGTAGTTTTCAAATCCTCCGTGAGCTTCAATATGCTCTGGATTAAGATTAGTAATTAAAGCTACTTTGAAATCAATAAAGCGATGGCGATGCTGCTTAATGCCTTCAGAGGTGACTTCAATAATAGCATAATCGCATTTCTCTTTAACTGCTTTGCTTAAAAAAGATTGTAAAGCAAACCTTCCTGGCATAGTCATCTTCAGTTTGTTTTCCTCAACCTTGTTTCCTATCTTAAAAACAAGTGAAGAAGAAGCTGCTACTTTGTATCCTGCTTCTTCTAAAATCTGAGTAGCAATGCTCACCACCGTAGACTTGCCATTAGTGCCAGTAATCCCAATGACTTTTATCTTCTTAGAAGGAAATTGATAAAAAAAAGCTGAGACAAAGGCAAGAAGAAAATGATAAGCGCTGACAAGAAAACTGGGAAGATATTGTTTCATTTTCCTAAAAACCTTAAAGCTTGCTTTATTCTTTCCTCTGTTTCTTTAACTTCTGAAGAGATATGGGAAAGGGCTTCCTCAATTTCTTCCTTAGAAAAACCTAGAGAAGAAAGAGCTTGGAAAACCTCGTCTCTTTTCTTTGGCTTAATGCTTTTCATCTCTTTAATCTGGCCAGAAATTTCTAAAAGGATTTTCTGGAGCTTTTTCTTGCCCACTCCTTTCACCTCTAAAGGCATTTCTCCTTTTTCTAAAACCTCTTTCAATTTTTCCAAAGAGCCAAAAACAGCCAAACTCATTGCTGTCTTTGGCCCAATACCAGGAACATGCTTTAAAGCTTTAAAAAGTTCTGCCTCCTCAAAAGATAAAAAGCCGTAAAGCTCAATATTCTTTTCTCCAATAAAAAGAAATGTGTAGAAATCTCTTTCTTCGCCTATCTTTAATTTTTTCAAAGCTGGTTCAGAGAGAAAAAGGTCAAAACCCAAACCTTGTCTTTCTACTATTGCTCTTTTTTCATCTTTGTAAATTACTTTGCCTGATAAAAAACTAATCATTGTTCTCAGTATAGCTGGAGTCTTGAATAATTTCAAGAATTAGTGTATATATTTCATATATATATGCCAATTAAAAAATCAGCGAAAAAGCAGCTGAGACAAAGCTTAAAAAGGAAAAAGAATAATGAGTTGAAAAAGAAGCAGACAAAAGAGCTTTTAAAAAAGCTTTCTCTTTTAATTGAACAAGGCAAAACCGAAGAAGCTAAGCAAATGATTCCTCAGGTTTACCAAGCCATAGACAAAATGGCCAAAACTGGAATAATTAAAAAGAACACTGCTGCTAGAAGAAAATCTGTTTTTGCCAAAAGAGTTTTGTCAAAGGTCAAAAATCAATAAATCTAGGGCTACTTCTGGATCAATTTTTCCAGTTTTAATGCCTAAATCTAAATCAAGAATCTTTTGATAAAGGTTTTTCAATTCTTCTAAGGAGAAGTGCTTGGCTTGAGCAAGAGAACGGTTTAAAACAAAAAAAGATAATTTCAATTGACTCAAGTTTTTTCCTTTTAAGCCCTTAACACTGATAAGGTTTCTCAGCTGGTAAGAAATCATAGAGAGGATATAGGAAGGAGAATCGCCATTTTCTAAATGACGCCTTATCAAACTAGCGGCCCTCTTTTTTTCTTTTTGAGCAATAGCGTCAATAGTAGAAAAGATATTAAAATCAATGACCGGAAAAACCAATTCTTCTACTTGTTTTTCTTTTATTTCTTTACCTTGAGCATAATTAATCAATTTATCAATCTCTTTTTCCATTCTCCATAAATCATTGCCTACAAACTCAACCAATTTATTTAAAGCCCCCTCTTCTATTCTTGCTCCCCTGGCTTCAATTTCTTTATTTGTCCAATTTTTAACCTGTCCTAAGGTTAAAGGATTAAAACGTTCAATCTTTTTTGCCTTGCTTTTCAAAAAATTAAAAAACTTGTCATTGTTTGGAACATCTCCTTCTTGGTAAAGAACCAAAGTATTGTCTGATTTAATAAACAACTCTCCTTGCTTTAAAAAATCGTCTTTAAAAGCAAAAGCATTGAATAAAACAAAAAGCTTTTTCTCTTTAAACATAGAAATGCTTAAAAACTCGCCTTTCAGGTCGTTAAAATTAATTTCCTTTCCTGAAAAAACTTGAAAATTAAAACCACTTCTATTCTTTTCTTTGTAATCAGCAATTACTTCTTTAAGCTTTCGTTTCATTCTGTATGTATCTGAACCGTAATAAAAAATAATCATTTTTGGCACAAAGGACAGAAGAAAGAACTTCTTCCTCCCTGTTTTATTCTTTTAATCTTGCTCTGGCAAGCTGGACATTTTTCTTTTTGATAAACTTTGGCAAAATCTTGATATCCGCCTTTTTCTCCAGAGACTTTTCTGAAATCAGAAAAACTATCTCCTTGCAGCTTTATCGCTTTGTTTAATACTTTCCTCATCGCCAGCCAAAGATTCTTCAATTCTTCTTCTTTAATGTTCCGTGCTTCTCTAGTTGGAGCAATTTTTGCTTCCCAAAGAATTTCATTGGCATAAATATTGCCAATGCCAGCCAGAAAAGCTTGGTCCATTAAAACTTGCTTGATTTTTCCTTTTTTCTTAGAAAGAATATTTTGGAATTGCTGAAAACCAACAGTTAAAGGGTCTGGTCCCAGCTTCTTCAAGCTTTTTTCCAGCTCTTTTGTTTTCCATAATTCAATTTTGGCAAACTTTCTTAAATCAGACAAGGCTATATCCAAACCATTGTTTAAAAAAAATAGGGCTCGAATAAATTGATTCATCGGATCTTCTCGCAAAGCTCCTTTTCCCCGAGCTACCCATTTTTCTCCTTGCCTTTCCCATTTTCCCAACAAAAGATGACCGCTTATCTTTTGATGAATCAATAAAGAATAATCATCGCTTAAATTAAAAACTATGTTCTTTCCCCAACGGACAACATTTTCAATTCTCTTGCCTTTTATCTTTTTCTTAAACTCAGGGAAAAAAGGTTTTTTAAAAAGCCTGGGCGAATCTGTCCAGACATCAAGAAAAACTGCTCCTTTAACTTTTCCTTTCAAGCCATTGACAATTGTTTCTACTTCCGGCAGTTCAGGCATTTTAACCTAAAACCATTTGCAGTTTATTAACAATTTCCTGAGGAGTAAAATGAGCTTTGACTAGAAAATCCTTAGCTCCCAGCTTCAGGCCTTTTTCAATGTCTTCCTTTTGACCAAGATTAGAAAGAATAATCACGGGAATATCGCTGATTTCTGGGTCTTTTTGTCGTTTCTCCAAAACTTCAAAGCCATTAATACCCGGCAACATTAAATCAAGTAAAACAATATCCGGCTTTTCCTTCTTCGTTTTTTCCAATCCTTCTTCGCCATCAACTGCCAAAACAACTGCATAGCCAGCGCTAGTTAACTTCTTTCCTAAAAGCTCTCTTAGAAATTTATCATCTTCAATGATTAAAACTTTCTTGCTCATATTTTGTATTTTACACCTAATTTAAAAAATTGTCTATGAGGCGAAAGGAAGAGTAAAGTAAAAAGTTGTACCTTCCCCTTCTTTTGATTCAAACCAAATCTTTCCTTTGTGCGACTCAATAATATTCTTGGTAGTATACAAGCCCAAGCCAGAACCTTCGGTTTCCAATCGAACAACATTGCTGCCGCGGAAGAACTTTGAGAAAATTCTATCTTGCTGGTCTTGAGGAATACCTACTCCGCTGTCAGCAATTTTAAAAAACGCTTGATTGCCATTTTTGCTTAAAGTAATTGTTACTTTTCCGCCCGCTGGAGTGTATTTAATAGCATTGTCTACCAGGTTTTGAACAGCTATTCCTATTTTTTCTTTATCAACCATTATTGGAGACAAAAGCTCTTTCGGCCTTTCTATCTTTATCTTTATATTCTTCAAACTAGCTGTTTCTTTTAATCCTTCAACTACTTGGCCGACAATATCTTCTAATTGAGTTGGCTCTAATTGATAAAGAAACCTTCCTTCTTCAATTCTGGTTACGTTCAGCAAATCATTGATTAAAGCTATCATTCTTTCATTGCTTTGATAAGTTTTCTCCAACAAATCTCTTTGCTCTGGAGTAATTTCTCCTACATCTCCATCCAAAATCATACGCAAGGTCCATTTAATGGCTGACAAAGGGGTTCTTAGTTGATGAGCAGCAATGGAAACAAACTCTGTCTTCATTCTTTCTACAAGTTTATCTCGGGAAATATCGTGAAGAATAATTAAGCTTCCTTTTTTATCTCCGGTTTTAAAATGAGAAACAGTTACCTCTAAAAACAAGCTTTCTCCTAATTTTATTTCTTGACGGAAAATACTTTTAATTCCTTTCTCTTTGTCTTCTTTTAAAATGTCTTGCAAGAGTTTAAGATTAACTTTGGGAGAAGTAATTTCAAAAATACTTTTTCCTAAAAGTTCTTCTTCTTTCTGACCCAAAAATGTTTCAACCAAAGGACTGATAATTTCTATCCGATTGTTTTCATCAAGAACCAAAAGGCCATCAGTAAAGTTTTTAATTATAGCTAAAGATTTATTCCTCTCGTTTATCGCCTGCAACCTTGCCTCTTCTTTATCTTCTAAGATATTCAAAAAAGCCAGTCTGATTTTGTGCAGTTCTTCTTCTTTCTTTTGCAATTCTTCTTCTTGTTTTAAACTTTCATCCATAAATATATTTTACCATAATTTTAGATTCGCGCCAGAGCTTTCTTCCAAACCAGGGATTTTTTTGACTAAACTTTTAAAACCAAGCTCTTCTAAGATTTGCTTAGCTTGCTGAGGGTCATACTTTCCCCACTCATAGTCTTTCAAAGAAACATTTAAAGGGACATCTCTTTTTATCTCAGCCAGCTTTTTACTTAAAAAAGCCATTTCTTGGCCAGCCAAAAGCTTGGCTCTGGTTTTTTCCTCTATTCTTGGATCATTAATATTTTGATAAAGATTTTCAATTGTTTTAAAATTCTTAATCAATCCCAAAGCCGTCTTTTCACCGATTCCTTTAACTCCGGGAATATTGTCTGAAGGGTCTCCCCGCAAAGCCTTAAAGTCAATAAGCTCTTTTTCGCTTAATCCTTCATATTTTTTCTTAACCAAATCTTGATTATACAAAACAGCTTCTTTTACTCCTCTGTTTAAAAAGTAAACATTGGTATGGTCATTTACTAATTGCAAAGTGTCCAAATCGCCAGAAACAATAATGTTCTTAACTTTTCCTGAAGACAAAGAAGCTAAAGTGCCAATAATATCGTCTCCTTCAAAACCTGGCTTTTCGCAAAAAGGAATATCAAAAACCTTTAAAACTTCTTTTAGTTTAGGAATTTGGTCATAAAACTCTTGAGGCGGTTTCTTTCTTTTTGCTTTATACTCCTCATAGGCTTGTTTTCTAAAAGTCGGCTCAGCCAAATCAAAACAAACAGCTAGACAACAAGGATTAAACTCATTAATAACTTTCATTAAAACTAAAAGAAAACCATAAATAGCGTTAACCAATTCTCCTTTTTTGTTTTTCAATAAAGGCAAAGCATGAAAGGCTCGATGTAAAACTGAATTGGCGTCAATGATAACAAAATTATCAGCCATAAATTATCTTTCTTTTATCTCCTTCCAAAATCTTAAAAATTATTATTAAAACTTCTCGAGGAAGGATCTTTTTAATCTTTTCTGGCCATTCAATGGCTATAATGTTTTTAGGATCAGAAACAATTTCCTTAAATCCTAATGCCTCTATTTCTTTAAAATCATTTATCCGATAGCAATCAAAATGATAAAAGTTCTTAAAGCAAGCAGACCTTATTCTAAGCTTATTGAAAATGATAAAGGTAGGACTGAGAACTTTTTTCTTAATCTTAAGTCCTTGAGCAAACCCTTGAAGAAAAGTTGTTTTGCCGGCCCCTAATTCACCCTTAAGGGCAATGATTCTTCTTTTTTCTTTGCCAGACAAAATTTGCTCAGCCAGTCTTTGACCAGCTTGCTTAGTTTCTGAAGCACTCAAAGAGATAATTTCCATATTTCCAGATTATATCCAATTTAAACAATAAAGGCAACTTAAATACTTTTTTTCGTATTTCTAAAAGAATAATTCGGTTAGCATTTATTCCTACATCACTCAGTTTCAATCCTTGCATTTTCTTAATTTATAAGTTATTCTTAAAATATAATTTTAAATTAAATTATTATATGCTCAACAAAACAAAGCTCACCGTTTTATCTGCTTTTTCTTCGCTGGGAATATTTTTTGCTTCTATCGCTCAAGCTGTTTGTCCGGTTTGTACGGTAGGCGTAATTGCTGGTCTAGGGCTCGCCCGCTGGCTAAAAATAGATGACACCATTACTGGACTATGGCTTGGAGGAGCAACTGTTCTTTTGATTATGTGGACATTTGTTTTCTTTGATAAAAAGAATATCAAGTTTCCAGGAAGAAATATAATTACCATTATTGTTTATTACGCTCTTGTTTTCTGGCCTCTTCGCTCTTTAGAAATAATTGGCCACGAACAACACACAATTTGGGGAATGGATAAATTAATATTTTCAATAGTTTTAGGAAGTATTTCTTTGTTTGGATTTGAAAGATGGTATCGTCAGATGCGGGCCAAAAGAGGGAAATCTCTCTTCCGCTACCAAAAAATTGTTTGGCCAATTTTACCTTTAATTATTTTATCTATTTTCTTTTATTACGTTACTAAACACCAGCTGTTTTGTTGCTATCAATAACCGTCTCTTGGACGGTTTTTGCTTATCAATGAATCAATTGACTTTTCCTTTGAAATAAAGTAACTTGAAGGAAATTATGGATGATTTTTCTAAGGCAAAAGATATTATAGACAATTCTAAAAACGTTGTCATTGTCAGCAATAAAGAAGATTTTGGACAAGACGCTTTAGGGGCAGCAACAGGCACCTTTTTTGCTCTTAAAAACAAAAAGAGTGTCTTTGCTCCCAGAGACAAAAACCCTGAAGAACTGGTCGGTTTTTTAAAAGAAACCGCTGAACGCAAAAAATTCGTAGTCTCTTTTAGCAATGAAGTCTCCGAAGTCTTTTACGAAAAAAGGGGCAATGGCCTTGATCTTTATCTCGTCCCCAAAAACATTAATGATGTTGACCTTAAAAACTTTTCTTGCAAAATAGTTTCTGACAAAGAACAAGACCCTCTTTCCTCTCCTCCTGTTTTTGATACTGTTATTGCTTTTAATATTAATTCCTTTCAAGAATTGGAAAACTACTTTGAAGAAGATATTGGCTCTATTTATCAATGCGCTGTTATTAATATCAGTAATAAACCAGGGAATGAAAACTACGGAGAAGTTAATCTCATTGACGAAAAATCTTCTCTTTCTGAAAAAGTGGTTTTACTCTTAGAAACTGCTCAAGCTGAAATCAACGAAAAAGCAGCCAGTTTTCTTTTGTGGGGAATTGCTTCTTCTCTTAAATCTTTTAAAACTCCTCAAGCCCTGGGAATTATTAAAAAACTGGTGCAAGAAGGAGGCCATTTTTATTCCAATCGTCCCGGAGAAGAGTCTAGGAGAAAAATTGCTCTTTTTGAAAAAACCATTAAAAACCTTTGCCTTTGGAAAAAACACAACCTCTATTTCTCTGCCCTCTCGGATAATGATATTAAAGACATTGGTTCAACTTCTTCTGATTTAAGCTTTGTGGTGGAAAAAATGAAAAACCTCTTCCTTCTTCCTTCTTTTGTCTTGTTTTGGGAAAGCAAATCTTCTCCTTTAACAGTTAAAGGCGTTTTTTATTCTGACCAAAAAGAAGTCATTGATAAAATTAAAAATGCTTATCAAGGCAATTTTAAAGGCCAAGGCGGAATCTTTATTACTGGAAAACAAGACTTAGGTTCAGCTAAAAAAGAATTAATCAGTTTGTTTAAATAATTTATGGAAATAACAGGAAAATTAGAACTAGACTTAGGATTTTTGTTCCAAGCTGACAGAAAGTTTAAAAATATTCCCAGCTATATCCAAGCCATAAACGAAGCTTCAACCAAAGATACTAGTGAGTTTGTTAAAACCATTATGGCTGGCGCTATTTTCCTTGATGCTTCTGACTTGCATCTAGAAGCAGAAGAGAATGGCGGGGCATTAAGGATAAGAATTGATGGCTTGCTTCAAAATGTCTATACTTTCAGCTTTGTTGCTTATCAGTCCTTAATTTCTAGAATAAAGCTTCTTTCTCAAATGAAATTAAATATTGAAAAAAAACCGCAAGACGGCAGATTTACTGTGATTATAGAAAACAATGAAAAGCCAGAAGAAATAGAAATAAGAGCATCCACTCTTCCCTCTGAATATGGAGAAACCATTGTAATGAGAATTCTTAATCCTAAGAGTTTAATTGATTTAGAGCAATTGGGGTTAAGAAAAGATCTTTACCAAACTTTTATTGAACAAGTGCAAAAACCAAATGGAATGATTATTGTTACTGGGCCAACTGGTTCTGGTAAAACTACCACCTTGTATGCTTTTTTAAAAAAGATTAAAAATCCGGAGATAAAAATAGTAACCATTGAAGACCCTATTGAATATCGACTGGAAGGAATTTCTCAAACTCAAGTTGACCCTAAGCGAGGCTATGATTTTGCTTCTGGTTTAAGGTCAATCGTCCGTCAAGACCCTGATGTAATCTTAGTGGGAGAAATTAGAGATTTAGAAACAGCCAGCATTGCTCTCCAAGCAGCTCTAACCGGACATTTAGTTTTCAGTACCCTGCATACTAATGACGCTGCCGGCACAGTTTCCCGTCTTCAGGCTTTAGGAGAAAAACCAGTAAACATTGCTCCTGCCTTAAACATGATTGTCGCTCAAAGGCTGGTTAGAAAAGTTTGCCCTTATTGCGGCCGACCTCAAACCATTCCTTCGGCCATGTTTAAAGAAATGCAAGAAGCTTTTAAGAACCTTCCAGCTGGAGCAGATGCCCCAAAACTTGACCCAAAAGCAACAATTCTTTTCTCTAAGGGCTGTAATGCTTGCAATAATACTGGCTATAAAGGAAGAATAGGCATTTTTGAAGCTTTTGTCGTTGATAATGAAGCTGAAGATTTTATTCTCACCTCTCCGTCTTCTTCAGCTCTCGCCAAGTTTGCTGTTAGTAAAGGAATGACCACAATGAAACAAGATGGATATATAAAAGTATTAAATAAAATAACGACTATGGAAGAAGTTAAAAAAGCAGTAGGATAAAAAGAAAAGCGCTACCCGCAGATAGCGCAAAAATAATTCCTGAACTGGGGGCATACTTTAGCATTCGGGCTGAAAGTCAAGAATTTTCCTGAGGAATAGCCCAGTAAAAACCAAACTATCCATTAACTGCAGAAAATTCCCACCCCCAGTTCAAGAATCATTTTCTATTGCAACAATAACACACTTTTAAAAACTTGTCAAGAGGCATGGACAATGAAGAAATAATTGAATCTACTTTAAGACCCAAAAACTGGGCTGACTATATCGGCCAAGAAAGGATAAAAAAGCATTTAAAGGTAATGATTAGAGCGGCCAGAGAAAGAAGAGAAGCGCCTGACCATATCCTTTTTTACGGACCAGCTGGTTTAGGCAAAACAACTCTCGCCTATCTCGTAGCTCAAGAGGCTGAAGCCAACATTCGCGTCACTTCTGGACCAATAATTGAAAAATCAGGAGACCTTGTCGCTATTTTAACCAATCTTAACGAAGGCGATTTTCTTTTTATTGACGAATGCCACCGCATTAATCGCTTTGTAGAAGAGTATCTTTATTCTGCCATGGAAGAATTTAAACTCAACCTTATTCTTGGCCGAGGACCAATGGCTAAAAGCATTGATTTAAAACTTCCTCATTTTACCTTAATTGGAGCAACAACTAGAGTTGACCTTCTTTCTGCTCCTCTAAGGAGCAGGTTTGGAGCTGTTCTTCAATTAAACTTTTACAGCCAAGAAGAAATTGAAGAAATAATTAAAGGTTCAGCTAAGACTCTTAATGCGAAAATAGACGATGAAGCAGTTAAAGAGATTGCCCGTCGCTCTAGATTTACCCCCCGCACAGCCAATAAATTATTAAAAAGAGTAAGAGATTTTGCCCAAGTAGAAGGCAAGAAAATTATTGATAAAGAACTGACTAATAAAGCTCTAGACTTTCTGGAAATTGACGAGCTAGGATTAGAACCAGGAGATAAAAGAATCCTGGAGACGATTATTAAAAAGTTTGAAGGCGGACCGGTTGGCTTGCAAGCCCTGGCTGCCTCAATTTCTGAAGAAAAGAATACTATTTTAGAAATTTATGAGCCGTATTTAATCCAACTAGGATTGATTAAAAGAACTTCTAAGGGAAGAATTGCTACAGAGTTAGCTTACAAGCATTTAGGAATAAAATGCAAAAACAAGCAAACAAACTTATTCTAATTGCTTTACTGATTTTCCAGCCAGCTCAAGCTGTTTTGATTAATGAAATCTGCTGGACAGGAGACCAAGAATCAAGCAGTAATGAATGGATTGAATTATACAATCCAGCCAATCAAAATGTTTCTCTTGATGGCTGGAAAATTATTATCTCTGAGAAAAAGATAATCAATCTTAAAGGTTCAATTCCAGCTAATGGTTTTTATCTTTTAGGGAGGAATAAAAATCAAACAGGGCTAGATTTGCTTCATACTAAAGCTTTAAACAATAAAGGAGAAAATATTAACCTCGCTGACCAAAATAATTATATTGTTGATTCTGTAGATTGTTCAGAAGGTTGGAGTTATGGTGATAACGACACAAAGAAAACAATGGAAAGGTCTCTTGATTTGAAAACCTGGCAAACTAGTCTAAACCCAGGAGGAACGCCAAAACAAAGCAACAGTTTAATAGAAAAATCAGTTAAACCAACTGTTGAAGCTAAGCAAATTAATAAGAAGAACAGCTTTACTCCTTGGCTTGCTCTTTTCCTTTCTCTTTTTTCTGGCGGGGTTGTTATTTTTACTAAAAAACAGCTTAAATCTTAATTCTGGTTGCAAGTTTTTCTTTTTTGCAGTATAGTTAGAGCCATGAGCGGACATTCTCATTGGCACTCCATTAAGTTTAAAAAAGGAGTAGCTGATGCTAAAAAAAGTAAAGTATTCTCTAAATTAGCTAGAGAAATATCTATCGCGGCTAGAGAAAGCGGCGCTGATTTAACTTTTAATCCTAAATTAAGAACAGTTGTTGACAAGGCCAAAGCAGTTAATATGACCTCAGACAGCATTGACCGAGCTATTAAAAAGGGCGCTGGAGAATTGGGGGGAGCCAACTTTGAAGAATTTACTTTTGAAGCTTATGGCCCAGGCAACACTGCTTTAATTGTAGAAGGAATTACTGACAACAAAAACAGGTCTTTGGGGGAATTAAAAATAATCTTAAATCAGAATGGAGGGAAAATGGTAGCTGAGGGAGCAATCAAATGGATGTTTGAAAAAAAAGGAGTAATTTACATTAATAAAGAGAACCTAAAGGAAAAAGAAGAAACTGAGCTTTTAATCATTGAATCAGGAGCAGAAAACTTTGAATGGCAAGAAGATGGCTTGATTGTTTATACCAAACCAGAAGATTTAGAAAGAATAAAAAACTTTTTAAGAGACAACAATATAGAGATTGATTCAGGCGCCCTGGAATGGGTAGCAAGGGAAACAATAGAACTAAGCGATGAATTAAAAGAAAAGAATCAAAAGCTTTTTGATGCTTTGGACGAACATGATGATGTCCAAAACATCTACACTAATTTCAATTTATGATAATCTTAGGCCTTGACCCTGGAACAGCTACTACTGGATTTGGTATTATCAATTCCAGTAAAAAACAATTGCTTTGCCTTGAATATGGAGCAATTGAAACTCCAGCTAAAATGGAGATGGGAGAAAGGTTGCAAATGCTGAACAAAGAGCTGAAAAGAATTATTAAAAAACATGGGCCAGAGATTGCTGCCATTGAATCCCTTTATTTCTTCAAAAACGCCAAAACCGCTATTCCTGTCAGTCAAGCTAAAGGAGTAGCGCTTTTTACTTTTTCCTCCCAAAACGTTCCTATTAAAGAGTTTACTCCCCTACAAGCCAAGACAGCAGTCACTGGCTATGGCCGGGCAAGCAAAGAACAGGTGCAAAAAATGATAAAACAAATTCTTAAGCTTGAAAAAACTCCTAGGCCTGATGATGCTGCTGACGCTTTGGCAATTGCTGTTTGTTGCGCTCAATATCTAGGCTTTTTTGATTCGGATAAAATTTCTTTTACCTGATTGGATAACCATTTCTTCAATAGTTATTATTTTTCTCCAGTCTTTTTCAGTTATCGTTTCTCCTCTTTTAATGATTTTTATTCCTCCTTGCTCTATTAACCTCTTAGCTTCTGCTTTTGATTTAGCAAAACTAACAGCAACTAATAAATCCAGGATATTTATTTCCTTTTCTTTAATTTTCTTTTCCTTAATTGCTGAAGGTAATTTTTTCTTTTCAAATATCCTTTCAAACTCTTCTTCTGCCTTAACTGCTTCTTGCGGAGAATGAAAAGCAGCTACTATTTCTCGGGCTAACATTTTCTTTAATTCTTTAGGATGAATTTTTTTATTTATCTTTTTCAAAGGAAAACGAGTACAACATTCAAAGTATTCCCTAACTAATTCATCTTTTAAAGACATTATTTTGCCAAACATTTCTTTTGGCTCATCTAAAATGTTAATGACATTGCCCCAAGAGGTGGACATTTTCCTGCCGTCTAAGCCATAAATCATTTTTAAAGCCATAATATCTTGCGGTTCTTGATTAAACATTTTTTGCATCTCCCGACCAACTTTTAAATTAAAAAGCTGGTCAAAACCACCTATCTCTAAGTCTGCTTTTATAGCTACCGAGTCATAGCCTTGAAAAATTGGATAAAGCAATTCATGTAATCCTATCTCCTTTCCTTGCTCCCATCTTTCTTTAAAATTTCTTCTTTGAATCATTTGCTGAGCAGTAAAATGCATACAGATTCCTATTAATTCTTCAATTTTCAGCTTTCCCAGCCATTCGCTGTTATACCTCACTTCAGTTTTCTTTAAGTCAAGAATTCTGCCGATTTGAGGTAAATAATCCTTCATGTTTTGTTTTATCTCTTCAGAAGTTAAGGCTTTTCTCATCGCTGTTTTATCAGAAGCATCGCCAACCATGGCTGTAAAATCACCAATAATCAAAATAATCTTATGTCCTAGCTCTTGAAAGTCTCTTAGTTTCAATAATTGGGTTGCCCGGCCTAAATGAATCTTTGGGCCAGTAGGGTCAATGCCTAATTTAATATTAAGCCTTTTGCCTGAAAGCAAAGCTTTTTCCAAATGCTTCTTATCAATAATATCTTCTGTTCCCCTGCTTAATATTTCTTTTATCTTTTTTGGGTTAGTATCAATTTTCATATGCTTTTATTGTATAATTTAAACCTTGCTTGGTCAAGCAACAATCAATCTTGAAAAAACCTTTAAAAATGATAGCATTGAAGCATGAAAGAAAAGAAATGGAAACCGATAAGAATCATTTTTGCGGCAATTGGCTTTTGTCTGCTTTTTTGTTTGGCTGTTTTCCTTTATTTCGTCAAAGACCTTCCTCGGCCAGAAGTATTTACTGAAAGCGAAATAAATCAATCAACTAAGATTTATGACAGAAAAGGAGAAATAGTTTTATCCAATGTTTACGGAGAAGAGAAAAGAACTTATGTGCCATTATCTGATATTCCTGATTCTTTGAAAAATGCTGTTATCGCCACTGAAGATAGCAATTTCTATCAACATCACGGAATAGATTTTAAAGGTATTTTAAGGTCAATTAAAAATAATTTTGCTTCCAAAAGCTTAAATCAAGGTGGCTCAACTATTACTCAACAGCTTATCCGCTCTACTTTTCTTACTTTAGACAAGTCAATTGAAAGAAAGGTCAAAGAGATTGTTCTTTCTCTTGAGCTAGACAGACGTTACTCCAAAGACCAGATTTTAGAATGGTATCTTAATCAAGTTCCTTTTGGAGTAAATATTTATGGCGCTCAAGAAGCTTCTTTAACTTATTTCCAAAAGCCGATCAAAGACATTGATTTGGCTGAAGCTGCTCTTCTTGCCGCCGTTATTCAATCTCCCAGCTATTATTCCCCTTATGGAAAGCATCTTGATGAATTATTAGAAAGAAAGAATAATGTTGTTTTGGAAAGAATGGAAAAAGAAGGATATATTAATAAAGAAGAGAAAGAAGCAGCTCAAAAAGAAGAGCTTACTTTTAATAAACTGCCTAAAACTCAAGCTGTGCACTTTGTTGAGTTTGTAAAACAACAACTAGAAGAAACTTATGGTTCTGATTTTTTAGAGATTAAAGGATTAAAAATATATACTACGCTGGACTGGGAGCTCCAACAATTCGCTGAAACAACCTTAAAAGAACAGGTAGAGAAAAATAGAATAAACTACAATGCCTATAACTCAGCTTTAGTAGCCATTGACCCGCAAACAGGAGAAATACTGGCCATGGTTGGTTCAGCTGATCCTTGGGGAGAGCCTCTGCCTAAAGGATGCGACCCAGCCACTAGTTGCAAGTTTGTCCCCAGTTTTAATGTTGCCACTCAGGGCAAAAGAATGCCTGGCTCTTCTTTCAAGCCTTTTGTTTACGCTGAAGCTTTTAGAAAAGGATATAATGATTTAACTATAGTAGTTGACGAACCAACTAATTTCGGCACTCCTTCTAATCCATATATTCCTCATAATTATGATTATTTATTCCGTGGCCCAGTAACTTTAAGAAGCGCCTTGGCTCAATCTTTAAACATACCAGCAGTTAAGGTTTTAAGGGATTTAGCTGGTCTGGAAGATAGCATTGCTCTAGCTAAAAAAATGGGCATTACTACTTTAGATAAAGACATAAGCCACTATGGTCTTTCCTTGGTTTTAGGAGGAGGAGAAGTAAAATTAATAGACATGGTCTCTGCTTACAGCGTTTTTGCCAACAATGGCTACAGAATAGAACCTTCCCCTATTCTTAGAATTGAAGACAGTCAAGGAAATATAGTCTATGAAAACAAAAAAACACCTAGAAAAGTGTTAGAAACTAGCGTCTGTAATTTAATAACAGACATACTTTCAGACAACGCTGCTCGAGCCCCTATCTTTGGTTGGAACTCAAACTTAAGATTTGATAACCCTAAAGTAGCAGTTAAAACAGGAACTACTAATGACAATGTTGATGGTTGGACAATCGGCTACACTCCTTATGTTTGTGTTGGTGTCTGGAGCGGCAATAATGATAACACTCCTATGGTTGGCGCCGTAGGAGAATCTTCAGCTGGCCCTATTTGGAGAAAAGTAATGGAAAAAGCTATTGAGCTCTATTCTAGATCTTAATTGGCATTACTACATAAAGGTAACTAGAATCTCCTACTGGCCTAATAACTGCTGGGCCATCATCTCCTTGAAACTCAAAAGATATTTCTGAGCTTTTTATATTCGCCAAACCATCAGCCAAAAACTTCCAATTAAATGATACTTTTAAAGAATTACCTTCTATTTTAGCTGGAATGGTTAAATTGGCTTCACCAATATCTGCATCTTGACTGAAAATCTCTATTTCTTTTTCTTGGGCCGCTATCTTCAAAATAACTTCATTGGTTCTGCCTCCAAAAATACCAGCTGTTTTAATTTGTTTTAAAAACTCATCTTTATTAAGAATAATTTTTGTTTTTCCTTCTTTAGGAATTATTTCTTGGTAAGAAGGATACTCTCCTTCTATTTGCCTAGAAATTAAGTTTATTTCTGGATGGTCTACGGTTGATAAAAAGGTTTCAAATAAAACCTGGGATTCGGATAAATATATTCTTAAAACTTTTTCTTCTTCGTCGTTAATTATATTAATCAACTCCTTGGCTGCTCTTTGAGGAAGAATAAAATTCACTTCTCCTTTAAATATATTTTTATACCCTTGCTTCAGAGTAATTGTTTTTTCCGCTAATCTAAAGCTATCGGTAGCAACCAGCTTTATTGTTTCTTTACCAAAAGAAAAGTAAATTCCTGTTATTTCTGGTTTTATTTGAGAAGAACTTACCATATCCACCACGCTTATTATCCCTTCTTTCATTTTCTTTAACTCTACTTCAATAAAAACATCTTTAGAAAAAGTAGGAATAATAGGAAACTCGTCAGAATTAAACCCTTTAATTTGGGTTTTATAGTTTTTTGCTTCAATTATTAAAGTATTACTCTTTTCTTTGATGTTGATTTTTTCTTCAGTTAAAGAACTGGCTATTTGACTTAAAAGCTTGGCAGGAACAACAATTTTTCCTTCTTTCTCTGTTTTACACATTCCCCACCACTGAATACCTAACTCTAAATCAGTAGCTGATATTTTTAAAAAATTAGGTAAAGCTTCAATTAAAACATTTTCCAATACTGGCAGGGTCAGATTTTTGCCAGTTACTCTTTCGGCAATACTTATTCCTTTTTTTAATTCTTTAGTTAAAATTGTGAAGTTCATATTATTATTAATTAAATTATTTTTATCTCTTTATTATTATATATTATTGCTTTTTGGTGGATAAATCAAATATTTTTAATGTTTTCAATAAATTTCATTGTTATTTCATCTGGAATATCTGGGGAAAAACAGAGATTATTTTTCAAATGATATTTTTCAATTTTTTCTTTCCCCTATTTATTAACACTTTAACTGCTATAAACTCTTTGTAAAATTAACTCTATTTCTTGGTGTATTTTTTCATCTTCTTCAGCTGTTTTTTCAATCAATTGGCAAGCATGAATTACAGTGGTGTGGTCTTTTCCTCCAAATTTCCTCCCTATTTCAGAATAAGAAAGCTTTAACTCTTTTTTTAAAAGAAACATTGCCACTTGTCTTGGTTTGGAAAACTCTTTTTTTCTTGAAGTAAAAAACATTGTTCCGTTAGGAATGTCATAAAACTCAGTTACTGCTTGGATTATTTTCTTGGGATTAGTAATTTTTGACGGAGAAACAATAATGGTTTTTAAAAGCTTTTTCGTGTCTTCCAGGGTCGGATTTTTATTATTTGCTTTTTTGAAAATTATTAAGCGATTAAGAGCGCTTTCTAATTCTCTAATATTTCTTTGGATATTATTGGCAATGAATTCTATAATTTCTTTCGGTAAATCAACCCCTTTTTCTTCTCCTTTCTGCTTTAAAATAGCTACTCTAGTTTCAAAATCAGGTGAAGAGATATCAGCGATCATTCCTCCCTTGAATCTAGACTTTAATCTTTCAGTAATGGCAGGAATCGCATTGGGGTGCCTATCTGAAGACAAAATTATCTGTTTGTTTTTTTGATACAAAGAATTGAAGGTGTGAAAGAATTCTTCCTGCGTTTTGTCTTTACCGGCAATAAATTGGATATCGTCAACAATTAAAACATCAAGCTCTCTTAATGTTTTTTTTAATTCTTCAACGCTATTTTTTTTAATGGAATTAACAATAATGGAAATAAGTTTTTCTGCGGGAAGATATTTTACCTTTTTTTCTGGAGAGTCTTCTTTTATTTTATTGCCGATAGCTTGGACAAGGTGGGTTTTCCCCAAGCCAACTCCTCCGTAAACAAACAAAGGATTGTAATTTTTACCCGGCTCTTCTACTACTGCCATAGCGGCGGCAAAGGCTAATTCATTAAAAGGCCCAACAATAAAATTATCAAATATATAACGAGGATTAAGATTGGTTTCTTTATTGATCTCTAGCTCCTTGAAGCCCAACTGTTCGGTTGAAGTTTCTTCTTTGCTGTTTTTGAAACCTTTTTTTCCAAGCGGGCTTTTTGTTTTTTTGGGGTCAACAACAAAAGAAACATTTTTGATGTTTTCATCAAGAGATTGTAATATTTTTAAAATATCTTTTCCGTATTTTTGTTCTAGCCATTCTTTAGAAAAGGAATTAGGGGTAGAGACAGAAATAACGTCGTTTTCAAAAGATAAAATTTTAGTATTAGCAAACCAAGTAGCAAAATTGGCTGGAGAGATGTCCAGTTGTATTTGAGCTAACACAGATTGCCAAAGTTTTTCTAAATCCATAATTCTTGCCTCTATTATATTAAATAAAGTCAAGAAAGGCAAAAAGCCTTGAAAAATCAAGGGCTTTAAAGGCAAGGTGAAAAAGGGGTGGATAAAATGTTAATAAGGTGGAAGAATTTTTTTCATTGACCGACTAGCGTTTTTCTGTTATATTTAAAACATTAAATTAAAAGCCAAAAATTATGAGAATTACAACTTATAGGCCAAAAAAGAAAAAAAGGAAAACAACCCATGGTTTTATTAAACGCTCTAAAACTGCAAGCGGAAGAAAGATTTTGAAGAGAAGAAGAGCTAAAAAAAGAGCAAAGCTTACGGTTTAGCATAATGCTGCCCTTAAAGAATAGATTAAAGAAAAAGAAAGATTTTGAAAAAGTTTTAAAGCAAGGAGAAAATATCAGGGGGTCGGTTATGTATTTCAAAGTCTTAAAAACCAAAGAGCCGGAGCCCAGAATAGGTTTTATTGTAAGCAAAAAAGTTTCTCCTAAAGCAGTGGAAAGAAACAAGGCAAGAAGGCGTATGAAAGAAGCGGTAAGAAGTTCTTTGGACTCGCTTAAAAAAGGAACAGATATAGTTATTATTGCTTTGCCAAAAATAAAAGAAAAAAGCTTTGAAGAGATAAAAGAAGAGATACAGAAAACTTTTAAAAAGATAAACAATGTTTGAATTTTTTTCTTCCATTTTTAACACTGTCCTTTATCAACCTATATTAAACCTTTTGATTTGGTTTTATGGTCTGGTTGGTAATTTTGGCTTAGCCATTATCATCCTTACTTTATTAATTAAAGCCCTTCTTAATCCACTTAATAAAAAAGCATTAGAATCTCAAAAAATGATGGCTGAAATGCAGCCAAAAATAAAAGAGATTCAGAATAAGTTTAAAGATGCCGAAAAACAAGGGCGAGAATTGTTAAAGCTTTATCAGGAAACCAAGTTTAATCCTTTTTCCGGAATTTTTCTTCTCCTTATCCAGTTGCCTGTTCTTTGGGCTCTTTTCAAGGTTTTTCAAAACGGCTTAAGCTTGGAAATGATAAGCGGTTTAATTTATTCTTTTGTCCCTCTGCCAACAACAATTAATCCATATTTTTTAGGTATTAATTTGGCCAACCCCAACATTCCTTTGGCTTTAATTACTGCCATTGCTCAATATATTCAGGCCAAAGGAACTACGCCTCAAGTAAAACGAGAACAAAGCCAAGACCAAATGGAGCAAGTTTCCCAAATGATCCAAAAACAAACCACTTTTTTCATTCCTGCTTTTACTTTTTTTGTTCTTTTTTCCCTGCCCTCAGCTATTGCTCTTTATTGGGTATTGACTACAATTCTAAGTATTATTCAGCAAAAACAAGTGTTTAATAAAAAAATATGAACGAAAAAGAACTATTAGAAAAAATAGAGGAAATAATTAAGGAATTTTTTGAACGAGTTGGTTCAGAAGTAGAGATTAAAAAAATATCTTTAAGCCAAATTGACGACCGAGAAGTTTTAACAGTTAATTTAAAAACTAAAGAAGCCAATATCTTTATTGGCAAGCAAGGGTTGGTTTTGTCTGACATTCAGTTGCTTTTGAGAAAGATTCTTAAAAGAAAAACGAACGAAGAGCTTTTTTTAAATTTAGACATTGACGATTACAAAAAATACAAAGAAGACTATATCCGAGAGCTAGCTCAAAGTACTGCTGATGAGGCAGTAAGCCAAAAAGAAAAAAAAGAATTGCCTTTGGCCGCAGCTTTTGATAGAAGAATAGTTTATTTAGAGCTGTCAAAAAGAACTGATGTCAAAGTGGAAAGCCAAGGAGAAGGGGAAAACAGAAAAATTATTATTACGCCCTTAAATTAAACATTCTCTTGGCTGTATTTTTTCGCCTCTCTTATCTTAATTATTTCTTCAGGAGAAGTGGTGATTATTTGGTCTTCGGTGTAAGAAGCAACAATACTAATGGCTACGTGTTTTTGGCCAGCAAAAAAGATACCTTCTCCTACCGGGCTTTCCAAGAGCAGGTATTTTTCTTGGTCAGTTAGATTAAATGTTTTTTGGACAAGATCAATAGCTGCCGGGCTTTGTTTGAGCAAAAGTTGAAGAGAAGAGTTGGTAATAATTGGCTTGCCGTATTCTGAACTAATAAAATCAGAAACATCTTGAGTAATAGTAGTTACCCCTAGCCAGTATTTTCTCGCCCGCTTGCAAATGCCGTAGAGAAAAGAGGCGCCGTCTGCTTCTTTCATCATCCACCAAGCTTCATCAACCACTAGAATTCTTTTTTTCAAGCTTACTCTAATACTGTTCCAGATATATCTCATAACAATAAACATAGCGATTGGTCTTAAGTCATCTTCCATGTCTCTGATGCCAAAAATAACCAATGATTTATCCATGGAGATATTGGAGGGGCTATTAAAGAAAGAAGAAAAAGTGCCTTTAGTATATTTTCTCAGTCTTTCTACTAAAGATTCTGCTCCTTGCATTGTTTCCAAAACAGATTCCAAATCAGAAAGAATAGGAATGTTTTCTTTCCATTTTTTAGGGTCAGAATATGGCGTGATGTCTTTAGCAGCATAGGTCTCCATAATTGCTCTGTCCATAATCGCATCTTCTTCAGGAGTCATTCCGCCAAGCATTATTCTCATTAAACCAACTAAGTTAACAATACTGCTTCTTAGCACATCTTCTGGTGTTTCGTCTTCTCTAGGTTCAGGTAAATCAAAAGGATTGATATGGCTTTCAGAGCTTAAAGATATTTTAAAAAAAGAACCGCCGACAGCGTCAACCAGCGGTTTGTATTCATTCTCTGGGTCAATGACAATACAATCTATCCCTAGCATCAGAGACCTAAGCAATTCTAGTTTTATAGCATAAGATTTACCAGACCCTGATTTAGCAAAAATAACCATATTGGCGTTTTCCAAACTAAAGCGGTCAAAAAGAATTAAAGAGCTATTGTGTTTATTGATACCAAACAGAATTCCTTCATTAGAACTTAAATCAAAAGAGATAAAAGGAAATAAGCTGGAAAGCGGGCCAGTGTTTAAAGTATTATGGATTTGAAGTAAATCCATGCCGTAAGGAAAACAGGATAATAGCCCTTCTTTTTGTTGGAGCAAGGCAGGTTTTATGTAAACTAATCTTGACTCTAAAACTGACCTTAAGTTTGTTTCAATTATTTCCAAGTCTTTTTTATTATCAGCATAAATAGTGATGTATAAGCCGAACTTAAACATTTTTTCTTGGGCTGTTTGAAGCTTATCTCTTAAATCTTCCAAATCTTGATAAGCGGTCTCTAGAGCCGGGTCTCTAATTAATCCTTTTTCTTGCCTTTCAATTATTTCTGACTGTACTTCAGTTACGCTTTTTCTTAATTGTCTTAAGATGGTTCCAGTTTCAATGGGGTGAAAGAAAAAAGATAAATCAAAAGGAGCGTCCATGTTGATAATCGGAGCTAACCAGCCCATGGTTAAATAGCGGGGATAGGAAAAGACAAAGTATGTTTTGGAAAATTTTTCTTCAATCCTGACATAGTTTTGGTTAATTTCAATAGCCGGTGGGGCAACAATGTCCTTAGCACCAGTAACTTCTTTCTCAAACAATTTTTCTTGTTCTATTTTTTTGTTTTCTTTTTTAAATAAAGCCATATTTAAGTAATTATTTCTGGGGGCAATTCAGGATAATATCCTAATTCAGCTTGTTTAGGGTGGTGAAGGCTCCATAAAAGCTCAATTAGTTCTTCTGTCCCCAAAGCTACTGATTTTAAACCACACCTTCTTAATCCAACAGAAACATATTCCATTCTTTGCCAGAGCTGGTATTTGCCTGTTTGGAAGCCTTGCTCGGTTAAAGAGCCGGCTGTTTTTTCCTTTCCTCCCCCGCCAGGCAAACTAGCCAATTCCACTAAAGGATAATAAGGGACAGCAATGTAGAAGTTTTTATTCATAATTGAGCCCCCAGCCACTAATTCTTCAATAAACCTTCTATAATCAGCGGTTTGGATTTTAAGCAATTCATTTTTTTGTTCGTCTTCCAGTTTTTTAATTTTTTCTATGTAGCCAGTGATATTGACTTTTCTAGAGTTGACGATTATTTGACAGGAAAAATCCAAAGAATTAAGAAAATTTTGGAAGTTGAAGATAATAGCTTCTTGTTCTTCTCCTGACTTTAAAGCAAAGTTAATGGAAGATACCAAAAGAACGCCTTTTAAGGACTTATCTTTCATTATCATTACTCCTTCCCGGATTTGGTCAATTGGTATGAATTGTTGAGATGGTGTTGGCATTATTTTTCAAAAAACATTTTTTTATTCAAAGCTTCAATTTTTCCGCTCGGTTTAAGTTTTAAGTTTGTTTTCTCTTCTTTTTCTTTCTCCGGCGCTTTCTTAGATGTTTTAACAGGAAGAAAAACCGGCGATTCTTTTCTGTCCCATTTGTAAACTTTGCTATTAGCAGTGTAATTGAGAAAGTTTTTGGAGACATCAACGATGCTTAATCCTTCTACTTTCCAAAAGGCTAGAGCTAAAGCTAGCCCGAAAATAGTGCCGCAGACAATAATGTATAAAAAGAAATTACTTTTTCCTAAGCTGAAATACAAGAAAAAACAAACTCCTAAAGCTAGACCAACATAAATACTTTGTTTGGTAGTAAAAGGACCAAGGATTTTAGGGTCATGTTCTATGAATTGAGGAATTTGAAATTGCATAATTATAAAGATTCTCGGTAGGGGTCTTGAGGATAACTTTCCCCTCCCTTTATTATATCATTTTTTTTAATATTTGCATCTTTTTCGTTAGAAATGTGTCCTTCTTTTTCTCCGTGAAGTTTATCTAAAGAAACTCTGGCGTCTTTAAAAATAGCAAGATTAATTTCTCTGGCTAATTTGTTGGCGGTTTGTTCATCAACGTTCAGTTCTAATTCCAGGGTAATGGGAAATTCTTTTAAAGGAAGTAAGCCCATTAGAACGCGGCCAGTATATTTGGCAACAAGAGAAGTTTTTTCTTCGTCTAGCCCCATTTCCGCACAAATCTTTTCCAATGTCTGATTGTTTTTTTCTGAAAACACGGCCTCTTTCAAGTCCTCGGGTAGTTTTTCATAAGTTTTCCAAAAGAATTCTTTATCGTATTCTTGTTCCATAAACTAAAAGTTAATATATTTTATCATAAAAGGCAGGAAAGGTTCAAGTGCTTGCTATTGACAAATTACTCAAATTAGTTTATTATTAAATTGCCTTTAATAAAAGGCATGCAACTTAAAAATTAAAAAAGGAGAGAAAAATGACAGAAAAGACAAAAAAGAATGTTGAGCAGAGCAAGAATGATGAAACAGGAGTCTTCATTAATGGACTGCTTCTTATTATCGGCCCTCTTGTGGCTGTAAGCATAGCGTACAGACTATGGCCATGGATTCCGTGGATATCTTATATCCCAGCGTGGCCCTTCTATTTATGGACAGTTCTGTTCATTCCCCTTGTCCTCTACTTCTATTGGGCGAAAAATAATGTAATTGGTTATTTTATTGAAGAAGGATATGCAATTGTTTTCGCTTGGAGTGGCAAAGCATTCGCTGGCGCTGACCTACAATATGGCGATGCTTACTTTGATTCTAATTGGAACATAGTATTTCCTGGAGAAAAGCAAGAAGAAAAAGGTTGGGACATAATAAGGTGGATAAAAAAGCCGAAAAAGTTCTTTGGTATGGGACTATATGCTTGGCCATTTAAAAGAGTGTATAAGTACAAGATGACCTGGTCAAAGAGAGATGAAGGCGGAAATCGCGTCTCTAAAACAAAAGAGCTCTCCAGGGTTTTACTCAAGCCCTATGTCTACGATATTGCTTATCAGGACATGGAAGATAAAGACCGTATGCCTTTGAACATTGAACTGGCGACAGAGATTCAAGTTAGAAATCCGTATAAAGCCCTTTTTGGCATAGAGAGGTGGTATAGGGCTTTGTTAAACCTAGCCGAAGGAGAGATAAGAAGATATATTGGCCAGAATCTTTATTTAGACCTAGTTAGCCGTAAAGAGGCTGGAGAAAAAGGAATTGTTAAAACGGTTGACCAAGAAATTGTTGAAAGAATACGCACAGACCTTAATGTCTTTGAAGAAAAGTTTGGGGTGAAGGTAAATAGAATAAAATTAATGCAGATTTTTCCTTCCCGAAAAGAGGACATAGAGGCAACGCTTTTAGAGATGAGAGCTAAGCGAGAAAGAGAGGCGATAGAGACCAAGGCTAAGGCAGAGGCCTATAGGGCTGGCCAGGAACTTGCCGGAATTGTTTTAGAGGCCCTCAAGGTCTCTACAGGAAAAAGCATTGAAGTTTTGCAAGAAGAATACAGAAAAGATCCAAAGCTTTTTGAGCAGACCTACGAAACTTCTCTAAAAGAAGCTTATGATTTTGCCAAGAGGAGGCTTGGTTTTACTCAAAAAGGAAGATTTGAGTTCATAACTTCTTGCAAAGAAGGAGAAGGCAGTAGTGATACCACCAGCAGGCTAGCAGAAATTGTCGCTGGAGTTGAGATGGCTAGAAACCAACTTCAGCTTCAAGGAAAGTCAGGAGAAGAGAACAAGAAGAAAGATAAAAGAGAGGGAGCAAGAGAAACATTAGAGAAAATTAAAAAAGAGCTCGGACACAAAGAATAGTCCGAGTATTTTTTTACATTAATTCTTGAGCTATTCCTTTTTGTTTTTCTTTTTGTTCCTCGGGAAAGTATTCTTCTTCCTCTTCAATGTTCTCTTCTGTCATATCTTTTATCACATTTTCATTGTCTGCAATCCTTTTAGCAATTTCTTCAATTATCTTTTGATTTATATTTAGCTTCCCCAAAGATAATTTTAATTCTTTTTCCAGTTCATCAAAAGTTATTTCTTTGTTTATAAGTTTTTCTACTACCTTGGCAATTGCTATGGAAGCTGATATTTCTTCTAAAGGTTTTTTCAGGGCAAGATATTCTTTTATCTTTTTGCTTTTTAAAAATTTTACTACTCTTTTTTTTTCCGGCGTTGTGGCTGACTCTAACCACTCCTTCAAAAGAGGATCGTTCTCCACGAGATTCTTTTCTAGGTCATATTGGACCACTAATTCTTCTATGAAATTTAATGTTTCTGTTGATGGTTTAATCTTCTTCATGTATGGTTCTGTAAATAATATCTAATTTTTTGGCTAATTGTTCATTATTTTTTCGTGCCTCTATTTTTTCTTGATCACTGCCTTCTTTCATTAATTTTTCCAGCCTGGTTAGTTCAGCGTCAGCCTGAGCTATCCATTTATTGTTATCTTTGAAGGATTGTTTTTGTTCGTTATTCATGTTTTTGAATAAGTTCTCAATTTGTTTTTGGTCAAGAGGTTTAACGTGTTTTTCAAAATCAAAATCTTTGAAAGCTGAAGCGTCTTGAAGGGTGTTTCTTTGTTCTTGGGTTCCTCTTTCATCAATGTATTTTAAATCTTTGTCAGATAAGTTTGCCCTTACAACAAGATTAGTTAGAGATATCGGCCTTATCTTCTCCTGTTTTTCTTTGGGACTCATGCCAGCCATAATGTCTGCTGTTGTTTTTTTACCGCCAGTTAATTCTGCAGCTTTGTCAGGCACGAATTTAGCCAAGTCTTTAACGTTGAAACCATATTGTTCAGCTTCTTTAGTGTTTTTTGTTAAAGCTTCTATTTCTTTATCATTAAGTTCTTTTTTCTCCATCAATACCTGCGTGGCCTGGTATTTCTTTATCTTTCCTTCCGGGGTGTAGGCAACAGAATTGGCTATTTCTCTAACTTGGTCGGTCTTTAATTTTTCCATCGGTGCTTTGAATTCTTCAAATTGTTTTTTTCTCATAGTTTCTGCTGTGCCAGGTTTTTCAATGGTTAGAACTTCTTTGGCTCTAGTTGCCCATTGCTTGACCTCTTCTTGTTCTAAAGGAGCCTTTACTACATTCATTAATCCGCCTACTGTTGTTATTTTTTCTTTTTCATTAACCTTGGCGTTTAAGGCTTCAGTAGCCCCAGTTTTTACCCCTCCATACAATCCTCCGGCTAAAGAATAAGCAGCCCTTGTCGCCCGCCCTTCGTCTTTCTTTAAATCAGCTTGAGTTTTAGCTCCTGTGTAAGCTCCTGTAACAAATCCTGTTCCAGCAGCAGCTAGTCTACCAGCAGCTTGTCTTCCGTAACCAGTTGCCATTTCTCCTATTTGGCCGCCAGAAGAAATAGTAATAAAAAAGCCGATGATAAGAAAAGCAAGGGGAATTATCAAAGTAAAAAGACTGCCTACTGCCCCTAAGCTTCCTGTTGGTGTGGAGACAAATGAACCGCTGAACATTATTTTCTCTGATAAATAGATAAAAAAAGCAGCTGGAATGCCAATAACTACCCATTGTAAGAAAGTTTTCCACCAATCATCCCAATAGGTGATACTTGGAAAAACAGCTTTAATATATTTACTTTGAGGAAGAACCTTGCTGGCAAAAGCAATCGGAGAAACTATAACTAAGAACCATAAAACAATATGTCTAGCTATGAATAAAAAAGCATAAAGAAAGTATATTACAGCAGAAAGAATAGCGAACAAAAGATAAGCTATTGGAACCACAGGATTACTCAAGGAAAAAGAATTAGAAATTAGCCCTTCAGTAATTGTTTCTGTTAAATTATTGCTAATATCTCCAGTTAAGAACAAGCCCATAATTTTATCAGCAAAATCAATAATTATGCCGCAAAATACTGGAGTGAAATTAATTAAAATAGCTATAAGGACAAAGTTAATTAAAGCTTTTTTTGCTTTGGTTTCTTGATAGCCGACAATAATACTGATAGCAATGGCTACTAAGCCAAAAATTAAAACAACATTAGCCAAATCTCTAGTCGTTCCCCATCCGCTCTGAACAATTGGATTGTTTTGGATAACTGTGCCCATAAAGTCAGGACTAATCACCCAATTTAGAAGTGATTGGCCAATGCTTAATATGCCCTGAGCTATAGAAGAAGCAAGGAGGGTGAGGGCAGCTATAATTACAGAACCAAGACTAAGAGATGATTCGTTGTTTGCTCCTTCTCCCCCTGCTCCCATGTCGCGCAGCATATCAGACAGTTTGCTAACTAGGTTAATGTAGGTTATAACTTGGGCTTTTGCCAAAATAGGGATAAGAACAATTATTAAGCAAAAGGAAATAATAAGTATTTTTTTAGTTGAAGATTTCATAGTTTGCCCTTATTATTTTTTGTGGTATAATTATTATACCATTATTTTATTTTACATGCAATATATTTATGTCAAAGAGTCTTGACCTTAGTCCAGAAACAGTGCTTATGCTTTCTTGGGCTGGATTGATAGATTTAATAGAAATAATTCTTCTTTGTTTTGCTTTAGATGATGTTGGTATTCTTGACCTTATCAGCACAATTACAATCGGAGGCTGGATGTTTTTAAGAGAAGGGAAAACAGTTAATTTTAAAGCGCAAAGAAAAAGGCTGGTACGTTTTTTAGCAGGAATGGGGATAGAGATTGTCCCTTATCTTGGCGCTTTGCCCATGGTCACTGTTATTACTTATTTAACCTTAAAAGAAGATTAAAATGAATAAAAACAAAATTCTTTTTATTTTTCTCCTTTTCCTTATTCCTTTTTTGGCTTTAGCCCTAGAAACAGAGTATCCAGTCATAGGCGGAACCCAGCCCACTCAAAGTACTTCTCCAGCAGAGTTTATAAAATACATCTTCAATGTAGTAATTATTGTCGGTATCATTGCCGCTGTTTTTGTGATGACCTTTCAAGGAGTTAATATTCTTTTAGCCAGAGGAGATGTAGCTTTAGTTTCTACTGCTAAAGAAAAGATTAAAAGCGTTTTTATCGGCTTGATTATCCTTTTAGGCTCTTATCTTATTCTTACTGCTATTAGCCCTGATTTAGCGGTAATAGACATTAAGCCATTGGAGACTATTCATAAAATAGTAAAAGGACCAGAGCCAGAAGAAGAGACCATTCCCCTTTCTGAATTTGAAGAAATTCCTTTAGGCACTATTTTAGAAAGCATCTTAGCCGCTAACTCGTCTGAAAGAATCTATAACGATGTTACTGAAGAACTTTGTTATGCTTACGACGAAAACGGAGATACTATTGACCGTAATGGTGATAAAAAAATAGACGAGCAAGACCTGTTGAAAGGAGTGGATATGTATTATTGTTTGTCAGAGTTAAATAAAGCTTTAATAAAAAAGATAAAAGATATTAATGGAGGCAATTATTTATGTAATACTCCATCAAAAACCGGACCAATTGAAGAAATGAAGGAAGCGATTTCCAGTGGTTGTAGCTGTCAGTCTTGCGATGTTTGGAAACCGAGATTCTATTGTCCTGGAGAGGAATGCTATCAATGTAAAACCTATAGTTGTGGCGAGTGCAGTACTTGTTGTAAGGACCATTGTTCTTGCTGCGGCAGGGCCTATTATTCTCCTGATGCAGGCTGCCAAGACCTTAATGATAAAAGCAGAGACCCTTGTGGAGCAACAAGAGATAAAATAGACTGTGCCAGAAATGAAATTAAGCTTAGGGTTAATGGTACGGGCTATAATGTCCCTGGAGCGACTGAAGATAACTGCGATTTTACGAAATACTTTAAAGAAAATGAGTATAAGTTTTTAACTCTTACTATAGCTAAGCAAAGACTCGATTCTTTTAAAACATACTTCCAAAACCATTTAACTGATTTAGAAAAAGCAGAAACAATGATGAAGTCTCCTTATGGAGAAAGATTGTCTTTAGCTGAGTTTCAAGCTATTCAAGCTGGTGATGCTTATAAAAAAACCGTAGCCAATTCTTTTAAGAACACTAATAGTAGTTATTCTTACAATCCAGTCAAATACTGCCGAGAGTTTAATTGCACTGGTTACAAAAACGGAGACTCAAAGAATCTTTGCGTGTCTGGGGAAAGAGTCAGTTTGACAGAGGCTTTAATGGAAAAGGAAAAATTGATAGATCCTTTATACGATAAATTACCGAAACTCATTGATAAAAGAATATGCAAGGTAGACAAGGAAAAGGACGTAGAAAGCTATTATTACGATGGGGACGGAGCTACTTTTTATTTTCAATCAGGATACAGCACTAGTCAATCTGGCATTCAAGAAAAATGCGCCATTAATTCAAAGATTGAAAAAGAAATGATGAAGGGGCTGATTCCTGTTGGAGAAACAGTTGATGCCACAGAGAAGTTTGCTCAAGATGTTATTAACATATTAAGCCAGATATCAGCAGAAACCCAGAAAACAATTGAAAAAGCCATTGAATTAAGCGCTTTGCCAGAAAAATGCGATTGTTCCTGGGGATGTTCTAATCATTCTGATTGCCGTTGTGTTCCTAGTTCAGAAAGCTGCACTTCTTGCTCTTGCAGTTCTTGTTTGGCTTGCCGTGCTAACTCTCAATCATTGTGTATCTGTTGTCAAGATTGTGAAGAAGTGGAAGTGATTGATGAAAATATTCCTAGCCCAGAAGATGACATGATTAAGAATTTTGGTTCTTGTCCATCTTGTCCAAGCATTGTTTCCACAGGCAATGCCAATGAATACTGGACCTATTGTCCTTGCAGCGGAACCTTGCTCATCCCTAATATTGCTTTAATTACTAATCCTAATTCTAGGTTTTGTTATTTAGGCGAAGACCTGGGTTCTTATTGTGCTATTCATTTTCAAGAAGCGAATTGCCAAGCAGAGTTTAAAAAACTACCTCGAGTTTGTATTGTTTCCACAATTAATGCTCCTAAATTTGTAAATTATACTATTGAAAGTTGCGAAACAGTTGTTCAAGAGCCGATTTCAGACGCTATTCTTTGCGGTGGCGGACAAAAAGCTTATTACACCCAAAAAAGCATTCTTAAGCTTAAACCCAAGGGAGAAATAGTTACTATTTGTGAAGGAGAGCTGCCTGTGGACCAAGAGTTGGTTAATGAAATTAATAAATATTGTAATACAACTTGTGCCCATGAACCAAACTGCCAGCCAGGAAGCTTTCATTGGGTAAGCGCTAACGAATTTGTCATGAGAGAAGTTTTTTGCAAAGGTCCTGGTTCTCCTAAGGATCCTCAAGGCCTTATTAAAAGAGACTCTGCCCCTTATTACAGTTCTCTAAAGGTTGCTTTGCCCGTAGGATATGTGGTGGAAAGCGTTACGGCTATTCCTTTGAGCGATTCAAGGGTCCCTTCTTCTTATCGAAGCTCAATGGTTCCTGTTCAATATTATCATATTGGAACGTGTTCTACAGAATATACTGATGAAGGACCAATAAAACATTGCGTAGAGGCTGGGTATAATACCTATCATTTTATTGATGATGGTTATGCTTTATTGTATAAAATCAGAAATACAAACAGAATAAAGAGAGGAGAAAGCGATAGTCAGGCTGAATATGTTTGTCCGGTTAATGATATAAAAGACAGGCAGTGTAGGATATTTAAATATAGCGATAGCGATGCTATTGATCCTAAATATCCAGAAAATATTAATACTGACTATAACTGCCGAGACGAAAACTCTTCTGGCGCTGGCTATCTTCAGAAAATAGAGCTTTTGAATAACAGGTTGGAAGGCTTGGTTCAAGGCAAGAATCTGAGGAGCGATGATGTTAACCGCTGGACTCTTTTAGAAAAGTTATCTTTAATTAGAACTAAACTAGAGTCCTGTATCCAGGGCTATAGTTTTCCCAACAAAGGTGATTTAACTAAACAGAGAATATTTTCCTGCCAAGAAGGAATTGAAGATATGATTTTACGCTCCTTAGTTATTCTGCCAGACTTTCCTTATCCCCCTTCTAAAACCTATTGGAATTGCTATCCTTTTAATAGCAGTTCTTTAACTGACGAGCAGAAGATATCTTGCTATGCCAATAAAGACGCTGAGGGAACTGCAGCTAGTCCTAAATGTCAAAGATTTATTAGCGGCTTATTAGACAATTATTATTGTTGTCAAGGAGAATAAATAATTTTAATAAATTGAATATGAATAAGAAAAAACTATTACTTTCCCTTCTCGCTATTTCTCTTGTTTTGGTTTCTAATGCTTATGCCCTAGAAACTCAATATCCTGAGATCATGGGTAAGAGCATTACTGAAGAAACTACACCTGCCGGCTATGTTGTTTACTTTTTCTACTTAGCTATAGCCCTAGGAAGCGTTTTGGTTTTTATTGTTTTGGTTTTGGCTGGTGTTGACTTTATGACTGCTGGCGGAGAGCCGGCGAAGATAAGCGAAGCCAAGAAAAAAGTGACAAGCGCGGTTATTGGCTTAGTGGTTCTTTTAAGCTCTTTTCTCATTTTAAATAGCATTAACCCAGATTTATTAAATATAGAGCTGGAGCAATTAGAATGTCCTTCAGGTATAGGAATTGTAAAAAGAACTACTCTTGGAAAGATAGCCAATGATTGTATAAGCTCAGATACGAAAGATATAGAGGGAGAGGTTCTTGAAACCAAAGGATGGAACTTTTCTGGCTGTTCTATTAAGGAAGTATATTTATGCAATCAGCCAGATTTTAAAGGAACATGCATTAAGGTTTCTGATGAAAAGAGTCAAGATTATACTTGTCATCCTGATTATCAGTTTACTAGTGGTGTTAGTTTAAAAGGAGTTAAATCAATAAAATTCGTTTGGCGTTCTCCGGGATTGTATTTATATGATAGTATTGGAATGCAGGCGCAGGATATAACTAAAAACCCAGAATATCTGGTTAGTAGTGTCAAAAATATGAACAGCTTAGGGTTTGACAATGCTGCTCAGTCCTCTCAATTTATTTGGCCGGCAACAGAAACAGCAAACGAAGACGATACTTATTATGGCGCTGTTTTCTTTGATAGTATTAATTATTCAGGCAGATGCAGCCTAGAAATAATGAATAGAGAAGACCTTGGGGAAGCTAATTCTATTGGCAGAAACACTTTGTCTTCAGTTATTCTTTTTACTCAAAATCAAGTATCTGAATCTAAGGACCTGGGAGACATTATTTTTTACAACAATATCGATTGCGGGCAGAGTACAGCCGAAGAAGTTAAAACCTGTAAATTGGACATAAATAATTTTGTAACTGCGGGAAAAATTAAAAATGCCTGTCCTAATTTTAAAGACGGAGATTATGTTCTTTCTTTTAGCATTAGTGGGCCGGGAGGATTGGTTTTAAAAGGCAACCAGAATAATCTTTGCGAGTATTTTGATGTTGGCAGCTTGACTTCAGGAAACTGTTATTCAAGCTTAAAAACAAAATCAACAATTTATGTTCAGGGACCGAGCGGGGTTAAGCCAGAATCATACATAATTTTTCCAGTAGGCAATAAATAAATATGAAACAAGCAAACATTCTTGCCATAATCCTATTTTTATCAGTACCCCTTTTTGCCTTAGCCGATTACCCAACTATTAATGGAAGAACCATAACCAGTGATTCTACTTTTTCTGATTATGTTGTTTATTATTTTTCTTTGGCTTTAATGATTGGAATTATAGCAGCAGTAGTTATTTTGATAGCTGCGGGTATTAAGTTTCTGTTTTCTCAAGGAGATACTTCCAAAAGAAGTGACGCAAAAAGAATGATTACTGGAGCTTTTATTGGTTTGATAGTCCTTTTTGGTTCATATGCTCTTTTAAACTCTTTGAACCCTTCAGCTACCGAGCCAATTGTTGAGCCAGAGCCAGTTGCTTTTGACGGCATTTATTTAATTAAAGAGAATGGAAGCAAGGTTTTGGTTTCTCAGGATATTCCAGAGACTAGTCAAAACTTTACTGGCATTGAATGGATTTCCAGCGCAGAAGACTTGCCTGCAATTTATATTTATGCTGAAAAATACTTTAAAGGCGTGCCAAAAGAAATAACAAACGGAACTTCGGTTTCTATTCCTAAGGGTTCATCAATTTCTTTTTTATGGAAAACAGCCGGTATTTATCTTTATGACAAGACCAATTATCAACTGGGAAACAAAAGCGCTCCCCTACCCATTAAGTTTAGTCAAGCTTTTTTGGGAGGAAGTTCTTTTGACAATACAACGCAATCAATTAAAATTAATCAGCCTAGCGATGGTTCAACCTTAGGCGCTATTCTTTTTTCTGAAGATGATTATCGCGGCACTTGTTCTTGGATTTTAGGAGAAATTTCTGATTTAAGTCAGTCAAGAGGTGAAGAAAATAATCCACCTATAGGTAATAATAATTTATCTTCAATTATTGTTTTAAATTTGGCTTCTGGCTCGCCTACAGTTACTTTTTACAATCGAGCTGATTGTCAATATATCCAAAAAGATCCAAGAAACAAAAAATGTGATGTTTCTACAATTAATAAAACAAGCACCTTCAAAGAATCCTGTCCTGATTTTACAGGAGACGTTTTATCTTTTTCTTTAAATGAAAATACAGGCGTTCTTTTGAAAACAGAAAATGGCCAGTGTCAATTTTTCAAAAGACAAAATAGTCCTCAAGAATGTCAAAGTTTAATTAAATATGGCTATGTTTACAATCCAGACATTAAGAAAGCCATTAAACCCTATTCTTTTACTATATTTTCTTTGACAAAATAGGAAGAAAGCTTTAACCAATCATTAATGTTTAATTCTTGAGCCCTACTTTTAGGATTGATGCCAGATTTATTAAGAACATATTCCGTCCTTTCTTTTTTTATCTTTAAACCAGAAGAAAGATTGTTTATTAATTGCTTTCTTGGCTGGGAAAAACTGGTTTTAACTATTTTAAAGAAAAAATCATCCTTTTTTCTTTTTAAAGGAATCATTTTAAGAATAGCGCTATCAACCTTAGGTTTAGGCCAAAAGCAATTTTTAGAAACAAAGCCTTTAATAGTTGGTTTGGCATAATAATTAACGCTTACGGCCAAAAGATTCATTTTTCCTGGCTGAGCGCAGATTCTTTGAGCCACTTCTTTTTGCACCAAAAGAACAATTTCTTGAGGCTTGTTCTCCATTTCCAGCAGTTTTCTGATTAAAAAAGAAGTAAGGTAATAAGGGATATTGGCAACAACCTTGTATTCCCCCTTTATCTCCGGCAAATCTTTCAAAGCATCGCCAGTAATAATTTCTACATTCTCTATTTTTAAAAGAGAGGCTAGGCGTTCATCTTTCTCAATGGCAATAATTTTTTTCGCTAATTTAGCCAATTCTTTGGTTAAAGCTCCTTTCCCTGGTCCAATTTCCAAAACAATATCATTTTTATTGATATCAGCTGTTTTGATTATCTTTTGGACAATGTTTTTATCAATTAAAAAGTTCTGACCTAGAGATTTTTTAGGTTTCATTTCTCCTGTGGCTTACTTGTGGATAATGAGCTTGACATAGGCAATAGAAGGGGTAAAATATAGGAAAACCGTTAAAGGTTATTTTTAAATAAAACAAGGCCTATTCTCAACAAAACTACAATTGTTAATTATTGGAAAAGCCATCAAAAATTGGCCTTTTGCTTGATTTTGGCTGGATTATGCCTATTTGTCAACAAAGAAACCAGTCAAACAAAAGCAGTAAGCCAAATTAACTTTATCAATACTGAATCAAGCTTGCAAGAGCCGATTACCAGCATTATGACAGGGGAGAACAAGGTTTTAACAGCCGTTTCCTCCCCTCTTTTTATTTCCTCTCAGTCCATGGGTTCAATCTTTGAGGAAGAAGAAGACAATTCTATTATTAAATACACGGTTAAAAAAGGAGAAACTATTAATCAGATAGCCGATAAGTTTAACATTTCAACAGAAACTATCCTTTTGGTCAATGAATTAAGCTCAAGCTCAATTAAAGAAGGAGATGAGTTGATGATTTTGCCAGTAGATGGATTGCTTCATATGGTAGAAAGCGGAGAAACGGTGGAAAAGATAGCAAAAAAGTATAGCGCTGATTCAGAGAAAATAATTGACTTTAATAAATTATCGGGCCAGGGTCAAGTTTTTGTGGGAGATATTTTAATTATTCCTGGCGGAAAGATGCCTAAATCATCACCAACTGCTACTGGGTCAGTAGCTCAAGTTACTTTGCCTGATTCCTATTTCATTTCTCCTGCTACTGGCATTATTACTCAAAGAGCTCATTTTTCTCATATTGTTAATGGAGCGAGGCAGTATAATGCAGCAGATATTGCTAATTCCTTAGGAACTCCTATTAGAGCTGCGGCTGGTGGAGAGGTCCAGATTGTTAAAACAGTTTGGCCTTACGGCAATTATATCACTATTCTTCATCCTAATGGTGTGGTTACTTTATACGGCCATTTGAATGCTTTTGCCAAAGATATTTATTCTGGAAAGCAGGTTTCTCAAGGAGAAATTATTGGCTATATGGGAAGCACTGGCTATTCCACTGGCTCTCATCTGCATTTTGAAGTAAGAGGAGCAGCCAACCCTCTTTTAAAATATCCAGTAGGAACAAGAATTAGTTATTAAAAAACCGCCCTAAGGAGCGGATTTTTTATTGCATTCATTACAAACCCTTGCTTCAGGAAAAGCTCTCAATCTTTCTAAGGATATTTCTTTATTGCAAATTTCGCATTTTCCATACTCTCCTTTTTCTATTTTTTCCAGAGCTAAATTAACGTCTCTTAGTTTGATTTCTAAAGCATGTTCTACTGGCAAAAGGTTTTCGTATTCTTCTACCTCATCGGCTTCTTCCTCCCAGCCCTCTCCGGCTACATTGGGATAGCGAGTTTGCCAATTATCATTGTTCTCTTGTTTGGCAAAACTAGTTAGTTCTTTTTTCAGGTCTTCTCTTTTGTTTTGCAAGGAAATTTTTAATTGTTCAACTTCTTTTTCAGTAATCATAGATGGTTAAAAATAAAGTAGCCGATGATTGCCACCACGGCTAGTATTATAATTCTTCTTATTATTTTAAATTCCCGACTCTGTTTCTTCGTCATTGCTTTTTACTTCCAGGTCGTCCAAATTGAAATTAGCTGCCTCTTCTTCAAGCTTGTCTATTTTCGCATCAGCTTCAGCAATAGCATTTTTGATTTCTTTGGCCCGATTGGATATCGCTTGATAATTTTCTCTTAATTCTGCTCTTTGTTTTTCGGCTTTTGCTAAAATGTCTTCAGCTTTCCATCTTTCTTCTTCAACGGCCCTTCTTTTGTTTTCTAATTCTCTTCTTTCTTCTTCTATCCTTCTAATCTCTTCGGGATTATCTATGGCCATTCCTCCTTTTTTCTCTAACAACTTTATTTCTTCTTCAACGTTTTTTTCTTTTAATAAAATATCAGTAAGGGTTTCTTCTAATTGATCTTTTTCTCTAGTGTTGTCTATCATTTTTTCTTTGATTTCAAAAGCTTCTTGGCCTACTTTTTCTAATTCAAGAAATAGCTTCTGACGAGATTCTTTCAGGTTTATTCTTTCTCTGTCTCTTCTCAGCATCTCTAGCTCCAAATTAAGCTGTTTTTCTCTAGCAAGAACTTTTTCAAAAGCCAAGGTACACTCTTTAAGTTGTAATCTTAAAGATTTGATATCGTCTTCTTTTTTATTCTGTTCTATTTCAATCATGTTTCTTTCGTCCTCAATCTTCCACCTTTCTTTTTCTAGTCGTCTTTTTTCTTCTGGGTCTCTAGCAATAGCCTCTTTGTCTTCAATATGTTTTTTTATTTCTTCTACTCTTTTTTTTCTTTCAACGATAAGTTCTAGTTTCTTTTTGGCTCTTTCAATTTCTCTTTCAATCTCTTGCTTTCTTTCTTCAAAAGGCATTTTTTCTTCCAAAACTTTTCTCAGATTTTCTTCTATCTCAAAAGTAAGGTCAGTAATTTTTCTCAATTTTTCTTCGGCATTTTCTTCTGTTTCCCTTTCTTTTATCTCTTCTGTTGTTATTTCTTCTACTTCTGGTTCTGAGGGCGTGAACGGTTGTGTTTCTTCAAGAGCAGGTTGTTCTGGAGGAGTTTGTTCCTCAAGCTTTTCTTCCAGCTTTATTTCTTCCGGCAAAACTTCTTCCTTGATTTCAGGCTGCTCTGCAATCTGAGTTTCTATTTTTGTCTCTTCCAGAGGTTTGTTTTCTTCAGTAATATGGGTTTCTATTCCAGCCGCAGGAGCATTTTCTTCAACTGGCAATGGTTCTTCTTTAATTTCCGTGTCTTTTAATTCTGTTTCTTTAGGAGAAAGTTCTTCTACTGGCGGCGGCGGAGGGATAAGTTCTTCTGTTTCTTCCTCAGCCCAGATTTCTTCTGGCTCTTCAAAATTTCCTTGCGCAGCAGCAGCTAAGTCTTTTTTCAAAGTTCGGATTTTTTCGCGATTTAATTTAAAAACTTTGTTTTCTTCACTCATATTGCTTTGCTCCTTTTAATGATAGATTAATTCTGCCCTGTTCGTCAATAGATATTACTTTTACTGGAATAATATCTCCCACCTTTACTATATCGCTTACTTTGCTTACTCGTCTTTCTGAAAGTTGAGAAATGTGGACTAGTCCTTCTTGGCCGGGTAGTATTTCTACAAAAGCTCCGAAGTCAAGAATTCTTTTTACCTTGCCGCGGAAAACTTCTCCTACTGTCACTTCTCTGGCAATGTTCTTTATCCATTCCAAGGCTTTTTGAGCAGATTCTTCTTTTTCTGCCGTGACGCATATTTCTCCATTTTCTTCAATATCAATAGAAACATTACAGGCATCAATTATTTCGTTGATAACCTTTCCTCCTGGGCCAATTACTTCTCCAATTTTTTCTGGATTAATTTTGATTAGATATATTCTTGGCGCATAAGGAGAAAGTTGTTTTTTGGGTTCAGGCAAAACTTCGGTCATTTTGCTTAATATCTCTGCTTTGGCTTTTTTTGCTTGTTCTAATGCTTCTGCCAATATCTTAGCAGTGATTCCTCTAATTTTCAAATCCATTTGTAAAGCATTAATGCCATTTTTTGGTCCAGCTACTTTTAAATCCATGTCTCCGTAGTGGTCTTCTTGGCCCTGAACATCAGTAAGGATTTTGTACTTTTTTTCTTCAATGTTTTTTAATTGATTCATTTCCATCATTAAGCCCATTGCCACTCCAGCCACTGGCTCTTTGATAGGTACTCCGCCGTCCATCATTGCCAAGCAAGCGGCGCAAGTTGAAGCCATTGAGCTTGAGCCGTTAGAGCAAAGCACTTCGGAAACCAACCTGATGGTATAGGGAAAGGATTCAGGATTAGGAAGAACTGCTTTTAAGGTTTTTTCTGCCAGCATGCCATGGCCGATTTCTCTTCTGTTTGGTCCTTTCATTGCTCCTGTCTCTCCTACGCTATAGGGAGGAAAGTTGTAGTGGTGCATAAACTTTTTCTTTTCCTCTACTTCCATTTCTTCAATTATTTTTTGGTCTCCTGGAGAACCTAAGGTGAGAAAAGAAAGAACTTTTGTTTGACCTCGGCAAAACAAAGCCGAGCCGTGGATTCTTTCAAAAAGGCCGGTTTTGCATTCAATCTTTCTTATTTCATCAAACCTTCGGCCGTCAATTCTTAGCCCTTTCTCAATGACTAAATTATGAATAGCTTTCTCTCCCTCCTTGTCTAAAAGACAAAGTCCGGGACTTACTTTTCTTTCTTCTTCTTCGTATTTATTTTTTAAATAGTCTTTAAACTCTTCTTTGAAATTATCAAAATCAAGAAGAGACTTTTCTATTCTTCCCTCAATAAAGTTTTGAACATCTTTTTCTAATTTTTCGTCTTCTTCTTTTTCTTCTAAGATTATTTTTTTCTTTCCTACTTTTACTGCTATCCGCTCTTGAAAAGTAAGCAATTTTTCTTGTAATTCTTTTGTTTTTTCAATGGCCTGAGTAATGTCTTTTTCTTGAGTTTGGTCAAACTCTCCTTCTAACATATTAACCAAGAGAATGTTTTTAGATTCATCTTTTAAAGAAGAAAAGAACAAATCAAACTTTTCTCTTTCTTCTTTTTTAGGAAAAATTGTCGTTTTTTCTCCTATTCTTATAGGGGCTACTGGTCCATTCCAGGGAATATCAGAAATCAAAAGGGCTAAAGAAGTAGCAAAAAGACCCAAAACAGCTGGGTCGTTTTCATTATCCCAAGAGATACAAGTAGCAATAACTTGAACCTCTCTTTTGAAGTTGTCTGGAAAAAGAGGCCTAATCGCTCGGTCAATCAGTCGAGAATTAAGAATAGCTTTTTCGCTTGGTCGAGACTCTCTTTTTAAAAATCTTGAACCTAGTATTTTGCCAGCAGCATAATATTTTTCTTCATAACTTACGGTTAAAGGGAAAAAATCAGTTCCTTCAATTTCCCTTTTTGCCATTACAGCTGTGGCTATTATTATTGTGTTGCCCATTTTGGCCCAAACCGAGCCATTAGCCCTTTCGGCCAGATCGTTTATTTCTACCTCTAATGTTTTTTTATCATCAAGCTCTAGTTTAAAGAGTTCTGATTTCATGATTTGAGACCGAGTTTTTTAACCAAGTCCTTGTATTTTTTTTCGTCTGTTTTTTCTAGATATTTAAGTAGTTTTCTTCTTTTAGCCACCATTTTAAGCAAGCCTTTTTTAGAGTGCAAGTCCTTTTTATGGGTTTGCAAGTGGGCAAGAAGTTTATCTATCTCTTTTGATAAAAGAGCAATCTGGACTTCAGCTGAGCCAGTGTCTTTTTCGTGCGTTTTAAACTTGTCTATTATTTTTTCTTTTTCTGTTGTTGAAATCATATTTTTATTAATAATTATTTTTCTCTTGTGCCCCGTGAAGGACTCGAACCCTCAGCCTTGAAGTTAAGAGCTTCCTGCTCTGCCAGTTGAGCTAACGGGGCTTAAGGAACTTGCTGGAAAAAGTAAAGAGGCCATTCCATTTGTCCTTTAGTAATAAAGGCTACGAATTCGTAAACAATAAGCCAAGCAGCATAAATTAATATCACGCCAATAATACCATAAGTTAATATCTTTTTTCCTTTTTCTACTTTGCCAGGGTCGCCGCCAGCGCTCATTATGGTTATCCCGCCAAAAGCAAAGATAAGAGCAGCAATAGGAGGAATTAAAGTAAAAAGCAGGAATTTAATAACATTGTTTATTAAGACAAATAAATCGCTGAAAGTGCATGGTTCTTGGTCTTTTCCTCCGCAAGGAACTAATCCTTGGCCTAAAACTGGAAGAGCAAAAAGCAAAAAAAAGAAGAAAAAGGCAAGATATTGTTTGGTTTTTGGCATAAGCTTTTTTGAGTATAGCGGTTTTAGATAAAAAAATCAAGGCGCCCCCGGCAAGATTCGAACTCGCACCACTGGTTCCGAAGACCAGTACTCTATCCGTTGAGCTACGGGGGCTTATTGTTTTTTAAACAGTTTTATTCTGAAAGGAGGAACTGTATCTTGGTCAAAGATAAGGCGGTTTTCAATCAATTCTTTTTTATTGTTTGATTTTATTATTTCTTCAATCGGGCTTAATCTTTTAATAAAAATAGGGACCAGAGAAAGAATAATAAGCCAGCCAATTGGCTCAAAGTAATTTAATCCTCCTTTAAAAGTAAAGAAAATGCCGAAGATTAGAGAAAGGATAGTGCCAACAGAAGCTGTCCAAATGAGAGTAAAAACAATGGTAGGGATAAGCAAAATGAATAAAGTAGTAGGAGAAAAAGCAAAGATTGCGCCAATTAAAGTTCCCAATCCTCTCCCGCCATTAAACTTAAGGAAAATTGACCAATTGTGGCCAATTATAGCCATAAAGCCAGCAAGAACTTGAATTGCTATTGGCAAGTTGTATTTTTGAGCCAAAAAAACTACTAAAAAGCCTTTACCAACATCAAGAAAAAATGTCAAGATGCCTGGCCACGCTCCTACATTTTTAACTACGTTTGAACTAGAACTTTTTCTCCAGCCAATTTCTAAAATGTTTTTGCCAGAAGCGAGACGGGAAATGATATAGGCAAAAGGAATGGAACCAAGGAGATAAGAAAAGATTAAGTAAAGAAAATAAAAAAAGTATTGATTAATCATTTAAATAAGTTTTGTTTTTAATGTTTTTAATCTGTTCAGCTAGCCTATCGCGGTGAGCCAAAAGAATTAATGGCGTGGCTGCAAGGGCGGGATAAAAGATTAATATATTATAGGTATAAAGCCAAAAAAGAGCAAATACTTCGCCAGCCAATCTTCCTGCCACTTGGTCAGAAACAGCATGTTTTAAAAACTTTTTGTTTAACTTTCTTCCCATTAAGATTTCAAACAAAACCATAAAGCAGAAAATTAAAGCTATCCAGCCGAAGAATGCTTTCCAGTCAAAATAAAGAAGAATACCCATTAAGCTGGCTGCTCCCCTACCTCCTTTAAACTTAAGGAAAAGAGAGTGGTTGTGGCCTAAAACAACAAAGAAAGCAGTTAAAGCCACGGATAAAGAATTGTTGATTAAAGATTGGGCTAGATAAACAGACAAAACTGCTTTGCCTCCATCTAAGAGGAAGACAAGAAGAAAAGCAATAAGGCCTATTGATTTTCCTTTTTCCTTGCCAGCTACTCTTAAAGTATTTAAAGCGCCGATATTTTTTGAGCCAGCTTGACGCAAATCTTCTTTAAAAAAAAGCTTGTTAATGATGAGTCCAAAAGGAATGGAACCAAGGAGATAAGAAGCTAGAATGATAATAAAGTATTTCATATTATTTGTTCTTGTAATAAAGCAATAAGAATTGTGCCTGGGCCGACGTGAGCACCGATAACAAAACCAGACACATTGATAAATTCTATTTTTACCTCTGGAAGGTTTTCCTGAACCATTTTTTCCAAACGTTTAGCTTCTTCTAGGTTGTCAGCATGGCTGATAGCAGCGCGATATTGGCCAGGATTCTTTTTAACCAAGTTTTTAACTTCTTTAAACAGGGCAGTGGCCGTATCTTTGGCTTGCATTTTAAAATTAGCTGGTTTAGCTTCGCCATCTTTAACTTTTAAAATTGGCCTCATGCCTAGTTCTTGCATTTTTTCCATAATTCTAGCCACGGCACTACTTATTCTTCCACCAGCCTCTAGCCATTTCGGGCTTTCCAACATGCCAAAAAGATGAACCTTAGAAGGCAAGCTTTCTAAAGAATGAAAAATGTTTTCAGTGCTCTCCCCTTTTTCTATTAATTCTGCCGTCCTAATAACTAAAAGAGCTTCGCCAACATCAACATTAAGAGTGTCTAAAATAAATATTCTTTTTTGAGTTTCTTCATCAAATAGTTTTTTGGCTTGAATGGCAGAATTAAAAGCCCCAGATAATTTTGAGCTTAAGGTAAGACAAAGAACATCTTTGTCTTGAGCTAAAAGGTTGTCGTAAGCTTTTTTGAAAGTACCTACTGCTGGCTGAGAGGTTTTGGGAGTGGTTTTAATGCCTTGTTCTTTGGCATCTTTCATCTTTTTATAAATATTATCTTTGGAAATATCTTTTTGCTCGGGCCAGTCAACTATAAAAGGAACGATTTCAGTAATTCCATATTTTTGAATCAACTCTGGAGGCAAGGCTGAGCTGTCTCCAATAATTAAACCTGGTTTTTTCATATATGTTTATTTATTATTTTAATTATGGATATAATAACCAAGGACCAATGTTCCGGGGCCAAGATGGCCCCCCAAAGGAACAGAAAACATGTTCAAAAAAATTGTTTCTACGTTGATTTTTGCCAGCAGTTCTTTTAATTTATCTGCCTGAAGCTTATCGTTGGCATGAGTAATGCTAGCAGTTATTTTCTTTCCCGACTCTCTTATCTTTCTAGTATTTTTTTCAAACTCTTGAAAAATGGTTTCTGACAATTCTTTAACATTCTTTTTGATGCTGATAATAGCAATTTTGCCTTCTTTTAATCCAAACAAAGGCTGGAGTTTCATTTTTTCTACTCCTCTTTGAATAAAATGAGGTATCCGGCCGCTAGCTTCTAACCATTTGCCTTCGCGGTAAGCCCCCATTAATTTAAAGTTTTTTATTTCCTCGTTCAGTTTATTGACTATTTCTTGCGTCCTAAAGCCTTGTTTTATCTGTTTTATTGCTTCTAGGGCCATTAATCCTTGGCTGGCGCTGCCATTTAAAGTATCAAAAACATGAACCCTGTTTTTCATTTCAGCGCTTAATAACTTTTGCGCTTGCAAAGCAGCATTATATGTTCCTGAAAGCTTGGAAGATATGGTAAAACAAATTATTTCTTGATAATGTTTTAGTTTTTCTTGAAAAGTTTTCAGAAAATCATTTATTGAAGGTTGGGAAGTTTTTACAAAAGCAATAACTCCTTGTTTTTCCGAGGCCTCCATTTTTTTATAAATATTGCCAGGAAATTGCTCTAATTTTTGCAAATCTAATTTAAAAGGAATAATAGAAATATCATTTTCCTTTATTATTTCTTCAGGCAAATCAATTGCTTCATCAGCAACAATACCTATATTATTCATATTATTTCATTATCCAGCCAACAATCAAACTTTCTGGACAAGCGTTGATGCTGGTTACTGGATCAGTAATAGTTACAAAAGAGATGTCTGCTCTTTTGAATTTTTTAAGACTACTCTTAAGCTGTTCGGCCTGCTCTGGATTGTCTCCATGAGCAATTACAGCCCTAATTCTCTTTCCTTTTTTAATGTCTTTGGCCGTGTTGCGGTCTATTCTTTGGAAAAGAGCATCAGCAAAGTTTTTGGTTTTAACTTTTCCGATAGGAACCATTCTTCCGTCTTTCATTTGGGCTAAGGAAAACTCTTGCTTTTCTTTTGGTCTAAGCCATTGGTCTGTTTTTTTCCACCAATTAACATTTTCCAAAATAGCATAAACATTTATCTGAGAAGTAATTTTTTCTAGCTTATTTACTATTTCTTTGGCTTGAAAATGTTCTTTTATCAATTCAATCGCTTCTAAAATCAGTAAAGATTGACCAGCGCTGATATTTTTGGAATCAATAATAAAGACTTTTTCCTTTTGCTTTTCAGGCAATAATTCTTTGGCTTTTAAAGCAGAGCGGTAGTTGTCAGAAAGTTTAGAGCTAGAGATAATACATAAAACATTTTCAAACTCTCCCAATTGTTTTTTGTAAGCTTCTAAAAAGAAATCAGGAGCAATGGATTCAATCTTTGGCTTCTTGGTTAATCCCTGCTTTTTAGCTTCTTTAATTTTTTCGCAGACCGTGTCTCCTGGAAGGATCTCCCCTTCTGGCCAAGTTATTTTAAAAGGAACAACCTCAATATTATAATGATTGATTATCTTTTGAGTTAAGCCGGCTCTTTCGTCAATAACCAAGCCAATGGAAACGTTTTCAATTGATTTTTCTCCAATTACTTCTCTGGCCATATCTTGAATCTTCATGCTTTCTGTATCTCCTAAGGGTTTAAGTACATCCCTTACTTCATACGGACTGTCAGTATGAATATGTATTTTTGTTTTGTTTCCTATTTGAATAATATCCAAGCAGTCACCTAAGCCTTTTAGCTTTTCTTTAATGCTTTTTTCGTTTTCAGCTACGTTGTTGATTAAAGCCACCACTTCATAACGATTAGAGATTATTTGAATAAATCTTCTGGGCTTAATTTCTTCTTCAGCTGAAGAAGGCTTGAGAGAGGAAATATCTCCTTGTTCTTGTAAAATATCTAGATAGGTTTCTAAAATCATTAAAAAACCGAGGCCTCCTGCATCTACTACCCCGGCTTTTTTTAATAACTCCATTTTATTAGGAGTTTCCTCTAAAGCTTTATCAGCTTCTTCTAAGGCCTGATAAAATATCTTAACAATGTCTTTTTCTTTCTTGGCTCCTTCTTCAAAGGTTGAAGCAAAGGCCTCAACTACATCTAGAATGGTTCCAGGTTTTGGATTTTGAATTGATTCTCTGGCTCTTTCTGCGCCTTTTTTAAAAGCAAGGGCCAATTTTTCCGCGTCAACAGAAGAATTGCTGTTCAGGGCTGGAAAGAATCCAGCTAAAAAGCCAGTATAGATAATGCCAGCATTGCCTTGGGCGCCAGTAAGAGCTCCTTCTAAAACGCTGTTTGATAACTCTTCAATTGAAGAAAAGTCTTTATCCTCTATTTGTTCCTTAATACCCTTAAGAGTGGCGCTTAAGTTATTGCCAGTGTCTTGGTCAGGAACAGGAAAGACGTTTATCTTGTTTATTTGATCTTTGTCTCTTTCTATTCTTTCGCAAGAAAAGAGGATCATTTTTTTCAATTCGTTTTGGGTTATTTCCAACATAAGAAAAAAGAAATAAAGGATATTTCTTCAATGCATAAATTATTTTATCTTTTTTTCTAAATCGTCAAGTATTTTTTTGGCAAAATCTCTCCCTCCTAAGCCAAAAGCCAAGCCAAAAGCAAGAACAATAAAAGCTACAAAGCCAATGAAAATGGTTAAAACCAGGTTAGGCACTATCTTTAATTGATAAAGAATAGCCAGGGTGGCTAAAACCCAGGCAACCGAGGAAATGATGTTGCTTAAGACGCTAGAATAAACTATTTTTTCTTTTTCCAAGCTAACCACCAATACTTTTTTGGAAAAATCAGCTAAAAAGACAGCACAAATGAAAATAGCCATGGCTACAAAGATATTGGGGAAATAATTAATAACTTTTTGGATAAAAATATTAAGCTGCTCTAAGCCAAGAATGTCTAAAGAAATAGTCAGGAAAAGAAGGATGAAAAAGATATTAACAACTTCAGCTAAAAGCTTGGAAACATTAATTTGAGCGTTATAGCGATTAAAGAAATCTTCCCAGCCCAATGACCTTAACATTTGATTAAGACGAAACTTTTGCAAAATCTTAATTGTCCAATTTTTTAATTTATTGGCAATAAAGACACCAATAAAAAGAATTAAAATAGCGCCAATTAAATTTGGCAAACCATTAATTACGTCTTGAGTTAAAATATTTAAAACATTTTGCATATTTTTGTTTTTTATTATTACCAATTTATTCTATCCTACCATTTGGCATTATGCAAGCCCAAGTTATACCCAATTCGGTTAAAAACAACATGAAGGAAAAATGTCAAGATAAAAAGACAAAGCCAGAAATTAAGCTCTAAACAAAGTATTGGTTGAAGGACAAGAAAGCTGCCGATAACATAATTAGTTTGGTCAAAAGGCAAGAATTTTGCTCCAGGTTTTAAATTTAAACGTCTTTTAATAAAAGCAAAGGCTAAATCACCGAAAATCACACCAATTGATAATAAAAATCCTAAGAAAAAGCCATTTATTTGGTTATATGCATAAAATCCAATGGTTTCATAGTGGCTTAAGCCTAAAAAGTTATGCACCCAGATAAAGAAAGGCATGGCCATGGTGCAAACAATTGCTTCTGTTACCACCCCTCTCCAGGTTTTATGATTACCAAGCAAGGGCTTGTTTTTAAACATTAATCCCCCATCAATTGGTTTATTTAACTTCTTTAAGAGATTTAATTTATTGGCCAAAGGAGGAGAAGCATTAGCTAGATAAGCTGGTCCAAAGAAATAAAGGCAAGAAAGAATATAATAAAGCATAATTTTTATTTTATTATTTTTGATTCAGTGCCTTGACGCAACCTTTTAATGTTTTCTCGGTGAGTCCACCAGATTAATATAATATAGGTAAAGCCAAGAAAAACATAGGCAATTGAATTTGTCCTAAGCCAGAATAATAAAGGTAGGGTTAGGATAATAAGAAGATTAGTCAAGCTCATTATCTTTGAAGTTAAAAGAAGTAATATCCAAAAAGCTAAAAAGATTAATGAATATTTCCAACCAAGGACCATAAAAATAGTAGCAAAAGTCGTGGCTACTCCTTTCCCGCCCTTAAAATTGAGCCAAACTGGAAAAATATGGCCAATTGCTGGAGAAATTGATACTAAAGCCATTTGCCAATCAACAATTAAGTATTGACTGGCTATATATATTGGAATAATAGCTTTAAGAACATCAAGGATTCCAACTAAAAGGCCATATTTAAAACCTAATGCCCTGCCAACATTTGTTCCTCCTATATTTCCGCTCCCTTGTTTTCTAATATCAATATTTTTAAACTTGCTAATTATGTAACCAAAAGGAATTGAACCTGATAAATATCCTATAATAATGAAGAAGATTAATAAAAATAATTGATTTTCCATGTTTTTATATTTAATTAATTATTTAAGTGGGCTTGATGAGAGTCGAACTCATATTGCTACTGTGTGAAAGTAGTATTCTGCCGTTGAATTACAAGCCCTAGTCGTTTCATATGGAACTGGAATGTCGGGATGCTGGGAATTGAACCCAGATGACAGACTCCCGAAGCCTGCATAATACCATTATATGACATCCCGAAATTGATTTTGGCCACATTCGTGTCCGCATTGGCCACATTCGTGTCCGCATTGGCCACGTTCGTGTCCGCATTGGCCACATTCGTGCCCGCATTGGCCACGTTCGTGTCCGCATTGGCCACGTTCGTAAATGTGGACCTGATGAGAATCGAACTCATATTTCTACTATGCGAAAGTAGTGTTCTGCCATTGAACTACAGGCCCAACGTTCTACAGGAAACCTTAGGTCACCCAATACCTTTCTTTTGTCATTTGATCTTGCTTTATTTCAATATTATCAATTTCTTTTCTAGCTTTTTGAGCTAATTTGCTTAAATCTTGGTCATTTAATTTGTTTAATTCTAATAATCTCATGGTTAAATATTCTTTTGTGTTCTTTTTTGGGTCTTTTAATACTTCTTCTAGTAAAATATCAAGTAATTGTCCTATTTTTGGCCCTGGCTCTATGTTTAATGTTTGAATAATATCATTACCATTGATTTTAAGCATTTTTACTGAAATAGGATCTTGAGAAACTTTTTCAATCATGTATTTTAAATGTCTAAGTTTATATGGTTCTGCCTTAGGGCAGCCAGAACCAATTCTATCAGCCATTCTTAATTGTAAAAGGTCTTCCATGTTCTCAATTCCTACTTTTCTTATTAATCTTCTGATAGAAGCTTCTCCTACTTCATCTACGTTATAGTAAAAAAGGTGATAATGGACTAGGTTTACTGTCTTTTCTACATCTTTTTTAGGAAATTTCAAGCGATTAAGTATTTTTTTAGCCATTTTTGCTCCAATTGTCTCATGATTGTAAAAAGTAGCATTTTCTCCCTGCCCCTTTTTAGTAATTGGTTTGCCAATATCATGAAGCAAAGCAGCCATTCTCACGTGAAAATTAAAGCCTTTTTTGGCTGCATAATTCAAACATTCTAGATTATGTTTATAGCAATCATAGACATGGTGTTTGTTTTGGTTTACTCCTACTCCTTGCTCTAATTCAGGCATAATATATGTTAAAAGCCCTGTTTTTCTTAATGTTTCAATGCCTTGGCTAGCATTTTCACTCATTATTATCTTTATTAATTCATCTCTAATCCTTTCTTTGGCTGATTTTTTCAATAAATAGCTGTATTTAATAATAGCTTTTTCAGTATTTTCTTCAATTTTCCAGCCCTTGCCTAAAGTTGTTTGAAACCTAACTGCTCTCATCATTCTCAAAAAATCTTCTGAAAACCTTTGTTCTGGCTTTCCTACTGTTCTAATAATCTTATTTTTAATGTCTTCTAAACCATTAAATAGGTCAATTATTTCAAACTTTCCATTTTTTAGCAGGGTAATAGCAATAGCGTTAATAGTAAAATCCCTTCTTTCTAGGTCTTGTTCAATGCGTTGGGACCAAACAACTTTGTCTGGGTGGCGAAAATCAGAATAAGTTGATTCTGAACGAAAAGTAGTAATTTCTACGATATTGTTTTCTGAAAAAACTACCCCTACTGTGCCAAAATCATTTTCATAAAAGGTTTTGATTCCTTGCTCTTGAAAAATCGCTTGAATTTCTTCTGGTTTAGCATTAGTAGTAATATCCCAGTCAGAAGGTTCTTTATTCATAAACAAATCCCTAGTGCAGCCACCAACAATATATGCTTCAAATCCTTTTTCTTTTAATTTTTCCAAAGCAAAAATTACATTTTCTGGAATATTAAAATCTAGTTTTTTAACTTGTTTCATTTCTTCTGTATTCTATCTTAAATTTCTTCTCTTGACAACTATTATCTTTGGGGATAAAATAGACTAATACAAAGGCATGATTTTTTAGATTGTCGGATTGTTTCCGACTTTTTATATAACCAATCTTAAAATAAAAATTTATGGACATGCAAGGATTTTTATCAGCTATTAATCAGCTGGCAGAAGAAAAAGGACTTTCTCAAGAAAAAGTTTTGGAAACAGTTGAACATGCTTTAGCTTCAGCTTACAAGAAAGAGTATGGCAAAAAAGGTCAAATAATCAAGGCCAAGATTAATCCCAAAACAGGGGAGACAGAGTTTTGGCGAGAAAAAATAGTGGTTGACGATACCTTGGTTTATATTCCTGAAGATGAAGAACTTGAAGGAGTAAAGAAAATTAAATCAAGCTATCGTCCAACAAAAGAAGAGTTGAGTATAGAAGAAAGCAATGAAGAAGAGCAGGAAACAAGAAGAGTTAAGTATAATTCAGAAAGACATGTTTTGGTAGAAGAGATTAAAGAAACTAATCCAGAATTAAAGCCAGGCCAAGAATTAAAAATTCCTTTGGAACAAAAAGAAGGTTTTGGCCGAATTGCTGCTCAAACCGCTAAACAAGTGGTTTTGCAGAAAATTAGAGAGGCTGAAAAAGAAAACATCCTTGAAGAATACAAATCAAAAGAAGGGGAGATTGTCTCTGGAATTGTTCAAAGAGTGGAAGGCTCTAATGTATATTTTGATATTGGTAAAAGTTTAGGAATCTTGCCCAAAGAAGAGCAAATCAGAGGCGAGTTTTACAAAGAAGGTCAAAGATTGAAGCTTTATGTCTTAAAAGTTGATACTACTCCCAAGGGACCAATTATTATCTTGTCTAGAGCCTATCCTAAATTAGTATCCAAGCTTTTTGAGTTAGAGGTGCCAGAAATTAGCTCAGGTCAAATAGAGATTAAAGCAATTGCTAGAGAGCCGGGTTCAAGAACAAAAATAGCGGTTGTTTCTTTAGCAGAAGGAGTTGACCCGATTGGGGCAATGGTTGGTCAAAGAGGAGTAAGGGTGGCAGCAGTAATCTCTGAATTAGGAGGAGAAAAGATTGATGTCATTGAATACTCTGATGACCCAGTAAAATACATTATTAACTCTTTATCTCCAGCCAAAGTTATTGATGTAAATATTTTGCCGAAAAATACTGCTTTGGTTATTGTTCCAGCTGACCAGCTTTCTTTAGCTATTGGCAAAGAGGGTCAGAATGTAAGATTATCGGCCAAACTTACTGGCTGGAAAATAGACGTTAAGAGCGAAGAACAAATTAAGGAAAATGAAGAAGAATTAGATATTGACGAAGAAGAAGAAAATAAAGAATAAAAACATGAAAAGTGAGATTAAAGATATTTCCCCAACTAAGAAAAACATTGAAATAGAGGTATTGGCAGAAGAGTTTGACTCTTTTTGCCAAGAGGCTTTGAAAGAACTGGCTAAAGAATTAGAATTGCCAGGATTTAGAAAAGGCATGGTTCCTGAATCATTGGCCAAGGAAAAAATAGGGGAAAATAGTATTTTATCTTTGGCAGCAGAGAATGCTATTAAAAAGAACTGGATTGATTTTTTCCGACAAACTGATTTGGAAATAGTTTCTCAGCCAATAATCAATATTATTAAATTGGCTAGGGGCAACCCTTTTGTTTTTTCTGCTGAAGTTGATGTTTTAACAGATATTAAATTGCCGGACATAGAGGCTCTTGCCAAAAGTATTAAGAAAGATGAAGAAATAAAAGTAGAACAAGCAGAAATAGATGAAGCAATCCTTTGGCTTCAGCAATCTCGAGCCAAGTTTGAAGACAAACAAGGCAAAGCAGAAAAAGGAGATTGGGCAGAGATAACTTTGAATAACAAAGACAAAGATAGCTTTATTCTAGGCAAAGGTCATTATCTAGATGATAAGATTTTAGGAATGGAGCCAGGAGAAGAAAAGGAAGTTGAGGTAAACAATACGAAAGTAAAAATAAAGTTAGATTCTTTAAAGAAAGTTAAAATGCCAGAGATAAACGATGAGTGGGCAAAAACCTTGGGAGGTTTTCCAAGCTTAGAAGCTTTAAAGGAAAGCATTGAACAAGGAATAAAACAAGAGAAAGATATTGCTTTAAAACAAAAGAAAAGGATTGAATTTTTGGAAAAGATTGCTGCTAAAACCAAAGTAGAAACTCCAGAATCTTTAGTAAAAAGAGAAGCTCAAGGTTTAATGGAGAACCTTGAGAGCAGAGTTAATGCAGAGTTGGGGATTAGTTTGGAAGAATATTTGGCTCAAGTTAAAAAAACCAAAGAGCAAGTTGAAAAAGAGTTTGAGAAAATTGGAGAAGACAGGGTGCGTAATTTTCTAATTGTCAGACAGATTATTAAGAATGAAAAAATAGAAGCTAAAGAAGAAGAAATAAATGAAAAAGTTCAAGAAATGATTAATAACTATTCTAGTCCGGAGCAGGCTCAAAAAGAGATTGACCTAAATAAGGTTAAAATGTATATTGAAGATGAGATTAAAACAGAAAAAGCCTTTAATCTTTTTGGCTTTTAAAAAATATGAACTTAATACCAACAGTAATTGAAAAATCACAATATGGAGAAAGAGCCTATGATATTTACTCTCGCCTTTTAAAAGAAAGAATTATTCTTATGGCTGGGGTTGTTGATGATAACATAGCTAATTCTATTGTGGCTCAGCTTTTGTTTTTGGCCTCAAAAGATCCTAAGAAAGATATTCAACTATATATTAATAGCCCAGGAGGCTCAGTCACAGCTGGTCTAGCTATTTATGATACCATGCAATATATTAAGCCAGATGTTTCTACTGTTTCCATCGGCATGTCAGCTTCAATGGGGGCTTTGATTTTGGCAGCTGGAGCCAAAGGCAAACGTTATTCTTTGCCTAATTCTGAGATATTGCTTCACCAGGTAGCTGGAGGAGCTAAAGGTCAAGCCACGGAAATAGAAATCACGGCTAAACAAATATTGAAAATAAAAGAGACGCTTAATAAAATACTAGCCAAACATACTGGTCAGCCTTTGGCTAAAATTGCTAAAGATACGGACAGAGATTTTTATCTCACTGCTCAAGAGGCAAAAGAGTATGGAATTATTGACGAGGTGATTGGAGGGAAAAGCAAGGGATAACTATTGACAAGAAAATAGGGGGGGATATAATGAAACAATAAATCACAGCAAGTGAAGTATTTATGGAAAAGTTTTATTGTCGTGTGTGTTTGCATTTAATCCTTGAAGAAACAAATTGGAAAAGATTTTTAATAAATAAAGGTTGCTTTAGCTTCGGCTAAGGTTTTTTAATTATAAAGATAAAAAATATATTTATGAGTAATAATAAAAACATTTTCAAAACTTTAATTTTCCTTTCAATTATTTCTTTAATGATATTTGCAGGAGGAGAGGCTTGGGCGGCAAGCTGTGGTTCAGCCAATGGTCAGGGTTTTTATACTGCTCCAACCGATAATCTTTGTTCCCCTGGCTATGCTTATGAGGTTTCTGGTTCCGGTCCCTGGACATGGACGTGTTATGGTTGGGCGCCAAAGGGCTCTACTAAGAATTGGGTTGATGTAGCAGTGTCTTCAGATGGGAAATATATTACAGCGCTTGCTGCCAACGATCAAGTTTATATTTCTTCTGACTATGGAAAAACCTGGACAGCTCGAGGGGCAGTAGAATCAGAGTGGAAATCAGTAGCAATGTCTTCAAATGGGAAATATCAAACTGCTTATGCTATAGGAAAGGTTTATAGGTCTATTGATTATGGAGTAACATGGACTTTAAATAATCCGCCATGGTCTTTTCCAGGAGATGGAGCAGTAAGCGTTTCTTCCACGGGGCAATATCAATTAGTTGGACAGCTTACTTCAGCGTGGAAGTCTACTGATTACGGAGCATCATGGACACAACTTTCTGGCGTGAGTGGATGGAAAGGGGCGATATCATCTAATGGACAATATTTAACACTTACTAGTTCTGGTTCTAGTTATATTTATACATCTAATGATTACGGAGCATCATGGACCTCGAGAAGTTCTTCTATTTCTGACAGATGGAGCGTAGATATGTCTGATTCAGGACAATATCAAGCAACCACTACTTTTTATGGGAGTACGCCAGTTGGGTATATTTATACATCTAACGATTATGGGGTAAATTGGACACAAAGGTTAGCAAATTTACCAGGACTAGTTGATATAGAAGTATCATCTACGGGACAATATATGATAGCAGCAGCATCTGGCTCTCAAATTTATGTTTCTAATGATTATGGGGTGAATTGGATAACAAAAGAAAGTAGTAGGGGGTGGGAAGGTGTAGCTATATCTGCTGATGGTTATCATAAGGCGGTAGTTGTTTATGGTGGCCAGATTTATATTTCTCATAATGACGATGGCTCTAATGCCAGCTGTTCCGCAACATTAAAAACCGACGGCTCTTGCGGTACAGCTCAGGGGCATGGCTATCCATCAACTTCATATATCGACACGTCTGCCGAGAGATGTTCAGCCGGAACCTTTACTTCTTTCACTGATAACGGTTCTTCTTGGAGCTGGTCTTGTAATGGCATTAATGGTGGTACCAATGCTTCTTGTTCGGCCAACAAAGTAGCTTGTGGTTCTTATCATACTACTATTCGTAGAGACCAACCCTCTTCTAACCTTTGCAGTTATGGAAACAATACAACCCTAAGTCTTGACAGCGGTATCTGGTACTGGATGTGTACCAACAACCCAGGTGAAAATGTAGCTTGTTATACCTACAAAACAGCTTGTGGCAGTGCTAATGGAGGAACCTATTCTTCTCCTCCTTCAACCCCAGCAGAACTCTGCGCCTATGGTTCTGCTTCTAGCGTCACTACTGGCGAGACAACATATACCTGGACCTGTACCGGCAATGACTCTTTAGCTGTTAGTTGTTCGGCTACCCGGTCTGGTACGGTAGTGAATGGCTCTTGCGGTACAGCTCAGGGGCAACTCTATTCCACTCCACCCTCGGGAGATTCTAATCTTTGCAGTGCTGGTTCTCCATCTTTAGTAACTTCAGGTTCTTTAGCCTACACCTGGACCTGTGCTGGTTCAGGAGGGGGCTCTAACGCCAATTGTTCGGCTGACCGTATCTCTTTCAAGAATCCTTCAGACCTTGATACAGGCAACACTGATGAATCTTGCTTCTATTGTGACTATTACTATGACAGCAATGGATATCTTCAGAAAGGAAATCTAGACACAGCTAACAAGCAAGCTGTTCCTAGGCTAGGGTTTACTGTAGACAACACCAAATACTCTAATTACAAAATTAAAATAGGGAACGTAGAGGTAGCTTCTTGGATTCCTATTAGTAGTTCAACAGTAACTTACGATGGTTTAAGGGTTAAGGAAGGAGCAACTTCTGACAGCGTCTCTGACTCTATCCTCACTATTACTTATGGTAACGGAACAGCAGCCAAGACCTATGGCTGGTACGTTAAGCTGCAGAAAACAGGAGGGGGAGAAACCGACTGGCTATCTGCTGGAACCTTTGATACTCCCAAGAAGCCTTATCCTATTGTCAAGATTGCTACTGCTTCTCCCACTGTATACATCAACAGCAATGTTCAATACTGTACCACTACTACTACCCTGAACAGGGCTACAGATACCAGCAATTGCTTTGATATCTGTTGGAAAGGAACTGGTGATACTGCCGACTTGTCTTCCAGCGACTGGAAATGCAGTGTTTGTTTTGATTCTTCAGCTAACCGCACTCTTTGTTCAATAAGCAATAGCAATCAATTTTCTTGGAACCTGCCTACAGCAGTAGGCTCTTACCAAAACTCAACTAGTTCAACCTCTTCCAATCCCGTGTTTAAATACACCGCTTCAATTGGTTCTTTAAAGCCAGGATTAGCTGTTGCTGGCTCTGAATGCGCGGCAGAAGGAGAAACAGGAACCAAAACTCCTTTGCCAATATGGAGAGAGACGGCGCCGTAAAAGAAAACTGAGAGAAATCAGAAAGCCCTTGTCTTCACAAGGGTTTTTTGATATAATGAAAATGTTAAAGATTATAAGAATTAATTTGAATCTTTGGTAACAATTTAAGATGAAGCAAGATAATTATTTTTAAAAGAACGATGAAGATGCAGATTTTTATGTGCCAAACCTTCAATTACATATATGGTAGAAGTATTAACGCCTGTAGCTATAGCCACGATTGCAACGATCGCGGGCGCAGTGATTGGCTATTATGTTCGCCAATCGATTGCCAGAAAGAGAGCGGGAACAATAGAAGCTGAGCTTCAGAGGAAGATAGCTCAGACCAAACAAGCTGCCGAGGAAATTATTTCCAAAGCCAAAGACAAGGCTGAAGCCTTGGAGAAAAAGACATACGCTGACTTAGAAGAAAGACAAAAAATATTAATTAAGTCCGAAAGCCGCATCTTAAAAAAAGAAGAAGACTTAGAAAGCAAGGAAGAAGAATTAAACAATAAAGAGAAGGAAATAAATGTTAAGGTGGAAAAACTGAAAGAGATTAAGAAAGATCTAGATGCTTTGAAAGAAGAAACTTTGAGAAAACTAGAAAGCGTATCTGGTTTAAACAAAGAACAAGCCAAAGAAGAACTTTTGGCCAAAGCAGAAAGAGAATACCAAGCAGACCTTTTAGAAAGGATAAGAAAATTGGAGGAAAGAGGAGCTGAACAATATGAAAGAAAAGCCAAAGAGATTTTAAGCAATGCTATTCAATCTTATGCTTTACCTCAAACGCAAGAAATTACCACTTCTTCAGTTGATATTTCTTCAGAAGAGATTAAAGGAAGAATTATTGGCAAAGAGGGAAGGAATATTAGAGCTTTTGAAAAAGCAGCAGGCGTGGAATTGATTGTTGATGAAACCCCAGGAGTAGTTGTTTTGTCTAGTTTTAATCCAATAAGAAGAGAAATTGCTAGAATTGCTTTAGAAAAACTTTTAAGAGATGGAAGAATTCAGCCAGCTAGAATAGAGCAAGAAATTGAAAAAGCAGAAGCAGAAATTAATAAAAAGATAAAAGAGGCAGGAGAATCGGCAGCTTATGAAACAGGAGTTCTAGATTTACCTGATAAACTAATTCAAGTTCTGGGAAGATTGCAATATCGAACTAGTTATGGTCAGAACGTACTGAATCATTCAATAGAGGTGTCTTTTTTAGCTGGAGCTATTGCTTCAGAGCTAGGCCTAGACGCAGCTTTATGCATAAAAGCAGGATTGCTTCACGATATTGGAAAAGCTCTTGACTATAAAACAGAAGGGTCGCATACTGATATTGGAGCTAAGATTTTGGAGAAGTTTGATATGGACCCAAGGATAATTACAGCCATTAAATCCCACCATGAAGAATATCCTTATGAAAGTGTTGAGGCAAGAATAATTCAAGCTGCTGACCAGATATCGGGAGCTAGACCAGGAGCAAGGAAAGATACCTTGGAAAACTATTTGAAAAGATTAGGAGATTTGGAAGATATTGCCTTATCTTTTCCTGGAGTAGAGAAGGCTTACGCCATTCAGGGAGGAAGAGAGATTAGGATTTTTGTTAAACCAACAGATGTTGATGATTTGACAGCACATAAATTGGCACGGGATATTGCTAAAAAGATTCAAGAAGAATTAAGATATCCTGGAGAAATAAAAGTTAATTTGATACGAGAGATGAGGGTGGTTGAATATGCGAAATAAAAGGTCGACGTAATTCTAAATAGGTTTGGCTTTTGGAAAGCTAATCGAACAATTAATTTCCAAGCTCTAAACCTTAAGTAAAATGACAAAAGAAGATATTATTGAAGCAATTGTTAAAAGTACAGCCATTGCCAAAAAAGACGCAGCCGAAGCCTTGAATACCGTTCTTGAAGAAATTACCAAGACTCTTTCCAAAGGAGGCCAAGTCGTCTTAACAGGTTTTGGTACTTTTAGGGTTGGTTCTAGGGCAGCAAGAGAGGGAAGAAATCCTAAGACTGGAGAGAAAATAAAAATTCCAGCGACGAAAACCCCTAAGTTTAAAGCTGGCAAAGCCTTGAAAGACGCTGTAAAATAGGGTTTAAAATAAAAAGCCGTCCCATTTTGGGGCGGTTTTTTATTAGTGTGGACCCGAGGGGATTTGAACCCCTGACCTCCTCTATGCCATAGAGGCGCGCTGCCAACTGCGCTACGGGCCCTTGTTTATTTTTCAAAATATACAATTGTGCCCCTGAAAGGAATCGAACCTTTATCTAGAGCTTAGGAGTCTCTTGTTCTGTCCATTGAACTACGGGGGCGATAAATCAAATTATCATATTTTTCTATTGTTATCAATGTTCTTTTATGATAAAATACAATATATGATTAAATCACCAATTGTTTCTATAGCTAAAAAGATTTGTCCGGCAGTGATAACCATTGTTGCTTCTCGGAATCTTCCGGAAATTGAAGAGTTCTATTTTCTTCCTTTTCGAGGAGAAAAGATCGCTTTTCCTAAGAAATTAAAAGAAAACAAAGAAACAAAAATAGGAGGAGGAACCGGCTTTATTATTTCCAAAGACGGTTATGTTTTAACTTGTAATCATGTGGTTGAAGACAAGGAAGCTGATTTTACCGTTATTCTTGACCCTGACCATAAATATCAAGCTCAAGTTTTAGATAAAGACCCTTTGATTGACATGGCGATATTAAAAATTGAAGGCAACAATTTTCCTTTTTTAAAATTAGGCAATTCAGATAAAATAGAGCTAGGAGAAACGGTTTTAGCTGTAGGCAATCCTTTGGGAGAGTTTGAAGACACTCTTTCCTGTGGCATTGTTTCTGGTTTAAGTAGAAGAATTAATGCTTCTAGCGGATTTAGCTCAGATATCACTCCTTTAAGAGGGTTAATTCAAACAGACGCAGCCATTAATCCTGGTAATTCTGGCGGTCCTTTGGTTAATATGAAGGGGGAGGTTGTTGGCATTAATACAGCTATGATTATGGGAATGGAAAATATTGGTTTTGCTTTGCCCATTAATTATATCAAGCAAGATTTGGAAGAAGTTAAAAGATTAGGAAAAATCCAAAGGCCTTATTTAGGAGTTAAGTACATAATTTTAAACAAAGAAATAGCTAGGACAAACAAAATAGGGGTGGATTACGGGGCTTTAGTGGTTAGAGAAATGTTTGGCGAATCAGCGATAGCTAAGGGTTCAAGCGCTGATATGGCTGGACTTAAAGAATATGATATTATTTTAGAAATAAACGGAGAAAAGATAACTCAAGATAATTCTTTAGCTGATATAATAGCCAAGCATAAAATAGGGGAAAAGATTGTTCTTAAGGTTTTAAGGGACAATAAAAAAACGGAACTGGAAACAATATTGAAAGAAAGAGGGTGACTAACGGGATTTGAACCCGTACTTAAGGCTCCACAGGCCCACGTGCTACCATTACACCATAGCCACCATGGTGTCCCCGGTGCGAATCGAACGCACAACCTACAGATTAGAAGTCTGTCGCTCTATCCGATTGAGCTACGGGGACAAGACATATTTAATTAATATCAAAAAAGAAGCGAAAAAGCAATAATCCTTTTGACGTTAATCCTTAAAAATGATATATATATTTTTATATCGGGGCATAGTGAAACGGCTATCACGAGTCCTTTGGGAGGATTTATTCTGAGTTCAAATCTCAGTGCCCCGACTTTTATTAAAAGTATTTCCAGAAAATCCAAAGTGGATGCAGGGGCGAAAGGCTGTTCGGCAACTGCTCAAGCTATTTTCCAAAATATCATATTCAAACCATTATTCCTTCAAATTCTAGTCTTATTAATGGCGTGGCAAGACAGAAAGAAACCAAGCTTTACTTACAGAAATTAATTTGTTATATTTTTTCGTCTAGGCGGGTGTAGCTCAATGGCAGAGCATCGGCCTTCCAAGCCGTTTATGAGGGTTCGATTCCCTTCACCCGCTCATGCAAAAAGTAGCTGTAATTGGTAGCGGCGTCATCGGCGCCTATCTTGCTTTAAAGCTTAAAGAAAAAGGTTTGGATGTTTTTCTCTACGACCAAAAAAAAGAAAAAGATTTAGGTTCTAAACCTTGTTCAACATTGGTTTCAGAAAGGATAAGGCAATTTATTGTTTTTCCTGAAGATTGTATTGAAAACATTATTGATGGTTGCAGGATTCATTTTCCCAAGAAAACAATAGAGCTTAATTTTAATCCTAAGCATTTAGCTCTTAATAGAGATAAATTAATAAAAAGCCAGCTTTCTTTACTTAAAGAAAAAGGAGTTAACCTTTTATTAGGACAAAGAATTGATGATATTCCTTTCCAATACGATTATATTATTGGATGCGATGGTCCTGTTTCAGTAACACGGAGAAAACTTGGTTTAAAAGAGCCGAAAATGAAAATCGGAGCTCAGGTCTTTGTAGAAAAATCAGATTTATCTTCTTTTACCAATGTTTTTCCCTTTCCGTCAGGGTTTTTTTGGAAAATCCCTCGTCGTGATTTTATTGAATATGGATTTTTGTCTTCTTCAAACATTAAAGACTCTTTTTTTACTTTTTTAAAAGAGCAAGAGGTAGAAGCTAAAGATATTGCTTTGGCTCTAATTCCTTGTTCTGGAGCTAAAATGATGTTTTCTCAAAACAAAAAAGTTGCTCTTTGCGGAGACGCGATGGGATTAACTAAACCTTGGAGTGGGGGAGGGATAATTTGGAGTCTTTATGCGGCAGACATTTTGCTTAATAATTTTCCTAATTTTGAAAAATACGAAAAAGAAATTAAGAAATTTTTTAAGCCAAAGATAATTGAAGGAACAATGGCTAATGCTATGGTTAATTTTCTTGGTTTTAATCTTCCTTTTCTTTTGCCAGCTAAAGTTAATTATGACAATGATTTTCCTAATTTTATCAAATCTTTTGTTGATTTAATCAAGAAAAAGTGATAACTTTGATTATTATGTATAATTAAAGAGGAGAGGTGCCTGAGTGGCTTAAAGGGATGGTTTCGAAAACCATTGTGGAGAAATCCACCGTGAGTTCGAATCTCACCCTCTCCGCTCCTGAATATGTTTTCATTTAAAAGGAAAAACGAAAAAATAAAGAGCTTTGACCAAACAGAAAAATATCTGAAGAGCTTGGAGCAAAGAGTTGAACGATTAGAAGAAGAAATTAAGAAAGAGAAAGCAGCTTTGAAAAAAGCTAGTTTGATTAGGTATAACCCTTTTAAGAGCGAAGGAGGAGACCAGAGTTTTTCTTTGGCTCTTTTAGACGAAGAAGATAAAGGATTTACCTTGACTGCTATTTATACTCATGAAGGAGTAAGGGTTTTTGCCAAGCCTGTAGTTAAGGGCGAATCACCATATCAATTTTCAGACGAAGAAAAAGAAGCAATTAAGAAAGCAAAAGAAAATTATGATAAAAGAAACAACAACTAGGCCGCCAGTAGTGGTTATTCTGGGTCACATTGACCACGGCAAAACTTCTTTACTTATGGCAATAAGGGATTTTCATGTTTTGGAAAAAGAAACAGGAGGAATTACTCAGCATGTTGGTGCTTATGAAATAGAACACGAGGGGAAGAAAATTACTTTTATTGATACTCCCGGCCATGAAGCTTTTTCCGCTATCAGAGCGAGAGGTTCAAGGGCGGCAGATATAGCGGTTCTTGTTGTTGACGCTGTAGAAGGAGTGAAAAAACAAACCAAGGAAGCTATTAACCACATTAAAGAATCAGAAGTTTCTTTAATCGTGGCTCTGAACAAAATGGATAAACCTGGAGCTAATCCAGAAATGGTTAAACAACAATTAAGCAAAGAAGGAATAATAGTAGAGTCTTTGGGAGGAGATGTGCCAAGTGTGGAAATCTCAGCTAAAACAGGCAAGGGAATAAAAGACCTTTTAGATTTAATTCTTTTGGTAGCGGAAATGAAAGATTTAAAAACAGACCTTTCTTTAAGGCCTGAAGGAGTTATTATCGAGTCGTGTTTAGATAATAAACGAGGACCTACTTTTACAGCTATTCTAGAGCAAGGGATATTAAAAAAAGGAGATATTATCGGCACTAGTTCAGCAGTGGGCAAGGTGCGTTCTTTAAGAGATTTTCAGGGAAAGGAAATAGAGCAAGCTTTTCCTTCTCAGCCAGTAGTTGTAGTCGGTTTTGATAAAGTGCCGGCAGTGGGAGAAAGATTCTTTCAGTACTTAACTCTTGACCAGGCCAAAGAGAATATAAAAGGAGAAAGAATCATTAAACCCTTAGAGGCCTTAGAAGAAGAGGGCAAGCCAGTGCTTAATTTAATTATTAAAGCAGATGCCATTGGCTCGTTAGAAGCTATTGTTGAATCTTTGCGAGCTATTTCTCAAGAAAAAGTTGCTTTGTGTACTATTAAATTAGAAGTAGGCAATGTTAATGAAAATGATGCTAAGCTGGTTAAAAGCAGCAATGCCGTTATTTTTGCTTTTAGAGTCAAGAAAGATAATATTGCAGAAAAAATGATTGAAAGGGACAAGATAAAGTGCTTTAATTTTGATTTGATTTACGATTTAATTCAGAAAACTAAAGAATTAATGGAAAGAAAAATCAAAAAGGGAAAAACCAGGGTTGAAGTGGGTAGAATGGAAATATCAGTTGTTTTCAGAACAGAAAAGAATAGACAGATTGTGGGAGGAAAAGTAATTGAAGGCTTAGCAGAAAGAACGGCTGGTTTAGAAATAATAAGAAATAGAGAAAAAATAGGAGAAGGAAAAATTATTGAAATACAAGTTAATAAAAAAAGCTTTGAATCTGTTAAAGCAGGCAAGGAATGTGCTATTCTTTACCAAGGCCAGGAAAGAATAAAAGAAGGAGACGAGTTATTGTTTTTTAAATATGTGGAAGATTGAAAAAACTAATGCTTTTATTCAAAAAGAACTGGGTAATATTATTTTAAAAGAATTGGACATCTTTCCAGGAATTTTACTTACCATAACGAGAGCAGAATGTTCTCCTAATTTTATTGAAGTTAAAGTTTTTGTTTCAGTGCTGCCTGAAGACAAAACAGAAGAAGTTTTCAGTCTTCTCCAGAGAAATATTTTTAATCTTCAGCAAATGCTTAATAAAAAAATGAAAGTAAGACCAGTGCCGAAGATAAAATTTGTCAAAGAAACGCAAACCGCTCAAGCTGCAAGAATAGAGAAAGCTTTAAAAGACATTGGAAAAAAATAAAAAAAGTGCTAAGCTTTTGGAAGATTGGCGTGGTGGCCAAGCAGTAAGGCAAGAGTCTGCAAAACTCTGATACGCGGGTGCAATTCCCGCCCACGCCTCCAGGCCTCGGTGCTGGAATTGGTATACAGGACGGACTTAAAATCCGTTGGGCTTAGGCCCTTGTGGGTTCGACTCCCACCCGAGGCACTAGTATCAAACTTTCAGGAATTTTGCCGATTGATTCGGCCGCGCGAAACGCGGCAGAGGAAAGAAGGGGATTGGGGGGAAGGAATTTTTGCTCGCTCTCGCTTTCGCCTCCGCCGAATTTCGTATTTTGCTTTGCGAAATGCGCCGCCATAATTCGCTTGATAAAATTCATTATATTTGGTAGCATAACAATAGAGGTAATAATCATACTTACTATAATACTACCAAAACTTTATTTATATGATAAGTGGAAAAATCATCAGCGAAAACATTAAGAAACTCCGCGCTAAACTTGGCTTAACGCAAGACGATTTAGCCAAGAAGGCAGATATTAAATACACTACTCTTATGAAAGTCGAAAGCGGAACGGTTAATAAACCAAGCGTTCAAACTATGGCGAAAATCGCCAAAGCGTTAGGCGTTTCAATAGAAGATTTATTAAAATGATTTAAACATTATGGAAAATCTATTTTTACTTTTATTCTTCGTTTCGTTCATTGCATTAATTGTTGGGTTAATCAAACCAACCGCTTTTTCTAGTTTTATGAAAGGCGAAATAACGAGAAAAAAGATTGCGATGATTTTCGGAATTGCAACGGTCGCTTTCTTTATTTTATTTGGCATTACAACCGATACGTCAACAAATAATCAGGTCGCACAGCAACCTGCAACCGAAAATACGCAAGTCGCTACTGGGAATGAAAATCAAAACTCAACTCCGGCAAATGTTGCCGAAAATCAAGCTCCTACCAAAACCGAAACCAAAACAACGTCAACGTCTACACCAACAGAAACGAAACCAGCTGTTGCTTCATTCGGAAACGGAACGCATATTGTTGGCACGGATATAAAGGCAGGAACATATCGCTCTTCGGGTAAAAGCACTTGTTATTGGGCGCGCCAAAAAGGTTTTGGCGGGCAATTAGACGATATAATTGCCAACGGCAACAATTCACCGGAAATTGTTACTATAGCCGTTAGCGATGCCGCTTTCCAAACTTCCGGCTGTGGTCAGTGGGTTGCCGTGGAGAACACCTATCCCGCAACTCCGGCAACTTCATTTTCCAACGGCACTTTTGAAGTTGGAAAGCATATAGCGGCTGGTACTTATCGCGCGGACGGCTCACCCGATTCCCTTTGCTATTGGGCACGCCTCTCCAACTTTTCCCACGCAGGAATTAGTGGCGTTATCACAAACGGAAATTTACCAACAGTAATTTCAATTTCTGCAAGCGATAAAGGATTTACTACATTCGGTTGTGGAAATTGGACGAAAATTCAATAAGAATATGTTTTTAACACGTCGCCATGAACAAGGAACGAAAACGAAAATACATGTATGGAAAATTCTATCATGATACCTATGAATTTCATCGCACACTCTATGATCTTTTTGAACAGTTTTTCCAAGAACATAAATTAGAGATAGCAGAGCATAATGCCGTTGTAGAACTTAGAAATCAAATTGTTGCCCTTCTTGATTCTTGGATTGGCATGAAAAAACTAGAAACGAAGTTCGGTATTAAAATACCATTGAACGCAACTCCGCCATCAGTAGAAAGTTTTTTGGAAAAACAGACCCGCTCGCGAAATCGAATTTACAGACCTTGCGAAGTTTGTGGTGAGAAAAGGATAACACATTGTTGTCACATTATTCCACATTCCGATGGTGGGCCCAATGCAGAGGAAAATTATTTGTATCTTTGCCCAATCCACCACCATCTTTTTGACCACAACAGGTTTTCGAAAGAGGAATGGACAAAGATAGATTTTTCAAAAAAACTTCCTGCTTCTCAAGAGTATATTAAAAAAGTTAGACTTCCTATATTGGAAAATTTTTGGAAAGAAGGAAATTAAATGATTAGCGGCTCGTCAACTTCGTTGGCACGAAATTCTGCGGCGAAGAAAGCGAGGGCAGGTCCTTTCAACCCCTTTCCTTTTTTGCCCGTCCGAGCGTTCAGTTTGGCGAGCGAAGCGTGTCATCAGCTCCGCTCAAAAAAGGTTCGGATTTCGTCAAACAAACGTACTGCTAAAAAACAAAACCCTAGCTTTTCGCTAGGGTCTTGTTTTGTTAGTTTATTTAATAATTTGAACCTTTCGTTTTTGCTCAGATGGTTGCTTTTTGAGAGTAATGGTAATTGTACCATTTTTTGCTTTAGCCTCCACAGAATTAGGATCAATCTTTGAGGGCAAAATGAATTCGCGAGAAAATTGTCCTGTTTGACGCTCTAAGCGATAGTAATTTTCTCCTTCCTCTTCTTCTGATTTTTCAATTGAACCAGACAAGGAAAGAGAATCTTCTGTTACCTCAATGTTTATTTTTTCAGGATCAATTCCCGGAACATCAGCCCTTATTTTTACTTCAGCGTCGGTTTCCGAAATATCAACGCGTGGAACAAGTTCAGTTTCTAGTAATTCAAGTGGAGACCAAAAGTTTTC
>Ga0302251_1000220_pt1 | contig 66445 bp, 53 predicted proteins | sample AAG_RA_Gln_MG_FD_193534 | JGI IMG/M metagenome (GOLD analysis project Ga0302251, IMG submission 193534) | Enriched activated sludge microbial communities from anaerobic digester in WTTP, New Holstein, Wisconsin, United States - AAG_RA_Gln | ecosystem: Engineered > Bioreactor > Anaerobic >... | reverse complement strand
TGGAAAGTGACTGCCACAAATGAGTGGGGAAAAGAGACAGTTAGTGACACATATTCTTTTACGACAAAGGTAAACAGTGCACCCAATATAACGTTGGTATCACCGCAGAATGGAAGCACTGGAATCCTGGCGAACAGCATAACGCTAAAATGGACAGGAAAAGACAGTGATGGAGACGAGATAAGCTACAGGGTTTACTTTGGAGAGACGAGTAGTCCGACATACATAACGACCACAAAGGAAAGCGAGTACAAGGTAAGCAACAAAGACTGGGGGAAGAAATACTACTGGAGAATAGAGGCGAGCGACAACTACGGTGGAGTTACGACAAGCCAGGTCAACAGCTTCACGACTCAAGAGAACAGGGCACCGAATGCGCCATCAGTACCCTCTCCATACAACTACGCGACGAACCAGCCAACAACGATAACCTTAAGCTGGGAATGCAGCGACCCGGACGGAGACCCTCTGAAATATGATGTTTACTTCGACACCAACACAAAACCGACAACAAAGATATCTACCAGCCAGAGTGGAAGAACACTGAACAGAAGTAACCTATCATACGGGACAACCTACTACTGGAAAGTGGTAGCAAAAGACAGCAAGGGAGCGACGACAGAGGGACCTGTGTGGAAGTTCACAACGCAGAGTGCACCTACTACTACGTCCTACACACCCTCGAGTATAGTTCCACAGATGGTACTTGTCGATAAAGGCAGCTTCACGATGGGCGACACGTGGGGTGGAGGAGGCAGTGATGAGAAACCGACGCACAAAGTGACCTTTACATATGACTTCTATATTGGCAAGTACGAAGTCACGTTCAATGAATACGACGCATTCTGCAATGCTACGGGCAGGAGTAAACCAAGCGATAGCGGGTGGGGAAGGGGACAAAGACCTGTAATCAACGTGAGCTGGAACGATGCTATAGCATACTGCAACTGGCTGAGCGAAAAAGAGAAGCTTCCAAAGGCATATGACAGTAACGGGAATCTGTTAGACAAAAACGGGAGAGTAACGACTGATCCGTCAAAGGTAGTCGGATACAGGCTGCCTACTGAAGCCGAATGGGAATATGCCGCCCGCGGCGGGAACAAGAGTAAGGGATATAAGTATGCAGGTAGCGACAACGTGAGTGATGTAGCCTGGTACAGTTCGAACTCAGGGAGCAAGACACAGGAAGTTGGAAAGAAAGCACCTAACGAGCTGGGGTTGTACGATATGTCCGGGAACGTTTGGGAGTGGTGCTCGGACTGGTATGGAAGCTACTCGAGTTCTGCACAGACGAATCCATACAACAGTACAGCTGGTTCCAGCCGGGTGAAGCGTGGCGGCAGCTGGGACTACAATGCGACGAACGCGCGTGTGGCTGGTCGCAGCCACAACTCGCCCACTTACACGAGCGACAACCTCGGCTTCCGTATTTGCAGGACGGTGCCCTGATTTACACTTTAGCGTTTTTACATTTTTACACTCTGCTGCGGCTTCGAGCGCCGGGGCGTGGGCTTGTGCCCCAGGGGCGCGAGGAGACGCAGTAGAAATTGGAGGTTCTATGGCCTTCAGGATAGTGACGGTCCCCTTCGATAATGATAGGGGAGTGTTTCCGGACAACGAGCTCAACACATTCCTGCTGGACAAGAAGGTAAGGAGTTACCGCGTTGAGTTCTTTATCCACGCCGGGAGGCCGTACTGGAGTGTCTTTATAGAATACGAAGAGATAGAGGACAGAAGTGTCGAGAAGCTGACACAAGCACTGGACGAAAGGCAGAAGCTGGTATTTGAAAGGCTCAAAGACTGGAGAAAAAGTAAAGGGAAGGAACTCGGAATGCCCGTGTATGTAATCTTCTCAAACAATCAGCTTGTCGAACTGGCGAAGAAACTTCCTCAGACATACGAGGCTATGAAGTCTATCAACGGCATAGGAGACAAGAAGGTGAAGAGCTTCGGCAAAGAAGTGATGGACATCCTCAGATCCTTTGAGGAGAACAATGACTGACGATTACAGCGCCTTCAGGAAGTGGTACGAGACTCTGAACTGGATAATGGAGAGGACCGAGAAGTATCCAAAAGACGTGAGGTTTTCATTCACTAACAGAATCCTGACCATAGCCGTCGAGATACTCGAGCGACTCATAGAGGCAATATACACCAGAGAGAAGACGGAGAACCTCAAGAGCATAAACCTGTCGGTGGAAAAGCTGAGGATCTTCTTCAGGCTGAGTTACGACAGGAAGTACATAGCTATGAATCAGTATGAATACATATCCACTCAACTCGACGAGTTCGGAAAGATGATAGGGGGCTGGCTGAAGACTTGCGAAGGCTAGGCGATCTCTTCGATGGTGTCGTCTCTTACTCTAACCTGTACAGGGCTTACAGGAAGGCGCTTGTGGGAGCCAGGAGGAACGAAGAGCAGGCGCGCTTCTACTACAATCTCGAATGGGAACTGGTGTCTCTTGGCCGCGAACTGGTCTATGGGAAGTACATCCCCGGAGCTTACCGCTATTTTATGATACACGACCCTAAAGAGAGGGAGATAGCGATAGCACCGTTCAGGGACAGGGTGGTCCACCACGCGATCGTCAATGTTCTCGAACCCATATACGAGAGGCGTTTCATCTATGACTCCTATGCCACAAGGAAGGGTAAGGGGACACTGGCGGCAATAATGAGGACCCAGTCGTTCCTGCGGGAGAGCCGTTACTATATAAAACTGGACATCTCGAAATACTTCGCCAGCATAGACCGGAATACACTGCTGGAGATACTGGAGAGGAAACTGAAAGACACCCGGTTGCTGGAGTTAATAGCCAGGATAGTCTGGAACCCGCCGGACGAGGACAGGGGCCTCCCGATAGGCAATATGACGAGCCAGTTCTTCGCCAACGTATATATGGACCCTTTCGACCACTTTGTGAAGGAAACACTGAAACAGAGACACTATATACGCTATATGGACGATTTTGTAGTCTTCCCCGACGACAGGGAAAGCATTCCCGGTCTACTCGCTCAGATGAAGGCGTACCTGAACGATGAGTTGGGACTGAAAGTGAAGGAAAACGGAGTAGTGATTAACACACCTATGCACGGGCTGGGCTTTCTCGGTGTGCGGATCTTCCCATCGACTATAAGGATTCACAGAAAGAACCTGACCAGATGTATGAGAAAGATAAGATTAAGGGAACGCGAGTATTCGAAGGGCCAGATAGATGAAGAGAGGCTAGTGCGGAGTGTTGGCAGCATAGTCGCGCATATGGCACAGTTCAATACGCTTACACTGCGCCGGAAAGTTATGGGTAGTCGCTCTATGGTTCCAACCGGGTGAAACGTGGCGGCAGCTGGAACAACAATGCGACGAACACACGTGTGGCTAATCGCAACAACAACTCGCCCACTAACACGAACAACAACCTCGGCTTCCGTATTACAGCACGGCATAATGTCGGGATACCCGGCGTCTAAGGATTCCGGGTCTGTGACGAGACCGTCCAGGCGGCTATCCTGCGCGTGAAAGACGCCAAAAAGCGCAAGGCACTCTCCGGGTCAGTAGGGACGCCGAAAGCCCGGGGAGTTATTGGAAAATTACTTATCAATCGTGAAGTCCTTCCTCCAACACTTAATAAGCTTTTCAGTATTCTCCTCGTCCAGGAAGCGGTATAACTCGTAGAAAGAGACTAGACGGTGTCCGTGATAGATTCCTACGATTGCCCGGATGATTAGTTTATCGCTTGTGGGGTATTTTCGAATGTGCTCCTCGAGAAACTCGTCGCCGAGGTAATTTTCTCCTTCGTAGCAGCCGGCAACCTTCTCCCATAGACCGAAATCAGATAGAACCATCACCAGGTCGCGAAACTCCATACGTCACCCCCATTTATCACAGATTCAGCTCATAATAGATGCCATTCAGCTGATCTTGAGTGATACCAATATACCGTAAAGTGATGGCCGGCGAAGAATGGTTCAGCATCTTCTGAATGTACTCCAGAGCCACGCCTTTCTTGTACAGGTGGTAGCCGAAGGTCTTACGGAGAGTATGTGTGCCGATCCCGTCGTCCAAACCTACCATATGGGCGTATCTGTTCAGTAACATCCACGCCCCGACACGGGACAGAGCCTTCGGAGACCCGTTATCGCTCTTGCGGGAGGAGAAGACAGGAGCATCGGGAGACACACTGTCTAAGGAATCGTAGTAGAGCTTCAACGCTTCCGCGACCGACTTGTTTATCACGAACGTCTTCACCTTCTTCGTCTTTATCTCCACTACGTTCAACTGATCTTTAGTCTTCAGGAGTTTGCCTCCGTTGAGGAAACTACCCCACTTCAGGGCGAGTATGTCCGAGATCCTCAGGCCGGTGTTTATGCCCAGAGTGAAGAGAAGAAGGTCCCGGTAGTTAGATTCACCCTTCATAATCGACTTCATCGCATCGATCTTCTTAGTATCCCTAATAGGCTGAACTTCCTCCATAACTACACCCCTTAAAACGCCCTCTAATGCACTTTCTTCTACTGTACCCTCATCTACCTATGTCCCACGGCAAAACTTTCAATACAACGCGTTTAATACAGTGGGAAGCCCAGTTGCACGGAATTAGCCTTTGTCTCTCTCAGGTATGGTGGTTTCACCACTGCGTACCGGTGCCTCTGCCTGGTTCGCATCTGCCTGTTGAAGTATCTTCGTGCCCTGTCCTCTGTGGGGAATACCTTAGTAACGAACGTGGCGCGCTCGGAGATCCTTCCGAAGATTATCGTTACCGGATATCCGACAAAAGTGGTCTGATGTTCGTCGCTTATAAAGTAAAAACGTCTCATATTACTCTCGGGTACTACTTTTTCCAGGTAAATCGATGGCAATGGAAGACCTCCGGGATAGATTCATAAAACTAACATAAATCCATTATACAGAACTTTGAGTTAAATACAAAATCGGGCTTTGGGATCACCGCCGGAGAGAATCGAAGTGAAAGCCTTTGTGGGTAAGGGAAAGGGAAGAACAGGCGAAATTAACACAATCCCCTTGTGTTAAATTGCTCGCCTGCCAAAACTTCACTGTCGGCACCTGATTTGTTGAATAAAGAATGGAAACAGCCGTTAATCCAAACTCACAGGGTATAAGTGGACCTGATTATAGAAAACACCGTATCCAATAAACAAATCAGCAACAATTGAGGTAATCTAGAATAGGATCGTTGAGCACGAACTTCGAGAAGGCAAGAGTAACAACCGTTAGAAATAGTGCCGTTACTCTGGACAGGAGATCATCTCTGCCACCTTTTCTGGGAATCTCCACTCTGAACACCTCTTTCATTTTCTGGAACAGCCTCTCTATCTTCCATCGCTTTGAATATGTCTGTGAGTGCTTCTCCTTGAAGCTCGAATCCTTCTTCCTCGATCTCGGTCTTACTATGGCCCGTAGATCGCCTTCTTTGGTGAATTGGGACAAGAAGCTCCCTTTGAAGTAACCCCTATCGGCTATAATCAGACCGTTGAGATTGTCCAGCATCTCCTTTCCAACTCTAGCATCGTCTTCATTGGCCTGGGTCAACTTGAACTTGACAGGTATTCCTTCTTGAGTGATTATGAGATGTACCTTCTTCCCCCAAAAGAACCCATTCTTGTTCTTGCCGAACTTCAGATTCTTACACTTTTTTATCCCTTGACTGGTGATGTCCTTTATCGGTGTCGAGTCGATTATGTATGTTCCGCCTTTTATGCTTTCTATGATCCTCCTGCTTATCGTTTCAATATCGAGCCTTCTCAGTCTATATGATAATGTCTGCCTGGATGGAAGCTCACCTATCACTTTCAACAGCCTCTTCTTTCCTTCGATCATTTTGTACATCTCAACGATTGAGCTGCAACGGAAAAGTGTGAAAAGCACATACAACAACACTATCGTTCTGTCCGAGTACTCTCTGGGTCTTCCTTTAACCTGTTTGTGCGCAGGTATTATCTCTCTCACCGCTTCCTTCACTTTTCTTATGTCCTTTGGTGCTATCATTTCTTCGGGACTCTCTCCTTTCGTTTTGTTTTTCTCATACAAAAAACATTCTATATGGAGTTGAGTCCCTTTTCTTTTGCCTTATTTCTTTCCTTGCCTATTTATTGGATACGGTCATTATAGAAAACCACTAAATACGCCGTTTTTTCGCTATTAAACAGGGTGATATACTCAATGTGAAAACTTACAAACAAAAATCAACTAGATTTGATGCTGTTCCGTATGTTGTTACAATTATCCAGGCAAAATTCGAAAGCTATTTAAGCAGGGAGTACGGTTGTTTTTGGCTCTTCTCTAATCTCATTCTGTTCCAGATCTAATTAAGTGAATTAGGAGGAATGACAGTGAAAAGACACATGTTGATCGCGATTTTGGTTGTCGTTGTTTTCATTCTAACTGCGTGTCCTCATACTAAAAAGCTGAGCGACGCATCACTAGCGAAAATAAGCGTGGGTGATACCTCTCTACAGAATTTCAATCCAGACGTCAACGAATACACCGTTGAACTGGCCGCCGGGACGGTTCAGGTCCCAGTCATTACGGTCACACCGAATGTTGAGGGTGCCGTTATCAGCATAGATAATGCGAAAAAACTCCCTGGCACGACAAAAATAACGGTAACTGCATTAAATGGCAGAGATCGGATGTTTTACTACATACACTTCACCGTCCAGAAGAGCGATGACTCTTCCCTATCGGCATTGTTTTATAACGGAATACCTGTTGCGGAGTTTGAGCCCGAAAGGTTCGATTACGAAGTAGTTCTCCCTCCTGAGGTGCTATCGCCGCCTTCAATCTCAGGTATTACAAGCGATTCGATGGCAACGATAGAGGTCTTTCAGGCCGCCACCTTGCCAGGTACAGCCACAGTAATAGTCACCGCGGAAGATGGCGAAACTACATCAACATACAGTGTTCTATTCGTCCCAAGCTACAGGGTTGGAATTCTCTGCAATCCTGAAGCAGGTGGTGCTGCGATCGGCGCTGGGGTTTTCGTCCACGGAGATATTGTCAATCTGTCGATCTCAATCAACGAGGGATATGAATTCGTTGACTGGTCTGAAAATGGAGTTCAGGTGAGCACAAACCCCACTTACTCCTTCACAGCAACTGGAAACAGAACACTTGTGGCCAACTTCACTCTGAAAGCGTATACGCTCACAGTTAATGTGATCGGCCAGGGAAATGTGACCAGGAACCCGGATAAAATTATATACAATCACGGAGAGATCGTTCAACTGGCCGCCAGCCCTTCGGAAGGCTGGAGTTTCACAGGCTGGGGCGGTGACCTTTCAGGTTCAAAAAATCCTATAGATATAACGATAAACGCAGATAGAAATGTCACTGCCAGTTTCTCACTCAACAGTTATACGATAGCTGTATCTGCAAATCCAGAAGCCGGAGGAACGGTAACGGGGAACGATATTTACAACCACGGCGAGACGGTAAACCTCGCGGCCTTCCCCAATCCCGGCTATAGTTTCGTGAACTGGACCGAAGATGGAGTACAGGTGAGCAATACTCCTGACTATTCGTTCACGGCTAGGCGTAACAGAACACTCGTAGCTAACTTTACCCGGAAGATATACACGCTCACAGTCAACGTTACCGGAAACGGGACGGTTGCTACAGTTCCCGCTTCTGCCGACAACATGTACGAAAAAGGCACGGCAGTTCAGCTGACTCCGACTCCCGCTGTAGGCTGGGAATTCGTGAAGTGGGTTATTGGCGGAGTTGAATCTACCGATGTCCCCAAGACAGTCACCATGAATGCCGACACGACCGTTGAAGCTGTATTTGAAGAGAGTCCATACACCCTGACGATCAACGTGACTGGTAACGGAACGGTTGCTGCGGTTCCCGCTTCGGCTGATAACAGGTACGAGGAGGGTACAACAGTCCAACTGATCCCGACTCCCGCTGCATGCTGGAAGTTCGTGAAGTGGGTGATTGGCGGAGTCGAAGTTACCGATGTCCCCAAGACAGTCACCATGAATGCTGACACGACCGTTGAAGCTGTATTTGAAGAGAGTCCATACACCCTGACGATCAACGTGACTGGTAACGGAACGGTTGCTACGGTTCCCGCTTCGGATGATAACAGGTACGAAGAAGATACAACAGTTCAGCTGACTCCGACTCCCGCTGCCGGCTGGGAATTCGAGAAGTGGGTGATCGGGGGATTTGAATCAACTGAAGTTCCCAAGACGGTAACTATGAATGCAGACATAACTGTCGAAGCCTTTTTCAAGAAGATCGTAGGCCCCGCACCGTAAATCTTTAACCTGAGCCTCACGACGGAAGATTTCATGGTTCTCCAGTAGTAGATATACTTCAGAAGAGATAAACAGCTAATAGTGAACCGTCGTACCCCGACCTATAACCCCTCGCCTGCACGCATCACTATGAATGCGCTATAGTGTCATTAGGAGCAAATAAATTGTCAGAGGAGGCTTCTAGTGCAAATAACAGACGCGGGCGACGGCTACATCTACATTGAATTTCCAGCTTCAGCGCTGGTGGGAAGGCAGAGATCTGGGGAGTTCATAACCTACAGCGACAATAATGGCCTGAAGAAGCTCAGAAGACTGCTGCACGCAGAAGAGGTCGAAAGCTTCGTCAAGAGGCGGTGCCCGTCACTTTTGGAGGCCGTTACCAGAGATAAGATATTCCGAAAGGTCAAAAGCGCGTTATCAGAGAAACGCAGATCATAGTGAACCCGGCAGCACCTCGCTGCCGGTTTTTCCCCCCTATAATCTATCACTACTCACCTTTCGCAATTCTCCAGTTACTCCCAACACCACACTCCACGGGGGTATCGATCCCTATCACCTCTCTGCCGACCGTTTCCATGACATCAACAAGAAGCTCCCTGGCTCTGTCCCTGTCCTCTCTCAAGACCTCCACCAAAATCTCGTCGTGAATCAGATTTACTATCTGTGCCCGTAATCCTTCTTCTCTTACCCTTCTATGAAACTCAACTGCAGCTCGTTTCAGGATATCCGCTCCCGTACCCTGAATAATATGGTTGAAGTTATGCGCGCGGAGCTCACTCTCTTCAGCGGTCGCTGCATCTATAGCAATCGACCGGCCGGTCATAGTATGGACTGTAACCAGTCCGCTCACCTTTTTCTGTTCCCTTGCGAGCTTCCCGGCTTCGTCTATGAGGCCTCCGAGTTTTGGATAGGTGCTTTTGAATTTGGATATTAACTCTTTCGCCTCAGAGAGGGTCGTTTCGATTCCCTGGTCCGCCAGCCTATTCTGAAGAGCGTTTCCACCCATCCCGTATAGAAGGCCGAGGAACATCGTCTTGACTTTCGATCTGGTCTGGGTGTCTACTTTTTCCGGTGCAATATGAAAAAGTGAAGATGCGATCTCCCTGTAGATGTCCTTACCATCACGGAAGACCTGTTGTAAGGCCTCTTCACCGGCGTAAGAGGCGGCTATCCTGGGTTCGATCTGGGAGTAGTCAGCGCACAACAGCACGTAATTATATTTAGCTTTTACCTCCCCACGCTCTTCCCTGCTTATACCCATGACATTCGGATTCACACTCGATAACCGGCCGGTAATCGCTCCTATCTGGTTGAAGTAAGCGTGCTTCCTACCATTGAAATCGACTCCCGCACTAACTGCAGCTACTATTACCGTAAGAAGCCCCATCTCCAATTCAAAATGCCCATCTCCTACCCCTAATTGGGTTATCAAGCCACATTCTTCGGGCAATAAAGGATTCAGCCTGAACAGCTTCACGGTATCCTTGAACAGGTTTTCCTGGTAGGCGCAACAGGCGACAAGGCTCTCCCTGTCGATTATCGCCGTCCTGGGCGCCTTCCAATCGCTGTACACGGCTTTTGGAAGTCCGTCCATAAACTCTCTCTTCACATTTTCGAAACCCTCTCCCGTGGCCCTGCTCAGATAGTCCAGTGCGACTTTCAGGCAGTATGGATTGCTTATAGTGAGGTTGTGTTGCGCCTTCAACAGTGCTCCCGATTGCTGGAGGTCCCAGCCAGCGACAAGAGACTTATCAAAAATCCTCTGCAACTGCTGGATAATATCTGTCTTGCCTGCGGTGAGTATCCTGAAAAGGTCGATAAAATACGTCTTGCCGGTGGAGTAATGGTGCAATACCAGATAACGGACCCTGTCGTCCAGGTTATGTGTCTTCTCGGCGAGATCCTCCAGCGCCCGGACCCAGATGAAAAACACTCTGGACTCCGGCAGGTCTGTAATTGATTTCTCAAGCTCGGCAAGTATCTCCTTACCCTGGAGGTAATTGTTTATGTATGTCACATTGCCCACAGAGACAGATGGGATCGGTATGGCAGCATACCTCGCAGGGACTATACCGTCGTCATCTGGCTCCATCGAAAGCCCGGTGAGGCGGGCAGTGTAATCAAGCGTGAGGTAAGGCTTCAGATCTCTCTTTCTGACTTTTTTCTTGACCGAGCCCGGGGGCAACCCAAACAGGGTCTCGAACTCATCTTTTTGAAGACTTCCATATAGTCTGAACACAGGATTCCTATGTAGTGCTCTATCGGCATTAAGAAGGGCATTGTAGAAGAACGTTGCCTCTACTGATGTGGGGCTGCATTCGATGTTAGTTACATCTTCGTCAGTAATAACATACAACCTCTGAGTCTGGAGAAATGTGTCCCGGAGTTTAAGGTCCTGGCACTTACTTTTTGAGACTTTGAACCAAGCATAGGTGAAGCGCCTGAAACCGAGCCCGGCTAGTCTGGCTGCCCTGGCCCGCAGCTTTCCGTCTTGCACCTGCGCCTCTAAACTGACCGTATTCCGCTGCTTTTGGAAATTCGCCCTCTGTGTTGCATAACGACTCTTCTTAGTCAGCCCGAGAGAGTCTAGCTCCGCTTCACTCAACAGGTCAGCTATATCTATAGTTTCGTCCGCGAATTTCTCGGCGTAGGGGTCGTAATGCACGACGTACAGAGACTCTCCAAGCCTGCGGTTGGCCCTCAAGCGACCCTCAGCCTGCAGGTAATGGTCATCTCGCTCGGCTGCAACCTTTTTCTGCAAACGGGGATCTATGAAGTATTTCTGTCCCCGCTCTTCGATCGACCCCTTCTGTAAAGGTTCGCCAATCTCCAGCTCCACTTCCGAAGCCATATGTGCCAGGTTCTTTTGGGGGATACCTATTAGGTGAAGAATATTTACACCCCTATCATAATAACGGTTGGAACCTTTTTCGTCCGCGTGCCAGTGGCCAGTTTCGAATTCCGGTAGAATCTCTCTGGCTAAAGCCTCGTATTTTTTGAATGTCAACAACCCCGAGTTTCTTTCTTTTTCGTAGCGGAATATCAGCTTCTCGTTCACCAGTTTCACCATCTGGTAGAACCTGCGGGCACGTTTGTGCCCGCTACTCAATTTTAACGGTATCACACCGGTTATAAGAATCCTCATCGGCCGACTCATCCCTTGCCTCCCTCCCAAATTTAACGAAATGCACCTTAACGTCACCGAAAAGTTTTGTGTAAACCTCCCTGTTTGCAGACGCGTCGAGAACGAGTAACTTCACCTTGCGATCTTGAAGTCTGCTGATCAGGTTACTTAATCGACTATCTTTACGCATTATGTGCAACTGCCCACCGGCGATGTAGACATTGCAGCCTCTCTGGTAGTTTATCGAGTTCAAGCAGTGGATCATCCGCCGGACGCTCTCCACAAGCCCTATTCTTCTAAGCAGTTCCTCCTCCCCAGAAGAACGCCACCGGGAGGAGAAGACTATTTTGGAAGGCTCGAAGTCCCCCAGCTGCCCAATAGATCTGAGCCTGTCCGACCCCGCCCGCAGCTTGTTCCGCAACTCCTCCGGTGTAAAATGTTTGAGATTCCCCTTCAGAGGGGGGGTTAAGATATCTATGTATTCTTTCGCTGCCTGCATTTTCTCTGTCCAGTCCCTTACGACTTTTTCAGGATCTATCTCGGCATCTAGGTTTTCTGCCGAATACTCTTTATAAATCGTCCGGCCATCTTTCAATCTGATTTTTTCAGTTTTGGTTGACGTCAATCTCGATATCCGGCCCAGGATCTCGATTATTTCAGGGTCGCGCGCGTCGAAGCGAGCGACAATCTCAGCAATCTCATCCAGATCGACCGTGTCCGTCTGGTACCGCGGGAGGTTATTGAATTCATCGACCACAACCAGATCACCGTCGAGGGGTACGTAGCTGCTGAAACTTACACTCAGCAACTCCGCGGAAGCCAGAAGGTCCCTGTCCCGCCGGAAAGGGCACTCGTTACGGTGCCCGCAACAGTCGCTACAGTATTTACTGACATAGGCATAGTGGCCCTGACTCTCTAGAAGCCGTATAAATTCATTTTTGCAATTGGCCTCTATAGTGGCCGTCGGCGTGTCTTTCTCTGCCTCTTCGCGAGTTCGCTCCCTGTGTCTCCCGATCTCCGCGTCATAGATATACCCATAGGGAGTTCTCCCGACCTGCACCTTAAAGCGCCTCAGCCCTTCCACGGACGGGTTTAAGGGTGATTGCGAGATATACACCACTCTCTTCGCCGGTCCCTTCAGAGCTTCAGGGTGTTCGGCTATTTTCATGCTTTTACCCGATCCTGTCGGGCTGCAGTCGACAAGAACGCTACGTCCGCCCCTGAAAACAAACTGCCCCCAAGCATCTACATCCGTCCCGGCTCCGGCAAACAGCTCCTGACTCAGCGTCTCGACCTCCTCGATATCCGTCGTCGTTAGCGTATACTCTATATGATTTGCGACCATCTGGTCACAAAATTCCTCTTCCATCGCCCGGGTGAGCTTTCTTGTCGTGTCGCTAAGCGCAATAAAGGCGGGATCTTCTCCATACTTCTTCTGGATGCTATGTTTGGTGCTGCAGGCATCTATAAACTCTACGAAACTCATCTCCAGCGGCATGGCAGGGGGCATAGCAGTGGAGGTTAGAAGAAAGTCGTCTATGCCTTTCTCGCGTGCACCGTAGGGAAGCCAGGCGAGGAAAGTCACGTCAGTGTTTAGATTTTCTACGTCCATAGCGGCTTTCACGATATTCTCGGCGATATGGGTGTTTTTCTGGTAAGTGTCTATGTCCGGCGCTATGTAAACGACTTCATAGAATTTTCCACTGGTGAAGAGGTGCTCAAGTATCTCACCGACTTTCGTGAAGGAGGATGCCCCGATGAGCCCGATAGCATCGTAGCCATAGTAGAAAGCAGCCACCTCCGCCTTGATCTCGCCTTCGACTATAATTAATTTAGATCCGTCTTTACCCGGTACAAAGGTATGGGACGGACGGCCGTATGTGTCCGTACCTTTCGATTTAGAGGCGAGCCATATGTATTTGGAACCCCCGTACAGGTTTCGTTTGTGGTAATCAACCAGAAGCAGGTCTCCCCTTTCTGATAGGTTGTATAGGGGTATAAGTAGGCCGTTCTGAAGGTTATCTACCTTTATCTTCCCTTTATTCGCGGCAGTTAGTGCGGGGTGTTTCCTCAGTACGAGCTGTTCAGATCTGGTACAGACGATCTCCGAGCCCTTCCGCTCGACAAATGCGTAGCCCCTCCCGCACATGGATTCCGCAAGCTCTTGCGGGACTCCGCGATCTTCTACCAGATAACGCAGCGTCTCTTCCCGGTCCGGCCGGGCGTTGCGGATGAGTTTTTTCCACGTGGTATCTAGCAACTGCGCGGTAGTGTTATCTATACTTTTTTCCCGTCTCCGGGTATAACTGCTTCTGGGCGCACCGGGTACTTCGCCCTTGGCGCGGCACTTCAAACAGTAGTAGTTGCCCCCGTCGAGGAAGATGCCACAGTGGCCACCTGTATCACCGCATTCCGGGCACTGTATCGATACCCTAAACTTTCCACTTTCGGGTTTTACTTCGGGTAATCTTCGCAATTCGAGCATGATGATCACCTCTTAGGGCAGAGATTCTCGGTGCCCCGCTCCTGATGTAGTCTGTAGCTGCCAGCTATACCCCCAAGCCGATAGACTATCCTTTTAATTAAATATATATTTAATAGCGTATCGGTCTGGGGGTATACCTGTAAGCCAGGAGATAGACCAGGAGGGGCAGAGCTCCATTCTCTGCCCATAAGCGTGCAACTCGACCTCGAATCGTGTTTTTCTATCGAGAAGGTGTCTAGCAACCTGGTATGCCGTGCGCAAGAACTGTCTTCCAGTGCAGGTTGTGGTATAATTGTGTTGTAGATTGATACTTCCTCTGGTACTTCCCCGGCCGTCTTGCAGGAGACGGCTGTTTCTTTTTTCATAATTCCCTCCTATTTCTGCAAGAAAGACCTTCCTCAGGTCTACTTATTGTCGTATTCGCCTAACAATGAGGTTTTCAATTCTTCCAGTTAACCAGGTTTTGGTCCCTCGTATTACAAGCATATACCCGGCGTGGGTACCCCTGCAGACGAGGGGTAGTTCCCTAGACCTCCGTTGGGGGACACTGCATGTATACTTATGTTTCGTGCCGATGGGACGGTTCCTACGGAAGGAATCGATCAGCTAAAAAGAAAACAGTGCCATTGAATCACCTCCACAGATTCGGTAAAAGAAAAATTTGAATGTTTCCACACTCGAAATTTTCCTTTTAGGGGTAACCCCTGTAGAAGTGCTCTAAGGCACTGTCGGTTAGTAGGAAATTAACGGGACAGTTACCGACCGGAAGGTTTCATATTTACAGGCACCTTACCTGATCGAGGTACACATCGGTGGCAACCACTTGTCCGCATATTCACTTGTATCTTTAATTATACCTCGTATTCGATTTTTTTGTAGTCATTCCCCGGAAGAAAGCGGGTGGTCACAGACCGTGGGTGTGTGAAAGGGTCACCCCTGCCTATCAGTTACTCTGAGGGTCCTGCTATCTAGTAGACTGACATACAACACTTCAGCACTGTTCACCAGCGGGGAGACATGGATGCCGTACACCATTCCATAATACTGCTGCGAAGGATGGCAGGTTATGACATACAACATCTTCAGTTTCCGTTTAATCCTGGGGTGTCTGTACAACAGACGCAGCAGTTCTTGTCGTACTGACCGTCCTGACACATCACTATGGAATAACGCATATCCCGTATGTTTTTCTCGCCACAAACAGGGTGAGAACACTTCCTTTTTTAACTCTCTACGCAACCTCAACCTCGCAAGGAGAGGCAGTCTCAACAAAATCACTTTCGACATCGGCACACCCCACTGGAATAATTTGGCGGGCTAACACACCCCGCTTGTATTATATACATCGCACCCCGGTTATCGTGCTTTCCCGTTTCCAGTACCTCTTCCCCCTGGAGGTGAATAGCTCCGTTGAGACTGCCGCGGACCTACATTCTCCACCCTTAACCCCTGGGCACGGTGGTTGTATATATCGAATGCGTCCATCTGGATGCAATTCCTCCTTTACCTGTCTGATACAATAGACATTTCTCGAAATGGAGGTGACCGGCTTCCCATGCACTGTACCTAAAACGGATCCGGGTGCCAGAACCAGACTGAATAGATATATATATACTAGGTTATCTGGTCCTGGCACCGGGGACCGTTTTACCCAGACCACTCTACAAGCCGCATACCATCAGTCGTCAGATCTGGTTAACCTCCAATTCATAACAGAGCGTGTACGGCTTGCAGGGCTTGTTACAGTTAAAATTTCAGTTTCTTCCTTCCACTACCTGCACCCACGGGTTTGCGCACAACTCTGGTGGAATTCCTGCCGGAGGGTGCCTGCCTGGGGGTAGATTCCTCACCGTCGCCGGTACCGTCCCCGGAGTTTCCATCCTTCTTGTCCGACAGAACGAAGTTGACCTCGTCTGCCCGGATATAGGTGTAGCTCGTGTAGGTGTCGTCGTCGTTCTTGACAGTATCGATGTGGAGACTGCCAACCACCTCGATCGGTTTTCCCTTCTGGAAGTACTGCGCGACGAAGTCGGCCCTACCGGCACCGTAAACCTTGACCTGAATGAAGTCCGCCGACTGCTGTCCCTCTTTCGCCCACCTGCGGTCGACGGCGACGCGGAACTCCGCCACCTTGTTCTCCTCACCGATCTCCCTGACTACCGGGTCGTTGGCGAGTCTTCCTGTAATTACGACTTGATTCACAAAAATCCCTCCTCAAAAACGAAGCGGGCCATCTGCCCGCTCCGGTTCAGTTCAATTATAGCGAAAAGCGCCCTGTCTCTGCAGGGCGCCCCTCCAGGAACGCCTGAAGGTCTCTCACGTATCGCTGCAGAACAGACAGCTGTTTCTGGGCACGAACAGTGCCCCTGCTGGCACCAATTCCCACAGAAACCGCGCCAGGGGACACCCTGTTTTAACAGGATGAGAAATGGCGCTCTACCCTCCTTTTTTTCTAACTACATGTTGTGGTAGTAGTTACCTACCTGTTCTCGGCGTATGCCGGTCGAGTCCACCTCGCTAATGTTATCGGGTGGTTTAACGTGAACGACACTGGTTTAGACCCTCAACCTGTTTAACCGTCCACCGCAGGGTCCGGCATCACCCCGGAGTGCCTATATATTCACCCGTAACGTAGTGCCCAAAACACTTAAGCTGGTCAACCCGAGCTAAAAGCTCCCTGATTTATCAAGGGGGTCGTTGACCTCCTATAATGTGTCGCCGTCTCATTTCTGGTGGCCTAGATTTGAGACGGCAACCATTTTGTAATCTACTGCCTCCTGCAGTTTTGTGCACGCCTACGCTACTCCAGTACAAGGTATTCAACATCGTTCCGATCAGCTATCTCTTGAACAAGTTTTGAGAACAGTACCAACCGGTTTTTTATGTTTGCCAGGGTGTCCACGCCTTCCGGGTCCAGGGTTTTCTGTATTTCCCTATCGAGAGACGCTATGGTTTTGTCTATCGCGTCCAACCATGTAGGGATGTGGGACACCAACCTATTGTTTAACCAGACCATTCCGGTGACTATATTTCGGTGATTTTGAACTACGCTCAGGGCGACCCGTTGTTCGGCCGTTAGTTCTATATATGGAATTACAAAAAAACCTCCAGCTATCTACTTTCCCCGGTATCATGTCCATAGTTCACCTCCTGCAACGTGTCGCCGTCCCATTTCTGGTGGCCTAGATTTGAGACGGCAATCGTTTTGTAACCTTCGATATTTCGCTGGACTGTATCTGGGACGGCGGACTGTTGAATGTAACGAAATGGTTGCTGTCCCAAATCTAGGACAGCAGAATTGGGACGACACCCGTTCCGTAATACCGCCCCTCGAAAGGGCCTGGACAAAAAAACCTCCTCGGTGTTGGTATAAAAAAACAAGGAACCTTGTTAAACCGGGGCCAATCGTATGGGAAGGAGGTGTTGACCTGTATGTGGTTTACCTGAAGTTGTACCGAACTCGCTCTGGTGGGGGGTGTAAGGAACCTGGCCGAAAGTGTATCTATACCTATGAAAGGAGGCTGGACAATACCAAAAAGCCACGAGAAACAATAGGAAAATCCACCGGGAGAAAGGAGGTGATCGACAGTGACCAAAACAGTCGCAAAACTCCAGGCTGAACAGATCGCCGGGTCGAAAGTTTCCGTGTTCTCCCTGCTGGCAAGCGTCGTGAAGTATCTTGCAGATCCGCGCGTCAAAAAAGAAGTTATAGGGCTTCTTGAACGCCTCAACCTTATGATATCGCTGATAAGGGATTACTTCAACGGTAGCTACAGACGCCTGCCCGTCAACACCTTAGTCTGGCTCGTCGCCGCTCTAATCTACTTCGTCTCCCCGGTAGACGTCATCCCCGATATAATCCCTGTCATAGGCTTCCTCGATGACGCCGGTGTAATAGCTATGGTCTTCTCGAACTTCAACAGAGACATCACCGCCTACAAGAACTGGCTGGAGGCGGGGGATACTCAATAATAGCGACTGTACCGCTAGGGAGAGGGGGAAGCTCTCCCCTCTCTTTTGGGGGCGTTGAGCCCCAAGTAGGGTTTTGTTCTTAACATTCCCGGGGAAAATACTGCCCAAAAGACGCTCTTTCAATCATCTGACCTACATATTCGAGGCTTCTACGCATACTTCTCTGTATGCTTTTTTAGAGTTGAGCGAGAACCATAGTGGGTTAGGGGGAAATGAAATAGCTACATAGAGGAACCCCGATGACCGGGGGTTCTTTTTGCCCCGAACTATTAGTAAGTTATGCTAACTAAATCGACGGCGATTACACGGTAAAAGCCTGAACATACCCACCGGCTATGGAAAAGGGAGCGGGAAGAATACTCCTGAAGTTCTATCAGCGAAGAGGCACCTCGTAAAATCGATTTATAGGCCCCCTTCCTCCAGATGCAGAAAAAGAAGTACCCTTATGAGTGGAAAATTCAAATACACCCCAAAATATGCCCGATTTCGGGCTATTCCGCTCGTATCTCACTGTCGGATCGGGACGGCGACTGGTTTCCCCCGATAACCGGCTCATATATGCGCCACCATCAGGGAGTAATACCCCGGGGTAAAAAAGAGAGACCGTGTAGGCCCCTCTTTTTCTTTAACCCTAGAACTCGCGTATTGGCATCACCAGGTACTTCTCCGCTACTCCTTCCTCTGGAGTGAGCTGCAGTGGTGAGTTGGTCTCCACGAACCCTAGAGAGACCAGCTCACAATCCATTGCAACCAGGGCATCCTTCAGGAATTTCGGGTTGTATGCAGCTTTCAGTTCGCCTTCACCGGCCACTGAAACCTTATGGACGAAGTTACCTTCACCAATTTTGCCGGTAATGCTTATAACCTCCCCCTCTCTGGTCAGTCTGACTTTATCCGCACCCGTTGAGCGGTTGACAGCTTCCAGCAGCTCCTCTCTACTGACCTCCAGAGTCGCCCTGAAACTACCGGGCAGGATTCTTCTGTAATCCGGGAACTCGAAATCAGGCCTTGCAAATACCAGCTCGAAGTACTCACCCTGGACCTTCACCGCACTCTTGTCTGCTCTGATACTCACTTCTGAATCCGGGATTATCTTAATAATCCCCTGGAGAAGTTGAGCGAACTGCAGAGGGATAATCACCGCTTCCCCTTTACTGACCACGGCCGCGGTATCTGCATAACCCAACCTGAAACCGTCGGACGCTACCATACGAAGGCCTGAATCCGTGACTTCCACAAGCACACCGTAGAGGTTCCGCTTATTCTCGGAAGTTGCCGAGAAGGGCAACACTTTTCTCAAGTTTTTCTGCAGGTCCTCCGAATAGACTGAAGCCGTCTCCTGTTTCACGTTGGGCAGAGACAACTTACCCGGGATGAATGGCAGCGTGATCTCGCCGGTCTGCGTGCTTATAACGATGGACCCATTGGTGGCGATCTCGATGATTCCCTTGACCCTGCCGAGGATATCCTTCAGACCCTGGAGGTCGATCTCGCAATCGTCTTTACCGATGGAATCAGACGGCAGCGTTACCTTCAGACCGGTACCGCCATACATAGCGGCGATGCTGATACTTCCCTGCCTTACGGACAATACCGCTTCTGAAATATTCAGTTTAAGCTTCGAGAATAGCGCTACGGCTTTCTTCAACTGTGTGCCCTGAATCCGGGCGATACTGTTTGCGATGTTTGTCGTCATACCACACCTCCTGCTGCCTTGTAGCTCTCCAGCGAGTATATGGGGAGAGAATCACTCTCTATAGCGTTGTCCAGCTCGTCTAATATCAGGTCAAGGAAGTTGGTGTCGCTATCGGCCCTGTCCATACGAAATACACAACCTTCCAATACCTTCCTCCGGAGGCCATACTTCTCGACACTCTTGCCGATGTAGTTAATGTCAACGCAGATGATTGTGGACTCACACACGAAGCACTGGTGGGAGAGATCGTCCACGTGCCAGGTGTAGAAGGCATCTGGATTGTCTGCAATAACACGAAGTAGCCTGATCTCCGATTGGCTTACAATCAGCGACTGGACGAGGTTTTCGTCCAGGAAGAACGACAGCCCGAGATTTGGCTCCTGCCTCTCTTCCGCTAGTTCGGGGCGGTACTTCTGAGCCACAATCACTAGCTCGTGTCCCTTCCCTTCGCGGGTTTCAACTACCGCTCTCTGCATATTTCTCACTCCTTTCATAAGTCTTCAGTAATGAGTTGCTGATTTTGTCGATAACCTTACTTGCCTTTCTCAAATCCTCCGTGTTGTTGATGTATCCTGCGATGTACCCGGCCGAAGGTGCCGTAGCGTCGAGACCGAATTTCGATGCAGCGATGAAGGCAGAACACTCAACAATTACCTCCTCCAGTTCCTGGGGCAGCTCTAGCCTGTTCTTCCACACTAGATAATGCCCGGTCTCGTGGAGCAGTGTCAGTGCCCTGTCAGCTTCTGACTGACTGCTGGATATAGTTATGGCGAGCTCTTTACTGTCGAAGTAGCCACTCAACCCCTTGCGGAGAGGCCTCTCAATAACCGGAACCGGGGAGAGTTCCAGGAGACTCAGATAACCCGGGAAGTCTCTGTTAAGATGGGAGACCAGGAAGTCAGGGGGTGCATCGGTCTGGGAGACGTCGAACACGTGGCCGGTGGCGAAGCCTACCAGTTCGTCATCCTTTGTCCCGTCTTTCTTCTCAACCTTTCTAAACCTCGGTACAATTATCGCCAGTCCCTTCTCGCCCTTGAGTACAGATATACCCAGTACGTTCCACTTCTTGAATGGCAGGACGTATGTCACGTTCTCACGCTGACTCTGGATCAGGATGCAGTTCAGGTGTGAGTAGTTGTGCTGAAGGGCCTTGAACTTCAGCGCGCGTGTGAAGGCCTCGCAATTGACGATGGTGTCGAGTTTCGTGTCCAGCTCTTTCTTCGTGAGTTTCATCTTTTCACCTCCAATAGTGAGGGCCCCCCGAAGGGACCCTCATATTAGTAACTCTTCTGCCAGACGGAGCAATTCATCCTCTGGCGATACGTTCTCGCGGCGTTTCTTCAGCTCTCCTATCGTGGCCTGAATAGAATCGATGGAGTTCAGGTCGCAGCTCTTCTTCACCTCTACTGTCAGGGTAGATATGTCCATCCCCAGGAGCTCGGCAGTGTCTTCGATTTCAGCTTTCAGCCTGTACCGGGCAATCAGCAGGTCGGTGTGAGCGGTGAGAGACTGCAGGTCCTGGTCGGTTGCCGCAGCGAGGTCGATGTTTCTTATATGGCAGACTTTCTTCAGAACACTGTCTCTGTCACCCCCGGAAACTTCGGCCAGTTCAGCAGCTTTCGTCATCAGGGCATCTTTCAACTCCGAGGATGCTATCGCTGGCCGGTCACCTGATACAACTTCCACCTCGTTTTCGCTGACCTCTTCTGGTAGGTACAGTCCGGATATGTCGAACGCGCGGCGTAGCGTGGAGGCCTCAGCGACTTTCTGGATCATCACCCTGCGCTTGGTAGGCCACAGCCCCTGTCCGGTGGAGTATTCCGATTCCCACACCTCGCACACAAAAGGTTCGGTCATATCTTTTCTGTACACAGTGCAGACAGCCACGAACTGCGAGGACCGCTTGAGGACCTCTACCTTCTTTTCCTTGCGGTTATAGTAGCGTATCTCGAAACCTATCGGCTCTTCCCGGAGCTGCGTCTGCATCCCGTTGAAAGCGCCGGAGCGATGGGCGATGTGCAGGAAGCCATCGCGGCCGGTGAAGATGTGGGCATCGTCCCCGTACTTTATAAACCATATCTGCCGGGTGAAGGGGTCGAGGTCATACCGGGCCGCAAGGTGCAGGAATAACTTCAGTTCATCGTCACTGGCGCCCTTAGCGACTGTCCGTTTTATGAGTTCAATCTGTTCCTTCGACCACGGTGACTCGTTATTCACTGCCGGCAGCATCGGTCGTCACCTCCACAAACGTTATAGTCTGCTTCTCCTCGACTGTCAGGTACTCCTGGAGTTCCGACAGTGCCGGGAGATCGGGCTGGAGCATCCGGAGTCGGGAGATAACGCTGATTTTCGGTTTGTACGTCGTGGAGAAGACCTGAGTAGCGATGTCCGGATACTTGTTCACGATGATCCGTGCGTCCGATTGGCCGATCCTGGCCTCCGTGGTCCAGGCGAGTTTGGCAGTGAAGTCAGTGAGTTCTACCTGCAGAGACTGGCCCTTGTCCGGCCTGTTGATAGTGCTGAACACCCGGGCTTCGAGTTCCTTCTTCTTCTCCCGAAGCCGGTTCTCGAGGTCGCGGATCTGCTTCAGTTGCAGTAGCAGTGCGGTCGTGTTTACAGTCTGGACATTCATAGACATTCCTCCTTGTTGGCGCAGAATTAGAAAGAGAGCCGGTTAGGGCTCTCTTCACTATCTGTTTTATACCAATCAGGAGGAGGGTAATTTAGTACAGGCCTTTCAATATATACCTTTTAGAGTGTTATTGAATAGATAATTATCTAAAGAAATAATATTCAAAATGATATATATCTAATAGCATATTATGTTATTAGATATATATGCTATTAGATGTTAGTGGTCTCCTCCTCTTATAAAGCCAGTTTCGCTTTCAAGGCCCCCTCTTGCTTTCTATTTATCAGTTCACTACTATTACTTTGATTACTCCTATTGCTAGTGTTATACTTCCAATAGTGCTAATGAAAATGGTGGTGGTGGTACGTGAAAGTTGTAGCTTTTGGAAATTACAAGGGTGGCGTGGGGAAAACCACGATTTCTGCAAACCTCGCCATTTCTCTTGCCAAAATGGGGTACAAAATTACTTTTATTGATGCAGATCCTCAGGGTAACGCTACTAGCGCCTTGTCTTTCAAACAATTGCCAACCAGAGGAATCAAGGAAGTCTTGTCTGATGAAACCGAAGCTGGTTTTGATGATGTGGTAACCCTACTCGCGGACACATTATATTTTGTGGGGAGCCCCACGGAAGACCTGGCAATCGATAAGCTCTACGCCTACGACCCAGAGGCCTCCAGTCCCCCCGAGATAGACTTCATTTACGAAAAAATTAGTGAGTCTGTTGTTTTGCAGAATTCCGATTATGTTATTTTCGATCTCGCACCATCTATAACCTTCGCTTTCATCAGCGTTTGTCACGCTGCTGATTACTTGATCGCCCCACTCGATACCGGAGCTCAAGCCGTGAACGGGACAGATAAACTGCTTAGAATCCTCAAGAAGAACAATATTCCGAGCAATAAGATTAAGTTTCTGGTCAACTCCTGGTACAGGGGAAAGAGAGATTCCACAAAAATGGCCACGTTCATAACGAAACAACTCAATTCATTTGAGACCAGGGTTCCACGGAGCTCCTACTTTGAACGTGCCTTACTTCTACTAACCCCTGTGGAAGAACTGGACCCGAAGATCAGTTCAGATAAGTACTCTCCGGGAAATGAATGGAAAAAGTTTGTCAATGAATTTCTTAAATGGACAGGTGGTCAATGATGGTAAAGAAGTCTGAAGAAGCCGTCGATGAGGCGTTGGGCGCTTTTGGACAAAGACTGAAACAAACTGCAGCTGACTACGAGCTTGCTAAGGTTGTGCCCACTACAATATTTAGTGTGGCCAAGAACTTTTACAAAATCCCTAACGAAGTTCTGCGGTGCTTTGTGTTTTCCGGAGAGTTTACCCTTTACCAGATCAGGTTGTACTTGTTTCTCTTCATGGAGGCATACGATGAGCGCAAGCCGACCGGAATGACCGCTCCAATTACTAAATACCGGGCAGCTAAAGTGTGTGGCGTACACACCTCGAGGGTTGGTGATATATTCTCTAGTCTGGTGCAGATCAACGCAATAGAGTTCACCGGAGAGGAGAAGACCCCGGTAACTAAAGGCCGGACCAGAGAAAGCTACAAAAAGAGATATACGGTCAATGTTCCTATCAATGAAAAAGGTCGGTTTGTCTTTGTACCACCTTCGCAGGCATACTATATAAATTCATCGACAGAGGCCCTTCCACTTGAGTCTCTGGAGACTAAGAAGAATCCGAAAGGTAAGAAGAAGAGCCGCTCCCAGTATGTAAACGAGCTACTGCAGCTGGAGTACAACAAGAGTTTTATCGACATTCTTAACGATACAAAAAACAGGATAGTACTCCCAGGTGCTGAACTGAGCGGTAAAGACGTAATTGACGCCATAGTTGAAATCTTTCATCTCCCGGACGATTTGACCGAATCCAGCATAGAGCTTAACGAGTTTCAAAAGAAATTTGCCGCAGATAACTACCCGGTGTTGTTATCCAAAGTAGTAGATAAAATTAAACAAAAATTTACGAGATAGGTTTTGTGCCAATATACATCTAATAGATAATTATCTAATAGAATATATAGCAAAAAGCAGAAGAATACATTTGTGATACTCATCTAAAAGCAAAAGAATACATTTGTGATACTCATCTAAAAGTGAAAGAATACATTTGTGATACTCATCTAAAAGTGAAAGAATACGTTTGTACTATTAGCTAAAAGATTAGTCTAGAGCCTTTCTAAATAATAGCTGAAAGCTGCTTCAAATCTCTCTTATACAATTTTGGCATTACCTTGCATAAAGATCTAAGATATAAGATCTTTAAGAACTAAGATCTTTAAGAACTAAGATCTTTAAGAACTAAGATCTTAAGATCTAGGATCTTCAGGAACGTTGAAAAAATCAATTATGCTTTCGACTCGTCACTAAAAACCTACCACCCTCTCCACCTCTCCCTCCAACTCCCCCGGTATCTTAGTGCCAGAAAGGATGATAGTCCCATAAGCCTGGCCGTATCCCTCCTTCAGTATCTTCTTTATCGCAGCCTGAATCTTCTTGCCTTCCTCCACTGCATAGACCTTTGAGCACTTGAACCTTATCCTGTTTGGCTAAAAGCCATCTTTCCACAGAACCTCGTCGGACTGAAACTGCTTACCAGTTATCTCGCCTATGGCTGCTCCGTCTTCCTCAACAAAGAAGATAAGCTTTTCACCAAACAATTCTCATCAACTCCACACCCCTTCCTTGTACTATACCCAGCTTATATACTAGCTTTCAGTACTTCCTATCAACAATAGGAGAGAGGTATTGAGACAGACACCTTTTCAGCTTCTAAATGCTCCACGAAAACTGTGGGCGTCTCTAGGGACACGATATCCAAAATCATCCCAATACCCATCGCAGGACCGGAAGATGCGTTTATAAGGTCCAGATTAGACAACCGATAAAAAGTGATTAACTAGACCTATCCAACAAAAAGCAAATCGCAGAAGCAAAAACTCACACAAGTAAATACTGCTTTATGCAGGGTGAGCATATGAGAAAGATCCTGTTGTTGCTACTAGTGGTAGCAAGTTTTGCTGTGTTGTTCGGTACGGAAGCTCCCGGATATGTTGAGATAACCTCTTCAGATGGAGTCAAGATTCTCGTGGATGGTGTCCACAAGGGAACGGTTGTCGGAAGCCAGCTTATACTCTCGCTCGCACCGGGAACGTACACGCTTACCGCCCAGAAGGAAGGCTATGAGGACGAAAGCGTTGTCGTGACAGTCCAGTCAGGCAGATCGACATCTGTGAGTATTGAATTGAGCCAGGCTAAGGTTATACAGGAGAAGATCCCGACGGAACAGAAGAAGGTTGTTCTGGGGCAAAAGACAGGCACTATAAACATATACAGCATACCTTTCCCTTCGGCGAAGGTGTCCATAAACGGAGTCAACTATGGGGAGACGGACATAAGACTCACGAACTTTCCAGTCGGAAAGCTAACGGTAAAAGTAGACCCCGGAGGCAAGAGTCTTCAGAATGTTTTCACGCTTAAAGAGAATGAAACCATCGATCTGCAGGTGAACTTCGTTGACGGGAAGATATACCAGCTATTCACCGTCAGTTTTGACTTTCCGGATGATGTGGAAGTGACTATAGATGGGAACATCATAAAGAAAAACGAGTCCGTGGTTTTGATCGGTCCGGATCACCGCGTAGAGATGAGGGTGACCGATCTATCGCGCTATGAACCTTCGAGCGTGAACCGATCAAGAAAGAGCTGTCCCGTCCGACAACGAGGGATGTTCTTGATTCGATTCATGTCACGCACCGCCCGTATTACGTAACCAGTCTGAAATTGGCCATGATATCAAGGCCAGCAATGCCCTGGCCTACATCTACAACAAGATTCACAACCGCGGGCTCGATTTTCTACGACGCGATATTGGCGTAGTAGGGCGACGGCACCGTTGGGTACGCCCGGAACACATGCACGAAAACCGCCTCTGTCCTATCACTTACGTCTTCAACCGAATAGATTTCCGGCAACCCGTTTTGGTCGCTATAGAGATAGTTGTGAATCGTAAGGCGAACGGCATCCCGGGTAGCCTTCTTGTCGCGCCAATGATCAATCCGCAGTTTCTCCGCCTTGAGTGTCTTGAGCAAGTCCACAGCAACCGCTTTGATACGCTCGATATCGCTGGGAGTCAGATCAGGTTTTTTCAACAAATCAAACACAGCAAGACTTTCCTCATCAAGTCCCTCACGCATAGCGCGGCTTTCTTCCTTATCCATTGCATCCACAAATCTCAACAGCGCCTCAAAGGTTTTTTCGATGGTTACACGATCCTTCTCGCGATTATATTCGGCCACAATTTCCTCGTAATGTTTCTGGAAATCGGTGCGCAAGGGATTCTGCTGGAGTAGACGCTGCAGGCGTTTTTCAATGGCGGTCTTAAGATTCTGCACGGTGGTACGCTTGACCGGACTGCGCTCGAACTCCCGGCGCAGGCGTTCGAAGTCGATCCTGCTGATGTCGTAGGTGCCGGTACCGTTTTCTGGCGTTTCTTCTCTCACCTCAATGGCGTCATCCACTAACTGGTTCAGCTGGTGGATGATACCGGTAATATCTGCCTGCTCACGGTCCTGTTGCAGGCTCTTGTAGACGATGTTGATAGCGTCGAAGTCGCCACGGCAATCATTGATACCTTCAATGGTGATGCAGGCTTTGAATTTCGAAAACACCGCCCGGCACATCACCTCAAAACGTTTTCTCGTCTCGTCGTTTTCGTTCGCAGCCTCCTTGGCCGCGAGAATCGCCGCATTCCTGGCAAAACCCGTTTGCTCTATGATCTCATCCAGAGATGCGCTTCGTTCCTCCAGAAATGCCCGGACAAAGGCAATCGCTTCATGAAGATCGGCCAGCAATTCCTCCTCGGGTCTGGCCGGTTCAGTTTCGCTGCCGGTGCCGCCGCGACCGACATCACCCGTTCCAGCAAAAGTGGCCAGCGCCTTGCGCAGGTTTTTCAGGATACCGCAGTAATCGACGATCATCCCGTTGTTCTTGCCTTCGTTGACCCGGTTCGCCCGGGCAATTGCCTGCATCAGCGTGTGCGCTTTGAGCGGCTTGTCGAGGTAGAGGGTTGAAAGGCTCGGCACGTCAAAGCCGGTCAACCACATGGCGCAGACGATAGCGATACGAAATGGATGTTCCTCGGCCTTGAACGCATCGTCCAGAGCCAGTCGCTGCATATTCCGATACTGCGGCTGTTTCCGCATGGTCTCGGGAAGGTCGATGCCTTCCTTGATCAGACGGCGGTGCGGGGTGATGTCCAGCTCCCATTTGCGGAACTTTTCGACCTCGCCCTGTTCCTCGCTGACCACAACTGCCATCTGTGTCTGGCGCATCCACTCGATCTGGCGTCGCCGGTACTGTTCGTCCTGCTCGTCCGTGACCAGGGATAACTGCGATTCCAGCTCGTTGATTCTCTCGTTCCAATAGAACTGGATCAGTTTGTACATGCGGACGCAGGTAATTTTGTCGATGCAGACCAGCATCGCCTTGCCGGTTTCCCACGCCATGGAATAGTGTCGCACAAAATCGCGGGCCACCTGGTCGAGGCGTTTCCCGGCTGTGATGATGTGATAGTCGCGCTTGAGCTCCTGCTCCAGGCGCTGCTCCACATCGATATTGTCCGTCTCCAGTTCCTCCAGCTTCTCTGCAATCCGGTCGTTCAGGTCGCCGACAGCCACACCGAGCTTGTCGCCACGCGCGTCGTAGTAGAGCGGTACTGTGGCTTTATCCTCCACGGCCCGCTGAAAATCGTAGGTGGAAACATAATCGCCGAACACCCGCCGGGTGATCTCATCATCCTTAAAGAGCGGCGTGCCGGTGAAACCGATATAGCTTGCATTCGGCAGGGCGTTACGCATGTTGAGCGCCAGTGTGCCGTACTGGGTGCGGTGGGCCTCGTCTGTTATGACGATGAGGTCGTCGCGTCGGGAGTAGGCCTCCCCTTCGCCAACTGTATGATTGAATTTCTGTATCAGCGAGAAGACATGTGACTTGTGCTGGGTAAGCAACACGGCAAGATGCTCGCCACTCGACGCCCGGCACGGATCGCGGTCGTTGTCCACTACGCCGCACCCGGCGAAGGTCTTGTAGATCTGCGTGTCGAGATCCTCTCGGTCGGTGAGGATCAGAAAGGTGAAATTGCCACCCAGTTTGCGATGCACCTTACGGGTGAAAAAGACCATCGAATAGCTCTTGCCCGAACCCTGGGTATGCCAGAACACCCCCAGCTTGCCCTTTCTGATCTTCCTGTCGTGCACCGCCTCGATGGCCCGGTTGACGCCCAGGAACTGGTGGTTGCGGGCCAGAATCTTCCTCGGTTCCCCGGCCGAGTCGTCGAAAACGATAAAATTCTCCACCAGGTCCAGGAAATTAGCTTTCGCACACACCCCCTTGAGCAACGTCTCCATGGCCACGACGCCCGACTGATCCTCAGCCAACCGCTTCCACTCGTGAAAATGTTCGAAACGACTTGTAATCGAACCTAATTTGGCATCCACCCCGTTGGCCAGCACAACAAAAGCGTTATGATTAAACAGATGCGGGACGGTGTCTTTGTAGTCCAGAAAGTTCCGCTCGTAAGCGGCGCGGATATCCTTACTGACGTTCTTCAACTCCATAAACAACAGCGGCAGACCGTTGACAAAGCCGACGATGTCCGCCCGGCGACGGTAGAGATCACCGCGCACCCATATCTCCCGCACGCAGAGGAAATGGTTATTTTCGGGATTGTCGAAGTCGAAGACCCGCAAGCGCTGGCGCACCCGTTCACCCCTGGCGTTGTGAAAGGTGACCTGTACCCCGTCCTTGATCAGATCGTACTTTTCGCGATTGGTAGCGGTCATGGTTTGCGAAGCTGAAACCGCTATGATCTGGCTGACGGCGTCTTCATAGGCCGCGGCGGGCAGGCCGGGGTTGAGCTCCTCGATCTTGGCGCGCAGGATGCGGGTCAACACCACCTCACGATCCGATTTTCGGCCCAGCAGACTGTCAGGCCCGAAATCCTCGTTATTATAGGCATATACCGACTCCCAGCCGAGCTCTTGTTCCAGGTACTCGGCGGTCGTCTGCTGGACGAGGGTATCTTCATTGTAGGGGGAGGGAGTCATTCAATGACCTCCCAGTGACCGGTTTTTTTGGAGCCGATCCGGCGGATTCGGTTTTGCTGTTTAAGCTTCTGAATATTACGCTTTATCGTAGCCTCGCTCACTTCGAGCCTCTCGGCCAGTGCTGCATAGCTCGCTGAAGGCTCCGTACGCAATGCATTTAAAAGGTCATTTATCCGGTCATTCTGACCGGATAAACCGGTGACTTGACCTGTTAATGCGCCTTTATCCGCTAGATCCAGCTCTTCCAACGGTTTGCGATGAACCGTGGCGGTGAACAAGCAGCCATCGCGATCATCAATAAAGTCTATGGCCGGCCACTTTTCCAGCGCCCTCTTTATTCCCGAACCCAGACCGTGGTAGGGCAACAACCCCTTTGCGACATAGGAAACCAGGATTGGGTTGCGGATATTGGAGTTTCCAGTCCGGATCTTCTCCACTGTCAGGTTATTGGGCAGATGGCCGGGGCTGATGATCTCGATGCGGTTGTCGAAAACAAACAGGCGAATCGGGGCGCTGACCAGATAATCTCGGTGCACCAGGGCATTTACCAGCAGCTCCTCGAAAACCTCCTCGGGAATCTCCGGCAATCCCGGCGCGTTCACTCCGCGACCGGCCTGCACCTTGTGCAAGTTACGCATGACAAAGGCCAGCACCCCCTCGAAGAGTTTCGGCAGCGGCCCGGAAAAGTCCTCGGTGTCGAGGTAGTCGGTGGCGTGAATTTTGTTGCCGGGGTAGCGGATCGCCTTGACCACGAATTGCGGCACAATCCATTCTGGCCGCTCGGCGAACATCAGCACCCCGGCCAGGTTCAGTCTGCCATCGTCGGTGGCCAGATTCATGTTTTGTAGCAGGCGGGTCAGCTCGTCGGGGGAATCGGGATACTCCTGTTTGTAAACATCGCGTAGAAAATCGCGGAAACGCAGCTTGTCCAGCCTGTCGATTTCCGCCCTGGTGGGCAGCTCGTCGCCGTGGAACTGGTTGGTGAACTGAAACAGGCGGCGCAGCTCTTCCTTGGAGTTCACCCGCCGCTTGTCGGCCCCGGCCTTGAGCCAGATCACTCCGTTCTTGTCAAAATAGGGCTTGTCAATCCCCTTGGGCACCGTCAGCATGATGACGATGCAGCCATTTTCAAGCGCTACGTTCTCGGTCTGCACTGCCAGCGGGCTGCGCACCAGATGGCTGGCAGCGTTGCTGATAAGCTGATTGATCCGGGCCACATCATGCACTGAAAGTCCCGGTGTCGAACCATCATCCGCCACACCGATAAAGATAATGCCCCCATTGGTGTTGGCGAAAGCCGCCATCTCCGAGGCTAGGGAATCGGCGTTCTTCACATCCGCCTTGAACTGGCGGGTGGAGTCTTCACCGAGGAAGATCTGGGAGAGAAGGGCTTGGAGGGTCAGGGCACGTTCCTCCGTTTGGCAGTGCGCACGCGGTAAAGTCGCTCGGTGAAGCCGCCCTCTTTTTCGAAATCTTGCGCCAACCGCTCGACCTGGCGGTCGAGGAGCGAACAGGCCACCGTCAATAGCACCAGCGCAGCGTTGGCGGAAAACTCGGGGTAAGTCTTGATGGACAGGGTAGACGCTGTGGACTCCGTGGACGATTCAGCCTTTTGTCCACGCTGTCCAATCTGTCCACAAAGTCCACTTTTCTTCACCACCTCCACCACCCACGCCGCCACCTCGTCAGCGGTCTGGCACCGCCGGTCAATCAGTTCTTGCCGGAGCTGGTTCTCCCGCTCCCACTGCGCCAGCCCTCGCTGGCGCAGAAAATCCTCGTAGTCGAGCTTCAGTTCCTCCAGGCTGGCGCGGGCCACTTGGGTGAGCTTGAGTTCGGTCTTTTTCGATGTCGCCGACGCCTGGGAGCCCTCGGCGATGTTCTGCACGCCCGACCGCGCCGCCTGCACCATCTGGTCACGCGTGCGGCTGAATTTATCGATATAGCGGTCGCAAAACCGCACCGTCACGTCGTAGACCAACTGCGCCACCTGAAAGCTTTTCAGCTTCCGGTAACCTCCGTGTTTGGGGATCAGGTCAGACATAAGTCCTCCCTCTTTTACCATGTCCACACAGTCCACTCCGTCCACAAAATCCGAAATGAGATATCTGCCTATCGTGCCAGCTCATTTCCGGCCCCCTGATAAATCGGCGATGGCTGCCTTCAGTACTTGCAGGCAGATCTCGGCTGTATGTTGGTCGGGTGTGAATTTGGATGCGAGCTGCTGATAAGGATGGATGTAATTGCGGAAATCCCGTAGTTCATGGCTGAACTTCTTGACATCTAGCTTCAAAACCCCCAGTTCGTGGGCGACGTCGATAAACTGCGCTAGCGACCACTCGTGAAACGGCTTGACCTTGTTCTCCTTATCCTTCGGGGAACTGGCGGCCTGGTTGAACTCTTTTGGCTTTTCCAAGGCGACACCAAGTAGGATGCCTTCCAGGATGCTTCCACACAGAAATATTGTCGCCAGCGGAGCAGATGCCAGACAGTGCTGCGCCTCCGCCAAACGGGACTCCAACACTGGCACCAAATAGGGTTCGATGGAAAGGTTCTTGATGGAGATGCTCTGATATTGTCGATGTAGAAATTCTTGCTCGGTGGTTATCGGATCAGGCTGCTTGCCAGTCAGCCGGGCAACAATGTGTGCAGCCTGTTCGTATTGTGAAGAGTCTTTTGTCTGCTCATTTCGTGTGGCTTTGTACTGCCAGACCTCCAGCAATCCCGCGAGTACCTTGCCAACTAATGGATCCGGTTCAGTCTCCCAGAACGCCCGCAAACGCCTGGCCTTGGAATCCCCGTTGAAGTCGTATTTTGGTGCGTAGATGTCGATATTAGCGGTCTCACGGAAAAACTCGGCAAAGGTGTTGTTTGAAAAGTCGAGTACATAGCCGCTCGCCATCCCAAACAGGTCTTCAAAGGTCCTTTTCTCGATTGCCTTGAGATTGCTCATACCGCCACCTCCCCGTTCATGAGTTTTGGCAGGAGAAGATCGCGGGCTTTAGCGAGTCTCTCAATTGTTTGATGAAGATTCGCGATTTGGAGATCTATCGGGAACACATGCTCCATAAACATTGCCGCGATCCGATCTGTTGGCTGTATAAGCTCAACACCATGCAGGTCTTTCTTCGTGATCGCTGCGAAGATCGCACCACCACCAATCATGTCTTCTTTGAAGAAGTGGCTCTTTAGTGCATAAAATAGATAGTTTTGATGATCGCAAATCGATCGGATCGCCGCGAGACCTCTGCCAATGACAATCTTGTCATGCGTTATGTTTATGCGCCCGACTGGAGCTCTCACACTGAAAAGTATGTCGCCGGGTTTCGCGATGCGATTTTGGACTGTGCAATATGTCTGATGCGTGGGGAAACGGACTCCGAAATTGGTGACACCCTGATGAAATGGCAGACCATTTCCATCCTTGTTGTAATAGATGGACTTTGGGCTTTGCCCCATCGTAACATCTGCAATCTCTCTTAACGGCTTCTTCTCCCATCGCTCCGGTACGCCGTTGATGATTTGGGTGTGTTCATGGCCGGGGAAGCGGAGGTGGACGAACCACTCTTTGTATAGCAGCCGCGCCGCCTTTTCCAGCAACTGAATCCGGCGCCGGTTGTTCTCGATCAGGTCGTCGTAGGCGGAAAGAATGGTCCCTGCATTTTCTTGCGCCTTCTTATCTCGCAAACACTTAAACTTTAATGAACGAAAGCTTTCAAGACTAATAAACGGTTGTGCAGAACCCGACCTTACATTTAGGAATCGTCCGCGGAAATATGGGCTGATAACCAGATAGTAGAAATACAATGGGTCTATCTTGGCAGGGTTTGGACGAAAGAGTGCTACATTCTTTATGCTAAATTCTGTTTCCGTAACTACACGCGCAGCGTCTCCAATGGAACCGATATTTGAAAATAGAACATCATTAAATTGCGGCTTTACTCTCTTAACGCATCTCTGATGGTCCTCTTCTTTGATGTAATCGCAGTTCTCAAAATCGATCTTCTCTGAAGAAATATGCTTCCCCTTTATGAAAGGCACGCCATAAGACTGAAGCTTAGGGGAATCATGAGTTCCATCAGTTACTAGCTCACATACTTCCGGAAGCGAGGTTGTCTCAAGCAGCGAACTCATACCCCCAGCTCCTCGAAGTTCTTCTTGATCGTCTCTGCCAGCTGTGTGGCTTCGGCGTTAAGGTCCTCCAGTTCCACATGGATCTCGCGCAGGGCCTCCTCGAAGTCAAATTCCTCGTCCTCTTCTTCGGGAGCAACGCCGACATAACGGCCGGGGGTGAGGCTCCAGTCGTTGGCCTCTATCTCGGTCCGGTCAACCAGTTTGACCAGTCCTTCCACATCGCGAAACTCAGCTTCGGGGAAGCGTTCGGTGAGCCAGTAGGCCTGTTTCCAGAAGTAGCGTACTTGCTTTAGCTGCTCGGCGGCCATAACACGCGCCTCATCGGCGGCCTTACGGTCGCGGATGATATCACGGCCAGCCCAGGTGTCGCTCTCCTTGGCGTTGCAGTCATTCTCGCAGGTTTCTATCAGGCGGCAGGCGAGTTTGTAGAGCAGGTCGGCCTGTTTGACCAGATCACGGCTGGTCTCGGCCAGGGTCGTGAGGCGGTTCACGGCTTTCTTAAGTTCACCATTAGTAGTCTTCTGTGTTTCCCATGCTGCCTGCTGCTCGCTGACGGTCTGCTGGAAGGCATCCGCATCCTCCCTGAACAACAGGCTAGCCTCGTCAAGTTCCTTGAGCGGTTCCGTGTGAGGTGCGTCCTTGACCAGAGTCTTGAGAAAGGGTTCGACACTGCTGCGCAGCGAAGTCAGCGCACCTATGAAATCGGTTATCGGTTCGACTGTTTCGCCATCGTTGTCTTTCATGGTGAAACAGGCCGCACCCTCGACCAGTGTGCGCAGACAGTAGCCCGCCACAAGGTCGAGATAGCGCTGGGTTTCGCCCCGGTAGAGCCAGACGATGGCCAGCAGGTTTTGCTCCTGCTCGGGGGAGAAATCGTAAATCTTTCGGGTTACCTTGCGGTAGATGCTGCGGGCGTCGATCATCAGCACCTTGTCTCGATGCGCTTCCAGCTTGGCACGATTGAGAAACCACAGCTCGCAGGGCACAGTGCGGGTGTAGAAAAAGTTGGAGCGGATGGCGACCATAATGTCCACGTCGCCGATCTCCACTAGCTTCTGGCGTACTCTGGCTTCATCACGCCCGGCGCTGGAGGCCTGAGACGACATAACGAATCCAGCCCGCCCATTTTCGTTCAGGTAGCTATAGAAGTAGCTTATCCAGACGTAGTTGCCATTCGAGACCTTGCCTTTCTTATTGACGCCGGGCAGGCCGAAGGGCAGTCGTGGGTCGCTTCCCACTTTATCGGCGTCGATCTCGTCCACGTTGAAAGGCGGATTGGCCATTACGAAGTCTGCTTTGCCGAGCAGCTCGTGCGGGTCTTCGTAGTAGGTGATAGCCTTCTGGATATCTCCTTCAAGGCCGTGTACCGCCAGGTTCATCTTGGCGAGCCGAATGGTAGTCGCGTTCTTTTCCAGGCCGTAGAAGGTGAGCTTCTCGGTGGGGTTTTCGTGCCGCCTCTCAACCACCCGAGCACTCTGTACAAACATGCCGCCCGAGCCGCAGGCCGGGTCGAGCACCGTGCCGGCGGTTGGTTCGATGATGTTGGCGATGAGCGAGACCAGCGATACCGGGGTGAAGAACTCGCCGCCGTCGTGGGCCTTCTGATCGGCAAACTGGGTCAGGAAATATTCATATATGCGGCCGAAGACATCCCCGGAGACCTTTTTCAGCTCCTCGGGGTTGAGGGTGCGCAGCAACTGTCCGAGTACGGCGTTGTCAAGCTCCTGATACTCGCTCTTGGGCAGCACGCCGCGCAGGTTCTCGTAGTCAGCTTCTATGGACTCCATGGCGTCGATAATGGCCTTGGCACGGTCTGCACTGTCGGGCAGGGAGACGAGATAGTCGAACTGGGCTTTGGACTGCAGGAAGATGGCGCTCTTCTGCGAGAAGTCTTCCTTGGTCAGCGGCCGTGTTTTGCCGCCCCGTGTCGGCAGGTTGGCTTCGATGTTATCCTTGACACCCAGAAAGCGGCTGTAGGCGTGGCGCAGAAAGACCAGACCCATGACCGGCAGAAAGTATTCGTTGCTGGCATAGTTAGAGTTGGCCCGCAGGGTGTCCGCTGCGCTCCAGAGGCGTTTTTCAATGGCTTCGATGTGTTCAAGCTGGGACATATTACTCATACCTCCCATGATACTACTTGCACCGTACCTCGCCCTTGTCCCCCATACTGCAAAACAGTCTCTAGATATTCTACACCATAATCGACAACGGCCAGAACCGGCTCCCCCAGTAGTAGTCTGAAAAGCCTACCTAACTGGGTGGCAAACTCCTCTAGGGTCTGCACCTGACCCTGCCCCAAGTTAACAGGAAAGAGATGAAGAGAAGAAAAAGGGATTGAAAAAAGGATGCTCCTGGCTTAAGATAAATACGCTGTAATACCCATCAAAAGCTAGGAGGCATCCTAATGGACATATAGCACTCTTGATCGAATTTGCAAAAGCCCAGGGATACACAAGCTCCTTTTGTAGGAATCTCTTGAGCTGCATATTAACAGTGATGGTCTTCAATTGTAAGAACCTTATGGACACTATCTCAAAAATCATCCCAATACCCATCGCCGGACCAGAAGATGCGTTTATGAGGTCCAGACTCGAGGATTGAGAGAAATGTAAATCTTTTAGTCAACTGATTGACCTTATTTACCAAAAACACAAATATCTGCTTTCCCATAATCTAGACACAATAAGCCTTACGGAAGAAACAACACTAAGATTGTCTTTTATAAGCTATCTCATAACCTGAATCTGCCCAAACATTATAATAAGCTATAATTACGGAAACTGTACTCTGGAATGCTAAAATACTGCCAAAACATTCAGTCATACCTCTGTTTTACACTTCATTTCATATTTCGAGAGAGTTGTTCAAGAGAGTTAAGGGGGGCCGTCATTGTGCTAGAGAATGACGTCGTTTCTTACTGGATTAAAGACAGTAGAGACTTCGGAATAGCTATTAAACACAGAACTCTGAGGATAGCGCTTGACCGTAGAGAAGTATCAACTGAAAAACTGAGGGAGATAACCAGATTCCTATGGGAGAAGCAAGGGCAGGATGTTGACGAACTCGTGACTCTGTTCTATCTGCCGGGTATGCAGACAGACTCGACGGTCTATGCCATAGGCTCCTGTATGAAAGATGGAAAGGCAACCATCCGTTACGAGAGGTAAGGGATATGTGGAAGATACCTGAAAGTGAGTAGAGGGGGGGGAATGATGAGAAGAGTATTCTTAATGCTGTTGATCCTGCTCAGTGTAGGTGTTGTAAATGCCTTTCCTCTGGTGTATGACAACTACAGGCTCATAGATGTACTACCGAAGGGGAAGATCGTAGGGGACAGAGCCTATGAAGATAACGTTATAAGGGTCGAGTTCGATGACTTTACAGGTAAATATCCCGAACTCACCTTGAGAAACACATCCAACACACCACTGACAATACTGTGGGATCTCTGCGCTTTTGTGGATTCTACTGGCCGTTCCCAGGGGGTTTTGAGATCTAATATACCCTTTTTAGACAGAGGCAAACCGATCCCGCCTACACTGGTTATTCCCAGGGCATTTATCTCGGAAATAATCATTCCTCTAGACTCTATTGACTACGATGAAGGATGGATTGTGAACAACTCTATCCCTAAGGAAGCGGACCAAACACTTAACGTTGTGCTGACAGTAGAGCAAGGGGGAAAACAGACAACATATATATTCACGTTCGAATCGGTTATGGCGAGTGGAGGAGTGCTGGTCGAGGGTGGAACTTTCACAATGGGTGACACCTGGGGAGATGGAGACGATGATGAAAAACCAACGCACCAGGTAACTTTTACATACGACCTATACATAGGCAAGTATGAGACTACATTCGACGAGTACGACGCCTTCTGCGAGGCTACCGGTAGGAACAAACCTGGCGACGAAGGCTGGGGAAGGGGACAAAGACCTGTAATAAACGTCAGCTGGTGGGACGCGATAGCATACTGTAACTGGCTTAGTGAGAAAGAAAAACTCCCGAAAGCATATGACGACGAGGGTAATCTACTGGACCAAGATGGAAAAATAACGACTGATCCATCGAAGGTAGTAGGCTACAGACTGCCGACAGAGGCAGAATGGGAGTATGCGGCCAGGGGTGGAAACAAGAGCAAGGGTTACAAGTATGCTGGAAGCAGTACCGTCGGTGACGTAGCCTGGTACGATTCGAACTCGGGGAACAAGACACAGGAAGTGGGGAAGAAGACGCCTAACGAGCTGGGCCTGTACGATATGTCAGGAAACGTATGGGAGTGGTGCAGTGATTGGTATGGAAGTTACTCTAGTTCTGCGCAGACTAATCCGTACAACAGTACAGCCGGTTCCAGCCGTGTGGTTCGTGGCGGTAGCTGGCTCGGCAATGCGACGCTCGTGCGGGTAGCGTTTCGCAGCGGCAATTCGCCCTCTAGCACGGGCAGGGGCCTGGGGTTTCGTATTTGCAGGACGGTGCCTTATGAAGGAGAAAACAGGCCACCACTAGCTCCGTATAACCCCAGGGACGAGGCAAGTATCTGGGGAACATCAGTGACTCTAAGTTGGGACAGTTATGACCCGGATGATGATACTATGACTTACGATATTTACTTCGATACCAACGCCAATCCGACGACAAAAGTGTCATCTAACCAGGTTGAGAATACACTTAATAGAAGCAACCTATCATATGGCACAACCTACTACTGGAAGGTAGTGGTAAAAGACAGTAAAGGAGCAGCGACAGAAGGGTCTATATGGAGGTTCACGACTTCAACAACTCCTGAAGGAATGGTCCTGGTAGAGAAAGGCAGCTTCACAATGGGAGACACCTGGGGAGATGGGTATAGCGGCGAAAAACCGACCCACAAGGTAACCTTCACATACGACTTCTATATAGGCAAATACGAGACCACGTTCGATGAGTACGACGCTTTCTGTGTGGCCACCGGCAGAAACAAAACTGGCGATGAAGGCTGGGGTAGAGCGAATAGACCTGTAATCAACGTCAGCTGGAACGATGCCATCGACTACTGTAACTGGCTGAGTAAGAAAGAAGGCATTCCGAAAGCGTATGACGACGAGGGTAATCTACTGGACAAAGATGGAAAAATAACTACAGATCCATCGAAAGTAGTAGGCTACAGGTTACCGACGGAAGCAGAGTGGGAATACGCAGCCAGAGGAGGTAACAAGAGCAAGGGGTACAAGTATTCCGGTAGCGATAACGTACACGATGTAGCCTGGTGCTGGCAGAGTATGACACAGGAAGTAGGAAAAAAGGCCCCTAACGAGCTCGGACTGTACGATATGTCTGGAAACGTGTGGGAGTGGTGTTCGGACTGGTATGGAAGCTACTCCAGTTCGTTGCAGACGAATCCTTACAACAGTACAGCTGGTTACGGCCGGGTGGATCGTGGCGGTAGCGGGAACGACAAGGCGGTGAACGTACGGGTAGCACTTCGCAACGACGGCTCGCCCACTGGCGCGGGCGGCGCCATCGGGTTCCGTATATGCAGGACGGTGCCTTATGAAGGTGGAAACAGACCCCCTCTTGCTTCATATAACCCCAGTCCCTCAGATGAGTCAATAATTGTTGGGGCAACATCGGTTACTCTAAGTTGGGACAGTTATGACCCGGATGATGATACTATGACTTACGATATTTATTTCGATACCAACGCCAATCCGACGACAAAGGTGTCATCTAACCAGGTTGAGAATACACTTAATAGAAGCAACCTATCATATGGCACAACCTACTACTGGAAGGTAGTGGTAAAAGACAGTAAGGGAGCAACGACAGAAGGACCTGTGTGGAGGTTCACGACACAGAGTGCACCTACCGCTTCATCTTACACTCCCTCGAACATAGTTCCACAGATGATACTTGTCGAGAAAGGTAGCTTCACTATGGGCGACACCTGGGGTAATGGAGAGAGTGATGAAAAACCAACGCACAAAGTGACGTTCACCTACAACTTTTACATAGGCAAATACGAGACCACGTTCGACGAGTACGACGCTTTCTGTGAAGCTACCGACAGGATCAAACCAGAGGATGAAGACTGGGGAAGGGGAACAAGACCTGTAATAAATGTGACCTGGTGGGATGCAATAGCATACTGCAACTGGCTGAGTGAGAAAGAGAAGCTGCCCAAAGCGTATGACAATAACGGAAATCTACTGGACAAAGACGGAAGGATAACGACCGACATAACAAAGGTACTCGGATACAGGCTGCCGACAGAGGCAGAATGGGAATATGCCGCCCGTGGTGGAAACAAGAGCAGGGGTTACCAGTATGCTGGAAGCAGTACAGTTGGTGACGTCGCCTGGTACAAGGACAATTCAGGGGGCAAGACGCAGGAAGTTGGGAAGAAGGCGCCTAACGAGCTGGGCCTGTACGATATGTCAGGAAACGTATGGGAGTGGTGCTCAGATTTGTATGGAAACTACTCCAGCTCAGCACAGACGAATCCGTACAACAACAACAGTACAGCTGATTCCAGCCGGGTGGATCGTGGCGGTAGCTGGTACTACAGTGCGACGTACGTACGGGTAGCGTATCGCGACTACTACTCGCCCACTCGCACGTACTACCGCCTGGGGTTTCGTATTTGCAGGACGGTGCCCTGATTTACACTTCAGCATTTTTACCCTGTGCTGAGTCTCAGAGCACCGGGCACGGAGTAGCCCGCAAGCGCGAGGAGACGCAGAAGGCACCGGAGTTTATATGGCCTTCAGGATAATTACGGTCCGACATCGTAGGAGTAGCCAGCTGTTATAAATTCAGCTCCACATAAATATCGTTAAGCTGCTCCTGGGTGATACCAATATACCGCAGGGTAATCGCCGGAGAAGAATGGTTAAGCATCTTCTGAATGTACTCCAGAGCCACGCCTTTCTTGTACAGGTGGTAGCCGAAGGTCTTGCGGAGTGTGTGCGTGCCGATCCCCTCATCCAGTCCGACCATATCGGCGTACCTGTTCAGCATCTGCCAGGCTGCGATACGTGTTATGGGTTTCAGGGTACCGTCGGCTGTTTTGCGGGAGGAGAAGACTGGATCATCAGGGTTCACACTGTCGAGGGAATCGTGATAGAGCTTCAACGCTTCCGCGACCGACTTGTTTATCACGAACGTCTTGGCCTTTTTCGTCTTGATCTCCACAACGTTCAACTGGTCCCCTGCCTTCAGGAGTTTGCCGCCGTTAAGGAAACTGCTCCACTTCAGGGCGAGTATGTCCGATATTCTCAGTCCGGTGTTTATGCCCAGGGTGAAAAGAAGAAGGTCCCGGTAGTTGGATTCACCCTTCATAATGGACTTCATCGCGTCGATCTTCTTAGTATCGCGTATCGGCTGGACTTCCTCCATAACTACACCTCGCAAAATGCCCTGTAACGCGTTTTCTTGTGCGGTACCCTCATCTACCTATACCCGGCGACAAAACTTTCAATACGGCGCGTTTAATACAGTGGAAGGCCCAGCTGTATAGGCTTCTCATTCTTCTCCCTCAGGTACGGTGGCTTGACCACTGCGTAACGATGCCTCTGCCTTATACGCATCTGCCTGTTGAAATACCTGCGTGCCCTGGCCTCCGTCGGGAAGACTTTAGTCACGAACGTCGCGCGTTCGGATATACGCCCGAAAATGATGGTGACCGGATAACCGACAAACGTGGTCTGGTGTTCGTCGCTTATAAAATAGAACCTCTTCACATTCTTCTCGGGTACGACTTTCTCCAGGTAAATCGATGGCACTTCGGGACCTCCGGGATGGATTCGATGCAATTAACATAAAGCTATTATATACAATTATCAGTTAAATACAAAATCGGGCGTTGTAAAAGCTGCCCGGAGTGATCCGGCTGAAAGCCTTCAAGGGTCAGGGAAAGGGAAGAACCAGCGAACTTAACACAATACTCTTGTGTTAGGTTCAGGACAAATATGAAGCTATGGTTGTATAAGACAGTGCAGGCTTCTGTCAGCAACGAAGAAGAAGACCCGTCAGAATTTCCGGTAAGTATAGCCGCTCCAATGGTGGAACATCTCATCCAGTAAACAGTGGAAGAAAGAAGTGAATCAATAGAAAAGGGACTCAACTCCACTGTAGGGCTAAGTTACAGTTTGTTGACAAAAGTATCCTCATCGGCTTCCAGTCTGTTGTTGGTAAAACACTATCACTTTCTTACTGAATGATTATTATATATTTCTTAATTACTAATATATAAGGATATATATTATAACCCTTCGGTAAGAAAGTGATAGTGTCTTCGCAGCTCCTTATCAGCAGCCCAAGACAGTGCTTTTGGTTACATACGCGTAATGTAGATGCGTCTACATAATCTAACTTAAAATTCAACAGAGAACTCGACAACCCTGTCGAGTTTTTCTTTTGGATACTGCACAGTTTTTATCGCGTTTATCAACATATTTATACCTTATTGAAGTGAGAATTGTCGATAACCCCAAACAGAGTAAACATTCCATAATCCTTTATGGTAAACAGTTTTAATACACTGTACAAAGCTCAACGGCAGGGATTTATTGTTTCTGCTATTCTTGTTTTGAGGCCACAATAATGTTGAAAGGAGGGTATACACGAATGGCAAAAATAAAGAAATCGGACGGAAAGCTAATCAATGTAGAAAAGAAAATCTTCAACGGCACTGAGATAATTGAGATTCGCGAATACGTGATGGATGATAGCGGCAACATTATCCCGACAAGAAAGGGCATAAATATCAGTAGTAAGTATCTAAAAGACCTCATAAGAGAGCTGGCGCAAATCTCTGACAGAGAGAACTCCACGATCAGCAAAAAAACAAAGGAGGTGCGATATGACCGTAAAGCAACTGGCAAAAAAATTCAAGGTTGACCGGGCCGTGGTCTACGATGTTATTTACAATCTCGAGATCAAAGATGGAGTTGGCTTCAAACGCAGTGGAAGAACTTATCTTCTTGAAGGAAATCGTCTGGAATTGGTTTTGAAGGAGCTGAAGAAAAGGGGGTATTGCGAAAAAGATGTTGAAAGTCGTTGATTCAGCTACAGAAGCAATGGGTTACCAAAAATCATTTTCGAAAACAAGGAGGACTTGGTCTGTATGAAAACAGAAGAAAGGAAAATCCTGAAAATGATGCAATTCCTGTATGAGGTTGATTATGAGAATGTTTGCGGGTTTGGCGTCGTTATAACGGACGAAGAACTATCGCTGCACGCAAGCGTTTATTTTGGTTGGCTAGATATCTCTTATAAGGATTCAACTTGGCTATGCAAAGCCACTAGTTACGCCGATGAGATAATCTACGATCTTAGGTTTGCTGAAAACAATGTTGATGCTCTATTTGCCTTTTTGGCCTCGTACATTTCCCCGGACAATTCTGAAGAAAGGAATATAGAAGGCTTCGAGGTTCCTGACGAGGTGTGTAATTTCGACGAGACGCGTGATTTAGACGAGATGTGTGATTTCGCAGATGAGCTTCGAGAGATCACTGCTGTGGCCAAATTAAGAAAGGCTTATTTATCTTTTTGCGGAATAACGGACATCCAGCTGCAGGGACTTTTGGCGTTGAAAGGCAAAGAATACTCTTTGGTAGTCGAATACAATAAGATGATATCAGATTCGCTGGCGATTAGTATTGATGTGGGCGGCTTAAGTATAGGGCTATCGAAAGATTTAACAAAGCCCTTCAAAGCAGTTGATGTTCTGGCTGGAATCATAGAAGTTAAAGAAAAGTGCGAATGTTACTTCACCTTGTGTAATAGTCTCAGGGAGCGGGTAAATCTCGACTTTAAGCTCTTAGGAGTACTCCCCGAAGGTTATGATTATACAAGAATAATTGTAGAGACTCTTGTCAAAGTCTTGGCAGTGGAAGGTGAAGTCGTTCTTCCTCCCTCCCTAATCAATCCGCGTATGTACAAACAGAACAAACCTATGAAGATTATATCTCCTGTCGGTAGCCTGAAAAATATCTGCCCTGAGCACGAAGGCATTGAATGGATTTTCGAGTACTCAGCATAAAAACGAGCTCCCGTGCACAGCGGGAGCCCTTTTTCTCTTAAAGGAGGTAGCAAACAATGACTGAAGTAGAAGTAGAAAAGACCAAAATCGCAGTTGCCAATGATTTCCTTAAGCAGTTGAAGCAGCTTACCTCTGATTCAATTATACTATGCAATGACCAACCATTGAAGCCCGGCCTCACTAATTTTCAGGTATTTTCCGGCGCTGTACAAATCGATCTTACGCGGAATTGCTATTACACCATCAACCCGAGGGATTCAATAAACACAAACGGTAATGGGAAGATCATCGGCCAGGGGCGCAAAGATCAAATCAGGAAGGTAATAGCTTTTTATGCCGATGTTGAAGCCGGCCAGGCTGGTCACAAGAAGGCCTCACACTACGCCACAAAGGAAGAGGCTCTGGCGGCTATCAATTCCTTCATCGTCAGGCCTTCGACAATAATTGACAGTGGCCACGGATTCCATTGCCTTTGGTTTTTTACAAGAGCGCATACTATCGGCGAAGAGATAAGTCTTGAGAGATATGAAGCCATAAACCGTGGCATTCAAAGGGCTTTGAAAGCCGATGATACGGCAGATGTGAGTAGACTTCTGAGGCTTCCAGGTTCTTTGAATGTGAAGGATCCGGAGAATCCAATTCCGGTCACTATTGTTGATGACTCCGGTCTCCGCTACGACATTGAAGACTTCAGCTGTATCACTCCCATTGATGATTCTAAAGAAAGTGCGGCGATGAATCTGAATCTTAGCCCTGTTAAAGTCAACAGGAAGAGGTTATCGCCCAGGATCAATGGGATGATCAAGGACTGCATAGATTCCCGAGAGCCGGAGAATACGGACAGATCAGCTATGATTCAAGCTGTAGTGAGTGCTATGGTGGCCGCCGGTTACTCCGACAACGAGATGTATTCCGTGCTTACCGATCCCAGTCTTAAAATAAGCGAGAAGATACTTACCCAAAAGAAGAGCGATGCAGATCGCAAACGTTATGTAGCTCTCTCCATCACTAAAGCAAAGGCCTTGATAGCCTCACAAAAGGAAGAGGAGGAAGATAGACTACACTCTCTGAAGTCTAAACTGACCATTCTCGGCTACACAAAAGAGCATAAAGTGCTGTTCTGGAAGCAAGGAACTATTATGGAGTTCGAACTGAAGAAATTGTGTATGGACAATTTATGCCTTCTCACAGACATCTCTGACATAGACAAACAGACTTTCTCCGGGCTAAAGACTTACGTGAGAGAGGAATGTAACAGGAAGGGCTTGATCAAAGACTCGGATAAACTCAGGAATGGAATCTGGAAGGCCGGAGATGAGTTCATAATAATCAGCGGGATAGACGTTCTGAAAGTTGAGGATGGCACAATCACTAGGCTGGACGAGCCGGTTATAAATGGAAGAGTTGTCGAATTTGAAGACTCCTGGCTTGACACAAGTTTGCTGAAGGAGGTTTTTTCTACAGCCTCTCTTGATAACGTTTACCACAAGCTCGTGAATTACGTCAACTTTTGGAACTGGGAAGAGCCGGAAATGGTCCCATTCGTTGCCAGCTTTGTTATGCTCTCGGCTTTCCAGCAATCTATGAAGTGGCGACCCTGGATTCATATTCAAGCCAAGGCTGGAAGTGGAAAGAGTCTGTTCTTTGAGAGCGTTCTTCAGCTCATATACGGGCCTCTGGCTATTAGGTTAGACGAGGCAACTCCATTTGCGGCGGCTCAGAACCTGGACAGGACAGGGAAGATCGCATTGTTCGACAACTTCGAACCAACCAAGAGGCGGGAGCACCTTCTGGAAATGTTTCAGCCCTCGAGCCGCGGAACTGGCGTCGTCCCAAGGGGCACGACAGGGGACAAAGCAAAGAATATGAAGATTCACCATATGCTCTGGTTTAACAGCGTTATATCTACGGCAAACACTAACGCCTCCGACACTAGAATAGTCTTATTGAGACTCAGACCAATGGAAAAAATAGTCAGTATTCTTAGCACTCCGGCAGCCGAACGGCTAAAGACCGAGATAATTGCCGCGATGATTAAAAACTGGAAGGCGATAGAAGAGAAGGCGTCCGGATACATTGAAGAGTACCGGGAGAGACAGGTCGAGAATATTGCCTACGCTATGGCCATTCAAGAGTTGGTTTCCGGCGAGGCCGTTCCGGTACCGGAATTCGTGTCTTCCAAAGAGATTGTTAACGAAGGCGAATGTCTTCTCGATGCGATAATGAGAGCCAGAACAATCCCAGATGGAAATCAGGATTACGAAAGCTCACGAGAACCTGCACACAAGTTGCTTCTTAGAGGTGCGTCGATGGAGTCTAAAGGCATAAAGATTGTCATAAAGCGGCCTGGAGACAGTCTTCTGGCTCTTCATATACCGACCATAAAAAGGAATTTATTGAGCGATATGCCCGAATACCGGGACCTCAGTTCTAGACATATGGAGGAGATGCTACTTAATCTTGAAGGAGCGGAAAAGCAAAAACAGAAACTGAATCGTCTCAGCGTGTATGTTGTGACTCTGCCAGACTCGTATCTTGAAGACTATAAGGAATTGTAAGAAAAATAGAACCAATAGAACTCCTTAGAACTGCTCTAGAACCACTGTGATCCTCTCTATATCTATATTACATTAGTTAGTTCTATAGTTCTAGAGATTTGTAGAGCCTCTTAGCCTGATGATGTATGTATGTTTTGCCTTGAACATACATACATCATTTTTTATAGGCGCACATTCGAAAAAACGTAGAACTACACCCTTATTTGCAGATAACCAGCTTTTTATAAGGATCACAGCGGTTCTAAGGCGGTTCTATACAGTTCTATCAGTTCTAGAAAATGAATATGTAGCCATCCTTTGGTACTAATAAAGTGAAGCCCGGTTTTCCCGGGCATCATTGAGAGGAGGTGGTTAAGAGAAAAATCACAACATTTTTCATCGCTAAACAAGATGCAGAGGAGGTTGTGGAGTCTAACGTAGCCGTCAAGAGTTTAATCCAAAAAGTTCTTGCACTTCTGGCTATCCCGAAGGTCAGGATGGATATCAGAAGAGTCATTGAGAAGATTAACGTCCTTGTGGAGATGGTCAGTGCTTATATCAAAGGAGAGTACAAGAAGATCCCGAAGAAGACTCTGATTTTGCTTGTGGCTGCACTGATATACCTGGTCAATCCTTTCGACTTGATTCCTGATTTCATCCCTGGCATCGGCTATGTTGACGACGCAGGAGTCATCATCTTCGTCTTCCAATCAATTTATGAAGACATCCAGAAGTTTGAAAAATGGAAGGAATCGAAAGCATCTGACCCTGGCTCCGTGACAACCTGATCTTCGAAGGTAACACAAAAGGGGCCGGTGTGGCCCCTTTTTTCTTACCACAGCCGAAATTACTCTGGAAACAAATACCAGCCAGACGCACTCCAAATAGCTAAGATTCAAACCTACGACCAGTGTTTTCCTCTTTCTTCCCTCTAGCTTTCAGGAAGCCTGTTTCAGCATATGGTTCGATATACTTTATTGTCGCATCGATTTGCGCTTCTTCGATTCAGGTTAACTCCATTTTGCGGAGTATTCTTATCCTATTATTTATTTCGTGAGCTGTGCCTCTACTGTATTGACATAGCTAGATTAACATTACCTTCATATTCCTTCGTCGGAGCGATTGTATAACTTCTTCGTCTACCTGACCCATTATCATTGCTTCTTAGCCTTGTTTTGAAAGACTCTAGGTCAGTTAACAGAGACCCGACAGAGAAAAGGTCGAATGACTTATAGAAAACCGGGCTTCAAAGGTCAAGAGTGGACCCGAAGTAAATCATCTCAGAAACCCAAGACACCCTTATCCTTACTCTGAGTGTCTTCCCAGCAAAGGAACTCGATAGATTTGACTTTGCCTCCGCTAATTGTGTATAATTTCTGTAATAAAAGCTGTTGCGTGAGAACCATAGTGGTATGGAAACCGGCTGCGGGGAACCAGAGAGAACCCTTATATGTTTGTTGCGTGAGAACCATAGTGGTATGGAAACAGTGTTATAGCCTAGAATCTAAAATCTTCGTGAATGCCGGTTGCGTGAGAACCATAGTGGTATGGAAACTAAGCCAGTCTGACTGCTTCCTCTGGCAGATCTGGTTGCGTGAGAACCATAGTGGTATGGAAACAGAAAACGCTTACTATGTCATCGTCGTCGTCGCTCCCGTTGCGTGAGAACCATAGTGGTATGGAAACATCCCTACCCTTCCCCCACGTGCAGATTTTCTCTAGTTGCGTGAGAACCATAGTGGTATGGAAACTTACAGTTCTCCGGGATTCCCGCGTCGGCTTCCCACGTTGCGTGAGAACCATAGTGGTATGGAAACAGTGCTGACTCTTCCTGCCTTCTGCCAGAACTCGGCGTTGCGTGAGAACCATAGTGGTATGGAAACTACACTTGCACAGGCCAGCAGTCTGTTATAGAGTTCCCGTTGCGTGAGAACCATAGTGGTATGGAAACCTCTCATTGAATCTCAAATACTTGATTTTCCCAGTCGTTGCGTGAGAACCATAGTGGTATGGTATGGAAACTTACATCAGCTACTACAAGCCATACACGCTCTATTACGGGTAAAAAAAGAGAGGCCTTAACCGGCCCCTCTTTTTTCTTTTACGCTTTAGAAGTCCCTTATCGGCATTACAAGGTACTTCTCCGCGTTTCCTTCCCCTGGTGTGAGTTGCAGCGGTGAGTTTGGCTCAACGAATTCCAGTGTGACCAGCTCGCTATCCATAGCTGTCAGTGAGTCTTTCAGATACCTGGGGTTGTATGTAGCCTTCAGTTCACCCTCACCGGCCACATTTACCTTGTGCGTGAAGTTACCTTCACCGATCCTACCTGTAATGCTTATAGCCTCACCTTCTCGGGTCAGTCTGACCTTATCTGTGCCCAACGAGCGATTTACTGCCTCCAGCAGCTCTTCCCTGTTTACCTCCAGTTTTGCTTTGAAGCCGCTGGGCAGAATTCTTCTGTAATCCGGGAACTCAAAATCCGGTCTTGAGAATACCAGCTCGAAGTATTCTCCCTGGACCTTCACATTGCTTTTGTCCGCCCGAAGACTCACTTCTGACTCCGACACTACCTTCAGAATACCCTGAAGCAGCTTTGCGAAGTACAGAGGGATCATAATAGCTTCACTCTTCGTTACCATAGCCGGGGTATCCGCATATCCGAGTCTGAAACCATCTGACGCAACGAGGCGGATGCCTTTATCAGTGTTTTCCACAAGCACACCGTAAAGATTTCTCTTACCTTCATTGGTCGCCGAAAACGGCAGTAGCTTCGACAGTGCCTTCAGCATTTCCCCGGAGTCTAAAGAGACTATCTCCGGCTTCACGTTAGGCAGCGCCAGTTTGGCAGGGTTGAACGGTAGAATGATCTCACCGCTGGTTGTGTTGATAATCACTGCCCCGTTGGTGGCGATCTCAATGATGCCCTTTACACCGTTTAGAATGTCCTTAAGACTCCCCAGGTTGAGCTCACAATCGTCCTTACCAATGGAATCAGATGGAAGCGTTATACTGAGGCCGGTTTCACCGTACATAGCAGTAATGCCGAGACTCCCCTGGCGGATAGACAATACGGCTTCTGAGGTGTTGAGTTTTATCCTGGAGAATAGCACCACTGCTTTCTTCAATTGCGTTCCCTGTATCCGGGCGATGCTGTTAGCTATGTTTGTGTTCATACCACACCCCCCGCGGCCTTGTAGCTCTCGAGCGAGTATATGGGGAGGGAATCACTCTCTATGGCGTTGTCCAACTCTTCGAGAATCAGCTCAAGGAAGTTAGTGTCGCTGTCGGCCCTGTCCATTCTGAAGACACAGCCTTCTAGAGCCTTCCTCTGAAGGCCGTGTTTCTCAATGCTCTTACCGATGTAACCGATATCGACACAGATGATCGTAGACTCGCAAACGAAGGTCTGGTGGCTCAGATCATCCACGTGCCAGGTGTAGAAGGCGTCAGGGTTGTCTGCAATCACCCGGAGAAGCCTGATCTCTGACTGGCTTACAATCAGTGACTGAACGAGTTTTTCGTTGATGAAGAACGACAGCCCGAGATTTGGCTCCTGCCTCTCCTCCGCTATCTCGGGGAGGTACCTCTGGGCCACAATAATGAGCTCGCAGTGCTTCCCGCCGTGGGTCTCAACAATTGTTCTCTGCATACTCTTCACTCCTCACGTATGTTTTCAGTAACCCGTTACTGATCTTATCGATCACTTTACTTGCCTTTCTCAAATCTTCTGCCTTATTGATGTATCCTGCAATGTAGCCCGCTGAAGGTGCGGTGGCGTCGAGACCGAATTTCGATGCGGCGATGAAGGCTGAGCTTTCCACAATGACTTCTTCGAGTTCTTTGGGCAGTTCAAGATTGTTCTTCCATACCAGGTAGTGCCCCGTTTCGTGTAGAAGAGTCAGAGCCCTGTCAGCCTCTGACTGAATGCTGGAGATAGTTATGGCGAGCTCTTTAGGATCGAAGTAGCCACTCAGACCTTTCCGGAGAGGCCTCTCAACAACCGGGACCGGGGAGAGTTCTACCAGGCTCGGATAGCCAGGGAAGTCTCTATTGAGATGAGCTATCAGGAAGTCTGGCGGTGCGTCGGTCTGAGAGACATCGAACACGTGGCCGGTGGCGAACCCAACGAGTTCATCGTCCTTTGTTCCGTCTTTCTTCTCAACTTTTCTGAACCTGGGCACAATGATTGCCAAACCTCTTTCACCCTTCAGGACTGAGATGCCCAGGGCGTTCCACTTTTTGAATGGTAGAACATATGTCACGTTCTCTCTCTGGCTTTGAATGAGTATGCAGTTCAGGTGAGAGTAGTTATGTTGAAGTGCTTTGAACTTCAAAGCTCTAGCGAATACTTCACAGGTAACTATGGAATCAAGTTTTGTGTCCAATTCCTTCTTCGTCAATTTCATCTTTTCACCTCCAATTAGTAAGGGCCCCTTTCGGGACCCTTTAGATCAATAGTTCCTCTGCCAGGCGGAGCAATTCATCTTCCGGCGAGACGTTCTCCCGGCGATCTTTGAGCTCATCTATGGCTTCTTGTATAGATTCCAGAGAGTTCAGATCACAACTCCTTTTGATCTGAGCTGTCAGGGTAGAAATATCCAGACCCAGGAGTTCGGCTGTGTCCTCAATTTCAGCTTTAAGTCTGTACCGGGCAATTAGTAGATCCGTATGGGTTATGAGAGCCTGCAGGTCGTTGTCGGTCGCCGTGGTGAGGTTGATGTTTTTCATATGGCAGACTTTCTTCAGAACACTATCTCTGTCGCTGTTTGACACCTCCGCCAGTTCAGCGACCTTTGATAACAGAGCTTCTTTCAGCTCCAACGACGCTGTAGCCGAACGGTCAACGGAGACAACCTCAACCTCGTTTTCACTAACCTCTTCAGGGAGATAGAGACCGGAGATGTCAAACGCCCGGCGCAAGGTTGAGGCCTCGGCAACTTTCTGTATCATCACCCTTCTCTTCGTTGGCCACAATCCCTGACCGGTGCTGTATTCGCTTTCCCAGACTTCACATACGAAGGGTTCGGACATATCCTTGCGGTAGACAGTACAAACGGCCACGAACTGGGAGGGGCGCTTAAGGACCTCTACTTTCTTTTCTTTGCGGTTGTAATAGCGGATCTCGAAACCTATTGGTTCCTCGCGGAGCTGCGTCTGCATTCCGTTAAAGGCTCCGGACCTGTGGGCAATATGGAGGAAGCCATCGCGGCCGGTGAAGATGTGCGCATCATCCCCGTACTTTATGAACCATATCTGCCTTGTAAAGGGGTCGAGATCGTATCTGGAGGCAAGGTGTAGAAACAACTTCAGCTCATCATCGCTGGCACCCTTAGCGACCGTTCTCTTAATAAGTTCTACCTGCTCTCTGGACCACTGACTTTCATTTGTCGTTACCGGCAGCATCTGGCGTCACCTCCACAAAGACTATAGATTGCTTTTCTTCCACGGTAAGGTACTCGCTTAACTCATTTAGAGCGGGGAGATCGGGTTGGAGCATCCTGAGTCGGGAGATAATGCTGATCTTTGGTTTGTAAGTAATGGAGAAGATTTGAGTAGCGATATCCGGATACTTGCTCACGATGATCCGGGCATCAGGTTGGCTGATTTTAGCCTCTGTTGACCAACTTAGTTTAGCTGTGAAATCATTAAGTTCTACCTGCAGCGCCTGACCGCGGTCCGGTCTCTTGACAGTGCTGAAGATTTGAGCTTCGATTTCTTTCTTCTTGTCTCTGAGCCGGTTCTCGAGGTCCTTAATCTGTTTGAGCTGTAGCAGAAGCGCCGTTGTGTTGATAGTTTTCACATTCATAGAAAGTCCTCCTTATTGCACAAAATGAGAAAGAGAGCCTTTTCGGGGCTCTCTTCACTATCTGTTTTGTACCAATCAGGAGGGTGGAATTTAGTCTGGGAAAGGGTTTTAGAGATTTGAGGGGTTCAAAGTTCTGTTATGAAACCGTGGGATGCTAAAGAACCTTCAGCAAAAGGGTCTAAATAATTGGATTTACTTGTGCTGAATTGTTTTATTATTTGTTTGACTCTGAAACCCTCTTTGTAGTAGAATTCTAAAGACGTGCTCTACGAAGGGGGTAGTTTTTATGAAAGTGTTAAGCATATCCTTACAAAAAGGGGGTGTTGGTAAAAGTACAATAACCGCCAATCTAGCCGTGGGTCTATCCCGAATTATAAACTCAAGAGAAAGAATTCTGGTAGTAGATATGGATCATCAGGGCAATTTAACTTATCAAATGTTGGGAAATCCTGCGGAGATTGATAAGACAGCTATCGAGCTTTTTAACGTCGAAGGAAAGTACAAGAAGACCGACATCGTTCATAACACCCGGTTTAAGAATTTGGAGATAATCCCCTCTAACCTATCTCTTAGCAAAGCAGAGCTGTACACATCTCAGATAATAAATGCACACACGAGACTAAACGATTATCTGCACCAGGTAGTTTTTATGTATGATTATGTAATCATTGACTGTCCTCCCAGTTTGGGGCTGTTCACTCTGAATGCTCTTATTTCTTCAGACTACGTTATGATCCCTGTCGTACCTGAAAAATACGCTGTTATGGCTGTCTCGCAGATGATGGAGACAATTAAAATAGCGCGGAGCTTCAACGACAAACTTCAGCTTGCAGGAATTGTCCCAAGTATTCTGGATATGCGTTACCGCATTCATAGAAGCACTATGGACACGCTAAAAGCAAACTTCGGGAACCTCCTTTTAACCGATTATTATATTGGAACTAATGCCCCCCTGAAAGACGCTGCCAATGTCAAAAAAACGATTTTTGAGTATGAAACTAGAGCGGCTAGTTACAAACAATTTCAGAACCTGGCTCAATACGTATACAGGTTGCTGAGGGCTGATGAGAATGCCGAAAAAGGAAGTTAGAGACGTTCTGGAAGACGTTTCCACTGAATTCATAGATTATTTTAAGAGCATAAGCGCTCCCGACAAAGAAACAGAGAACTCCGCTGTACCAAAAAATGCTGCAGCAAAAATCGGTGCAGCAGAAAATGGTGCACCAAATCCGATCGCTGTACCAAAAAATGCTGCAGCAGAAATCGGTGCAGCAGAAATCGGTGCAGCAGAAATTGGTGCAGCACCAAAAAATGCTGCAGCAAAATTTGATACACCGGCATTCGATGACACTCTGTCAATCGTCCTAGAAATACTCGATAATGTCTACCCTTATATATTGACCAGTCCTGAGCTTACCAACAACGAAAAAGTTATCCTTATATACCTTTTTGATACTTCACTTAAGAGCGATTATCTTGTCCCCATAAGTTATAGAGAACTAGCATCGAAGACAAATATCACCCTAAATACTGTTATAAAAGCTGTAAAGAGCCTGGAGAGCTTAGGGTTCTTAAAATATACCAAAGGTTCAAACCAAAACTTATCTAGTAAAGCCGATTTGAGGGGACTTTACAGAAAACTCGTCTCGGACTTGGAATTATCTGTACAAGTGACTGATTTTTTAGACGCGTGGTATACCAAAATTTGCTGCACCAAAAATTGCAGCACCGGACGTATGTTATGTATGTATGTTTTTAATAATATAAATATACAGAACATACAAAACAAAGATCTTATGATTGGCGCTGCTGCAAAAAATGATACAGCGGATTCCGACTTGTCTCCTAAGAAAATAAAAGCATCTTCAGGGGATTCTTTGAGAACTATCCTGACCTATTGTTTGGCCAGGGGGTTTGATCCAAAAAAAGTGAGCGTGGCTTTCATAAATTATGTAGTAGAGACTCTAGACGGTATATCAGGCAAGCTAGACCAGCGTTTAGCAGCCCTAAAAGACCAGGAAATGTCTTTTCTTGTTGCGGTGGAGTATACCAGAGAAAGAAAAGAAACGAAGAAACCCTGGAACTATGTTATCTCTTGCGTTAAGAACGGCTATACTTCTGCTGGAGACACTATGGAAATTCGAGAACGTATGGAGAGATATTTGATTTTGTTATCAAAGTACTTTGAAAAGCCTGAAGAAGTTGAATTATTGGGTGTACAAGAACTAGCGGAATTAGCTGAATTTTTGACTCTCAAGATGGAAACAAATCCCAAATCTGTGGGGCTATTCCGTCAAAAGCTGAAGGATAGATTGGTAACACTTTCCGATGAAGTAAAAGCAATCGTAGAAAGGTTTAGGATCAACATAGGATCAAGGTCAGACGAGCTATTTTCGTCATAGACCTTAGTCTTACCTAACACGGAGGTTCCAGCATATGCCGTCAAACTCAAAAACGCACCTTAACAGGGCCTTCGACCATCTGGACAATGTAATTTACATAATGGGCGAAGTCATAAAGGGAAGAAATGCCGAAGAGATCAGAAAACATCTTGTGGAAGACGATCCCTTCAACAGCTCGAGAGAGTACAGAGTCTATATAGCTAACTGGCTAATCGGCGACTACGTCAAGGGCTTCTCACCCGAGGCTCTGGATGTCTTCGCACGCCTAATGACTTCGGACAGGATAGAGACCCGGACGAAGAGGGAGTTACTCTTCTGGAAGAACTGCGAGAGGGACTCACTCGTCAGGGCGATCACACTCGAGCAGGTGTATCCTGCCTACCACAGGGCAGAGGCCTTCTTGCTGCGTGAGGACTTGGTCGGGTTCATCGTCAAGAAAATAGGATTCACAGAGTATATGTCGAACAAGAGGATCACAAACTACCTCTCCATAACATCAAAGCTCGGTATTGCCGAATCTAACGGCAAGAACATAGACCTGCGCTACTTCCGCCCCAAACGAGAGAGCGTTACCGCGGTGCTGTACTTTCTCTTCAACTCAAAACTTTCACCCTCGGCCCTTCTTAGAGCAGACGATTTCAAATACCTGCTCCTGGACGAGAGGGACCTCCTCTCTTACCTTGCCGATCTGGATACTTCCGGTCTCATAGAGTTCGCTATGGCCGGAAACGTCGTGAGGCTGGAGCCGAAGATAGCTTTCGAGGTGTTGCCCGATGCACTTGCGGGATAACCTTTCACTCTCAGAGAAGCTGGATATGCTCTCAGATAAGCTCTCAAGGGCGGACTCCCTTGTCAGCGAGACCGAGGGTTCCAGAGTGATCGTCCTCATAGTTGCCCCGAAGGAAGAGGCGGCGGCAGTACGTGAGCTAAAGATGCGTTTCGAGGGTAGGATAAACCTGCTAGATTTCGGGGCCAAACTCGTCGAGACTGCTAACGGTTACGGTATGGAGAACCTGGAGGCCGACTTTTCCTTTCTTGGAAAGTCGAGCATAGGAGACTTCTCGATGCTCTTGCAAAAAGGCCTTATCGGGAGTATCGTGGAGTCCTCACAGGTGAACCCTATAACGGCCGTACACAGGCTCGGGGTAATCAACGGTTTCTTCGGTCTCAACCCGCTGATCGAGGGCGTTACAAACAAACTCTTAAATCCGGCGGTATTTATCTATCCGGGCAAGAGGAAGGACCATATACTGACCTTTCTCGACGGAAGGCACACGACATCGGTTTACAGGGCGTTAGTGATCTGAAATAGACGGTAGGGGGTCGGGTAGATGAAGATAAAAGAGCTTCTGAAGATGAACATAGAAGAGGAAGTCCCTCTGGTAATAAAGGCGGGGGACCAGGACCTCGCACTCGAGCAGAAGGAAATCTCCCAGTACATAGTGACCCGCCAGATAGAGAGCCATCTGGAGAAGTTTCTGGAGAACTACAAACTCCCGTCCACAGACAAGATAGGCGTGTGGATCTCGGGCTTCTTCGGTTCTGGAAAGTCATACTTTGCCAAGATACTGGGCTACCTGCTCTCCAATCACACTCTTCCCAGAGGCGTAACGGCACGTGAGCTCTTCAACGAAAGAGTTGCCGGCTGCGCCAATCCCGAGTTTATAAAGGCGAGTATAAGCGCGCTCAACAGCATACCGGCCGAAGTCGTTATGTTCGAGATAATAGGCGAAGGCTCTATGACCGGAGATACCGTGCAGCAGGTGATGTTCAAAAAGCTCCTTCAGGCCGGCGGTTACTCCGGCGTCCCTACCGTGGCGATTATGGAGTACGAACTAGACACCTTCGGTCGCCTGGACGAGATAAAGGAGTACGTAAAGACCCAGAATGCAGATTATGGCCGGATAGTGACGAACACCGGCGAGTTCCGCCGCTACGCCACCGGGGCTATGAAAGAGCTCGGGTACAGCCCGGAAGAGGCCGACGACTTCCTTAAATCTGCGGTTGACAAATACGAAAACCTCACACCCGTTGACTTTGCCGAGCACTGTGCAGCCTATGCAAAGAAGACAGAGAAACGCCTCGTCTTCATCATAGACGAGACGGGCCAGTACGTGACTTCCATAAAGGACAACGACGACCGCATACTCGCCTTACAGGCGGTGGCCGAGGCCTTCTCGTCGAAAGGCCAGGGCTCGGTCAGGCTAATAGTGACCTCACAGGAGAAGCTCGACCAGTTAATAGCCAACAGCAACTTCGACAAGCGCAAACTCGGAAAGCTGACCGACCGCTTCGAGATAAGGCTGGACCTCACATCCGAGAACGTGGACGAAGTGGCCAGAGAGAGGCTTCTGAAGAAGAAGATAGAGGCAGAGCCCCTGTTCGAAAAGACTTTGCGGGAAAACCAGGGAAACATAAACACCATAAGCGACACCAACGGAAGTTACAAGAAGACCGAGACGAAGGACCAGTTTATGAACTACTATCCCTTCCACCCGTACCAGTTCCAGCTCATACCGGACTTTGTACAGAACGCCAGGGGCACCTCTTACCAGCAGGCGACGGCCCGCAAGTTCATATTCCTGGTCGATTCCATACTGAAGAACCTGAAAGACGAGGAGTTCGGCAGGATGGTTAACGCCACAGACCTCTTCGACGCGCTCGGCACAGGCTTTTTCGGTGCGGAAGTAATTGCCCTTGTTAAGAGCGCAGACGACTATATGGGCGAGAGCGTAAAGGCCTCGGACATACTCAAGGCGCTCTATATACTGAAAAACCTGACAAAGATCAGGGCGAGCGAGACGGTCATAACCCGTATGCTCTGCAAGAACATCTTCGACAAACAGTATGAACTCTCCAAGGAAGTTAAGGATGCCCTCGATTACCTTGAAAAGACGAAATACATAACGCGCTACAACGGAGAGATAAACCTGGTAACGGACCTGGAGAGAGAGTTTATAAAAGAGATGGAGAACACGGTAATAGACATACCCAAAAGGAACGAAGAGATAGTCCGCCAGCTCCAGAGTATCTTCAACTACAAAGAAGTCCAGTACGCCGACGGTCCGTCTGTGCCCTTAGAGTGGCTCTTCGAGAACAACTCGATCGTCGGGAAGAAGAAGGGCCTTAAGGTGAGCGTCTCCCCCTTCACGGGTGTGAGTGTGGAAGGTCCCGAGTTCGAGTCTATGAACCACAACGATACGGTCTATCTAATACCCCAAGAGAACGACAAAATAGACACTCTGGCCCGGGAGATAAAGAGGATCGAAGTCTCTTTAGACTCATTCCGCACATACAAGACAGGCGGTGACACCAGAGAGATACTGGCAAGATACTCCGAGACGATGGAAAACAAGAAGAGAGAGCTGGCCGGAGAGCTGCGCCAGAGCCTGGAGAAGGGGAAGCTCGTCTATTACGGCGAGACGATCTCCGGTGGCAACGCCCTGAACAACTTGAAGGCGCTGATAAAGGAGAGGGTGATCCCGGCTTACTATACGGAGATTACCGCGACGACTGCATCGTCAAAGGATACTGAAAACGTGCTGACCAGAACCCAGGACTCGTTGAAGACAGTGCGGTTGGACGAGGACCACCGTGTCTTCGACGAGAGCGGCGAGTTAATAGAGACCCACAAGATAATCTCGCCCGTCATACAGTTCCTTAACGAGGACAGGACGGGCCTGGACTTGCTGGACAAGTTCACGGCCCCTCCGTACGGCTGGACTCAGGAGACCGTCATCTACTCGGTGGCCTGCCTTATGCGCGGGGGCAAGATAACGCTGAACAACATAGACTCCTATGGCAAGCCCGACGTGCATAAAGCCTTAAAGAGCGTGGGAGAGTTCAAGAACGTGAGGATACGCAAGAGCGTAGTGCTTTCCACAGAGGACAGGAGCAGGCTAATGCAGCTTATAAACCCGCTGCTGGACGACGGAAAACTCTCTCTCCAGTCACCCAGGAGCGAGTTCATCTCACGCGCTCAGGAGGGCCTCAAACATCTGGACAGGAAGCTTAAAGAGCTCAAGGGAAAGATGGAAGAACTAGGTGCGGCCGTTAACTGGGAAACGGATAAGGCGAGGGTGCTTATAAACCTGCTTATCGGCGGCGGCCACGACTGCCTTGACAGACTGCTGGGCGAGAGGGCGACAGTACGCGAGCTGAAGGAGACGGCCGGCAAGACCGAGGAGTTCCTGGAGGCAAACTACGAGCAGATAAAGAGACAGAAGGGCTTTCTCAAAGACATAGAAGGCGAGATAGCCAAGGGAGCCTTCGACGTTGAGCAGTCTCAGGAGCTCTCCGCGCTCTTGAAAGAGTATAAGGATACTCTGCCAAGTATCGCCTCGTTCGGCACCGATCTGGACGGTATATTCGAGAGACTGCGCAATACCTATAAGGGCTACTTCAACCCCGTCCACAGCGAAAGGGACGAATGGCTGGACAGGATAAACGGGTATCTCGATTCTATACAGGACGCGAGAAATGGATTGGACAAGAGGGCGGCGGACCAGGGCTGGTTCAGAAAGGTAAACCCCTCCTGCGGGCAACTGGAGCTACGCTTCTCCACAAAGTGTGAGCACTGTCACATAGGATTCCGTGAGGCGAGACTGGAGATAGACAACCTCAAGGGCAGGCTCGACGGATTGAAGGCCTCCTATGACAGGTTTATGGAAGAGAGGCCACCCGAAGAGCCGGGCGTTACCACACCAACCACGGTTAGACGGGAGAGACTGAAGCTCAAGAGAAGGCTTACATATCTGCAACTGAAGAGAGAGCTGGAGAAGCTGGCGCCGAACGACAACACAGAACTAGAGATAGAGCTGGAGGACTGAGTATGGCCGACCTCGAGAGGACGATAATACAGATACGCGAGACACTGGAGCGATCGTACCCGCTCCTCCTTAAGCAGTGCGGAATCACCGAGAGCGGCGATATGGGCAGGTCTCTTCCGGGCTCTGAAGAATTACGTGAGCAGATACTCCCCATAGTGCAGGCGGACGAAAAACAGCTGGGCGTAAAAGAAGCCAGAGAGAAGTTCGTTCAGGAGGCATCGTTCACCACTCTCAACAGGCTTGTCGGGCTTAAAGTGATGGAAGCGCGTGGCCTTCTGGAGAGGACGTATGTTACCAAGAGCATAGACACCGGAGGAAAGAGCGAGGCCCATTACCTCTACCTGAGCAGGAACCCTCAGGTCCAGAGAGAGCAGGGTCAGGGCATTAACACAGTGCTCAGAGAGATATTTCAGGAGTTATCTCAGGAGCTGCCCCAGCTATACAACGGTAGCCGTTACGGCTTCCTGCCACGCCCGAACGATACCGTGACGGTGATAGACCAGATAAACTCCATTGACCCTGAGGAGTGGCTGAGAGACGACATAATAGGCTGGGTTTACCAGTATTACAACGTCGCGGAGAGACAGCTACTGAAAGACAGTAAGGCCAAGATAGACCAGTCGAACGTCCATTACCAGTCGCAGCAGTACACTCCGAACTGGGTCGTCAAACACATAGTGGACAACACACTGGGCAGGTACTACCTCGAGATGTATCCCGATTCCCAGCTGTACGGGGAGATAGAGATACCAGTTCCAAAAGATAAACTGAAGAGAGAGAGGGAGCCCAAAAAGCTGGAGGAGCTGAAGGTGCTCGATCCGGCCTGTGGGAGCGGTAACTTCCTGCTGTATTCCTTCGAGCTTCTACACAAGATGTATCTGGACAGGGGATACGACCGCGGGGAAGTCTCATCGCTTATCCTGAAGAACAACCTCTACGGTATCGACCTGGACGACAGGGCGGCACAGCTGACGATTCTCTCGCTTTACCTGAAGGCAAGGACACTGGACAGGCACAAGAGGAGATACACGATGAACGTCGTATCGGCCGACTTCCATTTGTCGGACTCCTTAGAACTCACTGCCGTGAGGAACAGGTACAGGAGCGACACGACCGTACAGGACTTCATAGACCTTATATGGGAGCAACTGAGAGACGCCAGCGCCATAGGTTCGCTTCTGGACATAACAGGGGAGCTGGAGAAGCTCAAGGAGAAACGCAAGAAGGCGGACGTTATGTTCTTCAGGGAAGAGGACTGGAGAGAGACGGAGATAAGGGTGTTGGAGGACATAAAAGGGGCGGTATCTTCCAACAGGGAGTACGGCGAGTATATAGAACAGGGGATGAACTTCGCCGAGCTGCTCATACAGAAGTACGATGTCGTGATAGCCAACCCACCATATCTGGACTCGTCGGATATGACAGACGAGTACAAGAAGTTCCTGAAAGACAGGTTCAAGGGCTTCGACAAGAACCTGTATGCGGCATTCATTAAGAGGTGTGCCGACTTCGCCGTCGAAGGCGGTTACGTGGGTATGATAACTCCCCAGACGTATATGTTTATATCCAGTTACGACGAAACCAGAAAGTGGATACTGAACAAGAATCAACTAATAGACTTCGCACACTTCGGATTAGGTGGCGTATTCGGTGAGGCTCTTGTGGATACTGCCGTTATAGTGCTAGAAAAAGCGCCACCTAACAGTGACGAGTGTGTTTTCTTCAACCTCGTGAAGTTCGAAAGGGGAAACGCGAAGACCAAGAGGGAAGCGTTAAAAGAGGCCGTTGAAGCTATAAGTAACGGAAAGGAATGCGCTTATGTTCATCTTCTTAACCAATTCGAGTTCAAGAAGATCCCGGGCTATCCCTTCGTTTACTGGATAAGCGACAGGATAAGGGAGCTGTTCAGGAAGTACAAGCCGCTGGAGAAATTTGCAAATGTCGTTCAGGGGCTGGCAACCGCAGACAACGACCGCTTCCTGCGCTTCTGGTGGGAAGTAAGGCAGGAAGATATCTCGCTAGATTACAGGACTGATAGAAAAAAGTGGGTGCCTTATGCGAAGGGTGGGCCTTACAACAAGTGGTACGGGAATTTGTGGTACACAGTAGATTGGGAAGAAGATGGAAAAGAGATAAAGGCATTTGTGGATGAATCCGGGAAATTGAAGTCAAGACCTCAGAACGAATCCTACTACTTCAGAGAGGGGTTGACTTATACTTTAACAACGAGTTCAGGTCCTACTTATCGGCAGATGCCCATCAACCATATTTTTGATGTTAAGGGAAGTGCCATCTTTCCCAAGACAGGTTCAAATACAGAGTTTTTGTCGGTTTTGACATCGAGGTTGTTTTCTTATATGTCTCTTTCAATAAGACCTAACGTTGACTTTCAAGTAGGTGACTTGAAGACCATTCCAATCCCCGATCCATCAGCTCTGGGGAGTAAATCCATAAGCCCGGACGAAATTCAGTCTCTTCTGGGTAGTCTCTCTTCTCGTTCTCGGCTTTTAGCTCCACCATCCACAAGTCACCAATCACTGACCACTGCCCCTGTCACTCTCTCCTCTCTCGCCCAGGACTGCATAGAAATAAAGAAAGAGTTGTATAGCTTCCACGTTATGGAGCGCGACTTCAAACACGACCCTCTCTCCTGGGGACTGAAAGAGATGAGCGAAGAGGGCGGCCTTGTGAATGTGAAGAGCGCCCTGAAGAGGTTTTTCCTGCATAAGGCAGAGCTCGAGGCGAGACTACTAATAAACGAGGCTGTAAACGATGAACTGGTATTGAAGCTCTACGAACTACTGCCCGAGGGCACGACACTTAGAGAAGTCATATCGCTCTCCGGTTTACTGAACGGTGGACGGACGCAGGAAGCCTCTTCTAACCTCTCACCTCTGGCCTCCAACCTCTACGCCGCCGTCCTGGAGGTCCTCGAGTCCGAAGGCATACCTGTAGGCGCTTATCCTGCCAGAGAACTGAATGCCGACGAGAGAAAGGCACTGAAGGAGTTGTATCTGAAACACAGACACGATAGAGGCTCTGGTAAGAGCGAAGCGATAACGGGAATGGAGTTCGGCATAGTCGAAGAACTGGCCGGAGCTCTGAAAGTAAGCCCCGTAACAGTAGTCGATGAGCTTGCGAAGATCGACTCCCTTCCATCGGAAGCAGTTAAGGACGTTATCTCAGAACACATACAGGCTCTCACGATAGAGATAATGAGAGAGGACAACGACGGCATACTCTCCCTGTCAACAGACACGGCAGAGACATCACTGCCCACGAGAATAGTTAAGAAGTGGCGCGAGCTTGGAATAGGGGACACCTACGACGAACTCGAGAACCTGCTGGGCAAGAAACTCGATGAGTACCTGCTCAAAGACTTCTTCAAAGACCACTCCAAGCGTTTTATGGGCAGGCCTATAATATGGCACCTGGTATCGGACAAAGCGAGCGTAAACTTCTTTGTGTTGCACCATATCTGGTGCTACGACAGAATGCTCCTTCTAAGGTCTAAATACCTGGGAGACGTTAACAGGACACTGGAGAACACGCTTGCCACCGAGACCGACGAGAAGAAGAGGGCAAAGCTAATGGAGAAGATGGAAGAGCTCGAGAGACTGGCAACCTCTCTGGATGAACTCTCGGACGGCAGCTACCTGCCCGAGATCGACGGGGGCGTGGCCAAAAGCATAGCGCCGCTTCAGAAGAAGGGCCTTCTCAAATACGATCCCCTCAGCCCAAAGATGGTAGCCAAAATGCTGAAGGTCGAGTGGTAGGAGGTGAAGTTGTGATACAGTCTGCCGGCAATTACAAAGTGGCGGCTCTGTTTAATCCAGACGAAAGGATAAAATACGAGATCCCGAAGTACCAGAGAGAGTATGTGTGGGGCAAACGAGAGTGGGACAACCTGTATGACGACATCTACGAGAACCAGGATCACTTTCTCGGTTCTATGATCTGCATAAACAGAAGCGTAGATGCACTGGAAGTAAGGCCCCTCGAGATCATAGACGGCCAACAGAGATTACTTACAATCTCAATACTTTACCTGGTAATATACGCCAGACTAATGGAAGAGAGGAAGAAATGGCCGGATGATGATGACCTTCTAGCCACAACGGTCAACCTCAAGAACCGGCTGTTGCAGAAATCTGACGGCGGAAAGACCCTTAAAGTCGTCCCTTCTTACCAGAACAACAACCACAGCGATTACTGCTCTTTGCTCAGTGAAAACGGGCTCTTCCATAAGCAAAACGGAAAAGTCCTATTTGCGGGAAACAGAAGAATATACAAAGTATTCAAATACTTTCAGACTAAACTCCAAGAAGAGAGCAAAGATCAGATCCTGGAATTCCTGGATAGATTGAATTCGGCCAGCATTGTAAAGATCGAAGTGGCAAATCACGCCGATGCCTTCACTTTGTTTGAAAGCCTCAATAACAGAGGAGTTCCTCTCTCGCCAATGGATATAATAAAAAACAAGATGCTTGCCGAACTGGAGAAACTCAAGGTAATGAGCACAGAAGACGCCTTTGAACACTGGAACAGGATAATAACTCATATTCCTGAATACAGGGATCAGGAGAGGTTCTTGAGACAATACTATAACGCTTTCAGATATATGGAAGAAGTTCGTTTTCCGGGAATCTCTAAAGCGACCAAATCGAAACTAATAACGATATATGAGAATCTTATAGAGAAGGATCCAAGCAAGACACTCCAGGAACTGGTCCAGAAGGCCAAAATCTATGGCAACTTCTCGGTCTCCTTTGAGTCTAGAAACGGAGAGGAGTTCAGGAATCACCTCTTTGATCTCCAGAACGTCGGGGGCGCCCCTGGCTATACTCTGTTGCTGTATATCTTGTCCGAGCACGGAGAGAAAGAGAATCTTGCTTTGAAGACGTCGGAACTGCTGGCGAAGTATTTCATAAGGAGGAACATAACAGACTTTCCCGGAACACGCGATCTAGACAAGATATTCATAGATGCGATAGATTTCTGTGAGGCGCGAAGGGAAACACTTAACATAAATATGGTTAAAGAGTTCCTGACAGACAGGAAGAGATTTGCCCCGGATCAACGTTTCAGAGAAATGCTTGCCGGTGACATCTATGACAACCCGGAAGCGACAAGATTTGTGCTGACCAAAATTGAAGAAGCCCGTTTCACTAAGGAAAACAAGCCTAACTTCTGGGAGAGAGACAACAACAACAATCTTGTCTGGACTATCGAGCACATATTCCCGAAGGGGGAAAACATACCAGATTCCTGGGTGGAAGCCATCGCAGATGGAGACAAGGAAAAAGCGAAGCTATTGCAGGATCAGTGGGTTCATAAGCTGGGAAACCTTACACTGACGGCGTACAATCAGTACCTCTCCACTTACTCCTTCGAGAAAAAGAGGGACAGGACAGACACGAGAGGAAATCCCATAGGCTACAAGAACGGTCTCTTCCTTAACAGCGATCTGCGAGACAAAGAAAACTGGACTACTAAGGATATTAAGCAGAGAACGGAGAAACTGGTTAATCTGGCCTTTGAACTGTTCAGAGTATAGACTCTGTGGTCTGTAGAACGAAAAGGAGTACTGTATGCACTTACTCAAGACCGTACTTGCGAGACTCGAGAGACTGGACGATTCCATACCCATCGTCCTGAAAGACTCCGATCTCTTGTTGCGGAATAGCCTCTCCTACTTCGAGGATAAAGGCTGGCACTGCCTTAGCCTGACGGATATGGACAGAGAGTTCCTCACTATGCTAGAGGCCGAGGGCCTGGCACAATCTGGCAGAAAAGTCCTCGTGTACATAGCCAGCCGATCCGAGAAGGAACTGGTCTTCCTTGCAGAATACTGGGACAGGGGGAACGGAGAGCTCGTCACTGCCGCAAACTTGCTCAGTGAGTTGAGGATCGACCGTAAAGAGTTCAAGAGGGACTTCATCGTCTCACTTGTCAGGTACGGTCTGTCCAAAGACGAAGACTGGTGGCGCGATCTCAAGACCCGCGGTATGGAGAACGTGAGCAAAGTTGTGAGTGACAACCTCTGGGAGATACTCGGCGACAGCTCCTATGTAGCAAACCTGAGTGAAGCCGAGAGAGAGTTCGTGTTCATACACTTTGCCAACACCACCTTCGGCCTTAAACTCACCGCTTCTTCCTCACCCGAAGAGGCCTCCACACAGATGGGCGAGAAGATACTCGAGGCCTCCTACAAGAACAGGCCGGGCGAGGAACTGCACGACTACTACAGGAGCTGGACCGACTCTAACGAGTGGGGGGAGAGCATACTCTTCCACGCGGAGAGGTTCGAGAAGAGCCATAAAGACGAACTACTGAAAAACATAGACATCTTCGAGGGCGATTACAGACACCCGTTTGTTTCCATAGAGCTTGAACTGTACGAGAGAAGGATAGAAGCCCTCCTGAACGGAGAAGAGGCGGCAGGAGTTATAGAGTTTGCAAAGGAGCGGCTGAAAAAGAGAAAGAGAAAACAGCAAGACAGAGAGGCCGGGATCTACTGGGACGAACTGGCCTGGCTCGAACCCCTCCTTAGCGATGCCGATCTGGGCGGCATAGACTCGCTCGAGAGCTTTCTCTGCTCTTACCGTGACACCCTCTGGAGGTTCGACTCCCTTGACAGGAAACTGAGAGGCTCTCACCTACCCCAGAGACTTAAGAAATGGGCGTCAGACAGACTCTCAAAGCTGAACGAAGTGATCTCCAACCACTGGACTACCTACTACGACCCGGCAGTCACTCCCACACAGGCGGGCCTTCTTGAGCGGATACTGAAAGGGGAGGGCAAGAAAGCGGTGATCGTCGTGGACGCCCTCAGGTACGAACTCGCCCGCGACCTAAAGCTCAAGGTTAAGGCAAAGATAGAACACGGCGCGCTGCTCGCGGCGACACCGACAGAAACGCCCGTGGGTATGGGAGCACTCTACTCGTCCGGTGATATTGAGAAGATATTGAAAGACAACAGAGTCATTGTCCTCGACCGAAAAACGGGCAGGACACTGGACAGCGTAACGGGCAGAGAGGAAAACCTCAAAGAGCTCGTAGAGGGCGTCGAGATAATCGAAAAAGACTCGGAACTGCCGGAAGTGGAGAAGCTGGTTATAAAGACCAGGGACATAGACTCTATGGGCCACGACGACCTCATACAGTTCTACGGTGGTATAATGACCGACCTGTCCGAACTGGCCGACAGTCTCCTGAAGAGGGGCTACGAGGTACACTTCACAAGCGACCACGGCTTCTACCTTCCGCTCGAGGGAGAGACCGTCAAACAGGACAGGACGGCGAGCTACTCCTCCGGAATCAGGTACAGCCTGAACAACACCAGACCTGAAGAGGGCAAGTACGAACAGGCAGGCAGCAGCTACATACTGTACGCCAACAGCGGTAACG
>Ga0302251_1000218_pt1 | contig 66752 bp, 44 predicted proteins | sample AAG_RA_Gln_MG_FD_193534 | JGI IMG/M metagenome (GOLD analysis project Ga0302251, IMG submission 193534) | Enriched activated sludge microbial communities from anaerobic digester in WTTP, New Holstein, Wisconsin, United States - AAG_RA_Gln | ecosystem: Engineered > Bioreactor > Anaerobic >... | reverse complement strand
AGCGGACGAGGCGTGGGGTGACGACGCCGCCCTGGACGCGGACGGCGAGGCGGTGGGCCTGGCCGAGGCGCTCGATGCGATCGGCCTGCTGCTCCAGCCAGGGGCGGAGCGGATGTTCCTGCACCATAAGTCGCCCTCCAGAGGAGACGGAGGGGCGCCCTCCGCTCCTTCGTTCTGAATACCACCATTATAACAGAACACTCGTTCTAAGTCAAGTCGGAGTATTACGAACGGTCGTACGCCGCGGGACCCAACATCGGGTGGGCCGATGTTGCGCACAAGGACAGGCTGTAGTACAATCTAGTCCACAGAACAGGCGGCTGCGCCATGGCCCCTTTGTCCCCGCCGGCCGCAACCGGCGGCGATCCAGGCCCTGCCGCGTCCGCGCCGCCGCAGGGTATGGGCTGCGGTCTTGAATAGGAGGTCGTCGATGAGCGCACGCGCGTTGCTCCAGCCGGGGGGTACGGCCCTGGTCGTGATCGACATGCAGGAAAAGCTGGTCAAGATGCTGCCCGAGGCGACGAGCCAGCGGGTCATTCGCACCGTCAGGAAGCTGGTGCCGCTGCTGCAGCACCTGGATGTGCCGATCCTGTGGACGGAGCAGTACCCCGCCGGCCTGGGCGCGACGGTCCCGGCTGTTGCCGAGCTGCTCACCGGCCGGCCGCGCTTCGAAAAGACCGTTTTTTCCTGCTTCGGCGCGCCGGGATTTGGCGGCTGGCTTTGGGAGCGTGGCATCAGCCGGCTGCTCGTTGCCGGGATCGAGACGCATATCTGCGTCCTGCAGACCACGCTCCAGGGATTGCAGGCCGGCCTCAACGTCCACGTCCTCGCCGACGGCGTGGGCTGCTACAAGCAGGAGGATCACGAGCGGGCCCTGGCGCGCATTCAGGCGGCCGGCGGCGTGGTGACCTCCTGGGAAATCGCTGTCTACGAGCTTCTCGGCCGGGCCGAGGGCCCGACCTTTAAGGCCTGTCTGCCCTACCTGCGGGACCGGGAGTAGCGCCCGCTAGACCCCGCGACATACTGACCATGGAGGCAAGGTGATGCAAGCGATCATTCTGGCTGGAGGAAAAGGAGAACGACTGCGCCCCTATACGGACGACCGCCCCAAAGGAATGGTCGAGGTGCTGGGTGTGCCGATCCTGGCCTATCAGGTGCGATGGCTGCGCGCCAATGGCGTCGATGGCGTGCTGTTCTCCTGCGGCTATCACCACGAGGTGATCCGCGATTATTTTGGCGATGGGGCACGCTTCGGTCTCACCATCGACTATGTGATCGAAGAGGTCCCGTTGGGCCGTGGCGGGGGGATGAAGCTGGCTTTTTCGCACCTGGCCCCGGGGGACAACCCCGTTGTCGTGACCAATGGCGACGTCATCACCAACTTTCCCCTCCGTGACATGATCGCCGAGCACAAGGCCAGCGGGGCGGTGGCGACGATCTACCTGGCGCCCTACTACAGCCCCTTTGGCATCGTCGAGCTGGATGCCGTTGGCCACGTCGCCGGTTTTCGCGAAAAGCCCGAGCTGCCCTACTGGATCAACGGGGGCGTCTATGTGCTCGAACGCGCCATCCAAGAGCAGCTGCCCGACAAGGGCGACCACGAAGTGACGACCTTTCCCCGGCTCGCCCAGCAGGAGCATCTGCGGGCCTTTTGCTCCCGCGCGTACTGGCAGTCGGTGGACACGGTCAAAGACCTCTCCGTCACCAGCAAAGACCTGGAGCGGTTCATGATGGAGGCCTTTTTCTCCCAGGCTGGGGAAATTGGCCGGGTGGCGAGGTAGAGGACAGCGACGCGTGAACTGACCGCGACCTGTGCATTTCCATCACACAGACAGATGGTTGGCATCGCCGTAGGGGCGCCCCCGGCGGTCGCCCCGTAGGCGGGGCGGGGGCAAGCCCCGCCCCTACAAGAACACCCAACGGATCCCTGGTGGAGATGTACGATGGAGAACAACAACGCTCGCCTCCTCCTCAAGCCCGGCCGCGAAAAAGCGGTCCTTCACCGCCATCCCTGGGTCTTTTCCGGGGCCGTCGCCCAGGTCGAGGGCGACCCGCCGCCGGGCGCGGTCGTGGAGGTCGTCGACGCCGGCGGCCGCTGGCTCGCCCGCGGCACCTACAGCCCCCGCTCCCAGATTCGCGTACGCCTGTGCACCTGGGAGGCGGGCGAAGCGGTGGATCAGGCCTTTCTACGGCGCCGCCTGCAGCGGGCGCGGGCCGGCCGCGCGGCACTGGAGCACTCCGCGGCCACCACGGCCTACCGCCTCGTCCATGCCGAGTCCGACGGCCTCCCCGGCGTCATTGTGGACCGCTATGGCCCCTGCCTGGTGCTGCAGCTGCTCTCACAGGGCGCCGAGGCCTGGCGCGCGGACCTGGTCGCCCTCCTGGCCGCCGAGTTCTCTCCCCAGAGCATCTATGCGCGTGACGATGCTGCCGTTCGCACCCTGGAGGGGCTGCCGCAGCGGGCCGGCCTATTGTGGGGGACAGAACCACCCGAACGCGTCGCCGTCGAGGAGGGGGCGGGCCATTTCCTGGTGGATATCCGCCGGGGCCAAAAGACGGGCGCCTACCTGGACCAGCGGGAGAACCGCCTGCGGGTGGCGCCGTTCTGCGCCGGAGCGGAGGTGCTGGACGCCTTTACCGGCAGCGGTTGGTTCGCGGTGCACGCGGCCCGCTCCGACGCCGCGGCCGTCCTGGGGTTGGACTCATCGGCCGAGGCCCTGGCCCTGGCGGCCGAGAACGCCCGGCTCAACGGCGTGGGCGACCGCGTCCACGGGCAGGCAGGCGATGCCTTTGCCGTGCTGCGCGACCTGCGCGCGGCCGGCCGCACCTTTGACGTGGTTATCCTCGATCCACCCAAGTTCGCCAGCCGCCAATCCCAGGTGCTTGCCGCCACGCGCGGCTACAAAGATATCAACCTGCTGGGCATGCAGCTGCTCCGGCCGGGCGGCCTCCTGGCTACCTTCTCCTGCTCCGGCCTGGTCAGCGCCGATCTCTTCCAGAAGGTCGTCTTTGGGGCCAGCGTGGACGCCGGCCGCGACGCGCAGATCGTCGCCCACCTGGCCCAAGGGGCGGACCATCCCGTGCTGTTGACCTTTCCCGAGGGGGCCTACTTGAAAGGGCTGCTGTGTCGGGTTTGGTGAGTGGGGAGCGGTTACTGGAAAAACGGTCCGGGCTCGCCCGGCACCGCTCCGCGATCCCCCCCCCGCTCCGCATGGGCATCCAGGTAGCTCTGCAAGATCAGCGCCGCCGCGACCGCATCGCGGCGCCATTTGCGCTCCTCGCGGCGCATCCCGCTTTCCAGCAGGGCGCGCTCGGCGGCCGTGGTGCTCAGGCGCTCGTCCCACAGCACGATGGGCACCTGAGTGTGCTCCTGCAGCCGCTCAACCCAGGCGCGCACCCCCTGGGCCGCGTCCCGCTCCCGCCCGTCCATGGCCAGGGGCAGCCCTACGACGATCCGGACGATCTGCAGCTGTCTGACCAGGGCGCGGACTTCGCCTAGCCCACCGTCACGCCCCACCGCGATATAGCCGCGTGGCGACGCCAGCAGCTGCAGCGGGTCGCTCACCGCGACGCCAATGCGCCGCTGTCCGATGTCCAGGCAGAGCAGGCGGCCCTCTTGCTCCATCACGCGGCTCCCGAAACGACGATTGGCGATTGGGAGTCGAGCGTACCTCGGGATCCCAATCGCCAATCACCAGTCACCGATCACCGATCACCAATCGAAAATCCTACTGGCTCGTACTGTCCACGATCTCCATCTTCCAGAGCCGGGGCAGACGGCTCACTACCGGGCTGATGGAGAAATCGGCGATGCGGTCCTCGTACTTGGCCATGACGCCGGCCGTCTCGTAGTAGGGTTTCCCGCGCAGGCTGCCCAGGATCTCGGACTTGAGCTGGGGGGTCAGCGTGTTCACGAGCGGCACGCGGACGTGGACGCGATAGGTCCAGGCGTCGACCCCGCTGCCGGGCGCGGCCTCGATCGCGCTGATCTGGCTGTCGCCCAGCGCCTGGCCTTTGTCCGGCGTGATTTCCTGGGTCACGCGCTGGCCAATCACCTTGTCCAGCGCTCCGGGGGCGCAGGCCTTGGCCGAGGCCCGCACCCGGGCGCTCAGGATCACCATATCGGCCTCGCTGCCGACCCCATAGTTGTAGCTTTCCTCGAGCGTCTCGACCACGAGTGTGCCCGAGAGCACCTGCAGCCCGCTCAACTTGGCCTGCAGCTGCTCATAGGCCTGGGTGTGCAGGTTCTCCACCAGTTGCTGGCGCAGGCGCTCGTGGTCCTCGGTGGTGACGACCGTGGTCTGGCGCTCGGAGCCGCCGCTGGTCGGTTCGGCGTTCTCGACGGTCAGTACGCCGCTCAGGTCACCCTCGACCACCGAGATGGCGGAGGCGGCCACGTTCCCGGCGCTTCCGGGCGTGTCGGCGACGATGTTGACCTGGGCCCGGCCCAGGTAGGCGTCGGCCCCGCGAAAGTCCGAGCCGGGCAGCCAGACGTCCTGCGTCGTGTGAAAGGTGATGCCGCCGCCGGGGACGGTGACCCGGGTCCCGGCCGGCACATTGATCGCATAGCCCGTCACGTTGACAAAGATGACGGCGCCGGTCGAGGTGCCTTCAGGGAAGGTGGTCACACCCGAGGCGGGGAGAGTCGCGGTGCCCGTCAGCTCGACCTGGACATCCTGGGCGACGATGGTGCCATCCGTGCTGGCGTCGTTGGCGGGATCCACCGTGTCGGTCAGCACAATATTCAGCGCCAGGTCCATTTCGCGGGTCTCGGCCTCGCGCGGGGTCAGCGTGACAAAGACCTTGGGTTGGGAGAGGGCATAGATACCGACGATGAGGATCGTGGCCCCGACGACGCCGACCAGCGCCCACAGCGAGTAGCGCAGTTTGCGCAGCCGCAGCGCCCGCGCCTCCTCCTCGCTCTGGACCTGGGGGGCCAGTGCGGCGGGGGACTCTTCCCCGGCGGTCCGTTTCTCCCCCTGCATCTTGCGCTGGGCAAAGCGCAGCCCCACGCCGACCACCGCGATATAGATGCTGGCTACGGCGTTGGCCAGCGGTTCCAGGACCTTGCGGAAGGGTGAGGCTTTCTTGGCCACTTTCCTCTTGGCCGGGCTCTCGGGGCGGGGGACCGCGGCCGGCTTCGCGGGCGCGGGCGCCGCGACGGCCGCCTGCACGGGCCGGCCCGTGTCATCGCGGCGCAGTTCGATGTCCTCGTCCAGCGACATGCTTTCCAACGCGTCAAAGAGCGCCAGGTCGTCTGCCGAAAGCTCGTCGGCGGCCCGGGCCCGGGCCGTGCTGGGTTCGGCCGCGGGGGCGGCCTCGACCGCGCCGGACGGCGCCGGCGGCCGCGTCGACACGACGATCCGCGGCTCCTCCTCCGGGGGCGGGGCCGGCCGCGGCCGCACCGCCTGGTCCAGGCTCACCACGTCGAACCGGCAGACCGTGGCCATGTCGCGCGTCTTTTCGTCCTCCGAATAGACGGTGACCTCGATCCCGGTAATGTCGCAGGCCTTGCGCAGCATGGTGAACCCGCCGAGTGTCTGCAGCGACCGCGTGCCCGGCGGCACGATCAGGCTGACCTTTTTGGCCCCGGTCTGACGCACCTTTTCCAGGATCGTTTCGGTATCGTCCTCCGGCAGGATCATGACTGTTACCGAGTCTTCTGGCATCTTCTCCTCCTTGAGGATTCGTGGTGCTTGGCTCTCACTTCCCAAAAAGGACTAGGTTTCCGGCGGGCCCGCTAGACGGCCGGCCGGTCTGTTGGTCATGGCCTCTGCGCCACCGCGGCGCTCACCTGGGCCAGGGCTTCCGCCAGGCGTTCCAGGTGGGGGCCGCCGCCCTGCGCCATCTCCGGCCGGCCGCCCCCGGTTCCGCCCAAGAGCTCCGCCGCCGGGCGAATCAGCTGCGCCGCGCTCAACCCCTGGCGCGCCTGATCCGGCGTCACCATCACGAGCAGGTGCGCGCGCTCGCCGAGCACGCTGCCCAGCGCGATCACGCCCGACTGCAGGCGGTTGCGGAGGGTGTCGCCCAGCTCCCGCAGGCGCGCCGCGTCGGGCAGGTCGACCTGTGCCGTGAGCACGCGGATGCCGCGTACCTCGCGGGCCTGCCCCAGGAGCGACTGCACCTGGGCCTGGGCCAGCTGCCGCTGCAAGGCGACGATCTGCCGCTCGCGTTCCTTGTTCTCCTCCAGCAGGTGCTGCAGGCGTTCCTCCAGCCGCTCCGGGGAGACGCCCAATGGACCGGCGGCCTCTTCCAGCCGCTGCGCCTGCCGGCGGCCCCAGGCCACCGCCCCCCGCCCCGTCACCGCCTCGATGCGGCGCAGGCCCGAGCCAATGCTGCCCTCGCTGCGGATGAAAAAGGCGCCGATGTGCCCGGTGCGGCGGACATGGGTGCCGCCGCACAGCTCACGGGTGTGGAAGGAATCCTCCGCCTCTTCGACGCTGACCATGCGCACCGTGTCACCGTACTTTTCGCCAAAGAGGGCCACGGCCCCGCGCTGGAGCGCCTCGTCCCGGGGCAGGACGCGGGTCACGACCGCCAGATCCCGCCGGATCGCCGCGTTGACCCGCCGCTCGACCTCCCCGATCTCTTCCGCCGTCATCGCGCGCAGATGCGCAAAGTCGAAGCGCAGGTATTCCGGCGCGACCAGCGAGCCGGACTGCTGGGCGTGCGCGCCGAGGACCTCGCGCAGGGCCCGGTGCAGCAGGTGGGTGGCGGTGTGGTTGCCGGCGATGTCGGCGCGGCGCTCGGCGTCGACAGTGGCGCGAACGGCGTCGCCTTCCTCGAGGTAGCCCTCCGCCACCTGGCCGACGTGGACTGTCAGGCCGGGGATCGGCTGGAGCGTATCGCTGACCGCAAAGCGGCCGTGTGGTCCGGACAGGATGCCGGTGTCGCCGACCTGGCCGCCGGCCGCGGCGTAAAAGGGCGTCTCCGCCAGGATCACTTCCAGCGGCTCGCCCTGGGAGGCCCGCCGCACCCGTTCGCCCCCGGCCAGCAGGGCCAGGAGCGTCGTCTCCGCCGTCGTCGCCTCGTAACCCGTGAAGCGGGTGGCCGGCAGCCCCAGGTCGCGGTAGAACGATACCCCCGCGGCTGCCGCCCCCGCGCCCTCGCCCCGGCTGACAGCCTGGTGTTGGGCGACGGCCTGCTCGAAGCCGGCCTCGTCCACCGCCACGTTGCGCTGCCGTGCGATGAGGCGCGTCAGGTCCATCGGGTAGCCATAGGTGGCATAGAGCTCAAAGGCGGCTTCGCCGGGGATGGCGGCCGTGCCCAGATCGGCCAGGAGCGTCTCCAGCCGGGACAGGCCGGCCTCGAGGGTGCGCCCAAAGCGCTCTTCCTCGTCGGCGATGACCTCGAGCACAAAGGACTCTTTCGCGGCCAGGTGGGGGTAGGCGGGCGCCAGGATAGAGATGGCCACGCGGGCCGGCTCCTGGAAGAAGGGTCCACTACATCCCAGCAGCCGTCCCTGGTAGATGGCCCGGCGCACGATCCGCCGCAGGATCGAGTTGCGCCCCAGGTTGCCGGGCAGGACACCGTCGGCGATCATGTTGACCGCGGCGCGGCTGTGGTCGGCCACGGCGCGGTAGGGGGCGTACAGCCGGGCGCGCTCCGCGGCGCTGTGCCCGAGCATCTCCTGCAGGCGGTCCATGATCGGGGCAAAGAGGTCGGTCTCATAGTTGTTGGCGACCCCTTGCAGGATGGTGGTCAGCCGCTCAAAGCCCATGCCGGTGTCGACGCTTGGTTTCGGCAGGGGCACGACGCTGCCGTCCGGGCGCAGCTCAAACTGCATAAAGACCAGGTTCCAGATCTCGGTCCAGCGGCCGCAGTCGCAGCCGGGGTCGCAGTCGGGGTTGTCGCGCAGGCAGCGGCCGGCCATGTCGTAGTGGATCTCGGAGCATGGTCCGGCCGGCCCGACATCGCCCATCTGCCAAAAGTTGTCCTTGCGCCCCAGCCGGACGACCCGTTCCGGGGGCACGCCGGCGACCGCGGTCCAGAGGCGCGCCGCCTCGTCGTCGGCGGCAAAGTCGGCGTCGCCGCGAAAGACGGTCGGCTGCATCCGCCGCGGGTCCAGGCCATAGACCCGCGTCAGCAGTTCCCAGGCATAGGCGATCGCTTCGGCCTTGAAATAGTCGCCAAAGGAAAAGTTGCCCAGCATCTCGAAAAAGGTGTGATGCCAGGGCGAGGGCCCCACCTCTTCCAGGTCGTTGTGCTTGCCCGACACCCGCAGACAGCGCTGCGATGAAGCAGCCCGGCTGTAGGGGCGCTTCTCCAGGCCCAGAAAGGTATCCTTGAACTGATTCATGCCGGCGTTGGCAAAGAGGAGGGTGGGGTCTTGCGCCGGCACGAGCGACGAGCTGGGCACGACGGTGTGGCCGCGCTGGGCAAAGAAATCGATAAAGGTCTGACGGATCTCACGGCTGTGCATCGGATTCCTCGCTATCTTTTTCTGTGATAACTATAACACATCCGTGCGTGTCCGTCAACAGCAGCCTGTCACCACCGGCAGCGTCAGCAGCGCGTGCGGCACAATCAGCACGTCGAGCGCGGCCCCCTGCTTGGCCTGCACCCAGGCCAAAGCCTCGGCCATCGTCGCGGCCGGGACCATCTTGACGTCGCGGACAATCCCGGGCGTCTGCGCGCCGACGACGACGATGTCGGCCTCGCTCAACAGCTTGCCCAGGACAAAGGCGCGCTGCTCGCCGGGGGGATAGCCGGTGCGGCGCAGCTCTTCCACGAGCGCCGGCATGCTGGTCGCCGCCTGGAGCGCGTGATAGAAGCGCTGCTCGCCGGCCCCCTCGCCGGCCCCCTCCTGGCAGACGGCGGGGAGGATATAGGTTCCGCCGGCCTGGACCACCGTCGTGGGGGCAAAGTGCAGGTAGGTCGGGCCGCGCGAGGCCTGGTAGAGGTTGGCGTCCTTGGGAAAACCGACCCCGGCGATCACCGCATCGTAGCGGTGGGGGATAGGCACCTCGTACATCGACCGGGCCACGGCCACCAGCTCCCGGAAGGCGGCGACGGGGTCGCCGGCGCGCACGGCGACGGCCCGTTTGTTGTCGTCCTGCACGACGTTGACGACGAAACGCAGGCCGGCCCGCCGGCCGGCCTCCTGCAGCGCCTCGCGAAAGGGGTTGCCCTCGACCCGCCCCAGCCGGGTCCCCGGCTGCTCCAGCATCGCCGGGCCGTGCGTGTAGGCAATCATCGCCTCGCCGGCCGCGCCCACCGCCAGTGTCTTGGCCCCGCCCGAGTAGCCGGCATATTGGTGCGGCTCGACGATGCCGGTGGCGATCAGCAGATCCGACTCGTAGGCGATCCGGTTCACCGAGAGGGGGATGCCCGTCTCGGTGCGGCCCAGGTCCACCACGCCTTCCGGATCGCGGGCATCGTGGTCGACGACGCGAAAGCGGCGCACGACCTCGGCGCCCAGCTTGGCGATCTTTTCGGCGTCGGTGCTGGCCCGGTGCATGCCTACACCGCAGAGAAAGGTGATACACTCCTCGGCCACGCCGGCCGCGAGCAGCTCCTCCAGGATGGGCCCGACGAGCAGCGCATCGGGGCAGGCGCGGGTGCTGTCGGTAAAGACGATGCAGACGGTGTCGGCCGGCCGGGCTATGTCGCGCAGGCGCGCTGTGCCCACCGGGGCCGCCAACGCTTCGCGGACGGCGGCCGGGAGGTCGGCGATCGGCGGCACCGGGCGCGATTCGACGACGGTGGCGGTCATGCCGGGGGGAAGATCGAAGGAGAGCTCGCCTCGGCCGTAGGGGATGTGGTACATCGGATACCTCCTGGAACGTGAAAGGTGAGGCGTGAAGAGTGAAACGCGAAAATGGTTCTCACGTTCACTCGTCACGCCTCACGCTTCTTCAGATGTCAAACTCTACGCCGGTCTCCCCGGCGATGGCCCGCAGATCCTCATACACCTTGCCCACGAGCGGGATCCCCTCCCGCTTCCGGCGCTCGGACTCTTCATACTCTTTCTCGCCGTGGATATAGATGCGCTCCTGGCCTTCGGCCTTGGGGAGGCTCTTGAGGCGCTGGATGATGTCGTCCATCGAGGCCTGGAACTCTTCCACGGGCCGGAACCCGTCGATGCGTATGGCCCCGAAAAAGTGGCCCAGGTCGGCCGGGAGCGGCCGGCCCTGGGAGTCTTTGGGGTAGACGCGATTGGCGTAGCCGGCCCCCGGGAGGACGCCGCAGAGGATGTCCACGAGCAGCGCCAGGCCGTACCCCTTGTGGCCGCTGAGAACCTCGCCGGCCCCGCCGAGCGGGAGCAGGCCGCCGCCGGCGCGCTGCTTGAAATTCGCCAGCACCCGGCCGGCGTCACAGGTGTCCAGGCCGCGCTCGTCGGTGGCCCAGCCGATCGGCAGCTCCTTGCCCAGCCGGTCATAGACCTCCAGCTTGCCGCGCGGGACGGTGCTGGTGGCCATGTCCAACACAAAGGGCTGCTCTTTGCCGGAAGGAGCGGCCACGCTGATGGGGTTGGTCCCCAGCAGGGCGTCGCGGCCAAAGGTGGGCACGACCAGCACGTCGGCGTTGGTCATCGACATGCCGAGCATATTGCCCTCCGCCAGCGCCATCATCGCATAGTAGCCGGCGATGCCATAGTGGTTCGAGTTGCGCACGGTAACGAAACCGGCCCCCACCTGCCGGGCCTTTTCGATGGCCAGGCGCATCGCGCGCAGACCGACCGGCTGGCCCAGGCCGGCCCCGCCGTCGATCAGGGCCGTCGCCGGCATCTCGTGTACGACCTGGATGTTGGGCCGCGCCACCATCATGCCGTTGCGCAGCCCCTCCACGTAGCGGCGCAGCCGGGCCACCCCATGCGAGTCTACCCCGCGCAGGTCGGCCAGCACCAGGACGTCGGCCGTGACGCGCGCGTCCGCTTCCGGCACCCCCAGCGCAACAAAGATGCGTGTGGCATAGTCGGTCAGTCGTTCATGGCGCACCTGCACCCGATCGGTTGATGCCATGGGCTCCTCCTTGTGTGGATACTGGTTGGGAACGGCAGTCGACACCTGTAGTATAGCACAGCTACAGGATTTTGCCAAAAAGGCACTTGACAAACCGGCGCGGACATGCTAAACTAACCTGCAAGCATTTAGCACTCTCTCTACGTGAGTGCTAACGGAGGATACGGCGATGGCGCGCAGCGGTGTCGAGTTCACCCCCCGGCGCCGGGATATACTCAAGCTGGTCGTCCAGGAGTTTGTCCTCACGGCGATGCCGGTGGCGTCCGAGACGCTCGTGCAGAGCTATGGCATGACGATCAGCTCGGCGACGGTGCGCAACGAGCTGGCCGCGCTGGAAGAGATGGGGCTGCTGAGCCACCCCCACACCTCGGCCGGCCGCGTGCCCACCGACCAGGGCTACCGCTGTTTTGTCGAGGAGCTCATGGAGTGGCATCCCCTGCCCTCGGAAGAGCAGCGCATGATCCAGCACCAGTTCTACCAGGTGCGCAGCGACACCGAGGAGTGGACCCACCTGGCCGCTGCCGCCCTGGCCCGCCTGGCCCACAGCGCCGCGATGGTGACGCCGGCCCGGGCCCTGCGCTCGCGCTTCAAACACCTGGAGCTCCTCTCGGTCTGCGATACCCGCGTGCTCCTCGTCCTGATCCTGCAGGACGGCATCATCCGCCAAAACATGCTCAGTCTGGCCGAGTCCCTGCCGCAGGAAACGCTCTCCCGCGCCGCTAACCAACTGAACGACCGCCTCGCCGGCCTGCATGCCGACGAGATCTCCGCGGCGGCGGCCGGCGAGTGGAACCACCTCGAGCGGCAGGTCCTGGACTTTAGCATCGCCGCGATGCGGCAGCTGGACCGCTGGGAGATGGAAGAGATCGTCCAGGACGGCATCCTGGAGGCGCTCAAACAGCCCGAGTTCGTCGCCGGCGAGCAGGCCCGCCGCCTGGTCGAGCTCCTCGAGCAGCGCTCGCTCCTCTCCGAGCTGCTAGGCCAGGCGATGCAGCAGAACGGGGTGCACATCATCATCGGCGGCGAGAGCCAGCGCGAAGAGATGCGCGACTATAGCCTGATCGCCTCGCGCTATGGGCTGGCCGGCCGACTGGAGGGCGTCGTGGGGATCATCGGTCCCACCCGCATGCCCTATCCCCGCTCGATCTCGGCCGTGCACTTTATCGCCCGCACCATGAGCGAGCTGCTGGGCGAGCTGCACGGTTGGGAAAACACAAATTCGAACACCTGAAGGAGGTCGATCGTTCATGTCCGAAGAGATTCTGGAGACACAAGAAGCTGCGCCGGGCGAGCCCCCGGAAACTGCCGAGCAGCCCACCGCGGAAGAGTTCGCGACGCTCCGCCGGCAGATGGAGGAAGAGAAGCGGAAGGCGGCCGAGTCGTACGACCAGTATCTGCGCTCTGTCGCCGAGCTGCGCAACTATAAGAAACGTGTCGAGCAGGAGCGCGAGCTGCTGTCACGCGAAGCCAGCGCCGGTCTGCTCGCCCAGTTGCTCCCGATCCTGGACGACTTTGATCGGGCGATGGCCATCCTGCCCGACGAGCAGCTGCGCCGCCTGTCCTGGCTCGAGGGGATCGTGCTGATCCACCGCCGGCTGCAGGTGGCCCTGGAACAGGCCGGCCTGCGGCCCATCGAGGCGCTGAACCAGCCGTTCGACCCCCACTGCCACGAGGCCATCCTCTACGAAGAGGTGCCGGCCGCGCAGGACGGGGTCGTGCTGGCCGATCTGCAAAAAGGGTACAAGCTGTACGATCGCGTCCTGCGGCCGACGTTGGTCAAGGTGGGCAAAGCCGCCGCCCCCGCCGCTGGGCCCGAGGAAACGGCCGGGCCGCCGCCCACCGCGGACACCCCCGCAAGCTGATCACTGTACACTGTAAACTGTAAACTGCACACTGTCTGTCCATCGAAGGAGGCTCACAAGTATGGGTCGCGTCATCGGTATTGACCTGGGTACCACCAATTCGGTCATGGCGGTTATGGAGGGCGGCGAGCCGGTTGTCATCCCCAACGCCGAGGGCGAGCGCCTGACGCCTTCGGTAGTCGCCGTCAACACCAAGACCTCCGAACGGATGGTCGGGCGGATCGCGCGCCGCCAGGCCGTCACCAACCCGGAGAACACCGTCTTTTCGATCAAGCGTTTCATGGGACGCAAATACGAGGACCCGACGGTCCAGTACGACCGCAAGCTCGTCCCCTACCGCCTGTCGCCGGCCCCCAACGGCGACGTGCGGGTGACCCTGGGCGGCACCGAGCAGTCGCCGCCCGAGATCTCGGCGATGATCCTGCAAAAGATGAAGCAGGACGCCGAGTCCTACCTGGGCGAGCCGGTGACCCAGGCGGTCATCACCGTCCCGGCCTATTTCAACGACAGCCAGCGCCAGGCCACCAAGGACGCCGGCCGCATCGCCGGCCTCGAGGTCCTGCGCATCATCAACGAGCCCACTGCCTCGGCGCTGGCCTATGGCCTGGACAAGAAGCGCAACGAGGTCGTCGCCGTCTACGACCTGGGCGGAGGCACCTTTGACATCTCGATCCTCGAGTTGGGCGATGGTGTCTTTGAGGTCAAGTCCACCAACGGCGATACCCACCTGGGCGGCGACGACTTTGACCAGCGCGTCATCAACTGGCTCGTGAGCGAGTTCAAACGCGACGCGGGCATCGACCTGGCCCAGGATCGCATGGCGCTGCAGCGGCTGAAGGAGGCCGCGGAAAAGGCCAAGATCGAGCTCTCCAGCCTGATGGAGACCGAGATCAACCTGCCCTATATCACCGCCGACGCCTCCGGCCCCAAGCACCTCCTGTACAAGCTCACCCGCGCCAGGCTCGAGCAGCTCGTCGGCGACTTGGTGGAAAAGACGCTGGGCCCGGTCCGCCAGGCCCTGGCCGACGCCGGCATGCAGCCCGGCCAGATCGACGAAGTCATCCTGGTCGGCGGCCAGATCCGCATGCCGCTGGTCCAGAAGGTGGTGCGCGACTATTTTGGCAAGGAACCGCACAAGGGGATCAACCCCGACGAGGTGGTCGCGGTTGGCGCGGCGATCCAGGCCGGCGTCCTGGGCGGCGAGGTCAAGGATATCCTGCTCCTGGACGTGACCCCGCTGACGCTGGGCGTAGAGACACTGGGCGGCGTGATGACGCCCATCATCCCGCGCAATACGACCATCCCGGTGAAAAAGGGCCAGATCTTTTCCACCGCCACCGACGGCCAGCCGAGCGTCGAGATCCACGTCCTCCAGGGCGAGCGGCCCATGTCCGCGGACAACAAGACGCTGGGGCGGTTTATCCTGGACGGCATCCCGCCGGCCCCCCGCGGCATCCCCCAGATCGAGGTCACCTTCGACATCGACGCCAACGGTATCTTGCACGTCTCGGCCCAGGACAAGGCCACTGGCCGGGAGCAAAAGATCGTCATCCAGGCCTCCAGCGGCCTGAGCGAGGACGAGATCCAGCGCATGGTGCACGAGTCCGAGGCCCACGCTGACGAGGACCGCCGCAAGCGCGAAGAGGTCGAGACGCGCAACCAGGCCGACAACCTGGCCTACCAGACGGAGCGCTCCTTGCGCGACCTGGGGGACAAGGTGCCGGCCGACGTGCGCGGTGAAGTCGAGGGCAAGGTCGCCGCGGTGCGCAGCGCCTTGCAGAGCGGCACCACCGACCAGATTCGCTCGGCGATGAACGATCTGGCGACGGCGGCGCAGCGCATCGGGCAGGCCGTCTACGGCAGCGAGCAGCAGGCGCCGCCGGCCGGCCCCGCTGGGGCGGAGCCACAGGCCCCCGCTGGGCCGCCGGAAGAGGGCACCGTGGAGGGCGAGTACCGGGAGGTTTGAGCCGGTTGGCCGGGGCGTGAGATCGCTGCCGCGATCTGTGGACTGGCGCGGCCGGCCAGGCCTGGCTCCCCCGTTGCAGGTGGGGCCATGGCTGGCTGGCCATGCCGAGGTCGGTAACTGGGAGGACCGTTATGGCCGTCACACTGGGCAGGCTGCTCTTGGAAAAGCGCGAGAGCCGCTACCTTTCCCTTCCCGAAGCTGAGCTGGCTACCCATATCAAGGCCGATACCCTCCGGGCCCTGGAGGAGGAACGCTTCGACGCCCTCCCCAGCTCGACCTATGTCGAGATCTATTTGCGCGAGTACGGGCGCTACCTCGACCTGGACCCGGAGGAGTTGGTCCGCATGTACAACGACCGGATGCGCTGGCCGCGCCTGCGGAAGCGCATCGCGGAGCGCTGGGGCGCATTCTGGCGCAAGGGGGTCGTGCTGCCCATCGTGTTGGGTGTCGTGATCCTGGCGCTGGCGGCCGGCCTGATCGCTATCCTGGTGCCCTCGCTGCGCCAACAGCCCCCGCTGCCGACGCCGACCCCCGCCCCGACCGCGACGCCCCTGCCCAGGCACCTGGCCGTCGCCTATCCACCCGACCAGGCGGTCGTGACGGTGGAGCAGATCGCCCTGGCCGGCCAGGTGCCCGCCGGCGCCCACCTGATGGTCGACGGACAGCGGGTCGAGGTCGCGGCCGACGGCTACTTTGCGCGCGAGGTCGCCCTGGAGTATGGCGAGAACCGCTTTACCCTCAAGGCCTGGGACGAGGCCGGCTGGCAGGAGGAGGTCGTGCGCACCGTTGTCCGGCCGGCACCCACCCCACTGCCCACCGTCCAGCCGGCCACGCGCCAGCCGCCCGCGGACCACCAGGTCGTCCTGAACCAGGTCGACGTCGCCCAGTACCCTGAGATCGTGGCCTATTTCAGCGTCTTTGACGCGGCCGGCGAGCCCTGGCCGAACCTGACGGTGGAGAACCTGGCCGTGACCGAGGACAATGGCCCCGTCACCGACTTTTTCCTGACCACCGTCCCGGTGAGCGAACCCCAGGCCGTGGCGCTGGTCGTGGACGTGAGCGGCAGCATGGCCGGCGAGCCGCTGAACCAGGCCATCGCCGCCCTGCGCACCTTTGTCGCCAGCCTCGGCCCCGGCGACACGGCCGCGCTGATCTCGTTCGGCAGCGGCGTCACCATGCTGCGCGGCTTTACCACCGACAAGACGGTCATCTCGGACACCATCGGCACGCTGCAGGCCGAGGGCAACACCGCGCTGAACGACGCCGTGCTCTTTGCTGTTGAGCAGGTCGCCAGGCAGCCGGTCGGCCGGCGGGCCGTGATCGTCATGACCGATGGCAAGGACACGGCAAGCCTGGGCACGCTGGAGGCGGCGATCGCCCGCGCGGGCCTTTTGAATATCCCGGTCTATGCCGTGGGGCTGGAGAGCCCGGACTTTGCTGGGGCGCCGCTGGAGCAGTTGGCTCAGCAGACCGGCGCCCTCTACCTCCTGGCGCCCCAGGCCGAGACCCTGCGCGACCTCTATGCGCAGTTGGGCCGGCAGTTCCGCGGCCAGTACAAGGTCGTGTATACGACGGCCGGGGAGCGGGAGGAGCACCGGCTCACCCTGACAACGCGCATCAACGGCCTCGTCCGGCAGAGCAGCAAGAGCTACCTGGCTCCCTAGCGCATTTCCAAAGACGGTTGGCATCGCCGTAGGGGCGACCCCTTCGCTACGCTCAGGGCAGGCTCTTGCGGTCGCCCCACAGGTGGGGCGGGGGCAAACCCCGCCCCTACAAGGACGCTCAAAGGATCAAGGGTGGAGATGCCCTCGCGCGCTCGGCATCACAAAACAGCCGCGCGCCCGTCTTGGCGGGATAGCCACCCTGGACGGCGAAGCCGATAGGAGGGTGCGATGCTACGTGGACGTGCACATCTGCCGGTTCTACTCTACCGCTGGCTGGCGCTCCTCATCGGCACGGTGGGCTACCTGGTCGGCGCCGATGCGGTGCGCGGGCCGGTCCTGGCCGTCCTGGGCGGCGCCATCCTGTATGCCCTGGTGCTGACGGTGGCGGCGGCCTTGCTGCACATGCGGCGCTGGCCCTGGTTCATCACCACCGGCCTGGACCTGGCCCTGAGCGCCGCCCTGCTCGTGCTCACCGGCGGTGTGGCCAGCCCCTTCCTCCTCTACTACCTTACCCCGGTCCTCCAGGTGGCCCTCTGGGCGCCGCTCCAGATCGCCATCGGCGTGACGGTCGGCATGGGCCTGCTCTATCCGCTCCTCGTCCTCGTGGGCGACTGGGGCAACTGGGCGGGCTTGCTCGACCCGCGCTTCCTGACGAACGAGGGCCTCATCCTGCTGCTGGCGCTCCTGATCATTATGCTGGTCGGCCCGGCGCTGCGCTGGCGCGAGCAGGAGGGGGAGTTGAACCGCTACGAGCAGCTCTTTGCCCTCAGCGGCATGCCGCGGCGCGGGGTGCTGGCCGTCGTCACGGAGGAAACGCTGCGCGCGATGGGCACGGACATTGCGCTGGTCTTTCTCCGCAACCCGGGCACCCGCGAGCTCGAGGTCCAGGTCCCAGAGCCCTATCCGCTGGCGACGCTGCCGCGGGTCGAGCTGGAGCGGACTGTCTGGGAGCAGGCCTTTTTGGAGAGCCTGCTGGGGGTCGACAGCCCCGCGCTGCTGGTGGATGCGGCCTTTGCCCGCTTCCCCGTCCCCGAGATGGTGCGCCGGCTCTTTGCCCAGCAGCCGTTCCTGGCGGCGCCGCTGGTCCTCGAGGGCGAGCCCATTGGGCTGCTCCTGGTCGGCCGGCTGCGCTCGCGCGAGACCTTTGCCGAGGGCGCGCTCAACCGCCTGGCCGAGCTGGCCGACCGCACGGCGCGCGTCGTCGGGTGGGTCGATTCGTTGTACAGCCTCCGCCAGCGCTACACCGAGACCCGGGCCATCAACGAGGTGCTGCGGGAGATCAACTCGCCCCGCCGGCTGGAGGATGTTTTTCAGCGTCTGGTCGCCAGCGCCCGCGAGGTCCTGCAGGCGGACCGCGCCTCGGTGATGCTCCTCGACGAGAGCAGCCAGCGGCTGCACGTGCGGGCCGTGGCCGGCCGGCCGTTCGAGCGCGCCACCTCCGAGGGGGTCCCGGTGGGCCAGGGCGTCTCCGGCTGGGTCGCCCAACACGATCAGCCCCTCGTCGTCGCGCCCGAGAACATCGCCCGGTTCCGCTCCGCGGAGGCCCGCGAGGTCAGCCAGGCCCTTTGCCTGCCGCTGCGCATGGAAGGACGGGTCATCGGGGTATTGAACCTCTCCCGCCTGTCCGCCGAGAGCCGTCCCTTTATGCCGGAGGATTCTCACCTGGCCCAGATCCTGGCCGACGCCGCCGCGGTGGCCATCGGCAAGGCCGACCTCTTGGAAAAGATCGCCGCCCGTACGCAGGAGCTGTCCCGACTCAACCGGGATCTGGATGCGGAACGCAACAAGCTGAACTGGACTCTCGCCAGCCTGGCCGAGGGCGTGCTCGTGCTGAATGCGCAGGAACAGGTTGTCCTGCTCAATGGGATCGCGGCCCGCCTGCTCGGCAGGTCCAGCAGCGAGCTGGTGGGGGCCAACTTTGCCGACTACCTGCATGGGCAGGGGCTGGAGGAGCTGCGCGGGCTGCTGCAGCAGTCCCGCGCCGAGGCCACGCCCTACTCGGGCCCGGTTGTCTACCGCGGTCCGCTGCAGGCCGGCAGCGACCAGACGCTGGAACTGCAGATCACCCCCATCTGCGTCGCCGGGGAAGGCGGCAGCACCTGTGAGGGCACGGTCACCGTTTTGCGTGACGTCACGGTCGAGATCCAGCAGGAGCAGGCCCGTTCCCAGTTCATCGCCCGGCTGGCCCAGGACATCCGTACCCCGCTGACGGTGGTCAAGGGCTATGTGGACCTGCTGCAGGGCCGCGAGATCGGCCCGCTGAACGAGAAACAGGGCGAGTTCCTCGACCGCATCGGCCACAACTTGCAGCAGGCGGTGGGCATGGTCAGCGGGCTGCTCGACCTGTCGCGGATTCGCGAGACGCACATCGACATCTACTTCGAGCCGGTGGAGGTGGACGCGGTAGTGCAGGAGGTGATCGAACTCGTGCAGCCGCAGGCGGCGGGAAAACGGATCGACCTCCGGGTGACGATGCCGCCGCGGCTGGCGCCGATCGTCGCCGGCCGCGCCGGCCTGCGGCAGGTGCTGCTGAACCTGCTGGACAATGCCCTCAAGCATACCTCGACGCAGGGGTCCATTCTCCTCCGCGTGGAGGAAGAACCGGCGCAGCTGAAATTCACCGTCCAGGATACCGGCATCGCCATCCCCACCGAGATGCGCGGCCGTATCTTTCAGCGCGAGGCCGGGGGCGAGTCGCGCGGTCGGAGCAGCCTGGGCCTGTACGTGGCCAAGCAAATCGTCGAGGCCCACCGTGGGGCCATTTGGTTCGATAGCGAGGCGGGCAAGGGCACGGTCTTTTCCTTCACCCTGCCCCGCGATCCTACCCAGGGCGCTGTCGCCGAGGGCAAAGGAGTCTGAGTATGGCCGACACTGTGATGGTTGTGGATGACGATCTGGATATCCTCTCCATTCTGACCTTTACCTTTGAGAGCCGCGGCTACCGGGTGCGCAAGGCCACCAGCGGCGAGGAAGCGCTGCAGGTCGTGCGCAAGTTCACGCCGGACGTCTTCGTCCTGGACGTCACCTTGCCGGGCATCGACGGCATGGAGCTGTGCCGCGAGCTGCGGGCCCAGGCCCGTACCCGCCACGTCCCTGTCCTCTTTCTGACCGGCCGGGATCAGCCCGAGATGGTCGTGCAGGGGTTTGAGGCCGGCGGCGACGACTATGTGGTCAAGCCGTTCAACATGCAGGAGCTGCTGGCCCGGGTGGAAAACCTCCTGCGCCGCAAACAGGAGGCGGCCCGGCCCGCGGCGGCGCGCGAGGGCCAGGTTGTGGCGGTGACCGGCGCGCGCGGCGGCACGGGCCGGACGACGCTCGCCGTCAACCTGGCCCTGGCGCTGACCCGCCTGTGGACCGGCGAGGTCGTCCTCGTGGACACGAACCTCGAGTTCGGCCGGGCGGCAGTGCTGCTGGACCTGCCGGATCCCCGCGAGGTCACGGCCCTGCTGCAAGAGCAGGGCGAGGACCTGGAGCGCGATTACGTGGAAGAGACCTACCTGAGCCCTCACCCGTCGGGCCTGCACTTTTTGGCGGCGCCGCTCTCCCCGGCCGACGTCGAGACCATCGGCCAGGCAGAGGCCGAGCGGATGCTCCACCTGCTGCGGCCGGCCTACCAGGCCATCGTCCTCGACCTGCCCCCGTCGATCCGCGAGCCCTACCGCACCCTGTTGCGGCTGGCCGACCAGATCGTCGTCGTCGTCAATCCCGACATCCTGACCCTCGTCGCCACCCAATCGCTGCTCCAGTCGCTCACCATGCTCGAGGTGCCGAACGAGATCGTCCAGATCGTCCTGAACGACCACCCCCGCGTCTTTAACTCGCCCAGCCAGGAAGAGGTGGCCAAGTTCCTCGGCCTGCCCATCGCCGGCGTGATCCCGGCCGACGCGGCCAACGTGCCGGCCGCGCTGAACTCGGGCCGGCCGCCCGTCCTCCAGCCCGAGGAAACCCCCTTTGTCGAGGCGGTGGTGCGGATGGCCTATTACCTCGCGACGGTGATGAGAAGATAGCGGCGCGGCGTGTGCCCGGGCCTGTCCAGACCGGCGAACGGCGCCCATGTGGAGGAGCATCCGATGACGGCCTCTCATCCCCCCACCCCCCCGGCCAAATTTCACCTCCTCCCGGAGGCCACCGCCTGGCGGATCGTGGAGCGCGTGCGCGATCTATTCGGCCGGGAAGGCCGCATGTCGGCCGCCCTGCCGGCCGGCGCCCCGGCCCGTGAACGGCTGCAGCAGCTTGCCGACCAGGTGGCCGCGCAGGAGCGCTTGACCCTGTCCCGCGCCGACCGCCAGGCGCTGCTGGGGCTGATCGAGGCCGAGGTCCTCGGCTACGGCCCCCTGGACGTGCTCCTGGCCGACCCCGACGTCCGTGAGATCATGGTCAACGGCCCCGCCCGCACCTATGTGGAACGGGCCGGCCGCATGGAGGAGACAGGCGTCACCTTTCGCGATCACGACCACGTGATGCGCATTATCGAGCGCATCCTCAGCCCCCTGGGCCGGCAGGTGGACGAGAGCAGCCCCATGGTCGACGCCCGCCTGCCCGACGGCTCGCGCGTCAACATCGTCGTCCCGCCCCTGTCCCTCGTCGGCCCGACGATCACGATCCGCAAATTCGAGCACGAGGCGCTGACGATCGACGACCTGCTGCGTTTGGGGACGATCACCCCGCCGGCGGCCGCCTTCCTGGCCGCCTGTGTGCGCGGCCGGCTGAATATCGTCGTCGCCGGCGGCACCGCCACCGGCAAGACGACGCTGCTGAACGTGCTCTCCTCCTACATCCCCGCCGGGGAACGTATCCTCACCATCGAGGACTCGGCCGAGCTCCAGCTGCACCAACGGCATGTCGTCCCCCTGGAGTCGCGCCCGCCCAACATCGAGGGCCGCGGCGCGGTCGCGATCCGCGATCTGGTGATCAACGCCCTGCGTATGCGCCCGGACCGCATCGCCGTCGGCGAGTGCCGCGGCGGCGAGGCCCTGGATATGCTCCAGGCGATGAACACCGGCCACGAGGGCTCGCTGACCACGCTCCACGCCAACGACCCGGCCGAGGCCCTCCTGCGCCTCCAGACCATGGTCTTGCTGGCCGGCACGGACCTGCCCTCCTGGGCCATCCAGGAACAGATCGGCGAGGCCATCCAGCTGATCGTACACATGGAGCGCTTCCCTTCCGGCGCCCGGGCCGTCACCCAGATCGTGGAGTTGGGCCGGCGCACGGAGGACCGCATCGAGCTCCGGCCCCTCTTTGCCCTCTCCGCGGAGCACGGCGGGCTCGTGCCGGCCGGCACGCCTGCCCGCCTCGTGGAGCGGCTGAAGGAGCGGGGCATCGAGTTTCCCCCCGCGCTCTTTGCCGGTCCGGCCGACGACCCCACGGTCCAGTCCTTTTGCGCGGCCTGGCTGCACCGGCAAGACGCCGATCCGCCGCGTCCGGCCCTGGGCGGCCGCCTGGATTGGGCCGCGCGTTACCGCCTCTCGGACAAGGTCAAGGATTGGCTGGTCGGACAGGTCGCGCCGGGCGAGACGCTGAAACCGGGTCCAGAAGCGGCCCGGCTGGTGAGCCGGGGGCTGGATGTCGTGCTGGGCCAGGAAGGCACCATCCTGGCCCGGAGCGACCGCCAGGCGCTGCAGGGGCTGATCGAGTCCGAAGTCCTCGGCTATGGCCCGTTGGACGTGCTCCTGGCCGATCCCGAGATCAGCGAGGTGATGGTCAACGGCCCCGGATTGGTCTATGTGGAGCGCCGCGGCAAGGTCGAGGAGACGGCCATCGCCTTTCGCGACCGCGAACACCTGCTGCGCATCGTCGAGCGCATCCTGAGCCCACTGGGCCGGCGCGTGGACGAGAGCACGCCCTATGTGGACGCCCGCCTGCCCGACGGCTCGCGCGTCAATATCATCATCCCGCCCCTGTCGCTGCTCGGCCCGGTGGTGACGATCCGCAAGTTCGAGCGCGAGGCGCTGACGATCGCCGACATGATCGCCTTCGGCACGGTGACGCCGCCGGCGGCCGACTTCCTGTCGGCCTGTGTGCGCGGCCGGCTCAACATCGTCGTCTCGGGCGGTACCGGATCCGGCAAGACGACGCTCCTGAACGTGCTCTCCTCCTTTATCCCCGATAGCGAGCGCATCGTCACCATCGAGAACGCCGCCGAGCTGCGCCTCAACCAGCGGCACGTCATCACGCTGGAATCGCGCCCGCCGAACGTCGAGGGTCGGGGCGAGATCACCATCCGCGACCTGGTGATCAACGCCCTGCGCATGCGCCCGGACCGCATCGTCGTGGGCGAGGTGCGCGGCGGCGAGGCGCTGGACATGCTGCAGACGATGAGCACGGGATCGTCGCTGACGACGCTGCACGCCAACGACCCCCGCGAAGCCCTCCTGCGCCTGGAGACGATGGTGATGCTGGCCGGCTTCGACCTGCCGATCCGCGCCATCCGCGAGCAGATCGCCCTGTCGATCGATCTTTTCGTGCACCTCCGCCGTATGCCCGACGGCAAGCGCCGCATCGTACAGATCAGCGAGGTCGCCGGCCTGCAGGAGCGCGAGATCGTCCTGCGCGACATCTACCGCTTCCACACGGCCGAGGTGCGCGGGGAAGAGATCGTCGGCGAGCTGGTGCCGACCGGGATCACGCCGCGGGTACTGGAAAAGCTGCGCCGCCGGCAGGTTGCGGTGCTCGAGTCCTGGTTCGCCCCCCCGGCCTGAGCCGGCGGCCCGGCCGGCCGCACCTGTCCCTACCCTGTTGTGGCGCTAACCTTCCCCTAACGTCCCTCTAGCGTCCCTCTAATACCACGCCCGTATCCTGTAGCCAACGTTCGATTGCCCTGGCAGACGATGTCGTTTGCCTTATTGCTCACGGAGGTGGCACAATGTCCAAGATTGTCGGGATTGACCTGGGCACGACCAACTCGGTCATCGCCGTCCTGGAGGGCGGCGAGGTGACCGTCGTTCCGAATGCCGAGGGCGGCCGGCTTACGCCGTCCGTCGTCGGTTTCACCAAGAACGGGGAGCGCCTGGTGGGGCAGATCGCCCGGCGCCAGGCCGTGACCAACCCCGAGAACACGGTCTTTTCGATCAAGCGCTTCATGGGCCGCTCGTATGAAGAGGTGACCCGCGAGCGCGACATGGTGCCCTACCGCGTCGTGCGCGGCTCCAAGGGCGATGCCCGCGTCAAGATCGCCGCCACGAACCAGGAGTATACGCCGCAAGAGGTCTCGGCCATGATCCTGCAAAAGATGAAGCAGGACGCCGAGGCCTACCTCGGCGAGACCATCACCAAGGCCGTCATCACGGTGCCGGCCTACTTTAACGACAGCCAGCGCCAGGCCACCAAGGACGCCGGCCGCATCGCCGGCCTCGAGGTGCTGCGCATCATCAACGAGCCCACCGCCTCGGCCCTGGCCTATGGCCTGGACAAAAAGAAGGACGAGACGATCCTCGTCTTTGACCTGGGCGGCGGCACCTTTGACGTCTCGATCCTCGACGTCGGCGAGGGTGTCTTTGAGGTGCGTGCCACCAGCGGCGACACCCACCTGGGCGGTGACGACTATGACCAGCGCGTGATGGACTGGATCATCCAGGAGTTTAAGCGCGACAACGGCATCGACCTCTCTCAGGACCGCATGGCGGTACAGCGGCTGAAGGAAGCCGCGGAAAAGGCCAAGATCGAGCTCTCCAGCCTGCTCGAGACCGAGATCAACCTGCCCTTTATCACCGCCGACGCCAGCGGCCCCCGCCACCTGCAGATGAAGCTCACGCGGGCGCGCTTCGAGCAGCTCACGGCCGACCTGACCGAGCGGGTCAAGGGGCCCTTCCAGCAGGCGCTGCACGATGCCGGCCTGACGGCCGGGGAGCTGGACGAGGTCATCCTGGTCGGCGGCGCCACCCGCATGCCGGTCATTCAGCAGTGGGTGCGCGAGGTGACGGGCAAAGAGCCGAACAAGAGCGTCAACCCGGACGAGGTGGTGGCGGTCGGCGCGGCCTTGCAGGCCGGCGTCCTGGCCGGCGAGGTCAAGGACGTCCTGCTCCTCGACGTGACCCCGCTGACGCTGGGCCTGGAGACGCTCGGCGGCGTCCTGACCCCGCTGATCCCGCGCAACACGACGATCCCGACGCGCAAGAGCGAGATCTTTTCCACGGCCGAGGACGGCCAGACGGCGGTCGAGATCCACGTCCTGCAGGGGGAGCGGCCGATGGCCGAGGACAACATCACCCTGGGCCGGTTCCGCCTGGAAGGCATCCCGCCGGCCCCGCGCGGTATGCCGCAGATCGAGGTGACCTTTGACCTGGACGCCAACGGCATCCTCAACGTGGCGGCCAAGGACCAGGCCACGGGCAAGGAGCAGCGCATCACCATCACCGCCTCGACGAACCTGAACAAGGACGAGGTGGAAAAGATGGTCCGCCAGGCCCAGGCCCACGCCAGCGAGGACCAGCGGCGGCGCGAGGAGGTCGACACGCGCAACCAGGCCGATACCCTGGCCTACTCCGCGGAGCGGGCGCTGCAGGACGCCGGCGACAAGCTCGACGCCGGGACACGGAGCGCGATCGAGACGCGGACCGGGGCGTTGCGCGACGCGCTCAAGCGCCAGGACCAGGCGGCCATCCGCCGGGAGATGGAGGCGCTGCAGCAGGCGCTAAACGCGGCCTCCTCCCAGTTCTACGGCCAGCCGGCCGGCCAGCCACAGGAGCAGCCCTCCGGCCGGCCGCAGCAGCAGGACGACACGGGCACGGTCGACGGCGAGTTCCGCGAGGTGTAATGCAAAAACGCGAAATCACGAACCACCGCTTTCGGCCAGGGATACACCTGTGGAGTGCACCGGCATTGCCGGTGCACTCTAATAACCGCACGAACAAACCTATTCTTCAGACCTGCTGAATGGGCTATGCGGATGAGACCTGCCAGGTCTCATCCGCCGTTTTCCCCGACAGGTGAACTATACCCCCTCTCGTCTTGGCCGCTTGACAACCGCCGCCGGGTGATGTGGAATGGTTACATCACCCGGAGGATGACGATGAGCACATCGATGAACCGCTTGCAGATCTCCCTCCCGGAATGGCAGGCCCGCTTTCTGGCCGACCTCGCCGAGCGCGAAGGCGTGAGCATGGCTGAAATCGTCCGGCGGCTGATTCAGCGCGAAGCAGAAGCCGCGGCCCCGGTGGGAACCGCGGCCATCTGGGATATCGCCGGGATTGCCGAAGACCGCGCCCCTCTGATCCGGGGGACGGCGGTGAGCGAACGGCCGGAGCTGTACCTGGTGGGTACCGCGGACGAGGAAGGGTGATCCATGCGCCGCGTCCTGGTCGACACCGGAGCCATCTACGCCTTTGTCGTCCGTACCGACGCGCACCACGAGGAGGCGTGCGCCTTGACACAGGAGTTTGTATCGGCCAACGGCGTCCTCGTGCTGGCCGATGTCGTGTTTGCCGAAACGATGACGCTCCTCAAGGCCCGCCTCGGGGCCGGCGTGGCCGTGCGGGTCGGCATCGAGTTACGGCGAAACCCCCTCTACCGGTGGACCGCCCTGGACGAGGAAGGCGAATGCGCCACCTGGGAGGTGTTCCAGCGCTACGCCGACAAGGAATGGCCCTACACCCATTGCGCCCTCTTCGCGCTGGCCCGCCGCCTGGATATCCCGCAAGTTTTCGCCTTTGCTGACCATTTCGACCAGATGCCGGGTATCGTCCGGGTGCCCTGATGTTCGCTCTCCCTCGGCAAGCCCTCCCCCTGCCGGCGCAGCCTCGGCCTTGCTCAACCTGTAACCTGCCAACCTGTAACTAACCTCCCTCTAACACGGTTCTAACGCCCGCCGCGTATGCTCTAGAAAACTTTCGCGAGGTGACCGATGCGTATCCCTGTTTATACCGGCGATGCCCGCCCGGTGCAGCCGGAGCAGCAGCCCGAGCCGGCACCGGACCCCCAGGACCCCACCCCGGCCGGCCCCCAAGAGCCGGAAGGGTATCTCTTTGCCATGGAACCGCCCCCGCCGGCCGCCGACGACTACCAGGACCTCTACCTGCGGGCGCGGGCCGACATGGCCAACTTCCGCCGCCGCACCGAGGAGCGGGCCCAGCTCCAGGTGGAGGACGAACGCCGCCGGCTGCTGCTCGAGTTCCTCACCCTGGCCGACAACCTCGAACGCGCCCTCGCGCACCAGGACGAGCCGGGGCTGCGTGAGGGGTTGCACCTGACGAAGGAGGGCCTCGCCCGCTTCCTGGCACGGGAAGGGGTGGAGCCGCTGGAAGCGGCCGGCCGGCCCTTTGATCCGCAGGTGCACGAGGCCGTCAGCACGGCCGCCGGGCCTGTGGACCACGTCGTGCAAGAGGTCCGACGGGGCTATCGCTATCACGGCCGCCTCCTGCGCCCGGCGCGGGTGGTGGTGGGGCGGTGAGGTGGCGGTTGAAAAACAGCCGGGATTCTGATACAATAGCATTTGGCTGTTTCAGCCATACGGGCCCAGGGGGCCATAAATAGGGGTGGCCAGGCCAACTTTCCTGCCCCTTCTTCCCTGCCCCTTGACAGCGGGGGTTGAACGTGGAATACAAAGACTACTACCGCATCCTGGGTGTGGAGCGCAGCGCGACCCAGGCCGACATCAAGAAAGCCTTTCGCAAGCTGGCGCGGCAGTGCCATCCGGACGCCTGCCCGGGCGACGCCACGGCCGAGGGCCGCTTCAAAGAGATCAACGAAGCCTACGAGGTCCTGGGCGACGCCGAGAAGCGCAAAAAGTACGACGAGCTGGGCTCACGCTGGAAGGATTTCGAGCAGTGGCAGCGCGCCGGCGGACAGCAGACGTCCTGGCCCTTTGGCTGGTCGCCGGCCGGCGGGGGGTATGGCCAGCCCGGCGGCGCGCAGTACCGCACCGTGACGCCCGAGGAGCTGGAGCAGCTCTTTGGCGGGGGCGGCGGCGGCGCTTCGCCCTTTTCCGACTTTTTCTCCTACTTTTTCGGCGGGGGCCAGCCGCAGGCCGGCCGGCCCGGCCGCCGCGCCTCTTCCCGCCAGGCCGGCCGCGCCGGGCAAGACGTCGAGCAGCCGGTCCAGATCACCCTGGAAGAGGCCTACCACGGCACCCAGCGCCTGCTCGAATTTCAGGAGCCCGACGGCAGCCGTCGCCGGCTCGAGGTCAAGATCCCGGCTGGGGTGGACAGCGGCTCGCGCATCCGCCTGCCCGGCAAGGGCGGCCGGGGCATGGGCGGAGGGGCGGCCGGCAACCTCTACCTGGTCGTCCAGGTGGCCGCCCATCCCCAGTTCGAACGCAAAGGGGACGACCTGGTGCTCCCTGTCGCCCTGGACCTGTACACGGCCCTCCTCGGCGGCGAGGTCGACGTCCCTACCCTCAAGGGGACCACGCTCAAGCTCAAGGTCCCGCCCGAGACGCAGAACGGGCGCAAGTTTACCCTGCGCGGACAGGGCATGCCGCGGCTGAAAGCGCCGGCCGAACGGGGCGACCTGGTCGTCACCGTCAGCGTGCGCCTGCCCACCGGGCTGTCGGAGGAAGAACGCGAGCTCTACCAGCAGCTGGCCGGCCTGCGCCGGGGCGAACGGCACTGAGGCTGCCCGGCCGCTGTTCACTGTAAAATGTAAACTGTCCACTGTTCACTGCAAACTGTTCTGACAAGGAGGCTTCTTATGGTGACCGATCGTGTGCGCGAGATCCTCAGCTGGTACAACGGCGAGAACCCGGGTGTCCTGACGAACCTGGCGCGAATCCTGAACCACGGCCGGCTGGCGGGGACGGGCAAGCTCGTCATCCTGCCGGTGGACCAGGGCTTTGAGCACGGTCCGGGGCGCAGCTTTGCGCCCAACCCGGCGGGCTACGACCCGCGCTACCACTTTCAGCTGGCGGTCGATGCCGGCCTCAACGCCTACGCCGCCCCCCTGGGCTTTCTCGAGGCCGGCGCCGCCGAATACGCCGGCCAGATCCCCCTCATCCTCAAGCTGAACAGCCACGACGTCTTGCAGGATGAAAAAGACCCCCTGGGGGCCCAGACGGCCGACGTGGGCGACGCCCTGCGCCTGGGCTGCGTCGGCATCGGCTACACGATCTATCCCGGCACCCTCGACCGCCGCCTGCAGTATGAGCAGCTGCGCGAGCTGGCCGCCGAGGCCAAGGCTGTCGGCCTGCTCGTCGTCGTCTGGTCGTATCCGCGCGGCGGCGCCCTCTCCAAGGCCGGCGAGACGGCCCTCGACGTCACGGCCTATGCCGCGCACCTGGCCGCGCAGCTGGGCGCGCACATTATCAAGGTCAAGCTGCCCAGCGCGCACCTGGAACAGGAAGAGGCGCGCAAGGCCTATGAGGGCAACAACGTCCCGCGGGATACGCTGGCCGACCGGGTGCGCCACGTCGTGCAGAGTGCCTTTGACGGCCGGCGTGTCGTCATCTTTTCCGGCGGCGCCAAGAAGGAAGACGAGGCCGCGCTGCTGGACGAGTTCCGCGCCATCCGCGACGGCGGCGGCTTTGGCTCGATCATTGGGCGCAACGTCTTTCAGCGCCAAAAGGCCGACGCGCTCGTGCTGCTGGACAAGATCATTGGCATCTATAGCGGCAAGGCCAAGTAGGGGCTTCCCCGCTCCAGAACATTGTCAGGACCCGGCCGGGCGGCACACGCCTGGCCGGGTCCTGGTGGTTTCTGCTGGGGCGGCGGCGTAGTCTCGCCGGGTCCCGGTTACCGGTTATTGAGGAAACGATGCCTGGCGTCTGCTCCCCGCTCCCCGCTCATGCCGTCACCGCCTGGCGCCAGAGCACCAGGCTCGTGGCATAGGCGAAGGCGACCACTTCCAGCGGCACAGGGGCATAGACCGTCAGGTGGGGGGCGCGGAGCAGGGGGGCCGGCCGAATCTGGGCCAGCCCGGCGCCGGCCTCGTCGCGCAGGAAAAAGGACAGGGACATCGGCGAGACCGAGGTCAGCCAGTACCGGGCGCCGCCAAAGTGCAGGCGATAGCGCCGGATCCAGGGCCGCGACTGCTCGACCCAGGCCACCAGCGTCCCGCCGCAGGTCCAGTGCAGCACCATGCGCAACATCCGTTTGCGGCGCGTGCGATAGCGGTAGCCGCGGGTGGAGGCGAACCGCACGCCGGCCGGCCAGCGCTGAGAAAAGGTGCCCAGGAGCGTGCTGCCGTCGTAGAGCGCGTGGCTGGCGCGGACGACGCCCTTGCGCTCGATGCGCAGATCCCGGGGAAAGGGGCCCAGGAGCATGCTGCCCGGCCCGGCCGCCGGCTGCGGCCCGAGCGCGCTCCCGCAATAGGGGCAGCGTTCCGCGCCCCACGCTAGATCGGCCCCGCAGTGTGTGCAGCGGGGCGCACCCGATGTGACCACCCCAGACCTCCTGCCGCGGCCGGCTTGCCGCTCCCGCCCATTATACCACAACCAGGGGGCCGTCGTTGGGTCTGGGCCGGGTACGGCCCCTTGCAATTTGCCCCCATTTGTGTACCATGATAGCCATCCCAACGATCGCCTGAAAGGAGAAACCGCGATGAAGCTCAAACCCGTTGTCCTGATGCTGCTTGCCGTTCTTGCCCTGGCCGCGGCCGGCGCCGCCGGCACCCGGGCCGGTGGCGCCGGCCCGCAGGGCCGCCGCTCCCGCGCCCCGAACCAGGTCCCCGGCGGCGCTCCCGCCCTCTTCAACTACCAGGGCCTCCTCCTGGAAGACGGCGGCCAGCCCGTCTCCGATGGCAACTATCAGCTGGCCTTTCGCATCTATGACGTGGCCTCCGGTGGCACGCCCCTGTGGACCGAGACGCAGATCGTCCCGGTCGCCGAGGGTCTCTTTAACGTGATTCTCGGCACGGTGAATGTCATCCACGACACCTCCTGGGTGGACGGCCGCGACCTGTGGCTGGGGATCACCCTCCCGGGCGAGGTCGAGATGGCCCCCCGCCAGCAGCTCGTGAGCGTGCCCTATGCGCTCAACGCGGGCGACGTGCGCGGGGCCGCCATCCACCCCGAGGCGGTGTACGCGGCCGGCGGCATCACGATGACGAACTATGGCACCGTGATCGACGCCGACGGTTGGTGGCAGGGGCAGCCCTTCCCCGAGGGCCCGACCGGCCCCTCCGGGCCTTCCGGCCCCGCGGGCCCGACGGGGCCCACCGGCCCCTCCGGCCTGGCCTCCCTGTGCGGCTGGAGCGAGTCGTGCGCCACCGGCCTGCAGCTCGGCGCCACGGAGGGGCCGGCCATCCACGGCGACTCGACCGCCGCCGGCGGCGTGGGGCTCTACGGCACCGCTTCCGCGGCCACCGCGGCCGGCGTCCTGGGCTATGGCTCCAGCGCCGAATCGTACGGGGTGGTCGGCCACGCCGCGAGCACCGCCTTTTACACGCCTGCCGGGCGGAGCAGTGGCGTGGTGGGCAGCACGTCGACCGCGGGCGACATGGGCATCTTTGCCATCAACGCCGTCACCAGCGCCGACGTGTACGGGCTGGTCGGGGTGGCCGGCACCTCCTACATGCTGCCGCCGGCGGGCAGCAGCGCCGGGCTTCTCGGCAGCGTGAGCCGCGTGGACGGCTATGGCGTCCTGGGGCTCAGTGAGGCCGATGGCTTTGGGGTGGCCGGCGTCGCCAACGCGACGGGCATCTATATGCCGGCCTCGGGGAGCGTCGGCCTTTTGGGCACCGGCTACTATGGCGTCTATGCCGGGACGACCGACACGGCCAACGGCTGGGGCGGCTTTTTCGTCGGCGACACCTACACCAGCCTGAGCATCTATGCCGGCGGAACAAAGTTCTCGGTGATGGACACGAGCCAGGGCCGCCGCGCCCTGGCGGCCATCGAAAGCCCCGAGGTCTGGTTCGAGGATTTCGGCGCCGCGGCCCTCGTGAACGGGCGGGCGGTCGTGACGATCGATCCCCTCTTTGCCGAGACGGTCAACCTGGAGCAGGACTATCACGTCTTTCTCACCCCCCTGGGCGAATGCCGGGGGCTCTACGTCGCCGCCAAGGGGCCGGCCTCCTTCGAGGTGCGCGAGTTGGGCGGCGGCCCGTCCGCCGTCGCCTTTGACTACCGTATCGTGGCCAAGAAGCTGGGCTGGGAGACGGTGCGGATGAAGACGATCGACAAAGCCGCCGGCACCAGGCAGCTGCCCCTCCAGGCGGAGACGGCCCAGCCGCACCAGGGCCCCGCACTGCCGGGCGAGTCGGGATACGGGAGGTAGCGCTATGGGGAGAACCGTAGGATTGCTGGGGGCGCTGCTGGCCGGCCTGCTGCTGGTGGGCGTGGCCGGGGCGCACTTTTCGCCCGACCACGACCTGTCCTGGCACGTGATCGGCAGCGGCGGGCACGAGAGCATGGCCTCGGGCAGCCACCGGATTTACGGCACCCTCGGCCAATTAGCCAGCGGGCCGGCCGCGGGCGCGGACCACGCCGTCGGCGCCGGGTACTGGTACGGCGTGGGGCGGGGCTTTGTCCTCTATCTGCCGATCCTGATCAAGCCCCAGGCGCCGTAGCCAGGGGCAGGATCCAGCTTGGCCGGCTGCCGCTTCGCCTGCGACGGGCTGCCGCTCTGCCGCTCAACCGGCAACCTCGAGCCGGCAGCCTATCTTCCGGGCCGCCGCTTCTGCCGCCACGACCAGATTCCGATCCCCAGAAGTCCGGCCGCCGCCGCCAGCGAGACGCCCAGCCCCACCGCGCGCCAGGGCGTCAGCCCAAAGCGCACCTGCACGCGGTGGACGCCGTCCTCCAGGACGAAATCCATCAGCCCGTACGGGTTCTGCACCGTCAGCGGCCGGAGCTCCCCATCCACCCGCAGCCGCCAGGCCGGCCAGTAGTAGGTCGCGATGCGCAGCTGTACCGGCCCGCTGGCCTCGATCAGCCAGTCGTAACGCATCCCCGTCACCGTGCTCTCCAGCACGCGCATCTCGCCGGCAACCAGGAGCAGCCGGCCGGCCGGCGCCGGCCGCGGCGGCTCCTCGACGGCCCAGGCGGGCTCGTACTCGCCCGTCGTCGTCACCTCGATCCCGGCCGCCGCGATGACCGCCGGCGCATAGTCGGCGTCCACGATGTCATAGTACTGCTCCGGGTGCGCGCGCGGCATGCCGGTGAGCACCAACGCCACCAGCACGGCGGCCACCAGCCAGCGCCGGCGCCTGGCCGGCACCGCCAGCACGGGGAGCCCCGCCATAAAGGCCGTGGCGAACGCCGCCAGCACCAGCGCACGCCAGGGGAACTCGAGGTACTGCAGCAGCGGCAGCGCCGCCCACAGGGCGATCGAGTTGTCGGTGGCCAGGACGAGGGCCAGCACGAGGACCCAGACAAAAAACCAGAAGTGGGCCCAGCCCTCGCCCAGCTCGCGCAGCTGGGCGCGCATGACCCGGGTCAGCACGATCCCGGCGATCAGCAGGACCAGGTACACCAGCCCCAGCCCAAAGCTCATCTCGTCCTGCGGCCCCGGCAGCGAGAGGCCATAGTCCCATGGGGAGTAGACAAACTGGTGCAGGTAGACAAAGTGGTTCCCATAGTGCAGGTAGCCGCTCAACAGGTTCGCCACCTTGACCCAACCCCGTTCGAGCAGCGCCGGCAGCCAGAAAAAGGCCGCCAGGGCCAGCCCCAGCCCCAGGCCGGCCGCGCCCCGCGCCAGCGTCGCCCAGCGGCGGGAGCGGCCGGCCAGAAAGAGCACGTACAGGCCCAACACCGGCACTACCAGGAGGGCGACCGGGTTGCTGCTGAGCAGCAGCAGGGCCACCGCGGCGGCGGCGATCCAGAGGTAGCGGGCGTTCCCGTACCGCTTCTCCACCGGGCCGGTCCGCTCCACAAAGCTCCAGCGCAGCAGCCCCCAAAAGGCCCAGGGGATCCAGGCCGTCGCGGCAAAGTCGGCCAGGGCGTAGCGCACATAGAGGTTGACCAGCGTAAAGGGGGCCAGCACGTAGGCCGCGCCGGCTACCGCGCCGCCCGGCCGGCCAAAGAGCTCGCGGGCAAACAGATACATCCCCAGGCCGGCCAGCAGCAGCAGCGCCAGGCAGGCCAGGTTCAGCGCGACGACCAGGCTGGTCCCCAGGGCGTGAAAGAGCGCCGCCAGGTAATAGATCACCGGGGGGTTGAAGAGGAAAAAGGGTTGGCCGTAGCCGCCGCTGAGGTCGGGGGCCCAGCCGGACCAGAGGTGCCCCTCGGCGAGCCCGCGGTAGAACTCGACGGCGCGCGGCAGGTACTCGAGGGCGTCATGGCCGCTCATCTGCCGCAGCTGCAGGGTGGGCAGGCCGGCCAGCAGCGCGAAAAGGGCCACGACCGCCACCCACTTCCACTCCTCTTCCCAGCGGGCCGCGATCTCGCCGGCGATGTGCGCCCGGACCGCTGCCAGCCCCGCCTGGGCCCGACCCAGCGGGGCGGCCAGCCGCCGCAGCCACCCCTGCCAGCGCCGGCGCTGCCATTCGAGCACGACGGCCAGTCCCAGCGCCGCCAGCCCGACGATCCGCAGCGCCCCGCGCAGCGGCCCCGGCTCGTAGCGCAAGACGGCCTGGTGGCGCCCCGCGACCACCGGCACCCCCACGAAGCTGGGGGCCAGCATGGCCGTGGCGGCCGGCCGGCCGTCCACCGTCACCTGCCAGCCGGGGTGGTAGCTCTCCTTGAGCAGGAGCCAGCAGGACCGGTCGGCCTGGAAGTCGACCGCGTAGCGGTTTCCCGTCACCCCCTCGTTCAGCACCACCCCGCACGGCTCCCGGCCCACCGGCAGCGCCAGGCCGGCCAGCGCCGTCGCTGCCTCGGCCAGGGGCATGGCGAGCCCATCCCCGGGCGGTTGCGCGCCCAGCACCACCCGGGGGTGCTGCCGGGCTTCCACCAGGGGGCTCCCGATCCAGGCCCGCGCGGCGGCGAACCAGTCGGCGACCTCCCCGTAGAGCGTCACGTCGCTGTCCACCAGGCTAAAGTAGCCGCTCGTCTCCACCGTGTACAGGTGGTGCCGGCCGTAGGTGGCAACGGGCCGGGCCAAGGCGGGGGCCGGCTGGCCCTCGGGCACGATCACGTAGCGCAGGTTGAACAGGTCGAAGGTGGCCGGCCGGCTCTCGTCGAGGTAGCCTTCGATGTCGGCGTTCAGGGATAGGGCGTGGTAGAGATAGCCCGGGCTGGCAAACCCCGCGGACGGCAGCAGCGCATAGACCGGCACGTGGCCGATGCGGTAGGTGTCGCCCCAGGTGGCCGCACGGCCGGCATAGACCCGGCCGGCGGGCATTGCGCGCAGGTCGGCCAGCAGCTGCTCCAGCGCCCCGCCGTCCGCCGCGAAGGCGGCGGCGTTCTCGCGCATCCAGCGGCCGTTCTGCACCAGGTACGCCCCGCGCTCGTAATAGACCGGGGCCAGCAGCCCCGCCGTGAGCACGGCCACGGCGACGAGGGGCCAGCGCCGGCGCAGCGCCAGGACCCGCTCCCACAGCCAGCCGAGCCCCACCCCGATCAGCCCGATCGCCCCGACGTGCACGCCGGCGATCAGCCGGTGCAGGTGCAGGCTCTGGCCCAGCGGCAGCAGCTCGAGCAGGACGCCCCACGTCGGCCGGCCAAAGTACAGAAACAGCCAGAAGGCGAACAGGGCCACCGCGACGCGGTAGCGCTCGTCGCGCCACTGCCACAGGCTGACGGCCATCCCCAGCGCCGCGAGGATCGTCAGGGCCGGGAAGCGGCCCCAGTCGAGCAGCTCGCCCTTGACCAGGGCGGAGAGGGTCCATTGCCAACCGTAGGCGTCGTACTTGCCGGGGTCCTCCCACACGCTGCGGTTCATATAGAGCTGGTCCTGGAGAAAGGGGACGAGAAAGTAGCCGGACAGGAGCGCGACCAGCAGCAAGAGCAGGAGCAGGCGCCCCAGGCGCCGGCCGGCCGGCGCCCAGCCGCCCAGAAAGACAAAAAGCCCGCCCGAGAGGATAGCGATGTACCCCAGCACGGTGTGCGCGAGCAGCGTCGCCGCGACGAGGACGGCGGTGCCCGCGTACTGCCGGCCCTCCCGCAGCGTCACATAGATCCCCGCCAGGGCCGGCGGCAGGAGCCACATTCCCCAAAGCTGGGTAAAGAGCCCCGCGCCGCGCCAGATGTAGCTGCCCAGCTCCAACCCCAGGAGGCCGTTGGTCGACAGGAGCGTGGAGGCGACCCCGGCCAGCGCCGCCGTCCAGGGCTGGAAGCCCAGCCGCCGGCCGGCCCAGTAGACGGACAGCGGAAAGGTGCAGAGCAGCAGGTAGCGCAGCCAGTTGAACAGCGTCCCCAGCGCGACGACGCGCTGCAAGAGATAGTAGAGCAGAGCGGTCGTCACGTGGGGCAGGTGCTGGTAGTGGTGAAAGAGCGGGTACCCTTGGACAAAATACGGCACCCACGGGTCGGTGGGGTCCTCGCCCTGGGCCAGGGACTCGACCGCGCGCTGGACCAGGGGCAGGTGGAGGGCAGTGTCGTTCAGCGGGGGCGTCGCGACGGCGACCTCGGGCCACAGGAACACCAGGTTGAAGGCGATCGCGCCGATCAGTAGGGCGGCAGCGACCAGGTGGTTCTTCTTCATTGCTTGCCTCAGTCTCGACGTCCCTCTATTGTAGCGGGGAAAGGCGGCGTTGTCAACGGGCTTGAATTCCGACACCCTTTGCGGTACAATGGCCCCATCCTGGTCCCACCACACCGCCGTGCCCCCCCGGTCTGCGAGGCGCGGCACCACAACTCGGTTTGCGCCTGTTTGCGTCGCCGTCCGTGCTGGAGGAGGTGATGCCGCCGCCCCTATCCGCGAGACCCCTTTCCACAAGCAGCCCGGCATACGGCCGGGTAAGGAGGCATCCATGCAGAAGCGCATCTGGCTCTGGGGCCTGCTGGCGGCAGTCCTCGTCCTGGGCGGCGCCACCGGCGCCGCGGCCCTGGGGGGAGCGCCCCGGCTCCTGCCGGCCGGCAGCGGCATCGTCGCGCGGAGCGCCGGCCCCCAGGCGGGCGCCCCGCTCTATTTCAACTATCAGGGGCTGCTGCTCGAGCCCGGGTCCGGGAAACCGGTAGCCGACGGCACTTATCAGCTCGTCCTGTCCATCTATGACGTGGCCGCGGGGGGAACGGCGCTGTGGACCGAGCCACAGGCCGTGGCCGTCCACAAGGGCCTCTTCAACGTCCGCCTGGGCACCGCCACCCCGCTCGACCCGGCCTGGGTGGACGGCCGCGACCTGTGGCTGGGCGTCGCCGTGCAGGGCGACGGCGAGATGGATCCGCGCACCCCGCTTGTCAGCGTGCCGTACGCCATCAACGCGGGCGACGTGCGCGGGGCCGACATCCACCCGGACAACGTCTATGTCGAACCGTACGGCCTGGTGATCGATGCCGACGGCTACTGGCACGGCCAGCCGCTCTCGGGAACGGTCGGGGCGACCGGCCCCACCGGGCCGGCGGGCCCACCCGGCGCGACCGGCCCGGAGGGCGCCACCGGCCCGGCTGGCGCGGCCGGGCCCAGCGGGCCGGTAGGCCCACCCGGCGCGACCGGCCCGGAGGGCGCGACCGGCCCCGCCGGCGCCACTGGCCCGGAGGGCGCCACCGGCGCGGCCGGCCCGAGCGGGCCCACCGGGCCCAGCGGGGCGACCGGCCCCACCGATCTGTGCGGCTATACCCAGGCGTGCACTGGCGATGGCCTCAACCTGACCAACGGCGCTACCTACTCCTTCCGCGGCAGCGGGGGCTCCTACGGCGTGCAGGGCTATGGCGCGGCCGCCGGCGTCCTCGGCGACACGAACGACAGCGCGGCCAGCGCCGGCGTGTACGGCACGAACTCGGCCGGCGGCGCGGCCGGCGTGTGGGGCCACGACGCGGTGACGACGGCGCGCACGGCCGGCGTCTATGGCACGTACGGAGCCCCGACGAATGTCGACCCGACCGCCGGGGCCGGGGCCTATGGCGTCTGGGGCAATACCTCCAGCCCAATCGGCGTCCTGGGCACCCGCACCGGCCTTGTGCCGGGCTCGGCCGGCGTCGCCGGCGTCAACAGCGCTTCCAGCGGCGTCGTCGGCCCGCAGGGGCTCGGCACGTATGGCGTGTGGGGCGAGCTGTATGGAGGGCTGAACGGCGCGGCCGGCGTCTTTGGCACGGTCGGTATGGCCGTCGACAACACCGGCAACAGCGGCGTGATGGGCATTGCCCGCGGGGCCAGCGGCGTCCTGAGCTTTGTCAACCAGAGCAACTCGCAGGGCTGGAGCGAGTATGGTGTCTGGGGTGACGTCGGCAGCACCGCCGGTGAGGCGGCCGGCGTCCTGGGCACGGCACTGGCCAACGGCCACAGCTCGGCCGGCGTCTGGGGCATCAGCGGGGGGCCGGTCTCGCCGCCGCGCGACGCCGCCTATCCGAGCGCTGTCGGGGCGCCCATCGAGTCGGGCGGTGCCGGCACGATCGCCGCCGACTATGGCGTGCGCGGCATGACCAACAGCACCCGCGCCGGCAGCGCCGGCGTCCTGGGCGAGGCCAGCGGCACCGCGACGGTGGGCGTCTATGGGCGCAACACGACGGCCGGCGGATACGCCGGCTTCTTCGACGGCGACATGTACGTCAATAACGGCAGCATGGTGGTCAATGGGCCGCTGTCCATGCGGGCCGGCTCCTTCCGCATCGATCACCCGCTCGACCCGGCCGCCAAGTACCTCACCCATGCCGCCGTCGAGTCGCCGGACATGCTGAACGTCTACAACGGCAACGTCGTGCTGGACAAGGACGGCACCGCCTGGGTTCAGCTGCCCGGCTACTTTGAGGCGCTGAACGCCGAGTACCGCTACCAGCTCACGACGATCGGCGGGTACGCCCCGGTCTATATCGCCCGGGAGATCGCGGCGAATCGCTTCCAGATCGCCGGCGGCACGGCCGGCCTCAAGGTCTCCTGGCAGGTGACCGGCGTCCGCCAGGACGCCTGGGCGGCCAACAATCCGCTCGTCGTCGAGCAGGAGAAGCCGGCCTCCGCGCGCGGCCAGTACCTCTATCCCGAGTTCTATAGCGCTCGCGGTGACGCGGGGAGATAGGAGGCCGGCCATGTCCAGACGAGCGTTGGTATTACTGCTCGCCGCGGCCGTGCTCCTGGCGGCGGCGGGGGTGACGTGGGCGCAGGTCTCGCCCGGCTATGACAACAGCTGGCACGTCGTCGGCGCCGGGGGCAGCGAACGGGCCGCCTCCGATCGCTACATGGTCTACGGCACGGTGGGCCAGTTCGCCATCGGGCCGGCCGCGGGGGCGGCCTATGGGGTCGGCCAGGGCTACTGGTACGGCATCCCCCTGGACACCTACCTGTACCTGCCGCTGATCGTGCGGCCGGCCGCGCCGTAGAGGACAAACCGGGCCTGGCGGCGCCAGCCTGCTGAGGCTAAGCCGGCCCCGCCCTTGCCCCCACCGTGGGGAAGGGCGGGGCCGGCCCGGCCCGATTACCGCAGCGGTATGCGTGCCCCCAGGGGGGCCATGAAGCAGACCGTGTCGGGGCAAACACGAGGTCTGCCCGGCGAGGCGCCGCGGCCCTACCGGCCGACGAGCTGGTACTCGGGGGCCAGTTCCAACGCCGCTTCTTCCCGCTGGTATCCCCAGGCGTCAAAGGCAAAGCCCCACCGCGCGGCGACCTGCTGCCGGAGCGCTTCCGGGAGGGTGTTCTCGTTCACGCGGAACTCGCGCTGCGCGGCGACGTAGGCGGCCAGCTTGGGCTCGACGTCGGCAAAGCCAGGGAGCCCCAGCCCGTCGTAGATGCTCCGGGCGACTTGCAGCGGCGCGCGCAGTAGGTCTTCGTAGCGCACCTCGACCAGGCGGCCGGCCGGGATCAGGCGGCGCTGGGCAAAGTAGTGCTCATAGATGCCGCAGTAGGCGTCGAGGATGTACGATTCGGCCTCCTCGCGGCGCGGCTGCTGGAGGAAAAAGGCCGGGAACATGCGCTCGTACATGCGCAGGGTGGAGCAAAAGACCTCGTAGGGGTTGCGGCAGATGTGGACGAACTGGGCCTCGGGATAGAGCTCCAGGAGCGGCGCGATGCGCGCGGTGTGGGAGGGGTTCTTGAGCACCAACTGCCGGCCCTGCGCGTGCAGGGTGAGCTTTTTCATGTAGCGCCGGACGACCTCCTGCCACGCCCGTTTCTCTTCCTCCGCCATGCCGTCCATCGTGCAGTAGCGCAGGTACTCGTAGCGTTTGAGGGGAAAGGCCAGGCTGTGGTACATCGAATAGGGGCAGAGGTTGGCGATGGCGAACTCGTCCTCGGACGGCAGCTCGGGCGCCAGGAGAAAGTTGTCCATCCAGCGTTTCTGCGGCATGAACCGCCGCACCGCGCCCTCAAAGACGCGCGCGCTGCCCAAAAAGATCTCGGGCAGGATCACCTGCAGGTTCGAGGCGTAGGCGAAGCGGGGATCCTGCGTCAGGAGCACGTGCAGGTAGGTGGTGCCGCTGCGCCAGTGGCCCAGGATAAAGAGCGGCGCTTTCTCCAGGCGCGTCTCCGCGATGCGGCGCCCAAAACGCGCCTGTTCGTAGAGGCGAAAGGGCAGGGAGACGAGCGCGGCAAAGGTGACGAACAGCGCGCGGGGGATGTAGCGGGGGTCGATGGCGAAGCGGTTCTCGCGCAAGAGGCGCAGCCAGTTCGTCAGGGTGGTGCCACTGTAAAACTGCTCGGTTACCTTCAGGTCGTGGTTCATCGTCGTCGATGCTCCTTTCTGGCCCTCCTGCTAGCGCTGCGTCGCGCCGTTCGTCGCCGAACAGGGCTGGGACTATTGTAGCAGGAGCGGGCGGAAGCGTCAAGTGCGATCGCGCCTGGTTGCGGTAGGGGGCCGGTTGCGCTATAATGGGCCGCGGTCCGCACGATGGGCCAGTTGCCTGTTCATCCGGCGCCGTTGGAGGTACGATTTGCCGCAACTGCCGTTTCTAGAGGGCGTCCGCCGCCTGCTCAACATCCTGGTCGAGGGCTATGCCACGCTGAACCGCCGCCTGTGGGTCCTGGTGATCCCTATCGGGCTGGACCTGTACCTGTGGCTGGGGCCGCGCATCTCGCTGCAAGGGCTGCTCGCCGGGGTGTTTGCCATTTCGCAGCAGGTTCCGCAGGCCGACCCGCAGACGACGGCGGCGCTGCAGGAGTGGGCCGCGGGGGCCAACCTGGCCGCGCTCATCGCCGCGCCGCTCACGGCGCCGCTTACGGCGCGCCTGAACCAGCCGGCGAGCCCCGGCTATGCGGCGCTGCCGTGGGTCTCGACCTCGCCGCTGCCGGTCCTGCTGGCCGGCCTGGCCGCAGCGGTGGTGATCCTCGGTTTCTACTGCCTCTATATGCTCCCGCTGGCCGACCTGGTCCGCGGCAGCGGCGAAAGCGGCCGGCAGATGCTGCGGCGCGTCCCCCGGACGTGGGGCCGCCTGGCGCTCTACTGCGGTATGGTGATCGGCGGCGGGCTGACGGCGGGCATGGCCCTGCTCCTGGCCGCGGCGCTGGCCCAGTTCCTCAGTGCGGCGCTCGTCATGGTGCTGGCGGTTCTCGCCGGCGCGCTGTTCGCCTGGGGCGTGCTGCTCCTCTTCCTGGCGCCGGCGGCGGTCTTGCTCAGTGGCGTCGGGCCGCTGCGGGCCGTCGTCTACAGCGTCCAGGTGGTCCGGTCGCGCCTCTTTGCGGCGATTGGCTTCCTGCTGTTGACCATGCTGGTGCAGTCGGGGACGACGGCGCTGTGGGCGCGGCTGGCCGGCCGGCCGGTGTGGGTCTTGCTGGGGATCATCGCCAACGGCTACATCGTCGCGGGGCTGGCCGCGGCCGGCCTGGTCTTTTTCCGCGAGGGGCTGCGCGATTGGCTGGCGCGGTCGACGCTCAGCAGAAATGGACAAAGCAGTGGTTCTGTGCTAGAATAAGAACGGGCGTTCTTTCGTCTGGCTCGGGCGAGGGCAGGCCCTGCCCCTACAACGTGCTGATTCTCTGTTTCGCCTTGTCGCCTTTTCGCTCATTCGAGGATTCCTATGACCAATCCCGTTACCGGCAGCTATGATGCCAAAGACATCCAGGTGTTGGAGGGGCTGGAGGCGGTCCGCCGCCGGCCAGGCATGTACATCGGCTCGACCGACGTGCGTGGGCTGCACCATATGGTGTTTGAGGTGGTGGACAACAGCCTGACCTACGATACCCCGATCCTGGTCCTCCAGGAGGGGCAGCTGCGCCTGCGCCCCATCGGCGCCCTGGTGGACGAAGCGCTGGACCGCCGCGCGCCAGAGGTCCAGCGTGGCGAGACGATGGAAGCCCTGCGCGGTGTCGAGGGCCTGCGGGTCCTGGCCTTTTCCCCCACGGACTATCGCCTGGACTTCCGTCCGGTGTCCACCCTCTTCCGGCACCGCGTCAACAGCCCCATCTACCGCGTGCGCCTGGCCACCGGCCGCGAGGTCGAGATCACAGCCTACCATTCTCTCTTTACCCTGCGTGACGGCCAGGTGGTGCCGATCCGCGGGGACGAACTGCAGGTCGGCGACTATGTGGTCGCCCCGCGGGCCTGGGTCGAGCCGCCGTCCTACCGGCAAGAGATCGACGTGCTCGGCGCTATGCTGGACCTCGATCCCGCGGCCACGTCCAAATTCTACCTGTACGGCGTGCGCCATGCCCTGACGGAAGAGGTCCGCACCGCCCTGCAGCCCCACCTGCCGCGCCCCTACGCCTGGCGCGACTATCAGCGTTACGACTATCTGCCCGTGAACCTGCTGCGGCACCTGCCGGCCGGCCTGGTCGAGCCGTTCCAGAGCGCGCGGGTCGGCACCCGCTACGGCCAACTCCCGGCTCGGCTGCCCATCACCCGCTCCCTGGTCGAGCTCCTCGGACTCTATGCGGCCGAGGGCTGCGTGGTCACCAACAAGGAGCGCGCCCACCGCTCCATCGTCTTTTCCTGCGGAGCCCACGAAACGGACCTGACTGCCTACACCGTGCAGCAGATCCAGGAGGCTTTCGGTTACACCGTCCGGCCCAACTATTCCCACAGCTCGGCCAACGTGGTCAAGGTCGGGGCCTCGATCGTGGCGCTGCTGCTGGAGGATATCCTTCAGGCCGGCTCGCGCAGCCAGGGGAAACGCATACCGGACCTGATCCTGAACCTGTCCCCCGACCTGCGCGAGCGCTACCTGGTCGCTTACCTGTCCGGCGACGGCCATCCTTCCGCGGTCTTTACCCAGCACCTGCTGAACGGCACCGCGCCCGGGGCCGACGACCGGGCCAGGTACACCTGCAATACGGCCAGCCGGGAGCTGTCTGCCGGGCTGGCCTATCTGCTGGCCTCGCTGGCCAAGACCTGCTCGATGCGCACAATCATGCCGTCCCCGGAAGAGGTTCACCCGGTCACCCTCCATGACAAGGGCCGCTCCCGGGTCCAGCGCTTCCAGCGCCGTTCCCCGGCCCACTACCTCGACTTTTACTGGCACGATCGCGCTTCCTACGTCCACAAGGTGCCCTACGAGGCCATTGTGGAGAGCTGTACCGACTCGCTGGTTCGTTCTGCCCACCGGCGCGGCCAGCCGGGACTCTCTCGGGACAAGATGCAGGGCCTGGTCCAGCAAGGCTCCCTGCAGCTGCTGGGCCGGGGCGACGAGTTTCTGGGGGGCGACCTGGGCCTGCTCAAGGTCGTCGGCATCGAGCCCCTGACGGACTATGCCCACGAGTGGGTCTATGACGTCGCCGTGCCCGAGGGCGAGAATTTTACCGCCGGGTGGGGGCCGATCATTTGCCACAACTCGATCGACGAGGCGTTGGCCGGCTATGCCCACAACATCACCGTCACCATCCATCCCGACGCCAGCGTGACCGTGGTGGACGACGGCCGCGGCATCCCGGTGGACGAGCATCCCAAGGAAAAGCGTTCGGCGTTGGAAGTGGTGATGACCAAGCTGCACGCCGGCGGCAAGTTTGGCGAGGGCGGCTACAAGGTGGCCTCGGGGCTGCATGGGGTGGGCGTCTCGGCGGTCAACGCGCTGTCGGAGTGGATGCGGGTGGAGGTGCGGCGCAACGGTCGGCGCTATTTTCAGGAGTACCGCCATGGCGTGCCGGTGGCCCCGGTAGCCGACATCGGGCCGGCCGAGGGCAACGGGACCGGCACGCGCACCGACTTTTACCCCGACATGACGATCTTTGAGACGGTCGACTACAGCTTCAAGGCGTTGGCCCAGCGCTTTCGGGAGATGGCCTTTCTCACCCGCGGGCTGCGCATCTTTTTCCTGGACGAGCGCAGCGACCGGGAGACGACCTTTTACTTTGAGGGCGGGGTGCTCTCCTTCGTCCGCTACCTGGCGCGGGGGCAGGAGCTGCTGCACGGCGCGCCGCTGTACATCGAGCGGACGCTGGACCACACCCAGATCGAGATCGCGCTCCTGTACGCCGACACCTACCGCGACCTGGTGCTCTCTTTTGCCAACAACATCAACACGATTGAGGGCGGCACGCACCTGACGGGCTTTCGCTCGGGGCTGACGCGCTGCCTGAATGACTATGGCCGGCGGGCCGGCATCTTGAAGGAGAACGACCCCAACCTGAGCGGCGAGGACGTGCGCGAGGGGCTGATCGCTGTCGTCAGCGTCAAGCTGGAGGACCCCCAGTTCGAGAGCCAGACCAAGATCAAGCTGGGCAACAGCGAGGTCAAGACCTTTGTCGAGCAGGCGCTCGTGGAAGGGCTGAGCGCATTCCTGGAGGGCAGCACCACGGACGCGCGGCGGGTCCTGGACAAGTGCATGACAACGATGCGCGCGCGCGAGGCGGCGCGGAAAGCGCGCGACCTGGTGGTGCGCAAGGGGGCGCTGGACGGCTTCTCCCTGCCGGGCAAGCTGGCGGACTGCAGCGAGCGGGACCCGGCAAAGGCGGAGCTTTTCGTCACGGAAGGCGAGAGCGCCGGGGGTTGTCTATTACATAATGTTCTGGTTCGACTGGCTACAGGTGAGCAACGAACTATGCGGGAATTGGCCGCGGACTGGGTCCGTGGCATTATGCACTTTGGCTACGCGACCGACGAAGCGGGTGATATACAGCTTGTTCCTCTGGAGTCTCCCCGCCTGACCCGACGCAGTGCCAGGTTGGTCGAAGTGGAGTTGGACAATGGTGAGCGCGTTCGCTGTACGCCGGACCATCCATTCAGGCTGCGGGATGGTTTGTACCGCCGCGCGGACAGCCTGCAGCCGGGCGAAAGCCTGATGCCGCTCAAGGTTCGGTTCACAATGGCCGGAGATTCCCCTGCTCCGGGCTATGAGATGGTCTGGATGAATGGGCTGGAGCAGTGGGCCTTTACGCACTACCTGGCCGATCAGCGCAACCTGGCGAACCACAGGTACACTCTTGGGGCAGGAGGGGTGCGCCATCACGTGGATTGGAACAAGGGCAACAACGAGCCGTCCAACATCCGGCGAATGGACTGGCGGGAACACTTGATCCTGCATCGCGAGACAACGCGCCGCCTATGGCAGAACCCGGATCATCGCCGCCGCATGAGCGAGTTGGCAAGAGCACAGTGGGAGGATCCCGAGTATCTTGCCTATATGCGCGAGCGTGCCCGCGAGCAACGGCAGGACCCGGAAATGAGCCGCAGGGTGCTTGAAGGTTTTCAGGAGTGGTACAATAGCCTCTCTGATCAAGAACGCGCCGAGTACTGCCAGCGGCTGTATAACCAGCAAGCGGAATACTGGGCTGATGAGCAGCACCGCGAGGAGCGCGCCGAGCGTACGAGCCGCTACTTTGAGGAGCACCCCGAGGCGCGCGAACATCTGCGCCAGCTGGCGCAAGAAGAATGGGCCGACCCCGAACTGCTGGCCTGGCGTTCCGAAGAGACCAAGAAGCAGTGGCAAGACCCGGAATTTGCCCGCCGGCACAGCGAGTCCCGCAAAGAATGGTGGCGCGAGCACCCCGAGCACCGCGAAAAAATCGTTGCCGGCCTCGAACACCTCTGGGCCGATCCGGAATGGCGCGCGCGTCGAGCGCTCGCCCATCAAGAGTGGTTGAGTTCGACGCCCCCGGAGGAGCGCAGGCGCTTGCTCCGTGAGGGGCACCGCCGCAAGGCGCTGCAGCTGCTCAACACGGTCCTCGACGCGGCCGACGTGCGCCAGACCTACGAGGAGCTGCGCCGCGCCAAGGCGCCCACGGCACTGCGCTATGAGCGGCTGCTAGGCGAGCACTTTTCCGGGGATGAGAAGCGAATGCTCGAGGTCGCCCGCAACGTGAACTGCAAGGTCGTCGCGGTCCGTCACCTGGAGGAGCGCGGCGATGTGTATGACCTGACGGTAGAGGGCTATGAGAACTTTGCCCTGGCCGCGGGGGTCTTTGTCCACAACAGCGCCAAGCAGGGGCGCGACCGCCGTTTCCAGGCCATCCTGCCGCTGCGCGGCAAGATCCTCAACGTCGAAAAGGCCCGCCTGGACAAGATCCTGGACAATGCCGAGATCCGGGCGCTGATCACGGCCATTGGAACCAACATTGGCGAGCAGTTCGAGATCGAGAACCTGCGCTATGGGCGGGTCATCATCATGAGCGTGGACGGGGCGGAGCGCACCTTTGTCCGCGACCCGCAGGGCAACATCCACTCGGTGCAGATCGGCCCGTTCATCGACACGCTGCCCGGCCCCCTGGGGTACGAGGTCCTCTGCTTTGACAAAAAGACCCACCGGACCTGTTTCAAGCCGCTCAAGGCCGTCATCTCGCACCCGATCACCGAGCCGCTGTACGAGATCGAGACGGCCTACGGCCGGCGGGTGCGGGTGACCTCGTCTCACAGCATCTTTGCCTATGAGGGCGGCCAGGTTGTCCCCAAGAAGGGGAATGAGGTTCGGCCCGGCGATCTGGTGGTGGCGCCGCGGGCGCTGCCGCTCTACGGCGACGGCCGCGTGCAGCAGCTGGACCTGCTGCGACTGCTGCTGGCGCACCGCGAGGACCTGGACGTCGAGATCATGGTGCGGGGAGCCGGCGTGGAGGAGATGCAAAAGGGCGAGATCCGGATGGAGTATGCCGGCCGGCCCGAGTTCACCGAGCCGCGGGTGACTGTCTCGGCGGAGCTGGGGCAGGAGATGGCGCGCCGCAGGCTGGCGGCCGGCCTGAGCCAGGTGGACGTCTGCCAGGCGGTGGGGATCAAGCAGCCGGTGACCTTTTACGCCTGGGAGAAGGGCGCCTCGCGGCCGACGTTGACCAACTTTCAGAAGTATACCACGCTCCTGGGGCTGGAAGAGGGGACAATCGCCGGGCAGTACACGGTGGGCCTCTCGCGCCTGGACCACGTGTGGGAGACGCAGTACGCCGGCGCGCCGCGCAACCGGGTGCGGCCGTACCTGCGGCTGAGCGAGATATTCGAGGAGGAGCTGGGCTGGCTGGACGGGCAGCCGGTGGAGCTGGCGCCGCTGCACTATGCCGACCGGGCCGTGCCGCGTTTCATCCCGGTCAACAAGGCGCTGATGACCCTCCTGGGGTTCTTTACCGCCGAGGGCAGCCTGAGCCAGCGCGGCGGGGTGCGCTTCGCCATGGGGCCCAACGACGGGCCGATGGTCGCCGAGATCGAGGGATCTTTCCGCGATGTCTTTGGCCTGGAGGCACGCTCTTACGAAGGCCACTCGCCGACGGTTGGTGACGTCAAGGTCGTGAACGGCGTGGTCGCGGCCGTGTTCCGGTGCCTGTACCATTTTGGCAAACTCAACGCGGCCGGCAAGCGCATTCCCGATCTGGTGTTCAATGTGACCCCGGAGCTGCAGCTGGCCTTCCTGCGGGGCTATTTCCTGGGAGACGGTTCCATCGACAAGGGGCGTATCTCGTTCACCACCGTTTCTCGACAGTTGGCCGAAGAAGTGATGTACCTGCTCCAGGCTCATGGGATCGTGGCCACAGTGACATCGCACGAGCCGACGGGAAAGCCGGGCGGGATGGCTAACGGCCGGCCGATCATCACCCGGCATACGATGTACACGGTCAGCGTGTGTTCCAAAGGAGACCTGGAGTACCTGCGCCCCGTGTGGCAGGATCACCACAATGCGGCTGTTCTGGAACCCAAACTACAGTCTCCGGCTCCAAGCATCAACCGCCGCTTCGTGGAGATTGGCGGCGACCTGGTCGGCCTGCCGGTGCGGTCGGTGCGCGAAGTGGAGGCGACGTCCGGCAGCGTCTATGATTTCTCAGTGGCTGATAACCATACTTTTGTCGCCGGATTTGGGGGAACCTGCCTGGCCAATACGGATGGAGACGTAGATGGGGCCCACATCCGGACGCTGCTGCTCACCTTTTTCTTCCGCTACATGCAGCCGCTGATCGAGCACGGGCACCTCTACTTTGCCCAGCCGCCGCTCTACCGCATCGAGGAGGGCAAGAAGGTCACCTGGCTTTACAGCGAGGAGGAGAAGGACAAGTACATGGCGCGGGTGGCGGCGGGCAGAAAGGTCACGATCCAGCGCTACAAGGGGCTGGGGGAGATGAACCCGGAGCAGCTGTGGGAGACGACGCTGAACCCCGAGAACCGCGTCCTCTACCAGGTGACGATGGACGATTTTGTCGAGGCGGAAGAGACCTTTTCCGTCCTGATGGGCAACGACGTGCAGCCGCGCCGGCGGTTCATCCAGACGCACGCGGCGAATGTGCGGAACCTGGACGTCTAGGTTGTAGGGTGTAGGTTCTCATGTCGTGTCGTGTGTGTCGTATCTCAAAGTTATTGAGACTGTCTCATAGAAAGTGAGACCGTATCTCAAAGTTAGTGCGACCACTATCTCGAAGATAATGAGACTACCCGCAGGGGCGTTATGTCTCAAAGTTAGTGAGACTACCCTAAATGGACAACGAGAGGCGATTACCAGGAACAAAACGTGGGTTCTCACAATAGTTGGCGGCAGCCTATGGCAGTACGGGTTCTCCCCCGCTTATCGCAAAGGTTGGCGATGGCCTACGGGCTGGCAGCAGGCAGAAATCGGAGGTCGGCTTATGAACGCAATGATATGTTCAGCAATCCGCTCCAGGCAGGTACTGCGCTTCTCCTACGATGGCGGTTGGCGCACCGTTGAGCCGTTCTGTCACGGTATCAGCACAGCGGGCAACGAGGTATTGCGCGGCTACCAGACCGGCGGCTACAGCGAATCCGGCAACCCGGTTGGCTGGAAGCTCTTCCAGGTATCGAAGATTGCGAGCCCGACGCCTACCGGGCAGACATTTTCCGGTGCCAGGCCCGGCTACAACCCCAATGATGCGGCGATGACCTCGGTTCATTGCCACGTTTAGGCCGGACGACGCCTACTTCAGCAGGTATCGGGGGCAATCTCCACGGTGAGCACGAGTTGTCGGCAGTGCTCGTTGCAGGTATAATGGCAGCAGTCTCCCCCCCCAACAGGAGGAACCAATGGGTAGCAGCCCCAATCCGTTCAAAGCATACTTGCAGGAACTTCGGCAGAAACTGGCCACAGGTGCGGCACAAGAACGTGCCCATCGGTCTGCTTTACAGCATTTACTGGAGTCTATGGCCGGCGGAGTACAGGCTGTCAACGAGCCCAAGCGCGAGGATTGCGGTGCGCCCGATTTCGCCATCTTCAGCAATAGCCTCACCGTTGGTTACGTGGAGACCAAGGACATCGGGCAATCATTGGACGCGGCCGAGCAGACGGATCAACTGCAACGTTACCGCCGCTACCTCGGCAATCTTGTCCTAACGGACTACCTGGAGTTCCGGTGGTATGTGGACGGCGAGTGTCGGGACAAGGTGGAACTAGCCCGACGGAGCGGCGCAAACAAGATTGTTCTGGTGAAAGATGGTGAGCAACGAACTGCCGAACTGCTAGAGAGCTTCCTTGCCAACCCCCCACAATCGATCTCCACACCCGCAGACCTGGCGCTACGAATGGCTCGCCTGACCCACTTGATCCGCGACATCATTGCGCAGGCTTTCGGTCGGCACAAGGAGTCGGCCCTTCTTGCAGACTTGCGGGATGCCTTCGCCAAGTCGCTCATCCCCGACATCGCGTTGCCCGAAAAGACCGGCGAGTTCGCCGATATGTACGCGCAGACCATCGCCTATGGACTCTTTACTGCTCGCTGTAACCACCAGGGGAGTACCCCTTTTCAGCGGCTAGGAGCAGCCGCGAACATCCCCAAGGCCAACCCGTTCCTGCGCAAACTTTTCGAGACCATGACCGGCGCTGATCTCCAGGATGAGCCCTACGTCGGTTTTGTAGATGATCTGACGCAGCTTTTAGCGCATGCCGACATTGATTCCGTTCTCGCTGACTTTGGCAAACGCGCAAAGCAGCAGGACCCGATGGTTCATTTCTATGAGACTTTTCTGGCCGCCTATGACCCTGATCTGCGAGAAAAGCGGGGGGTGTACTACACACCCGAGCCAGTTGTCTCGTACCTCGTTCGGTCGGTAGACTGGCTGCTCCGGCACCGTTTTCAGATACCCCAGGGCCTTATGGATAAGACAATCCAGCCATACGAGCCTGCTCAAGAAGGGCAGGGGCCCAGTCAGGTTCCGGGATCGGCCCATCGCGTCCTTGTTTTGGACCCCGCCTGTGGCACGGGAACGTTCCTGTACGCAGTAGTGGATCGGATTCGGGATCAGTTTGGAGCGAACGCGGGCATGTGGGCCGGCTACGTCAAGCAACATTTGTTGCCCAGGCTTTTCGGTTTTGAACTTATGATGGCCCCTTATGCCGTGGCCCATTTGAAACTGGGTTTGCAGTTGGCAGGGTGGGATATGAGCGTGGCCCAAAGAGCGCAGTGGGCTTACAATTTTGCTGGGGACGAGCGGCTAGGCATATACTTGACCAACACCTTGGAGGAGACAGAGAAAGCGGTTCAGACCCTCTTTGGATCTCTTCGCACCATTACCGAAGAGGCCAATGCTGCTGGCCGTGTCAAGCGCGACCTGCCGATCATGGTTGTGCTGGGCAACCCACCCTACAGCGGACAGTCGGCCAACCGCAGCGAAGTCCAGACTAACGTCGGGAAAGGGGACAACTACGTTCGTGGTTGGGTAATTGGACCGAACGGTCGGACCAAGCCTGATTATGCTAAGGCGACACGCGATTTGGGTTTTCGACCTCAGCCCACTTTCATCGGCCGGTTAGTAAGGGACTACTACGTGTGCGATGGTCAGTGGGTCCAGGAGCGCAACATGAAGTGGCTTCAGGATGACTATGTGAAGTTCATCCGCTGGGCCCAGTGGCGAATTGAGCAGACTGGATCAGGTATCCTGGCTTTCATCACCAACCATGGTTATCTCGACAACCCCACTTTTCGGGGGATGCGCTGGGTACTACTGAATACCTTCTCGGAAATCTACCTTCTCAATCTACACGGCAATGCCCAGAAGCATGAGCGCGCTCCTGACGGTTCCAAAGATGAAAACGTCTTTGACATTTCCATTGGGGTGACAATCGGCATCTTTGTTAAAGAGCCTGGAAAAACGGGCCCGGCCCAGGTTCATTATGCCGATCTGTGGGGGGTACGCGAAGTTCCAAACGACCCGAATGGGGGAAAGTACCCCTGGTTATTGGCTCACGACGTATCGAGCCCTGGTGTTTGGACAACCCTTGCGCCCCACGCCCCCTTCTACTTCTTCGTGCCGCAAGCAATTGCGGCCGGTATAGAGACCGAATATCACCAGGGATGGAAAGTGACGGATATTTTCCCCGTGCACTCGGTGGGCGTTGTAACGGCGCGGGACTCTTTGACCATCCACTGGTCAAAAGGCGATGTCTGGAAGACCGTGTCGAACTTTGCCACCCTCCCTGCTGAGGACGCGCGAGAGGGGTACGCGCTCGGACCAGATAGGCGGGACTGGAAAGTGAGTCTGGCTCAAGCGGACCTGAAAGCAACGGGGCCGAGCCGCGATAGAATTACTCCAATCCTCTACCGGCCTTTCGACACGCGCTTTACCTATTACACCGGGCAAACCAGGGGCTTTCTCTGTATGCCCCGCCCCGAAGTAATGCGCCACATGCTGGGAGGGGAAAATACCGCGCTAATAACCTCCCGCATGACCAAAGGGGAAACCTTTAGACATGCGCAGGTAACTCACCACATTGTGGAGGTTATCTGCATGTCACCCAAGACATCCAACAATGGCTTTGTATTTCCCCTCTATCTATATCCTGCTGCGCAGCACAAACCTGGTGAGCAAAAGGAACTTCTCAGTAGTTCCCCCTGGCCTGTGGGCAAGGATGGCCGCGTTCCGAATCTGGCTCCCTCGTTTGCAACTGCGTTAGGAGCCAAGCTCGGCCTGGCGTTTGTCTCTGACGGCTATGGAGACCTGGCCACAACTTTCGGTCCCGAGGATGTTTTGCGCTACATCTATGCGATTCTGCACGCCCCCACTTACCGGAGCCGTTATGCTGAACTCCTGCGCCGAGATTTCCCCTACGTGCCTCTTACCTCGGACCTCGATCTCTTCCGCAAGTTGTGCGAACTGGGGAGAGAGTTGATAACCCTGCACCTCCTAGAACCGCCACCAACGGCGGGTGTCCCGACCTATCCCGCCCCTGGTACGGATGTCGTAACCAAGGGGTATCCCAAGTACGTCGCGGCAGGCGAACCGGAACCAGGGACAGGAACACCGCTTCCTCATGGTCGGGTGTATATCAACCCTGACCAGTATTTCGATGGCGTGCCTGCTGACGTATGGGCGTTTCAGGTAGGTGGATACCAGGTCTGTGCCAAATGGCTTCGAGACCGTCAAGAGCGAAGCCTCTCCTTTGACGAACAAGAGCAGTATAGCAATATCGTCGCGGCGTTGAAGGAGACGATTCGCCTCATGACCGAGATTGATGCGGCTATACCAGGTTGGCCAATTGGATGAATCCGTTCAATCACGGTAGTTTTTGTAAAGGAGGAGCGAAATGGCAAGGGTGACGATTCCGGCCAGGGTACTGGGGCAGATCAAGATGCCCGATTTCTGCGAACGCTGCTACTGGGTGCAACTGCATTATGGCAAGGCAGAGTTTCCCTTCCACATCCCTATGCCGGGCATATTTGGTTCGCTGGATGCCTACGGCAAGAATCTTATCCACACCTATTTTGATGCCCACGGAACGCTGCCCCCCTGGTTCCCGAGCGTCGGCCAGCCGCAAGGGTATCTCTCGGGGTCGGACCTGCACCATTCCAAGTTCTACCTGGACGACCCGGCGACGAATATCCACCTCACGGGCACGCCTGACGACGTGTTCCGGCTGGCCGATGGTTCCTACCATGTGGTAGATTACAAGACAACCAAGATCACCAAGACGCAGGACAAGTTGCTCCCCCTGTACGAGGTCCAACTGAACGTCTATGCTTACATCGCCCGGTTGCGGGGATATACCCCCATGTCGGCCATCTCGCTGATCTACATGGAGCCGCAGACCGCGGTCTCTCCCGCGAATGTCGGCGCGTTGATGACCAATGCCGACTACCGCATGGACTTCAAGGCCGCTCGCAAACCCGTGACGGTCCAGGGAGACGTTTTCGTGCTCGACCTCCTCAAGGAAGCGCGGCGCATCTACGACCTGGCCAGTCCCCCACCGTGCCCAGGGGGTTGCGAGAACTGCCAGCGGTTGGATGACCTGGTGGCGGTTGCCGGAACGCCTTGAAATATGGCATCATGGGCAAGATTAGCGTCAACGGACGATGGGTGGGCAGTTCAATTATGGACCCGGCTCTTCCTGGGGCTAAGGCCGGAGACGAGAATGCCCCAAAATGGGACTGATTGTGCCAACTTACGAAGGACTCAATGGAGTGGCTGTGAGACGACGGGTTGAGCGCGAGGCTCACTCTCGGGAGGAAACAGCATGTATGACGAAACTTTCGCGGATAAACTGCCCCATGTCGAACTTGACTCTGAAATGGCGCAAAGGATTCTCTCCGCGGGTGATGGTTACAGCCAAGGAACAGAGCAGTTGGCGCAGTTCATTCTTGTATGGAAGGCGAGACTGCGTGATAGGCTTACTGACGATAACTTGATTCAGGTCGCCACCCCTCGCTCCGATGGCTTCGACCTCGCCGCCGTAGACGGTGGCAGCGCCTTGGTGCCGCGGGGAGGGGGAACTTTGGTTACGGCTGCGGCATACAAGACAACCATTAACCAAGAGGACCAGCGCGGCGTGGCTCGTATTGCGTCCGTCCCCAACGGCCCCGACGTTGCGCAATTTGCGACTCTGCTGCGATTACATCTTGAGTTCTTGCTGCTTGGCCGGGAGAAGCTCGACGCGGATCGTCTCGTCGTGCTGGACCACTCCTTCTGGGGAATTGTTCAGGAAGTGAGTCGGGCGTTGGCGGTTTACAAAACTCAGCGCGCCAATTTGATCGCGTCGAGACGAAACCCCGAGTATGACGCGATGCAAATCGCATGGCGGAAACTGTTCAGCGACAGTCTGGGGCTCGCTGGCTCATTTCTGCGCATGATTCATAACAAGGCGGTCATATCCTTGGCCAAAACCGCTGTGAGCCAGTTTTTCGTGAAACAACTCCTGGGCGCGGAATCAGCCAGCGATCCTGAGATTGCGCGACTAGCCAGCTCTTTGAATGACCGGGCGCTCCTTCGTCATATCCTCAAGCCTGGCGAGTACACAACTCCGCAAAGTCTGTACCGCGTGGAACAAGAGAGCGGCGACGTGAAGAGCTGGAAGCGAACTCGGTTTGCGACCAGTTTCGAGAAGAGCGACGGTCCTGACCCATTCGAGGCCCGCGAGAAGGTTTTCGACGAATATGGATTGCCGAGGGATGCTAGGCCCGGCGAAGAGGTTAGAGGCCGTAGGCTCTTTGTGACCTATTACCTACCGCATGACTGGTCAAGGATTTACCGGATCGAGTCTCATGAAGCGGTGCTCATTGACAGAGATGCCGCGCCTGACTACACGGGCCACGGCGAGCGGTTTCAGCGGGTGCTGGCATCAGTCCGCATGTCGGTCAACCCGGAAGTAAAAGAACCTCTTTGTCAGGTGTTGGCCGATGAGCGCGCGAAGGCGGCGGCGTCTTCCGCTATTACCTTGATCCCGGAACGCGCTTTCTACCAGTTACAGGACAAGTATCGTGAGAATACGGAGATGCGGGAAATAATCGAGACCCTGCTATCGGAGGAAAGAACATGAGCGAGAGCGACGAACATCCCAAAGATGAACAGAGCCAGATTGATGCGTCGGAGCAACACCCCGGCCAATTCCCGGAAAGCCCAACGCTTGTGCCCCCACCGCCTGGGTTGTGGGCGGGGGAGGCCCCCGTGGGCTCTATTACCTCGCCATGCGAAACTGGCAAGTATCGCATGATCCTGCGCGGCTATGCGGCCACCATACAAATAGAAGGCAGCCTGGTTGCCTTTGACTACGCCGAATTGGACAGCCAGGGGCAGCCTGTCAAGAAGACGGTGCTTTGCCAGGTTTCTAAAACGCAACTGGAAAACGTGCACCATGAGAATCGTATCCTGGGGCCGCTCCTGCGCGAAAAGGGACGCATTCCTGGGCTCAGCGGCTACGCCGACAACAAGGAAGTGGACATGCTTCCGATGGATACCATCGTAGCCCAAACAGACCGGCACGAGCTTCCGCGAAATATCCCTCCCACGGGAACCGACGTTCGTTTTGCGTCCGTGGAAGACGTGGCGCATTTCTCTGGCGACCATCCAGCCCTGTTCAACATAGGACACCTCTATGAGACCAGGGTTCCCGTCGGTCTCATGCTGAAGCACTTTGGCCCAGGCGACGAGGGCTGGGGAGATGCCCGTATGATGGGCGTCTTTGGGGCGACCGGCAGCGGCAAAACTGTAATGGCCGCGTCTATTATCGTCGGTTTAGCGGCCCGCCACGAGATAGGCATGTTGATTGTTGACCCACAGGGGCAATTCAGCAGCTTCGATCTCGGCTCGGCTGATAAGAAGTGGCCTTGGGACCTGGCAGAGGCGTTCCGTCTCGTGGGGCGTGGGCCAGACGTGCGTCTGGTGGACATCAACGAGATCGCCCTGGAGAGTCCGGCGCTTTTTGTCCAGCTCTTGGACAGGAAAGACTTCTTTGACCTGTTTGGCATCGCGGGCCACGAGAACAAAGAGCGGTTGATGGCCGAGTTTACGCTTGCGTTGCTCCAATGGCTCAAGGAGAATTCTGGCCACACATTGGGAGACCTCAGTTGGAGCGAGGAGATTGCCGTATCCGTGTGCCGCGCGGGTGCCTCCACGTATGTGAAGCCAGACAAGAAGCTGAAGGAAATACAGGACTCTTTCGAGTTCGCGCCTTTCAAGCTCGCTACAGCTCAAAGGACCTGGGAAGAAGTCCGGGAGATGTTTGCGAGACCCCATCGGTTGGGGGACCTGCTTGACGATGTGCTTATCAATCACAACATCGTCATTCTGAACGTTGACACGGACGAGGCCCTCAAGGACTTGTTCTGCGCCGAGATTCTTGAGGGGATCAGAGAGAAAGCCCAGTTCATTTACCGGATCAAACGAAGACTGTACCGGCGCGGTGATCGCGGCGTAAGAAAATACGAAACCGCGGAAACGAACGCGCTCATCGTTCTTGACGAAGCGCACCGCTTCGCGCCACAGGCCACGGGGCAGAACAGGGACCAGGAAAGGATGAGAGCCGCGCTCGTGGATGCCACCACCACGACACGGAAGTTGAGCGTAGGTTGGCTCTATGTAACGCAATCCCTGGCCAATTTTGACAAGGGTATCTTTCGTCAGATACAAACCAAGGTGTTAGGGGTTGGGATAGGGACGGGTGTGGATAACGAGCACCTTGAGTCCGCGCTCAACAACGACAAGGACTTGATCGAGCGATACCGGAGACTGCCAAGACCCATCACGACTGGCGTATTCCCATTCGCTATCATCGGTGAATTGGTCGCGTTGGGAAATGGGAGCCGCGCCCTATTCATCTCGGCCCCCAGAACCCAGCAGGAACTATTCACGTTGAACCCCAAGCACTTCAAGTATCCGCATGGCGAGCGCGTCAAGCGCCCCGACAAAAGTATACCTGCGGAGCAGCCTTGCCTGCCCTCGCCCAAGGCCGCATTGCCTCCGCCCGAGGACGAGGATGAACTGCCTTTTTGACAGCGTTTCGGTTGAAACGCGATAGGGCACAGATACTGCATGGCGAACTTGCCAGGCGAGCCCTCATAACGCTTGCGCATGGCTGGACGCGGGTTTTGACAATGCTTCTGACTTCGTGTATCATAACCCGCGTCAAGTCATGCATCCGCAAAGGAGAGCGTTCTGATGCGCGCGCCACCACCGTCCGGGTTCGCACTTTTTTCCTGTGTTGATCTGTTTTGCGGCTGCGGCGGAAACAGTTGGGGCATGTTACGCAAGAATGGTAGTCGCCCGCTCTTGCCGCTGCTTGCCGTGGACATAGACCCGGTTGCCCTATGGACCTATCACTGGAATATGCCGAAGGTCAAAGCCTTGCAGGCAGACATCCAGACGATAGCCCCACTTGACATCCTCAACCGCGTTGGCCTGAAGCAAGGCGAGTTGGGATGCCTAATCGCGTCTCCTCCTTGCCAGACCTACTCGCGGAACAATCGCTCACCGAAGGAAAAAACCGACCATCGCAACACCCTGTACGCGCACGTTCTCAAAATGATCGCGGGCATTCAGCCATGGATCGTTTTCATGGAGAATGTCCCGGAAATGGAAACGTGCTTCGGGGGAGAGTTTCACCAGGACTTCCTGAACCGCCTTAGAAATCTCGGGTATTCGCCTTCCTATTGGACGGTCAACACGGCAAGCTATGGCGTGCCCCAACACCGCCAGCGACTCATTTATCTGGCCTACAGAACCGATATGGGGAAAACCCCGCGGTGTCCTCCGAAAACGCATGGCGAAGAGCCCGAGTTACTGCCATGGGTAACGGTTGAGCAAGCAATACAGGATTTGCCGCCTCGTCAAGCGGGAGAGCTTAGGAACGCGGTCGAGTTCAGCGAGCGCGAGCGAGTGAACCGCTCCCCATACGCGCTGTCGCTGTGGCCGCGACGGTCCCTGGTTACGCTCAACCATTTTGCCCGCAGCCTCAATTCTACGCAGCTTCGCCGACTGCGCGCATTGGGCGAGGGGGGCGATTACGACAGCTTGCCCGCCGATTTGCGGCCCGCGCAAGGTTATAAGGCTTCGTATGGGCGGCTCTGGCGCGGAAAGCCTGCCCCCACGCTGACCGCATACCTGTCTTATCCGGGTTGCGGGCGGTTCTCGCATTACGAACAAGATCGGGTTATCACCATACGCGAGGCATTGCGGTTACAGTCCTTTGACGACGACTTCTGGGTATTTGGCCCGCTGATGAGCCAATCAAACCAGGTTGGCAACGCTGTGCCTCCCCTCCTCGCTACCGCTTTCAGAGACGTGATTGTCGCTGATTTGCGGAGTCTGGATCGTCAGTCACCCCAGTGAATCGGATAAGAGCACCTCATGGGCACGCGAGATCGAGCGACCACCAGCCACATCATGTCAACCATACGGAGCGGCGGCACGAAGGCAGAGCTGGCCTTGGCCAAAGCGATGTGGTCGCTGGGCTTGAGGTATCGGAAGCGTTACCCCCTGGTGGGCCGCCCTGATTTCGTCTTTGTAAGAGCGCGGATAGTGGTTTTCTGCGACGGCGATTTCTGGCACGGACGGGGTTTTGGGACTGAGGAACGAGCGCGCAGGTTCAAGTTCGAGAGTAACCGCGAATACTGGACCGCAAAGATCAATCGCAATATCGAAAGAGACAAAGTCGTCAACACGCAGTTGGAGACGCAAGGCTGGCTGGTGCTTAGGTTCTGGGAGTCCGAGATTCTACAAGACGCGGACGCGCTGGCAAAGGTTGTGCTGGCGAAGGTGCGCGAGAGAAGACAGGGGCCACTTCAGCGGACAGCCATTGAAAAGTGAGCGCGCTTGTGGCTATAACGCCCTCGCTGCTCCAACTACTCCCTACCAACCCCACCACCTCCGGCGCGATCTTCCCCGCGCTCCCGTAGGAATCCGCTCTACGCCCTCGCGCCGGGACAGGAACCTGGCCCGTCACCCATCTTGGCACAGTCCGCCGCAGGAGCGCCCCAGTCCTATCCCCCATCTGCGCACGCTTGGATTTCTTAACCAGGCATCGTTTCATCACGTTTTGTTGTGGCTGGCCGACCAGGAATAACAAGGCCGCCCGGCGGCACCTCGAACAAGAAGTGCTTGTAGCCGTCTATTCCCGGCCCCGAAACCGGCTGGAGCTGCCCTTTCCGCACCCGGCGCAGCACTTGCGCCTTGCTGATGCCCAGGCGTTCGGCCAGCTCCGGCGCGGTCAGGCGCGTCTCGCGCCGCAGCCGCTCCACGTCTTCCCGGCGAAAAAGATAGCGGTGACAGCCTTGCTGCGGCCCCGCGACGGGAACAAGCCTGCCGAGCCGCGCCCAGCGCAGCACCGTGCCCTTACTCACCCGCAATATCTCGGCTGTCTGCTCGGTGAACACGTGATCCGCGACAAAACGGCGCACCTCGGCGCGGTCAAAGTGCCACGCGGGGCCACAGGTGGTCGTTGGGGTAAGCAGCCCGGCGCGCACCCACTTGGTAACGACGGTATGCTTCACCCCCATCCAACGCGCTATATCCTCGCGTCCAATCCAACCCTCCGCGGTTTTGATTTCCTCCAGCAGCAAGTCGATCCCGATCCGGTCGATGCGCAACTCCCCCAAGACGGGAATGGTAACCGGCCACACGGGGGCGGGGGAATAGGCTTCCAACCGCCCTTCGCGCACGCGCTTGAGGAGGTCCGCCGCCCCCAGGCCCACCACAGCCACGGCCCGCGCCGCGTCCGCCAGGCTGAGTTCCAGGGATGGCAGCTCCGGGCAGGAACGATGGACGGAGCGTGAGATGTCGTGCAGGCACTCGTCCACGGCTTGGCGGGAAAACAGCCAGCGCGTGCTCCCGTCGATGCCGGGGCCGCGCTCGGCGGCCAACGCCCCCACCTGCGCCATCCGCACGACGAGGTGGCGGTTCACGCCCAGCAGCCGCGCCGCCTCCTCCAGCATGACCGTCTCGCGCCAACGTTCGCGCAGTTCCAGCAGTTCCTGGCGGCGGACAAAGGTGTTCAGTTGTTTGCCCGTGGGGGTTTCATACTGCGCCAAGCGCCCCCAATCTTCCAGGCGGGCAATCGCCAGCTCCGTCACCCCCAGTATTCGGGCGGCCTCGGCGTAGGAGGCGCAGGGAAACTTGTCGGCATAGGTTGGGTCTGCCAGGTAACGCTGCGAGTGGATGATCGCTACCGACCCGGTATAGGTCGCCACCACGTATTGATCGAAGGCTTCCTGGATGAAGGCAAAAGCGGGCTGCTGCCAGCGCCGCTGTATCCACTGGGAATAGAACGCCCCGAGATCGGCGTACAAACCACGGCGATCCGCGTGTTGCGGATAAAGGGCCGTCGCGTCCGCCTCGGGGGTCTGGCTATTACGCTGCCGCTCCTGAAGATTGTACGCCCGCATAAACTCGTAGAACCCCTCCGGCCAGTTCAGCAGCGCCTTGAACGCCGTGGCGTACACCCGGTAGCTTTCAGCCGGGGTCAGCCGGGTGCGTTTCAGCGTCGGGCGGTGGCCTGCCCCGTTCGCGGGCACGGGGTGGACGTAATCCCATGCTGGATCGGCCTGCATCGCGCTCTCCACGGCCCAGCGCAAGCCATCCAAGACGCGGAAGAGCACGTTGGGGGACAGCGCGGCCAGGGGAGGGGGGAGATCAGGGAACGGCGGCGCGGCAGATGACAGCCAATCCTGGATGATCCGCTGGGCAAAAAGGCCATGCTCGTCATCGGCTATGGACGTGGGCAACGCCGCCCGCAGGTCGGCTCCACAGTGGTTGCAGTGGACCTGGACCACGGCGCGAACGGAGACTGTTTCGCCGCAGCCCGGACACTCGGTCACGAGCAGGTTCTGGTGCCGGGGACAGGCTGCCGCCGCAATCGGCAGCCACAGCAGGCGGTGGTAAGCGGCTTCCCGCAGGCACGCGGGGCAATACTGCGCGGCGGACACCGGACGCAGGTGCCGGGTGGCGATGCGCTTGGGCAGGAGCGGAACCATGTTTTCTTCTGTCCAGGGCAGAGTGTCCGGCTGGGCATCGGGTGGGACGAGAGGGGCCGTGAAGCGATGGGGCGCGGCCCCGTACAGCTCGTCCCGCCCGATCCCGGTCAGCGCCGCCAGCCGCTGGTACGTGGCCTCCAGGTTGGGGGATGACCAATGGTCCTGAAGCCCCTCCAGACACACCTCTTTCAAGAGACCAGGCGGGTCATAGCGGTTGCGAGCAGCCAGCCGCTCCAGGTACGACGGCAGCGATTCCCCTGGATACAAGGGCGAGCGGCAGAGCAGCAAGCGCGGGATGAACACAGCCGACCTCAACTCGCGCGCAGCACCTCGGTAGGGCTTTCCTCTACATCCTTGCGCCGCCGCGAGCGGTTGTTCGTGCTATTGGCCGGGTCTGCTGACGCGGCGGGCAGCGCGGCCTCGGGCTGCGGCACGTCGGTAAACGGGTTGGCGCTGCGGGGGGGGACGTGCTTGCGCAGCCGGATGTCAAAAGCCCGCCCCATGATCTCGCGGGTCAACAGGGTCACTTGCTCCTGTTGGGCCAGGAGCGCCGCGCAGCGGATGAGGTTCATCACGTTGCCGACGATGCCGTCAGTCGCCATGAATAGGCGCTGGAGCCATTCCTCGCGCTTGAGTTCGTCGGCCAGGCTCATGCCGAGACCTTCCTCGGCACACTTGACGAACAGGGCGAATTCGCGGATGGTCTCTATGTCGCTTGGCTCCCACCGAAACGGCTCCAGTGTTTCCCGCACGGCAAACAGGCGCGAGAGCTGCTTGTTGTTATGCAGGATCAGGTCCACCTTGCCCTCGACGCCCACGACCAGGAAGGGCTTGTTCATCTCCTTAATCAGCACCTTGAGCCAGTCGGACACTTCGGCCAAGACCCGGTTCGTCTCCCGGTCGATCAGATGGTGAAAATCGTCGAGGGCCACGAGCTGAACCTGGCACTGCCCACCATAGTGAACCAGGCGCGAGTTCATGGACCAGAGCGTGCCCCGCTGCGCCGCCGGGTCGCCCATCGCCTCCAGCATCCGCGCCGCCAGGCCCTTCACGGTGGCCGGGGAAGGCGTCTCGACGTAGAGCACCGGGATAATAGTCCCCTCGCCGGTTTCGCGGCGGGGGAAGGACGCGGCATAGGCTTGAACCAGGGTCGATTTCCCGGCCCCGGTAACGCCTTCCAGGACCATGCACTGCGGCTCCCCGGCCAGGACGGAGAGTTCCTGGCACATCCGAATGGAACGGTGCAGGTCGTTGAAACGGGGATAGTGGATCAGGGCATTGTTGGCGCGGGTCAAGAGATCGCTTGCTTGGGTAGACATGGGTTATGGCTCCTTTTTGACTCCGGGGAGGTCATGGCTGACCCCCCAACCTTCGGCCACTTCGAGGTGCTCCAGGTCCAAATCAACGGCCAGGGCCGGGGGCGACGGTGCTTCGTCCAGGCCCAGGTCTTCCAGGGAGAAAGCGAGACCCGTGCGGTCGGGAGTCGCCGCGGCGGGCGCGGGTTCCACCACGCCCAGGTCTTCCAGCGTCAGGGCCGCGGCGGGACTGGGCAGCATGGGGAGAGCTGCGGCCTCCTCCAGTTGGGCCGGGGCCGCTGCCGTCCTCTGTTCAGCCGCGCCGCCTCCACCCTTGAGCCAGCGGGCCATCTGCGACCGCGCCGATAGCGCCTTGCGGTCCAGACTCCGCTGGACCACCTCCTGAATCTGGTGCTGCGCCCAGGCCAGGGCCTGGATGTCCACCTTGTCCCGGTGGCGGCGAGCGTAGCGGAGGATGACCAGGTGCTTCCACAAGGAGAGGTCCTGGGTATACTCCTGGGCCAGCGCGGGCACCTCGATGTGCCGATTCTCCTCGGGATCGTAGACGTAGATGCGGCTCATGTCGCTGGGGTTGTACTTGAATTTGAACTTGCGGTCGGCCTCGCCCTTGGTTCGGGTGCGCAGCGGAGCCAGCTCGTCGCAATTGTACCGCAGGGAATGGAACTCGATCCCGTAGGGCAAAATGGTGCGGTAGTCGATCCGGCCCAGGAGGATGCGCAGTTCCTCCGGGCTTTGGGGCAAGCGGGGGAAGAAACCGCCCTGGATCGCGGCCTGCCACCGTTCCATCGGGATACCGTTCAGCCCCCGGTGAAAGTCCATCGCGTACATGTCCAACAGAAAGAGGTGCAGTATCTCCTCCAGGTCATCCAGGCAGATGCACGCCTGCCGCGCACTCTTGTAATCCCCCCGCTGGAGAATGCTGGAAAACGTCGTACCGGGCAGCGTGTGCAAGAGGCCCGTGCAGATTGTGCCGAACAGCCGCTCAATCGCCGCCTTGAACTCGGGCTGCTGCACCGGCGCACGCTCCAGGTGAATCCCCAAGGCCCCGCAAGCGTCGTCCAGGTCGCGCCCGACAAACTCTTCCCCGTTATCGACGACCAGGGTGTAGGGGATACCGTAGGCCAGCCAGTCATGGGCCGTGCCGTACCGCTCCCGGATGCCTTCCTTGGGGCGAATGGCGTGGTACAGGCACTCCATGACGGCCAGGTAGGAGGCTCCTTCAAACCCGAGGTAGTACCCCAACGGGAAACGGGTAGCCACCTCCAGACAACAGGTGAAGGTCAACCGGCCCAGGGGCAGAAAATCGTTTTGGTCCACGACGATCAGATCGGACGGGGTGTGGTCCATCTCCACCCGCTGCAAGGGGACGATAGGGTACAGCATTTCCCCGCGCTGCGCCAGTTCTCGTTCTGCCGCCCGTCGCCCACGCTTGGCGACCAGTACAGCCTCCCCGTCCAGACCATCGATGCGGCGGGCCACGGTCGGGCGGGACGGGATGACGAGCTGCTGGTTCGAGGGGCGGTGCGCGTTCTCCTGCCCTATCGCCGTGACGACGGCGAGGTGGACCGAATCAATCGTGTGGACCTCTTGGCGGAAACACTTGTCCCCCAACACCGCGCCCACGACCTGCTCTTCCTCTTGGGTCAGGCGGGATTTTCCTTTCCCGCCCCGCTTGCGGGTGCGCGGCACCAGGACCCGCAGGTCGCGCCCGCTCAAGAGGTAGACCTTGATCCAGCGATAGATGGATGCCACGCTGAACGCGGCGGCCAGGGCGCGTTCGTTTTCCTGCCGATTCTCCTCTAACTTGGCCACCAGTTTCCGAATGGCCTCCTTGCGTTTGTGCCGGGGGAGGTCGATCACGGGCTGGATCACGGCCAGCCGGTGCTCGGCCACCAGGCGCAGTTCCTCCGGGCAATCCCGCAGGTCGGTGTAGGCGCAGGCCGTGGTCGCGGAGACTGGCTTGCCATCCACGAGCGGCTGCAACTCCTCGGCAAAGAGCGCCCGCATGAGTTCCAAAAAGGGCACGGTCTTCATCTCGCCGGTGCGCAGGTTAGCGATGTTCAGTTTGTTGTCGTCCAGCAGCATCCTGACTTCGTAGCTTTCGCCCTGCCAGTGAAAACGGGCCCCTGTACCAAACCGGATCGGACTCACGGTTCACCTCCTTTCTGCCTGGGCAGCGCCACCGGCGCAGCGGGGCCAATCGGCGCGTCGTCCAGCGGCAGAACCAGTTCGTGGTGGTAGGCCATGTGCAGCAAGGGGACGAGCAGCGACTGGGGCCACTCGGGAGCCGCCGCCGCCAACAGGTCGGCCAGGGGGAGAGGGCCACCAGCGGTGGTCAGAACCGTGCGGAGACGCTCTTTCTGCTCCGGCCCTACTGCGTGCCGCGCAAACTGGGTCAGCAGTTCGACGTTCTGAACCCGGTAGTTGCTCCACAAATCTTGGTCGGTCACGACCTGGAACGACCAGCCGCGTTCGGCGCACCAGTCCCGACCGGCCTCGAACTTGATCTGATTCTGCGCCTTGTTTACGAGCGCCCGCGGCTTGCACTCGTAAACGATGTGCTGACCGCGCTCAATCGTGTGCAAGTCCGGGGTGTAGCGCCGTTTTTTGCCCTGGTGTCGATAGTGGATGGTAACAGGTTGTTCCTCGATCCACGTCACGTTCGGGTCGAAATCGAGTAGCAGCAGGAGATCGCGTTCCAGGGTGGATTCGTAGGAAATCTGCTGGCCCATCTTCAACGAAGCGAAGCGGCCAATGGTGTTTCTTCCCCGGTTGGAAACCTTACGTACCGGCATGATTTCCTCCTTGCGCCGTTCGGGAAGCCCTGAATATAGAACCGACGTTCTAATTATAACACACGGATTACAAAAAGTCAACCAGGTTGGGACTTCCGCGTTACACGGTTCGCGGAAAGTGTGGTATAATGAAGACACGTTGCCAGAACCTATGTCCGTAGGAGGTGTAGTATGGTGGCCGCGCAGGTAAACGTGGAAGAGTACGCGGTGCAGCGCCGCCCCGTTATCGGGCAGCGCGTCCGCGAGGCTCGCCGCCAGAGCAAGTGGACCCAAGGGCACGTCGCTGAATACTTGGGGTGCTCCCGCCGCCGGGTAAATCGGGTCGAAGCGGGGGTGACCGAGTTCACTGTCTTTGAATTAGAGCTGCTGGCCCAAGCCCTGGAGGTCTCGGTTGGTTATCTCCTGGGGCAAGAGAGCCAGCCCCCGGTTCGCTTTACCTGTCCCCTGGCGCAAGCCCAGTTTCGCTCCTGAGCTTTCTGTACAGAGCGGGAAGCCCCGGCAGAAGGAAGGTTGGCGATGAGCTGCGATTGGCGTAGACGGAAAGCGTGGGCGCAAGTCGCTGAAGACACCGGCCTGACCGCGGTGGAGTTGGAAACCACGTTTCTCCAGGCCAAACAAGCGGCGGTCGAGCATCCGCCCCGCCTGTCGCCCGCCGAGCGTGCGGAGTTGGCCGCCCAAACGCTGGCGTTGTTTGGTTACCTGCGGTCGCTCGGGGTGCAAGAAATGCCCATGCATGGACAGCAGGGGCTGCCACGCCGCTCTTCCCAGGTTGGTTTTGCTGCCGTCTGGGAGCACTTGCTGCACAGCCTAACCAAGCCGACTGGCGACCTGGAAGTGCTGACTATGAGCAAGCCGGAAATCATCGAGGCGCTGCGGCTCCTGGACAGGCGATTGTCGGCTCCCATGACCGCCATAGTCGCCGGAGGCGCGGCCATGATCCTCCACTTCGGCAGTAAGCGCAACACTCACGACGTTGATGTGTTGATGCAAGCGGGGCACTTTGCCCAATTACGGCGTTTTGTCCGGGATGTGGCCCAGGAACGCGGCATACCCGAGGATTGGATGTCGGACGAGGTCAAGGGGTACGCCGATATGTTGCCCCCCGATTATGCGCAGCGGTTGGAACCACTGGGCGAGTTTGGGTTTCGGCACCTGCGCCTTTGGGCGCTAGGCCGACCGGAACAAGTAGCCATGAAACTCGCTTCCTTACGGGAGCGCGATCTGGTAGACTTGAATCTACTCCTTCCGGCGATGACCGCCGCGGAAAAACAGGTTTTGATCGCCAATGTCCACCGGGTGAGTCACATCCGCGGCGATTGGGCGCAGCGGATGCGTTACTACCTGGAAGAACAAGGCTGGGAGATCGGCTAATGGAAAACCAGGAACAGCACGAAGAGCAGGCCCTGGAGCGACTGTTTCAACAATGGTACTGGTTGAACGGGGCCGTGTTCGTGTCCCGAATCGACCGCACTGACACGGCCCCCTGCGCCGAATCAGTGTTGGCTGAAAGCACCGCCCATGCCCGCTGGTCCAGCCGGTTGGTTGACGTGCTCCTGGACTGGCTGACCCGGCACATCGACACCGTGGATGAGCGGCGGTTGCTTCAGCTCACGCAAGTAAACGGTGACCTGGCCGTCTTGGGCATCTTGAGCGACCTAGCGCGTTCCCGTCGCCCGCACCCCAAGTTGGATTGGTTAGTGCAGCAGTGTCCCGTCCACGAGCCGGAAGAGATTTTCTTCCACCTGGTCGCTCGCTATCAGGTGACGGCGCGGCTGACCCGCGCAGACCCGCACGCGGTCTTTCGGCGCTGGGGCTATCTATGCCGTGCCGACGAAGTGCAGTTCTTGACCAAAAAGGCAAGCAGCGGCGGACAGTAGTTATCGCGCTACAAGGAGCAGCAGCCCCCGGCCTTCTGCCGGGGGCTTTTTTATGCTCGGAAAACGACCGTTAGGGTAGTCTCATTATCTCTGAGATAGCCAAGCGTTCGGGTAGTCTCACCATCTTCGAGACAGCCGGCCCATGTGGTTTAGGGTAGTCTCAACAACCACCCGGCCAGAATTAGGGGAGTCTCACTATCTTCGAGATAGCGGTCTCATTAACTTTGAGATAAGGGGCGTTCTGGGCCTCTCGGGTCTCACTAACTCTGAGATACGACATAAAATGGGACTATCTCGCAATAAGTGGAACTTTGTCTCGCATAAAGTGGGACCACTATCTTTGCACTTTGGCTATGCCGCCAGGCGAGCGCAGAGTTGCCCGGCGGTGATACCCGACCGAAACTGGTCTTCGAGCCAGACCAGGAGATTGCGTTGATGTTCAGACTGAATGGCGCGAC
>Ga0302251_1000217_pt1 | contig 66802 bp, 58 predicted proteins | sample AAG_RA_Gln_MG_FD_193534 | JGI IMG/M metagenome (GOLD analysis project Ga0302251, IMG submission 193534) | Enriched activated sludge microbial communities from anaerobic digester in WTTP, New Holstein, Wisconsin, United States - AAG_RA_Gln | ecosystem: Engineered > Bioreactor > Anaerobic >... | reverse complement strand
GTCCGGTCGCAGAACTATGGAGGAATCAGATGGTTGATAGGGCCAAGATTTTAGACGCCGTGAAAACGGCGATTGAGAAGGCGCCAAAACGCAAGTTCTCTGAGAGCATTGACATAACCATCAATCTCAAGAACATCGATATGGCGCAGCCGAAGAATCGTATCGACGAGACGGTTCTTCTTCCCCACGGTTCCGGCGAGAACGTCGGTATCTGTGTCATCGGGAAGGGAGACATCGTCACGCAGGCAAAGGATGCCAAAGTCGACCTGATCATCGGCCCTGAAGAAGTTGAACGGCTCGGGGGCGCACCCCGCGAAGCAAGGAAAGTGGCAGGCGCATACCGCTACTTCCTCGCTGAAACCGCGGTTATGCCCCAGGTCGGTCGGTATTTAGGTCCCCGGCTCGGTCCGCGGGGCAGGATGCCGATGCCGATTGCGGGCGGGCAGGATATCCGCCCGATCGTGGAGCGTCTGCGCAACTCGGTGAAGATCCGTACCAAAGATAAGACGGTCTTCTCCACAAAAGTAGGGTCAACGGCAATGAAGCCGGAGCAGGTCGCCGAGAACATCGAAACGATCGTCAAGAGGATCGAGTCTGTCCTTGAACAGGGTCCGCTGAACGTTCGTTCCGTCTTCGTCAAGACCACCATGGGTCCCGCAGTGAGGCTGGAATAATGGCGCTTTACACGCACCACCTCCCCGCGTGGAAGAAAGACGAAGTTGAAGACATCAAGAAGAACGCGAAAACGTACAAGCTCGTCGGGCTTGTCGACATGTACGGGATCCCCGCCCAGCAGGTGCAGCAGATCCGCCGGAACCTCCGCGGAAAAGCTGTCATCAAGATGACGAGGAATACCTTAATCAAGCACGCGTTCGACGAGATCGGCGGAGACGTGAAGAACCTCACCCGGTTCCTTTCCGGTCACTCGGCGATCATCTTCACGAACGACAACCCCTTCAAGCTCTACAAGCAGCTTGAGAAGACCAAGACCAAGATGGCCGCAAAGGCTGGCGAGAAGGCACCCGAGGACATTGTCGTCCCCGCAGGGCCAACAAGCTTCAAGCCCGGCCCGATTGTCGGTGAGCTCCAGCAGGCCGGCATTCCGGCAGCCATCGAGGGCGGCAAGGTCAAGATCAGGGAGACCAAGACGGTTGTCAAGAAGGGCGCCGTCATCAATCCCAAGCTTGCAGTAGCACTCGTAAAACTCGACATCAAGCCCATGGACGTCGGACTTGCCCTGCAGGCCGCCTTCCACGAAGGCAGTGTTTACGAGCCGTCGGTGCTGGCAGTTGACGAGACGGTCATCCTCGGACAGATCGCGCTCGCGAGCCGGCAGGCAACTGCACTCTCGCTCGAGGCAGCAATCCCCACGAAGGACTCCATGAGCGCACTCCTGACCAAGGCAGTCAGGGATGCCCGCGGTGTTGCGATCGAGGCAGCGGTCTACGAGGCGGATGTTGTCGATGCGATTATCGGTAAAGCGCAGAGAGAAAGCCAGGTTATCAAGAACCTGGTAAAATAATTTTTGAGATAACTAACAGGTGAATCACGATGGAGTATATCTATGCAGCACTTCTCCTGCACAAGGCAGGAAAGAAGGTCGATGAGAACGGCGTCAAGGCAGTCCTGACCGCCGCAGGTGTAGCAGCAGACGAAGCACGGATCAAGGGCCTCATTGCAGCGCTCGACGGTGTCAACATTGAGGAGGCCATCAAGGCAGCCGCAGCAGCACCGGTCGCCGTTGCCGCAGCAGCACCCGCAGCAGCCGCAGCAGCACCCGCCAAGGAAGAGAAGAAGGAAGAGCACAAGAAGGAAGACGAAGAGAGCGGCATGGCAGGGCTCGGTGCCCTGTTCGGCTGAATCCTTTTTTCTTTTTCTTTCGGATCGTTACAAATTGTTTTCGATTGTCTTATCAGAGAGCGGAGCAGATCTTTAAAATTCGAAAGGTCAAAGACCTTGAGGACGAGAAGAACGTATCAGCGTTCTTCGAACACCCCCACTCCCTTTCGTTGCCCATGTTCTGGCTTCGTTAGGCCTTTGTCACGTCCCTATCCATGGAATTGAGCCATGAGGGGATGCGATTCCGGTCTTGATTCACACAAAAATATTAAATATTATCGTGCATGAATACATTGAACAATGAAAACAATAACCATTCGGGATGATACCTATCACAACCTCCTTAACCTCAAGGAAGGTGAGGACAGCTTCTCCGATGTCATTAACCGGCTGGTCAGCAAAAAGAACCGGGACATACGGGAATATGCCGGCGCGTTACGGAACTCAAAAATACTGGATCGCCTGCATACATCCACAAAAGAGATGCGTGATTCCGGGCGGGCGAGACGGTGATCGTTCTTGACACATCGTACCTGATCGACTTTTTTAAAGATGAGGATCTGAAAAACCTCATTCCGGATAATGAAAAGCCGGCGGTAACTGTTATTTCTTATTATGAGATTATGGCAGGAATCCAACGATTGAAGTCCCCCAAAGAAGAGAAGTTTTTCCGGATTTTTTTCTCGGAAATTGAAATATTAGAGTTCACACTCCCTTCCGCCGATATCGCAAGCGGTATCGGGGCACGGATGGCAGCAACCGGAAACCGGGTGAATGCATTTGATATTCTCATTGCCGGTATCGCCCTTTTTCATCATGCGGGAACGATCATCACGGCAGATGCAGATTTTACAGAAATTGCAAAATATGCTGATCTTGATGTTATCCTGTATGATCGATAACCGGGATTAACCGGAGACACCTGAGGTGGGCGGCGCCGTGTTTGGGCAAATCCGAAAGGTCGAAGACCTTGAGGACGAGAAGATTTGCGAAGCAAATCTTTGAAATCCGACTGGTTCGAAAAGCCCGTGGCTCTTCTCTTTCCTGACCTTCTTGCGAAGGTCTTGAATTCATCAGACCTTGAGTATGGGAAGACCACGGAAGTGTTCTTCGACGTCTTTCTTTGGACAGATTGTATATCGGATTCTCAATCTGTCCGGTATGCGGGTGTGGGAAGGTAATAAATCTGGCTCTCCGGCATCTTGTGTGGGTAACCTTTCATAAATCAAAGGTGAATTTACAAAGATTCTTACACCGAACTTTTAGGAATGATGGTGTGGCACCTCCCGAATCGCGCCCCATTGGCGATTCTGGATAAAATTCGAGAATATTTGCCGATTCGATGTGTAATAAAAAAGAATGATGAAATCCTTTTTTTCCATGCTCTCAATGAAGCATCTACTCAAAAGCAAATGACGAAGAGCCAACACTATAGCTTCTTGCAGTACTTCTTTTTGACAATCATAAAAAAGGAAAAAAGGTATTATCCGATCGTCAATGTCACCTTCCCGGCGGTTTTTTCATCTGCCCTTTCCGTTTGGGCAGACGTCGTCATCGCATCCTGAAGGGCTTTCTTTCCCGCCCTGGTTTCCGGCTCCAGCACGGTACCGGTCTCCTCGATCCTATCCGGCAACACACGGTACCGGAAGAATGCTCTTGCATATCCACGCACCCAGATCTCGAAGATGAGACCCTGCTGCATGTTCATCGACCGGAATGCATCAATCTGTTTTTTGCATCTTGTCGTGATCATGTCACTATTGAACCATGACGAGTTCACGCGCCGGACACAGACAAAACTCGTGATTCCGTCCTTCATGGCGACGAAATCGTACGGAAGCCCGTCGTTTGATGTCACATCAGCCACTGAGAATCCCCATATCATGGCCCGTCGTTTTGCTTCGCGTATTGCCGCGATCGGCTTCTTTGACCTGACCGGGCCGGTATCCCCTCCGGCCGCCGCCGTCGGTTTTCCGGTATGATTTATGGCCTTTTTCTGTTCTTCCTGCGTTACTGTGGGCCTGTAGCCGGTGCCTGCTGTGCATCCGGCATCGTGCCCTGAACCGGCAATCTGCGCCCCATCATTCCTGGTGGCATCTGCAATCTCCAGGTTCGTCTCGTTCTTTTTGTTCTCTGTATGCATTTTTCATTCAATCCTGCCGCATGCCGGGTGGGGCTGCATGGAACGCGAGAGCGTACGCTATCCGCTGTCAGTCATGTGGAGGAGCTTATGCGTTCCACCCGGCCCCTGGTGCCCGGTCGTGTGGCAAATACCTGTTGGAGGGGATATCAGGTATTCTTTTATGAATAAACTCGAAAATTGCCAAATCCGAGGACGTAACGCAGGTTAAATCAGAAACAACGCAAAAATTTGACGATTCCGGTGGGAACAAAAAATGCAGAAAATTTGTATACATATATTGTATACAGAATGATAATGACTACAGCGGTTTACAGTATCCGGATCGATCCACGGGTACGGAAGATGATGGACGAACTGCCAGGAAAGGCATTGCAGGAAGAGATCCGCACCCTCATCGAGAATACCGTCAGGATGAGACGCAGGGAACAACTCCTGAACCGGGCACTGAAGAGACAGGAAACAAAAAAGCCGGGAATGCCCGCTGCTCGGATTATCCGTGAGGCCCGATATGATCGGTAAGATTGTTCTCGACTCAAGTGTCATTGCCACGATCTTTTTCCCGGAAGACATAACAACAAGGGCGATCGGAAAACTTGGGTATGAACCGTATGTCACGGTGGATAGTGCTGTTGCAGACGCAGCACAGGTTGCCGCAAAACGGCTGGCATCGGGAACGGACACTCCTGATGACGTGAAGGAGATGCTCTACGATGCCGTCTACTTTACCACCAAGCTGTGCGACCTGATCCCCTCCGTTGAATTGATCAACCCGGCCCTCGATCTTGCCGTTGAGCTCAATATCTCCCTCTACGATGCTTTGTTCGTTGCCGCAGCGGTACGCGAACGGGGAGTGCTGTTCACGGCCGACAAGGAGCTTGCAGCAGTGGCGAAGAAGGTTTGCAGGGTGCGAGTGCTGGAATAATCCTCTATTGGGGGGGTTGCCGGGGATTTCATGCAATCTCCCCCACGTGCAGTTACCCCCGGATAATCCCCATTTTCCTGGTTTACGGGTTGAAAAAAGTCTCACGCGGTGGTGGCCGGCAACAGGTTATTCTGCCCACTGGGAAGAGAATGTGGGTTTTTTCCGGCCTCATCTGCAGGTGGACAGAAGAGTATACCCGATGGAATGATTCTTCGACGTAACTTAACAGCAGGGGCGGGGATTGTGGACATAATTTGCCCCTTGGGGTGTCCACATTTTTCCGGAGACGTGAGCGGAGCCCGATACGGGCTTCTTTTGAAGAGTGGAAACTGGGGTCAGGGTCCGGATTGTCCATCAGGATACAAAAGATCGAAGGCCTTGTGGGAATACGGTTATACAACATATCTTCGAACTTTTAAGAAAACAAAGAATATTCCGGAGTTCTTTTTCACGTTAGCATATGTCGAAGAACTTACGGCTCCACTCATATCTATATCTCTCCTTACTTCGTGATGTTTGATACGTTTGGCAAAATCTGCGGAGATGAAATGGTTTTACCCGGGAATTCCTGGTTGCTGTAACCATTTCCAAAGGGGAATATACTGGATTTCTCCCCGTATGCCGAACCATTCCTCTGTTGTTGTGCGTTCTTCTCCCAACGTGAGGATGATGCGGTTTTCGCAAGCCAGATCCCGGCCTGCGATCAGGAGCGCGTTGACTTCCCGTTGTTGTGTCTTTTCCCCGGTAAGATCGATACAGACCTGGATCAGTTCAATCACCTTCGTTTCTTGGTGAAGGACAAAATCGACTTCATGATTGTTTTGGTTTTTCCAGTAGTACAGGTTGAGGTTTCCGGCAAGTTCTCTCTGGTGAAGTGCAATTGCAACAAGGTTTTCATAGAGACTCCCTTCATTCCGTGAAGACCTGAATCCTTTGGCCATGACAAACCCATTATCGATACAATAGATCTTCCGGTTTGCGGTAACCTGTTCTTTTACCTTGTACGAGAATCTTGGGACAGAGAAAAAGAGAAATGCCTCTTCCAGGTACTCAAGGTATTTCCGGATGGTCTGGTCACTCTTACAACCGGTCACCCGCGAGAGGCCGTGTACAGAATATTCCCCCGCAATCGTGGAACAGAGGTACTGGGCCAGATCGCCCAGGCCCTGGGGGGAGCGGACCCGGTACCGCCGGATAATATCCTTGTATACTATGCCGTCAAAGAGACGCAGGAGGTATTCTTTCCGGTCAATTGTGGTCATCAGGTGTTCGGGAAAGCCCCCGGTGACAGAATATTCTGCAAGGTATGCCCGGCATTCACTTTCGGTATATTCTCCCGGTTTTGTCTGCAGGTATTCCGCAAACGAGAATGGGAAGATCGTTGTTACGGTGTGCCGGCCGGTAAGGTGGGTGGCGAGTTCTTTACTGAGGAGATGTGCATTGCTTCCGGTGATATAAAGCGTATATCCCTGCCGTGCCAGCCGGTTTGCCAGAAGTTCCCATCCGGGGATATTCTGGATCTCATCAAGCAGGAGCGTTTTTGATCCGTTATAGATCTCAGCAATACCCGTGAGAATGTCCGTAATTTTTTCCGTACCATTGAGTTCTTCGTCATCAAAATTCACATAGCCGAACGGGCCCAGTTCCATGAGGTACCGGGTTACAAAAAATGATTTCCCTGCTCTGCGGGGACCAATCACAATCCGGATAAGCCGGCTGTTCCCGTTGTGGATCGTTGCAGTACGCTTAATATAGGGTTCCTGCCCGCGGAGATCCAGTTCCCGTTTCTGCTGCAGGAGAGCATCCCTGATCGTCATCGTGCGTCCTACATTATTATAATACAAAATAGTAGTTAAAATTTTGTGTTATGTTTTTTTACGAATCAATAATCTGATAGATGAGTCACCAGGTAACTAATTCCCATCATACCGGATCTGCCCCCTTATTTTAAAAAGGAATTGAGATTAACCCTGCCGGAAGGCAGACTCCTCTTTTGGGGGTGATGGGAAACAGGGGGGTAATGTGCAGTCCTCTCCAGGTTATTCTGCAGGGAACGGAGGGTTTATCATCAGCCCGCGAATTCCGGAAAAATCGTTTTTACTTCGGTGTGATGAGCGTCAGATCGCTGCGCAGCACAGGTTGCCGCAAAACGGCTGACATCAGGGACAAAAAATCCTGATGACGTGAAGGAGATGCTCCACGATGCCGTCTACTTTATCACCAGGCTGTGCGACCTGATCCCCTCCGTTGAATTGATCAACCCGGCCCTCGATCTTGCCGTTGAGCTCAATATCACCCTCTACGATGCATTGTTCGTTGCCGCAGCGGTACGCGAACGGGGGGCGCTGTTCACGGCTGACAAGGAGCTTGCAGCCGTGGCAAAGAAGGTATGCAGGGTGCGGGTGCTGGAATAATTCTCTGCATCGGGGGGTGGTTAGCCGGGGATTTCCTACAATCTCCCCTACGTGAATTTACCCCGGGGATCCCCATTTTTCCGGTTTCCGGGGAGAGAAAAAGTCTCACGCTGCGGTGGCCGGCAACGGGTTATTCTGTCCTCATGGGAGAGAATGTGGGTTTTTCCGGCCACATCTGCAGGTGGACAGAATCGTATACCCGATGGAATGATTCTTCGACGTAATTAACCAGGTGGGGCAGGAATGTGGACATGAATTGCCCTGATGCGTGTCCACGTATTTCCGGAGACGTGAGCGGAGCCCGATACGGGCTTCTTTTGGCTAGGGGAGAGAGTAAGTATTCACCGGTGCCGTTTTCATGGGGTTTTTTCCTGACATGGCTGGTGGAAGGTTTCGCTGCCGTAAGGGGATGCAGGGGCGGGTGGGAGATCCGGGACGGGAAACAGCGTATTTTTCCTCACTTGCTTACCCCTTGTGTTATCTTGAGCGAATCGCGGAGGACAGGTTTTTTAATGAGGCAAGTTAGTTCAATGGGAGTATTTTTTTATTGAATCCATGCATCCCAAACCGGAAGAAGAGCCGGTTATTGTTTATGGCATTGCTGGTGCCACCGGGCAAGATCTCCGGTATCGAGATACAGGATATTATCGGAGGTCTCCTGTTTACGGGTATGGGGAGAGAACGTTCGTGCGACGATGCAATAGTATTCATTCCGGTTTTTTTCCACCCATGGTACAGCTGCTGCCTTCTCTTTGAGCTTTTCGAGGAGGTTATCAGGATTCACAGAATCCTGCCATTTACACTCGCAAAACAGGATGGAGGAGCCTTCTTTTTGCATGGCAACGAGATCGATCTCTTCTCCTTTATCCCACCAGCTGCCAATCGTATCAAAGCGAAAGGGGAGGAGGCCTTCCCGGTTGAATTCAATGAACAGATCCTTTACCATGGACTCAAACGGTTTTCCGCAGTACTGGGTAAATTCCGGCTGTATGGCGGACTGGAGAACAAGCGCTCCTTCTCCCCGTTCGATGCGCTCGATATTGGGATGGACAAAACGGAACCAGAAGGTGAACAGGTTATCGGATAACCGGTACAGGCCTTTCCGGCTCCGGTGATTATCCGTGATCGGAATTTCCCGCTCAACCAGCTGGAGATCGATGAGGATGGAAAGGTATTTTGTGATGAGTCCCTTGGGGAGCCCCGTATCGTTCATGATGAGGCCGATACGGTTATTTCCCTTTGCAATGGAGAGGAGGATGGAGAAATAGTACCGTGGCTCATTCAGTTCCATACGGAGGACAAATTCCACGTCCTTATAAAGACTGGCATCAGCGGAGAGAATTTTTTGGGTAATATTTTCAAACACGCCTTTTTCCTTATCAATCGCCATGATATAGGCCGGCGTCCCGCCAAATACCGAATAATATTGTACAGCCTGCGTAAAGTCCCCGATATAATCCAGCACATCCGCAAACCGGAAACCGTGCAGCAGGATCTGGCCGGTGCGCCTTCCGAATAACGGGCTTGAATGCTGCATGGTATACTCTTCCATCATCGAGATGCTGGATCCAGATAGTATGAGGACGATCCTCGTGTCCTTCAGGCGGGTATCCCAGTATTCCTGGATGATTGATGGAAGAGAGGGGTCTTCTTTTGCCAGGTACGGGAATTCATCGATCGCGATAACCATGCGCTCCGTTGTTTTGCCGGCAAGATAGGCAAAGAAGCTGTCCCAGTCGCCAAATGGGCTTCGTTCTAAAAAGTCGTCATGAAAAAATTCTGCACAGTCCCGGGAAATTTTTTTCAGCTGGAGGTGCTTTGATTCCTCCCGGGCGAGAAACCGGATTCCGGGAGTAGTTTTTAAAAAGTGTTCTATCAACTCGCTCTTGCCGATCCGTCGCCGTCCATATAGGATGAGGAACTCCGCATTTTTCCGTGCATATCGCCCCTTGAGCACGGCGAGTTCTTCCTTACGGTTGATGAAGATACTCATAAGTATTATACTTGAAAGTATCCTATTTAAAACCCACGGATATGTTTTGATCCGGATGGACGGACAAGAATGACCGGATATCGACCGTGAACATGTCCTGGAGGATGGCTTTGGCAAATCCCGGGTTTCCCGATAATTTTCTCCCGATGCAGGAGATTGTTTCAACACATCCCGGATACTTCCGACCGTGTCGAATGGGGAAAGAAGGGATAAATCCTGCCCGGGTTCAATAGGAACGATTACCCCGGTCTTTCTCCCGGTCTCGTCATAGATTACTGGACCTGCATGTGTTTCTCCATTCAGTCATTGGCACGTATTTCTGCTGGATTATCGTCTTTATTGATCCAGGATTTTTCCTGGTACGTTCTGCCCAATGGCAGTTTTATGGTGCCCGGGTGAGTGACGGTTCCCCATACTCCATTATTCTGATAGGAATTTTCCCCGGGCTTTTTTCATCGTGAGCGAGATACCAGCCATCAGATAATCAGAATAATATTCTATCACACCCCAGTACTAGTGTTCAATCCTGTGAGGAATCTCCGGGATTTCGAGGATTCGCATCATGAAGTATGTTGTAACGGGCGGCGCAGGGTTCATTGGTTCGCATATTGTTGAGGAATTACACAAGCAGCATCATGAAGTGATCATCCTTGATAACTTTTTTTCCGGAAAGAGGGAGAACATTGCTCCCTTTCTCGCGGGAAAAGATGTTGCTTTGGTACAAGGAAGCGTGACCGATCTCCCGCTGCTCAAAGAAACCTTTACCGGCGCTGATGGGATCTTTCATGAAGGGGCAATTGCATCGGTTCCCCGTTCCATCGCAAATCCCGTTGCAACCAATGAAGCGAATGTAACCGGAACCTTAAATGTGCTTGTTGCTGCACGGGACTGTGGGGTAAAAAAAGTCCTTTTTGCCTCATCGTCATCGGTATACGGCAATACGCTGACGCTTCCAAAACGCGAGGATATGCCCCCGAATCCGCTCTCCCCGTATGCGATATCAAAACTTACCGGGGAGCAGTACCTGAACGTCTTCTCCGATATCTACGGGTTACAGACGGTTGCATTGCGGTACTTCAATGTCTTTGGTCCGCGGCAGGATCCACAATCGCAGTATGCTGCGGTCATCCCCAACTTCATTACCGCCATCTTACGGAAGGAATCCCCGCATATCCATGGTGATGGAAAACAGACCCGGGATTTCAGTTACGTGAAGGATGTAGTACAGGCCAATATCCGGGCTATGGAGTCCACGGCGCAGGGGGTATTCAATGTTGCCTACTGCAAACGGATCAACCTCCTCGAACTGGCTGATCTCATCATGGAGATGACAGGGATCACTGTCCCCCTTGTCTTTGATCCGCCGCGAGCCGGTGATGTAAGGGATTCACTTGCGGATATTTCCCGGGCACAACAGGCTTTTGGGTATTCACCGGATTATACTGTCAAGACAGGTCTTGAGGAGACGATTGCATGGTACAAAAAGCAGTAACCAAACCTACCGTCTGTGTTGTCGGGCTTGGGTATGTCGGGACACCCCTTGCAGAAGCATTTGCGGAACATGTCCCGACCATCGGATTCGATATTGATACGAGGAAAGTGAAAGACCTTGTTGCATCCCGGTCGAAAGTGAAGGCAACAACGGATGCAGCGGCGATTAAAAGCGCGGATTACGTGATGATCTGTGTCCCGACTCCGGTCACCAAAGCAAAAGATCCGGACCTGACCCCGGTCAAATCGGCTTCAGCATCGGTTGGAAAAAATTTAAAGAAACATGCCATTGTTGTCCTTGAGTCCACCGTTTATCCAGGCGTTACGGAAGAAATTGTTGTCCCCATCCTCGAAAAAGAGTCCGGGATGAAATGCGGGAAGGATTTCTTTGTCGGCTACTCTCCCGAACGGATAAACCCCAACGATGATGCACACACGCTGGATAAGATCACGAAGATTGTCTCCGGCATGGATAAGAAGACCACCGACAAGCTCGTTGAAGTCTACGGGCTTGTCACCACCGTTTACCGTGCGCCCAATATCAGGACAGCGGAAGCTGCAAAAGTAATCGAGAATATCCAGCGCGACCTGAACATCGCGCTGATGAACGAGCTGGCCCTCATCTTTGGACGCATGGGTCTTGATACCCAGGCCGTGCTCGATGCTGCCGGGACCAAATGGAACTTCCACCCGTACCGCCCCGGGCTTGTGGGAGGCCACTGTATTCCGGTTGATCCGTACTACCTTGTGATGAAAGCCGAGGAGATCGGGTATCATCCCCAGGTGATCCTTGCCGGGCGGGCCATCAACGACTCGATGCCAAAGCATGTAGCGGATATGGCCATCAGGGGGCTTAATGAAGTGGGCAAGGTAATCCGGGGCTCGAAAGTCCTGATCATGGGGTTGACGTACAAAGAGGATGTGCCTGATACCCGGGAATCACCGGTTGAAGAGATTATCCATCAACTCAAAGAGTTCAAGGTGGATGTTTATGGATACGATCCGCTGCTTCCTGATGAGGTGATTACCCGGTTTGGTGCGAAGCCTCTCCCTCTTTTGGATGTCAAGGTTGATGCGGTGATTATTGCGGTTGCGCATTCGCAGTTCAAAGCGATGCCGGTGGAGAAGATCCGGGGGTTGATGAAGGATCATCCGGTGCTGATTGACGTGAGGGGGATGGTTAGCGGTATTGGTGCAGATAAGGCGGGGATGTATTACCGGAAATTGTAATTTCCGTCAGGATTTTTACGTTTTTTGGCAGTCCTTTTCATCAAGGCATCTTATCCGTTGTCGAAAAAACTATCACTTCTTGCATTACTTCTTTTTTGACAATCGTAAAAAAGTATAAAAAAAGAATTATCCGATCGTCAATGACGTATCCCCGACGAGTTTTTCATCTGCCCTTTTTGGTTGGGCAGCCATCGTCATCGCATCATCAAGGGCTTTTTTCCCTGCCCGTGTTTCCGGCTCCGGAACAATACCGGTTTCCTCGATCGTATCCGGCAACACACGGTACCGGTAGAATGCTCGTGCATACCCGCGCACCCAGAGCTCGAAGATGAGACCCTGCCGCATGTTCATTGACCGAAATGCATCAATCTGTTTTTTGCATCTTGTCGTGATCATGTCACTATTGAACCATGATGAGTTCACGCGCCGGACACAGACAAAACTCGTGAGGCCCTCCCTGATGGCTACGAAATCATACGGAAGATTGTCTTCTGATACCACATCGGCCACAGAGAATCCCCATATCGCGGCCCGTCGTTTTGCTTCGCGTATTGCCGCTATCGGCTTCTTCGGCCTGACCGGGCCCGTATCCTGTCCGGCCGCTGCCGTCGGTTTTCCGGTCTGATGTATGGCCGTTTTCTGTTCTTCATGCGTTACCGTGGACCTGTAGCCGGTACCTGCTGTGCATCCGGCAACGGGTCCTGAACCAGAGATCTGCGATGCATCATTCCTGGAGGCATCTGCAATATTCAGGTTCGTCTCGTTCTTTTTGTTCTCTGTCTGCATTTTTATTCAATCCTGCCGCATGCCGGGTGGGGCTGAATGGAAACGCGAGAGCGTACGCTATCCGCTGGTAGTCATGAGGAGAAGCTTTTCGGTTCCCCGGCCTGTCCCCGGCCGTGTGGCACAATTGTGTTGGAGCGGATATATGATATGCCTGGCTGAATAAATCCGGAGTCGCTGAAACGGGGGCTATTGCGCGAACATATGGGCCATCGGGATGCGTTTTGAAGGATTCCGGGTGTACCAAAAAAGGCAACATTTTTGTATACAAAAATCGTAAACAATGATCTATGGCAACTTCTGTGTACAGTATCCGGATCGATTCCCGGGTCCGGAAGATGATCGATGAGCTGCCGGGAAGCGGATGCCAGGAAGAGATCCGTGCCCTTATCGAAGATACGGTCAGAAAGAAACGCAGGGAACAGGTGCTCTCTCGTGCACAGACAAGACATGAAACTTTGAGCCCGGGCACCTCTGCGGTCCGGATTATTCGTGAGGCCCGCGATGTCCGGTAAGACCGTGCTCGACTCAGGTGTCCTTGCCGCGATCTTTTTTCCGGAAGAGCTGACAATAAAGGCGATCAAAAAAATAACCTGGATGGATTGCGTCACGGTGGATCTGGCATTGGCGGAGGTGGCAAATGTTGCTGCGAAACGGATTTTATCCGGGGAGGACCGTCCCGAGGATGTGAAGATCATGCTTGCTGATGCCACCGTGTTCATCGAAGATCTCTCTGAAACCATCCCCACCGGCCAATTGATCCCGCCGGCACTCGACCTGGCCTGCGAGCTCAACATCTCACTCTACGATGCGCTGTTCGTTGCCGCAGCGGTACGTCACCGGGCCACGCTGTTCACGGCAGATAAGGAACTTTCAGCGGCAGCCAGAAAAGCGTGCAATGTGATGCTGCTTGAATAATTTCCGGTACGATTCCGGACACCGGATACAATTTCGTACGGAATGTCAAAAAAACACCATTCCGGGGTTACCCCCCAATAATCCTCATTTTTCCTTGTTCAGGACCCCAAAAAAATGTTTACATCAGGGTGGCCGGCCCTGTGTTTTTCTGCCCATGTGGGAGAGGAAGTTTGTTTTCCCGGCCACGTTTACCGGTGGACATGGTATGGTGTACCCGATGCCCGGATTCTCCGGCGTATGGAACCAAGGGGGGTCCGGCATGTGGACACGGTTTGCCAATCGCAGTGTCCATCTTTTTCCGGAGACGTGAGCGGAGCCCGATACGGGCTCCTTTTAGGTGGGGGTGAGATGAGGTCCCGCACCAGACCCAATTATGACCCCGGTGGGTGTCTATGCTGTCTGGTAAGAACGATCAATTATCCGGCCGCACCGGATTCCCGGCCTTCTGGTATTTCGGAATCCTCTAATTAATATCCTGCTGACAGATATGCATATAAGATTCAAGATAAACGATTGACGGAAAGCAGGAATTGTTCTCTACACTTTGCGAGCAATGATATGAAGAGTAAGAGACGCATAAAAAAAGGGGTCTTACGTGAAATTCTGCATCGTATTGTGGATAATGCAAAACCTGAAAAATTATTCTCTTCGGCTCAACGGCGCGGGGCGACCGGGACCTGACAGCGACCTGGATCTTCTGGTGATTAAGTCAGGCAATTACAACCCGCGTATCGTTGCAGGAGATCTTTACATGAAATTGTATGGTGTGAGCCAGCCAGTTGACCTCAATGTTGTTACACTTGAGCAGGTACAGGAGTATGGCAATTCCCCGTATCTTGTCCTGCATCCTGCACTGCATGAAGGGGAGGTTCATTACGATGCCAGAACGGCTTCCACCCGGGTGATCCCCGGGAGTGGAGACACCGGCCCGCAGTTGTCTTGCGATCGCCCGCTGCCATTAACCTAAAATTTTACCGGGAAGATCTGTGCTTTCAGGCACAACCGGCTGCAGAAAAGGCCATAAAGGCTGTTTTTATCGCCCGTGCCCTCCCGCTCCCTTCGTTCATGATATTTCAGATCTTCTCCTTCGTCTCAAGAGAAGCGGACTTGAGATACCGGAGTCTATAAAATCCGCATTTCAAAACACTCTGTTCGGAAATGGGAATGCTGCACGACAAATGAGTAAATTAATATGCCCCTCTGCGAATTAATTCAAGAGTCCCTTAATTTCAATAAGAATAAAACATACAAGGAGTGTTATGCCAGAGAGTATTCATTCAGATAAGGTACCTCATTTAATCATCCGCCCGCCCCGAAAATGGGTGCCGGTTGATCTTCATGAACTCTGGGATTACCGAGAACTTCTCGCGTCATTCACGATCCGGGACATAAAAATACGGTATAAGCAGACCGGACTGGGTTTTTTATGGGCCATCATCCAGCCCCTTTTTATGATGGTGATCTTCACGATCATTTTCGGAGGATTTGCAAAAATTCCCTCCGATGGAGTACCATACCCGCTGTTCTCCTTTGCCGCACTTCTTCCGTGGATGCTTTTCTCTGAAGGGCTCACCCGGTCTACGATGAGCATGGTTGCAAACTCAAACATCATGACAAAGGTGTATTTCCCCCGGCCAATCATGCCGATTTCCGGTATTCTTTCCCCTCTTATAGACTTTGCCGTCTCAATTTCGATCCTTGTTCTGATGATGGCATACTATGGTTTTATGCCGACGATCAATGTCGTGTTCCTTCCCCTTTTTATCCTGCTTGCGCTTGCCACCTCGCTGGGTATCGGGCTCTGGCTTTCAGCTGTTGGTTTCCGGGATGTTTTATTTCCGAAGGATGGAGCAGTATTATGCGGATATTGTTTAATTTATTAATTCAATATAGAGAAAATACGAAGTTATGAACGACAAAAACATCGCCATCCGCATCCGTCGGCTCAGCAAACAATATCGTCTTAGCGGATTGCAAGGGAAATATCACACCCTCCGCGATGCCCTGGTCAATTCCGTGAAGGCGCCGTTCAAGCGATTTCAGTGTGCACCTCCTTCTGAAGTGTATTGGGCGCTGAAGGTTGTGTCATTTGACGTTGAGCTTGGTGAAGTTGTTGGCATTTCCGGGCGCAATGGTGCCGGGAAGTCGATGCTGCTGAAGAGTCTCTCACGGATTGCTGCGCCGATTGAAGGGACTGTGGAACTTCATGGGCGGGGTGGTTCATTGCTGGAAGTCGGGACCGGATATCCATGAAAATTTCTGTTGTAGGTGGAGGATATGTTGGGCTTGTAACGGCGACCTGTTTTGCACATCTCGGTCACGATGTTACTATCATTGAGATCAATGCGGAAAAAGTCCGGGCTATCAATACCGGACACCCCCCTATTTATGAGATTGGACTGGAAGATTTGCTGAAACAAAATGCCGGAAAAACACTTCATGCACGTACCGGATTTGATTCAATTACTTCAGCAGATATTGTTTTCATCTGTGTCGGAACTCCGCCAAAACCTGATGGCAGTTCGAACCTGTCTTACATTGAATCCGCTAGTTCTTCTGTCGGCACTGCCTTGAAAAACCATTCTTCGTATTGCTGCGTTGTCGTGAAGAGTACCGTTCCTCCCGGCACAACGGAAAAAATTGTGCGGCCTGCGGTTTTAAAAACTTCCGGAAAAACAGAGAATGAAATTGGATTTGCGATGAATCCCGAGTTTCTCCGTGAAGGAAGAGCTGTAGAGGATTTCATGCACCCGGATCGAATTGTCATCGGCAGCAATGATCTCCGTGCTGGAAAACAGGTCGCTTTAGTATATCAGGGTATTTCTGCACCGGTGATACACACCGGTCTTTCCGCTGCGGAGATGATCAAGTATACATCAAATGCATTCCTTGCAACAAAGATCTCATTCTCCAATGAGATTGGCAATATCTGCAAATATCTTGGTATCGATGTATATGAAGTCATGAAAGGTGTTGGATATGATCCCCGCATCGGCCCTTTATTTCTGAATGCCGGTGCGGGATTTGGTGGCAGCTGTTTTCCCAAGGATATTTCTGCTCTGGTATTCCTGGCAAAAGAAGTTGGTGAAAATCCCGTATTGTTACAATCAGTTCTTACAGTAAACGAACAACAACCTCACCGGATGGTTTCCCTTCTTGAGGAAAAACTTGGCAATTTATCCGGCAAACGGATTACAATCCTCGGACTTGCCTTCAAGGATAATACAGATGACATCCGTGATTCGTGTGCGATTCCGGTGATTCGTGATTTATTACAAAAGGGAGCTCGTGTTTCAGCGTATGATCCGATGGCAGTGCCCAATATGCAACAGATATTTCCTGAAATTGAGTATTGCTCCTGTGCAACGGATGCGCTCGTTGGTTCGGATGGATGCCTGGTGATGACGGAGTGGCCGGAATTTTCCCGGTTGGACAAGGAGTTTGATCTGATGGCGCACAGGGTAATTATTGAGGGACGGCGGATACTTACCTGTAATGGGGTTGAGGGGATATGCTGGTAGTCGACAGTGATACAATAGTTAGTATCCGGTGATTGGAAATGGTAAAAAAGCAGAGCATTCACAAAGCAGTTATCCCTGCGGCGGGACTTGGCACCCGGTTCTTACCGGTTACAAAATCGATGCCAAAAGAGATGCTTCCCATCATCGATAAGCCCGTTATTCATTATGTGGTGGAAGAAGCGGTTGCATCCGGCATCGATGATATTATCATTATTACCGGCCGGGGCAAACGTGCAATTGAAGATTACTTTGATGCGGCGCCTGAACTTGAGATGCGATTAAAAAATCAACATAAAGATAGTACCTTGAAAAGACTCAAAGATATTTCCGATTTCCCTACGATTCATTATGTCCGACAGAAAGAGCCAAACGGACTTGGCGATGCAATTCTCATGGCTGAAAACCATATCGGCAATGAGCCGTTTGCTGTCTTGCTCGGGGACGATATTATCTCCAATTCAAAACCCTGTACAGCGCAGTTAATGTCGGTATATTCCCGGTTCAAATCTTCGGTAATCTCGATTGAACATGTGCCCCGTGAAAAAGTCTGCCACTATGGAATCATTAAGGGAAATGCAATTAAAAAGGATCTTATCAGGATTGAAGATATTGTTGAAAAACCTTCTCTGGAAAATGCACCATCGGATATGGGGGCTGTTGGCAGGTACATTTTTGTCCCTGAAATTTTTGATTGCCTGAAAAAAACCGGGCGGGGTGTTGGAGATGAAATCCAACTCACTGATGCGATTCGTCTTCTGTTAAAAGAACAGCCTGTGTATGCATATTCGTTCAAAGGTAAACGCTATGATACCGGGGATAAGATGGGGTATATTGAAACAATAGTTGAGTTTGCTCTCCGAGATGAATACCTGAATCAGGAACTTATGGCATTTTTACAGAAGAAGGTTCATCCATGAAGTCTTCAATTTGGGTTTTACCGTTTTTCATTGATCGCGTATTGTTTCTGATAGTATAGGTGCACTTGGTTTTCGATATTGTTTATACTGATTATCATACTTGGCAAAAAAGGAAAATGGGATAATCTCAAACCTCCTCTCCTATAAGATTGAAAACATTGTTATTCTTATATACGTCATAATAGTTTTGAAGTGTTAAAAAATGTGCGGGATTGTCGGGTTTAATTTTGAGGACCAAATCCTTGCAAAAAAAATGTGCGATGTCATAACACATCGTGGTCCCGATGGTCAGGGGTATTATTCAAATCGCAATATCACCCTCGGCCACCGGCGTCTGAGTATTATCGATCTGAAAACCGGGGACCAACCAATCTACAATGAAGATGGTTCCGTAGTTGTTGTCTATAATGGAGAAATTTACAATTATCAGGAATTGAAAACCGGGCTGGAGAAACGCGGGCATCATTTTTCGACATCATCTGATACTGAAGTAATTGTTCATGCGTATGAGGAATACGGTCATGATTGCGTGCAGATGTTTAATGGGATGTTTGCCTTCGCAATTTACGATTCAAACAAAGATGAGATCTTTCTTGCAAGGGACCGGTGCGGCATAAAACCGCTTCATTATACTATGCTTGGAGATGGGACGGTTCTGTTTGCTTCTGAGATAAAAGCTATCCTCCAGTATAAACGCGTAAACCGTGAGATGGATCCCCAGTCTCTCCATTACATTATTAATCTCAGATATATTCCCGGGGAACGGACGATGTTCAAAGGCATACGGAGACTCCTTCCCGGTCATACGATGGTCGTGAAAGGCCATACAATCCAGATTAAAAAATTCTGGGAACCCGCTCTTAATCATACAGCCCATCCCGAATCCTATTATGTCAAGATGCTGCGAAAATTACTTGATGCTGCCGTTGAGCGTCATCTGATCAGTGATGTCCCGGTTGGATTGATGTTATCCGGTGGGATTGATAGCAGTGCTCTTGTGGCTCTGGCAAGCCAAAAAACAGATGAACCGTTGAAAACCTTCTGTATGGGATTTGGCAATTCCAATGATGAGATAAATGATGCACGGTTCGTTGCAGATTACTTTAGCACAGATCATCAAGAGTTAGTCGTTGACGCCCATCTTCTCAAAGACTATCCGAAAATGATCTGGTATGCCGATGAACCAAAGAGGAATTTGTATCCCTATTATATCTCTGAAATGGTCGGAAAAAATGTAAAGACCGCTCTTGGGGGATTGGGATCCGATGAACTCTTTGGCGGGTACATTTTCAAGTATAATTTTATTAAAGGAATCGAGGGTATACGTAAAAAGACGATCTCTGATACTAAAAGAAAGATTTCAAAAATTGCAGATATCCTTATCAGTTTCCAGACCCGATATGGAAACATTACCGACGATGAACACCTGGATTATCTTGAGATGATCCGGGCACTTGATGATCGGACAGATCTGTATCTGATCACGCAGACACAGGATAAGGTTTTTGACCGGGAATATCTTGAAAAGATTTATGGTGAAAATATGCTCAAGGAGGATCTTGTATCTATCCGGGATATCTACAGCCAATTCTTCAAAACACACCATACGTTCCTTGATCAACTCTTACTTGCGGATTTCAGTATTAAAATGACTGATGATTTCCTGCTTGTCGATGACAGGATGACGATGGCCAATTCCATTGAGAGTCGTGTCCCGTTTCTCGATACTACGCTAGTGGATTTTGCATTCAGTGTTCCTACCGAATTAAAAACCCGTGATCCTAATGGTAAATATATCCTGAAAAAAGCCATGAAGGATATCCTGCCCAAACAGGTGATTCAGAAGAAAAAGCAAGGATTTGCCAGTGGGGTTTATGAAGTATATTTAAAAGAGGGACGGGAACTTGCCCAGCAGATATTGCCTGATGGGAATCTTGTAAAAAATGGATATATAAATAAGGAATATGTCGAAAAAATATTGAATGAAGTCCCTAATCCGAAATTAAATTTGCATTATGGGGTAATCTGGAACTTGCTGACCTGTGAAATATGGGACAGAATGTATATAGAGTCTGATTCTCTTGCCCATATGCCGAACCTTAAGTTATAATCGCGAGATCGGAAAATTTCCCACGTTTATAAAAAAGATTTCATGGATTAATTATTGATCAATGTCTGAAATTTTTCGTTTTTCTTCCAATGCCGTGAAAAAGATCACATGCCTGAATTACGTTCAGGCGGAACTCCGCTTGAACACATAGGTATTGCATCCCCCTTCACCAATTACTTTAATCCGTTCCAATATCATGCCCCGGGTCCTGCAGAATTGTACTATCTCATCCTCACTTGCAACCTCGTGGGGAAGGCCACCCAGCCAGTCCACAATATCATGATACGTATCCATACCCCGGGTCTTTTTCGCATTCCATGTTAACGGATTTTGCAAATGAATGACGCGCCATCCCATCACTTTAAGGATGAAAACATATTCCATCCATCGCTTCCCCACTAACGTGGCTGCGTTATATTTTCTTTTTAGGTTCAGATGCTTTGTATAGTTTGGACCTTTTGCATAGATGGAAATCCAGAAGTATCCTCCTGGTTTAACGAGATTTGCAGCATTTTCTATAGCCTTCCACATTTCTCCGGTATGGTGTAAAACACCCCAGGAATAGACAATGTCATACATGCCTAGTTTTTGTAAAAATTCCGTATCCAGAATTGAAGCCTGAAACATTTTCCAGTTTTCCGGTTTATTATTTTTTTCCCAGATGGATTGGGTTGTTTTGACACTAAATGAATCATAATCAAAGGAATCGATGGTTTTTGCCCCAAGCAGATAATATGCGAGCGAGTGAATCCCCGATCCGCAACCAATGTCTAATACACATTTATTGAGTATGTTCTCCTTGCCAATCCACTCCTCAATATCCTGAATTGCACTTTTTACCTGTTCATCCGTTATTGTTTTTGAGAAATCCTCCCAGTTTTTCCCAAAATAGAATGTTATTTTTTGGTCATTCATGGTTGCCCTCTATTGCTGAGCAAATTCGATTTTTGTTAGTGTCTATCGATATCAACATTAATTAAACCGTTGTGTAAGTGCTTGATTTTTAATTTTTTTTAGCTGTACTTCCATTGTAAGAACCATCACTGATAATTGCATCATATTAGTATGTATGATTACAAATAATTACACAATTAATCTATCGAGTAAAACCCCAAATCCCGTTATCCCCGCAAAAAAATTTCTTAAGGATTATGTGTTTGCATCCAGATTTTTTTCATAGGATAATCAAATTTCCTGTGCACATCTCGGAATATTAAAATAAAAAAGGCTCTTCTCCCAATTTAGGATTTGTGGATCCAATAAAAATCCCTCCTGTTAGAGGGATCATTCTCATCAAGATCCTGACATCCGCGGTTTGATCGAAGAGCATTACCGGTAAGTGAGTAGCGCAAAAGTCGACAGACCTTTTGCGCGTATGGAATCCTAATTGGGGTTGCCCTAGCGGCGGGGACGAGATCTCCGAGAGATATTGACTTAGGGGTTCATCAACAAATGTAACCTTAATTGCCACCGCACCGTTGGAATATTTTCAGTTTGAAATACTCGATGTCCCGAAAACCAAAAGCAGCGCGTTTTATGACGTTAATTTTGTTATTGAATCCTTCTGACCCGGCATTCGTAAGTTTGTGTTTGAAATAATTGAGAACCCCGTAGATGTAACGTTGTATCATTGAAACGACAGGTTCAAATTCCCCGATACCTGAATCTCTAACGTTTCTAAACCATTGTTCCAATCTTATCGTTTCGCTGTCAGCATTCACATCGTCGAAGATGTCAGCAATTTCCTCTTTCAGAACATACGCAGTATACAACGGTTTATTCGATTCCAGAATCTGATCCAGACTTTCGATATCCTCTTCTTCAGTAAGGTTTTTTCTTCGGTGAAGAATGAGGAACCGTTTATGTTTCATCTCTTTTCTCGTGGACTTGTCGGATTGTGCAAAGACTTTTTTTCGGACTTTGTCAACCGCTTCATTCACTTTTTTGATGATATGAAATTTGTCAAACACGATGTCAGCCGTCGTATTCTTTTTGATGCTTGCGATATAGGGATCCCACATATCCATGCAGCAGACCGTGATGTTCCTGGACTTTTCCGGGCCGAGTTCGGTAAAGAATTCATCGAGCGTGGCAGTTTTTCGTTTTAACCCGATCCAAATGACTCTTCTTGCAGTGATATCCCGGACAATTGTCAGATAGTGATGACCTTTCAGGTATGCAATCTCATCGATGCCGATCATTGTCGGATTCAATGTCTTCAAATCAATCATTTTATCCTGGATTGATCTCTTATCGATGTCTTTCACAGTCTTCCAATCGAGGCACCATATGGCAGCTGCATCAGTTAGTGGCATTCGGGAAGTACAGAGTCCAACAGCGTCTTCAAGTTCTTTTGTACATCGAGAATATGGACGTACAAAGTCAAGATACTCTATTCCCCGATAACCGCAGGAACAACGAATTTTATTCTCTTCAAACACGACGTGACTTTGTTTGTTGCGGAGATCCAGATCCCGAACTATTCGAGTATAACTTTCTTCAATGTGGCTGTTGACTGATCCACACTGCGGACACTTTGAGTCTCCCACTTTTTTCAGAAGTATGTACATTTGATTTTCTGTGTCCTGAATGTCGGTGATTTTATATCCAGAAAAGAAAAACAGGTTCTTGAATACGATTTCGTATTTACTCCGTTTGCGTTTCATGGGCAAATGAATTTCACAAACGGAGTTCAAAAGACTCTTCTTCTAAATTTTACCTCATCCTAAATCTGGAGAAGAACCATAAAAAAACACTCCTTTGATTAGATGTTTAGATTATGATAAATATCATTGATGCAAAAGGTGTCATTGGAAGCAAACTTGGAAGAATAATTCGTCCAAATAGAAAATAACAATGCTTTGGAAATATATTATGTTTATAGGTGCGTGGGGAAGATTATAATGCAACAGATATTTGTGGCTTGTGAATAACTTATATTAGGACTTATAAAATGAATAAGTACAAGATATTTAACATTATATCAGAAAATAGTATTTAACTCTAATATGTTAGACAATATACCTTAGAAGACATGGGATAAAATGTAACGGCGTGATGAGATGCATAAACGGATATTTGATAGACATACGCTAATAATAAAAACAAATCAGGATCAGAGATACATTGGAGAATTTATATGAGAACCAAGCCAATCCGAGTTTTAATTGCCGGAGTAGGGGGGGGGAGTCATGGATTAGAAATCCTCAAAGCACTTCGGCACTCCGAAATACCATATTATATTTGTGGATGTGATATGTCAAAATATAATTTAGGTTTTTGTAAATCTGATACAACATACACACTCCCTCCTGCATCTGATCCATTATATATCGAAAAAATACTCTTGATTTGTAAAAATGAAAAAATTGATATTCTTTTTCATGGGTCTGAACCAGATCTTAAAGCAATATCTGAAAACCGTGATATATTACAAGAACAGGGAATTTTCTTACCCATAAATGATGCGCGGATAATAAAATTGTGTTTAAACAAAAAAGAAACCTTTCGATATTTGGAAAAGTGTGGAATAACAATTCCGAAAACGATTTCAATTGAAACGGAAGATGTTGTCAATTCGATAAATTTCTTCCCCTCCGTGATAAAACCATATCTTGGTGGGGGAGGATCAAATAATACTTTTATTGCACAGGATGCAGATGAATTAAAATTTTTCTCTAACTACATTTTTAAATATGGGGGGAAACCACTTGTTCAGGAATACGTTGGCTCGTACGAGAATGAGTATACTGTCGGCGTTTTGTCCGGGCAGGATCAAGAAATCATTTCTGTCATAGGTATTAAGCGATTCATTATGAGTGGCTTATCGAACCGAATTAAAGTAAGATCGTTGAGAAACAAAGATAAGGTATTAGCAATTTCCTCTGGAATATCACAAGGGGAAATCGTAAACGATGAGAATCTCAACCAACAGTGTATTGAAATTGCAGAAAAATTGGGTTCAACAGGTCCAATTAATATTCAGTGTCGGTATGTTGATGGTGTGGTTTATCCATTTGAGATCAATCCCCGGTTTTCAGGAACCACGTATATCCGGGCATTAGGCGGAGTGAATGAACCGGATTTGTTTATTCGGAAATATTTCTTGAATGAACAAATTCCGTCAATGCCCCAACCAAAAACTTGTATGGTGTTGAGGGGACTTGAAGAGGTAGCGTTTCATGAAACCCCATGAAAACAAAACTTTAGATGTGTGTGAAGCATGAGCATCCCCTCATTTCCCTGGCAAATCGGCCTCCTCCCTTTTGTATATAAACCATTAACAGAACCCGTGAATGGTGGTGAAATACCCGATTTCCTCCCATTTTCATTGGATATCGATGAAAAAACTGGGACCCTTATTCAATCAAAGAATGAATATGTTGAAAAAATTTTATCAAAGGCATATTCGAAAGGATCAGAGATCAGTGGAATGATGGATGATCACGGTATTGGTGATTTGTATGCCCAAGATTTCATACAATTTTTGGGTGGATCCTTAAGAACGGACAATTTTCAAAATTTGAAAATTCTGGAGATTGGATGCGGAACCGGTTATCTTCTTAATTTGTTGAAGAATTGCGGTGCTGAGGTCATTGGTATCGAACCGGGAGAACAAGGGCAAATTGGTGCAAAGCGTTTTAATATTCCGATAGTTCGGGATTTTTTTCCATCATCAAAAATTACTGGAAAATTTGATATCATAATCTTGTATGCATTTCTTGAACATATCCCGAATATTTCACCGTTCTTCAAAGAAGTAATGAAACACCTGAATCAAAATGGGAGAATGTTTTTTTCAGTACCAGATTGTGAACCATATATCAAATCTGGGGATCTCTCCTTTATTTTCCATGAACACTGGAGTTTTTTTACTTCAGATACATTGAAAAATTCCATTATGCTCACAACACAACTGGCGGTGGATATTAAAAAATCAAATTTTGGAGGATTGCTTTATGCCTCCGCATTATCAAACGACTTGAAAAAACTGCCAGATTCTAATGTAATTGAATATCAAAAAAAAATTGGTAACCAATTTATATTTCTTGCTCATAAAGATCTTGAGAAAATTATCATCCTTTTACAATCTGCTGCTCAACATAATTGTACTGTAGGAGTTTATGTTCCTGGTAGAGCAATTAACATCCTCTCAATAATCAAATCCCGTATGGATTTGCCAAAACTGCGATTTTTTGATGATAATCCCCTCCTTTATCGGACATATTACCCGGGATTCAACGTCCCAATAGAAAATCGTCAGGATTTAATTAGAGATCCTTCAGAATTACTAATCATTTTCACGCACACCTTTGGAGAAAAAATCAAACAAGAACTGGTAAATTCTCTTAAAGATACAAGAATATTATCATGGGATGATCTCTTTATAAATGATATTGAAATGTTTTCGAATTGCAGTCATAAAAAATGAAAAGGATCAATGGTCATATGAAACCAAGTGTGGCAATTGTGGGTGCAAGTGGATTTATCGGAACAGAGGTAACATGCCGTTTCCTGAACGAGTATGTCCATGTTTATCCCTGCTCAAAAAATGGCGGAAAAATTAAGGATACCATCATTGATTCCGTGGATATTACCAATGACCATTCGCTCATGGATTGGCTTTCCGGTAAAAATATCGATACGCTCATTTACCTCTCTTCAATTATCCCTCAATCTTTCTCTAATACAGAATGGACGATTTTTGATCAAAATCTTAAAATGCATAAATCCATATTGGGGGCTTGGACAAAATATAAATTCCATTTAATTTATTCATCAAGTTCTTCAGTATATTCGCAAATAACGCCGATTCCCTGGTCAGAAATGACTGTAATAATGCCAGAAAATTACTACTCCATTTCAAAATTTGTTGGTGAAATGCTTTTTTTTAAAGAATTTAAAACTAAAGGATTGCCATTATCAATCCTTAGATTGAATGCGCCGTATGGTGTCGGGAATCGTATAAAAACTGTGATAAATATTTTTATTGAACGCTCATTAAAAAATGAAGATTTGGTATTATTTGGGAGCGGTCACAGAGAACAGGATTTCATCAATGTCAAGGATGTTGCACAAGCGTTTTGGCAGGCATCCGCTAAACGAAAATCCGGAATCTACAATATTGCTCAAGGAAAAACAATAACCATGAAGGAATTGGCACATCTCATCGTAGAACTTACCCATTCAAAATCAAAAATTGTATATTCCGGGACAGAAGATCCGCAAGAAAGAATAAAAGTGTCTATTGATGTTTCAAAATCTCAAAATGAACTAAATTTTTTCCCCAAATATTCAATGAGAGATGGATTATTGGATTGTATAAACGAATACAAGAATACACACTAGAGCAATAAAAATGCAAATTGGGATAATATCAGATATTCATGGAAACCTTGATGCGTTAGATGTAATCCTGCACGCGTTCAAGGAAAAGAAAGTTGACAAAATTATCTGTTTAGGGGATATGATTGGATATTTTCACCAATCAATCGAAGTTCTTGATCGATTAATAGACTTAGATGTATCAGCAATTTGTGGTAATCATGAAGCGTATATATTGGGCTATCTATCATATCCCCACGAACGATCACGTATTTACAACATTGACTATGTACAACAATTAATATCTCCACAAGCACTTCAGTGGTTGACTTCGCTTCCAAAGAGCCTTACGATATCAATCCAAGGGAAAAAGTACTCATTTTTCCACGGAAGTCCTTGGGATCCTTTACTTGAATATGTCTATCCTGATTATCCAGATTTTAAGAAATTTCTTATGATAGATTCGGATCTATTTTTTCTTGGGCACACTCATTATTCCCTTTATAAAAAAATTGAAAATAAAATAATTATCAATCCCGGATCTGTTGGCTTACCTAGGAATGGAGACAAGAGAGCCCATGCGGCCATTCTTAATACACAATCAGGAATTGAATTCATACAAGAAGATTATAATATACCGGCATTTCTTGAATCGGCCCGAAACCATGAAGTACATAAAACTGCGATTCAAAGATTAATCAGTTAAACAATATTTTGTCGTTTTTTTGTTTTTTACAAAATGAAATGGATCTTCATCATGCATTGCAATAAAAATAGGAGATTATAATTGTCCTGAGTGCTAGTGATAATTTAATTACTAATACCTCATAAAAAAAATGACAAAAAGGGATGAAATATGTTTTGGTATAAGTATCTAAATATTGTCTCATTGAAAGAAAAAGAAATCGGGAAGATATTATCTACTGATTATATCCTTATAAATTCAATATTAAGACAAAAATCAGTGTATGGCGGGGAGCAAGAACAAACAAAGAACACATTCGATTTCAAATGGAAAAAAAGAGAGGCCTATGACACTAAAGTAGTACAGGATGCAACTCGTAACTGGCATATCCAAAAATATTTAGGCGGTGATATTACCCTATTGGAAAAAATGCTTACGCCGGGATTGAAAGTCCTTGATGCAGGATGTGGATCCGGTGTATCAGCAAATTTATTTTTTTCAGACTATATCAATAAGATCCATTATCTTGGAGTGGATATTTCAGCTGCTGTTGATGTTGCACAACAGAGGTTCGACGAAAACGGATTTAAAGGGGAATTTCTTCAAGCAGATCTGATGAATTTGCCCTTTAATGAACCAACATTTGATCTGATTTTTTCTGAGGGGGTATTACATCATACCGACTCAACAGAAAAAGCAATACGTTATCTCTCGACACTCCTTCTTCCCGGTGGCAAGTTTCTTTTTTATGTTTATAAGGAGAAAGGACCGATAAGAGAATTTTCAGATGATTATATTAGAAATTATTTACGGAATCTGGACGATCAACAGGCATGGGATGCATTAATTCCCCTCACTAAACTGGGACATGCACTCGGTAAGATGAATGTCAGTATAGACGTTCCTGAAGCGATTCCGTACCTGGGTATCCCATCAGGTAAAATTGATCTCCAGAGGTTTATTTACTGGTATGTTTTCAAAGCATATTACCGCCCAGAATATTCATATGAAGAGATGAATCACGTCAATTTTGATTGGTACAGACCCCTAAACTGCCACTGTCAGACCCCGGACCAATTGAAAAAGTGGTGTTCCGAAGCGGGACTTTTAATTGAACGTATGAATGTGGAGGAAGCCGGGATAACAATTGTCGCAAAAAAGACAAACGTTACTCAAGAGTCAAAATTGTATAACGCAAAACAGGTGTCCGATTCAGGTTATTAAAAAAAATTTTAGTATTATGGGGTGGTGGATGAATGTCAGATTTTAATCAATATTTAATTACGTTGGATGTCGATTGGGCCCCGGACTGGTGTATCGAGTATGTTTCAAAAATTTTAATCGATAAAAAAATAAAAGCCACCTGGTTTATTACTCATGATAGTCCGGCAATAAAAAAAATATTAAATCATCCCGATTTATTCGAATTGGGCATACATCCAAATTTTCACGCAAATAGCACTCAGGGAAATAATCCAAGAGAAGTGATGAAAACACTTATGTCAATTATTCCTTCAGCGGTATCTGTCCGCACCCATGGACTCGTTCAATCTACCCCCCTCCTAAAAATGATGAGGGAAGAATTTAATCTCAAATATGATATCTCAATTTTATTATATAAATGTGCAAACATATCCCCTCATGTGATTTATACTCCGGAAAAAAAATCTATAATTCGCATCCCTTTTTTCTGGGAGGATGACTTAGAAATGTTCAATCCGCGTCCGGATTTTTCATTTAAGAGCGAAAAATATCCGAACCATGGGCTTAAAATATTTAATTTTCATCCAATTCATATTTATCTGAACAGCAGTTCGCTTGAATTATATAATGCATGTAAAGAAAAAAAGTTAAAACTCGCAGATTTAACGGCAGAATGTGCGGATGCCTTTAAAAATTATGATCATGGTACATTGACTATGTTTAATGAAATGACAGATTATCTCCAACAATGTGAGCACAGAGGGGCTACGATATCCGAAATTGGCAATGCATTTCACTTGATTTCAGGTGAAATATGACATGCAATTATCCGCCCCTCAATGAAGATTAATCGCGATCAGATCGAGTGAAAACATGAGAATCGTTGCACTGGGCAGAACCGGGATGCTTTATAAGAGCATCATTAACCTTAATCAACAAGGGCATGAGATTGTCTTGATTGTTACCGGAAATGAAGAGCGTGAATACACCTGTGGAGCCAAGGATTTCAAACGTTTAAGCACGGAACTCGGTTGCGATTGTATTATTTACGAGGAGATAAATCAGGATCAGCTTCTTGATATCGTTCGTAAAACAAATCCTGATGTTGCAATCAGTATAAACTGGAAGACATTAATCGGGGAGGATTTGATAAAAGCATTTCCGAATGGTATTATCAACGCCCATGCAGGGGATCTCCCCCGATACCGGGGCAATGCCGTCCCGAACTGGGCGATTATTGCCGGCGAATCAGAGATTGTCATCACCTTACATCAGATGGATACCAATCTCGATTCGGGGCCTATCCTATTAAAGCGACATTTTCCCATCACGGAATCTACATATATTGGAGATATTTACACATTTTTAGAGGCAAATACCCCTGATATGTTTGTTGAGGTTATTGAAAAAATTCGTAATAACACTCTGCAACCACAAACGCAGCCAGAGAATCCTGCAGAATCATTACGTTGCTATCCACGTATGCCCCGGGATGGTGAGATTGATTGGTCACAACCTGCTCAGGAAATTCATCGTTTGATCCGGGCAGCATCTGAACCGTTTGCTGGTGCGTACACCTATATTGACTTTGATAAAATGATAATCTGGAAAGCCCGGTATGAGAAAACCCTCTTTCAGTATCTTGGTGTGCCAGGTCAGGTCGGACACCGGGATTTTGCAACCGGCGAAGTGAAAGTAATAACCGGAGATGGTTTTCTCGTATTAGAAGTGGTTGAGATCGAAGGTACGAACGCGAGAAAAAAACCTGTTGAAATAATTCAGACTATACGAACCCGGCTCGGAATGGATCTCACATCACAAATATCATTTTTAAAAAAGAAAATTGATACATTAGAAGAAAAACAAGTACTTAACAAAGATTCGAGGCTGTAAATGTTTGAAAAAAAAATATTCCTCATGCGCCCTTTTGTCGGAGAAGAAGAGCTGAAAGCCGTAAAAAAAGTATTTGACTCAAAATATCTCACTGAGGGCCCGGTAACTAAGGAATTTGAAAATGCCTTTTCGAAGTTTGTCTCTGCAAATCATGCCATTGCCGTGACCTCGTGTATGACCGGACTTGAACTGGCAGTCAGGGCATTGGGGATAAATAAAGGTGATGAGGTAATTGTTCCCGATTTTACCCATCCCGCCACAGGAGACTGTGTATACCAGGTGGGTGCGGATGCCGTCCTCGTTGATGTTGATATCAAGTCCTATAATATCACTCCTGCTGCGGTAGAAGAAGCAATCACGAATAAAACAAAATGTATCATCCCCGTTTCATGGGGGGGCAACCCAATCGATCCCGAAATTTATAAAATCGGGAAAGAACATGAGATCCCAATTCTTGAAGATGCTGCATGCAGTGCAGGTGCAATGGTTAATGGGGAAAAAGTTGGTTCAATCGCCGATATTACTACGTTCAGTTTCCATCCAAGGAAGATCATCACAACCGGAGAAGGCGGGATGGTGACGACCAATGATCCAGCTCTTGCAGAAAAAATGGTTGCACTCAAACATTTCGGACAGACAACAGACGGCCGGTTCACCTACCATGGGACAAACTACAAGATGTCCAATATTTCCGCAGCAATCGGACTTGAGCAGCTGAAAAAACTGCCCGGAATTCTCGATGATCGGATTAAAAAATCAGCACGATATTCGGACCTTTTGAAAGATGTAAATGGTATCCGTCCTCCAACAAAAAAGGCTGGAGTAACACACGTATTCCAGTCATATTGTATCTATGTTGAGAAAGATGGCATACGGGATCGTATAAGAAAAGATCTGGCGGATAGGAATATCGAAACACAGATCGGTACCTATGCTCTCCATCTCGAACCGAGTTATTCAAATGTTAGGAAATCTGGCAGCCTTAAGAACTCTGAGCTTCTTTTCTCACATCTTCTTACCCTCCCCCTCCATCATGAACTGATCGATCAGGATCAGGAATTTGTTGTGGATTCAATCAAAGAGCTCCTGAAAAAATATGGTGTGTAATTATGAAAGTTGCAGTTTTTGGAGCATCAGGTTTTGTCGGAATCAATGTGGTAAATGCATTATCAGACGCGGGGATCGATGTGGTTGCATCAGATCTCAAAGAAATGAAATTTGATAAAGCAGAGTTTGTTAAGGCCGATCTTCTGGATTATGCACAGGTCGCAGATGTTGTGAAGGATTGCGACAGGATCATCCACCTTGCTGCGAGTCCGCTCCCGTTCTCCCTTGAAAAACCCCGGTTAAATGCAAAGATCAACATTGAGGGAACGCTGAATATCATGGACGCGGCCCGGGAATTCAGTTGTGAAAAAATTATTTTTTCCTCAGCTTCCTCGTTAACCGGAGAGGTAAAATATAGCCCGGTTGATGAGATTCACCCGTGTGTGCCAAAAACGCCGTACGGTGTTGCAAAATATGCGATTGAGCATTATCTCCGGGTATATCAGGAGCTGTACAACTTGAATTACCTTGTATTCAGGTTCTTCAATGTGTATGGCCCATGGCAGTACCCTGAAAGCAAAGCAGTCATCCCTATGGTTTACAATAAGCTCATGACTGATGGATCGTTCAATGTTTTTGGCGATGGCAACCAGACCCGGGATTTCATTTATGTTGGGGATATTGCAGATTTCTTTGTCCAGGCTGTAAAAAATGACGTGAAGAATGAGATTGTTAATATGGGAACCGGGAAGGCTACAACGGTCAAAGAGATTGTTGAGATTGCGGGCAGGCTCCTAAAAATCCATCCAACAATCTATTACATGCCAGCGAGATTGGGCGAGATTGATAATTTTGTGGCGGATACGACAAAGGTAAACCGATTATTTGGATGTATACCGAGTACAACCCTAGAAGAAGGACTTGAATTAACATTTGATTGGTTGAATACCATCTCAACCAAGTAATAAATGGTTGTTGCCACAAATGACAAATTCAAAAATCTCTCATGAATTAGAGTCACACAATCCCTGGTATACTGAGGATCAACATCACTGTTCTGAAGATAATAGTCAGATACGGATTATTTCAGAGCGGAAGGAATACCTGAAACGTGTCTTATCAGAGTTCAAATCCATTGTACAAAACACAAATATTGCCGTATTGGATGCTGGATGCGGAGATGGGGTAAATTTAAAGTATTTGAGGGATCTCCAATTATCATCGTTATACGGACTTGAATATAATCCAGTACGTGTTGTACGTGCTAAAGGATGCGTTCCTGCTGCGTGTATCGTGCTTGGCGATCTCCTGAATAATCCATTTAAAAAAGAAAGTTTTGATATAATCCTGCTTAATCAGGTTTTGGAACATATTTCAGAAGATCTTGACGTATTGAGAGAGTTACACAGAATACTAAAGCCAGGTGGAATATTAATCCTCGGTGTGCCGAACGAAGGATGTCTTATTGCGCAGCTCAGGAACAATATCGTTCAAAGAGAGATTAAAAGAACTTCCGACCATGTTCAACAATATACTGAATTTGCCATTCGGAACAAATTATCACAAAGTGGCTGGAGAATAAAATCTATCCGGAAAGAGGGTTTTTTCCTGCCACATATGATAATGAATACCATTCTTGCAGGCTCTGATGCGGGGTTTAAAATAATCAAATTTTTATGCAGGCATGTTGAATCGCAATGTGGCGGTTTTTATTTTGTCTGTGAAAAGGAATTGTGAGACATATGTTACCATGAAATTCATTTGATTGAGGATGTCAGTAAATATTGACCGGATATCAGAGTGAAGGATTTCATTCCCCGTCTGCAATCAATTCCCCCTTTCGTTGTAGACCAGGGTAGACGGCAGTAGATCATTGCTGGTTCGTCTGTTGGATGCAATCTGTTCCATTTGAGGAAAGAAAAAAATGAGCGAAGAAAAAGAGGTCTTCTGGAATTATCTCTCAATTTTGATCGGTCAGGCCGGGACAACCGGTCTCATGTTACTGATTACCATAATTACTGCACGAGTTTTACAGCCGGAAGGGTTTGGGATTTTTTCGCTTTTTTTGATGATTGCGGGACTTTTAAGTGTATTATGCATTGATTGGCCAAATTCCTCAATAATCCGGTTTGGAAAAGAAGAATTTTTAAAGACAGGATCTCTTGCAGAAGTATTCTGGGGAAGAATAATAATTTTTGCATCCTGTTTTGGTATCATTACCCTCTTCCTGTTCGTTGCCAGGGAATGGATTGCCGGATATATCGGAATAAACCAGAATATTGTTTTTTTTATTCTTGCATATGTTTTTCTGGTATCCGTATTCGAGATACAGCTTTATATTCTCCAAGCGGTTGGAATGTTCAAAGAATTTGGATTGGTTCCATTTATTGGAAAGTTATCAAACCTTCTTCTTTTATTTTTTGTCGTCTTCATAATTGGTTTAACGGACATATTGTTTATTATTGGAATAAGTATTATTACTCAACTCATATCTGTTTTAGTGATTGTAACAACACTTAGGAGAGAATGGTTCACACCACCAAAATTTTCTCAAAGAAAAATAACTGAAATGGTTCAGTTCTCATGGCCAATGATTTTTGGTGCGGTATCTGTCGTAATCATTGGTTATATCGATACCATCATCATAAAAGAATTCCTGCCAATATCCTCCGTGGGAATTTATTCAATTGCCTACCTCGGCATGACCTCTGTCTCAGTAGTGATTTTATCTATTGTGAGTTTATTATTCCCTTTAATCACCACATTCAGATACCAAGGGAGGGTGGTATTGATCCGTCAGTATATGGATGAGATTATTCCTCAGGGGGTGTTTATCTGGAGTGTTTTTATCTCAGCTCTCATGGTCATTGGGTCCATTGTTATCCCCCTACTATTCGGAATATCGTACTCCACCGCTGTGATCCCATTTGTCATATTGCTTGCTGGCCTGTCTGCCCGATCAGTATCCTCTTTTTATTCGGGGATAACTGTATCATTTGATCTGATGAAAAAAGTTGTAATACTTAGCGTGCTGATTGCAGTGCTGAATATCATCGGTGATCTATTGCTTATCCCCATTTGGGGGATAAATGGGGCTGCCGTTGCAACCGCCCTTTCTTTTATAATTGTCAATATCATATACGTTCCTTTTGTGAATGGACCCTTGATTAAAAAATGTTCTGTGCTTGAATCAAAATACCCCAGAGCATTTTGTCTCGTTTATAACTTCCCGGCATTTCCCGCTCTTTTGATTTGTATCTTCATCGATAGTGCAGTACTACAAATTTTACTGTTTATTCTTTTATTATCGCTCTCATTAGCAATTGCAATAAAAACAGGTCTGTTTAAAGAAGGGACAATTGATATTATTAAATACATCAATATGCCCGATTGTATCAAGATTCCGATAATCCGAGCTTACCGGTTGCTCATCTGAAGCAACTCATTATAACACGCAATTTTAATCTTCGAGGTATTTTTCAAGGAATGTCGTTCAATTGCCAACTGTCGTGCATTTCTCCCCAGCAGTTCGGATAATTGGGGGTTGGAGAGCAATTCACGAATTGCGTCAGCGATTCCATTAATATCGTGTTCTTTTATCAAGTAACCGGTCTCACCATTTTTAATCAGTTCGTAATGCCATTCCACATCATAAGCGAGCGTGGGTTTTCCCGACAATGCAGATTCAATAAGACTGAAGCCGCCCATAAGACAGATATTCACATCCGCAAGCATTCTGAATTCTTTTACTTTATCGTTGGGTAAAAAACCAGGGAGCTTCACGTTATCAGCAAGATGAGATTTAGAAATTTTTTGTAACAACTCCTCTTTTTCCGGGCCGTCCCCGATAAGTAAGAAAACCGCATCTGGTTTTTTCTGACTCACTATCATTGCTGCATCCAAAATATCATCAACATAATTATCCTTTGATAAACGCCCTGCAAAAACAATCAGTTTCTTCCCTTGGAGCCCATATTTTTCCTGAATGTTTGAATTATGATTCTGAATAAAATGATCTGTATCTACCCCATGGGGAATGATCCGAATTCTCTCTTTTTTCGCGCCGTTCGCTACAGCCCACTCCCCAAGGGATTCACGGATTGGCATCACTACAGGTGCTTGAGACAGGACAACGCGCTCAAGAATTTTTGCCAACCCCCTTGAGCCAAAGATAACAGGGGATAAACCCTTGCCCAACAGGTGCCTCTTGTCATAGTCTGCATGGATAGATATGCACCAAGGGGTCTTCGTCACCCATCCAAGAATGGATCCATAAAATCCATGAAACGAGGGATCGGTAGCTCGAATGATAGTAATTTTTTCTGACTTTATTAATTTTGATAGAAAATTAAATGAATATATGTTGTTAAACAATATTGAAAGGCAATAAAATCCATATTCCCTTGTTCGCGGGTATCTACCACCAAATTCAATCAAGGTATTCCTTTCATTTAATAAAATGGTCTGCTCTTTATGCGCTAAAAGATGAATGCTGTAAACATGATCAAAAAAGCCAAATTCGTCTCTTTCAAACACCATGTGAAGAATTCCTTTCGCAAGAAGAGCGTCATAGGTAGCTACAGCAATAAATAAAATTTTCTTTTCTTTGGGTGAATCCGAGGAAGTTTTCTGTATTCTATTTTTTAATGCTAAGCAAATAATAAATGATATAAAAATTAATCCAACAATTGAACATATTATTAAATCAAAAAAGAAAATTATAGGTTTTGTTATACTATAGTGGTTCCAAGTCATGGTTGTTCAACTCAATTCTGAATTATCGGTGCAGTATATCCAGAACATAATTTGCAAATCGATACGTGATTAGAATCGGTAGAAACGCGTTTTCGTAATTTCCGATATTTTTCATTGTTCCAGATGTCCCCAAAATTTTCCTGAAAGAGGTTACCGAGAATAATAGTACCACACGGATCCCTGCAACACGGCACTACATCACCATTTACAAGAACCGTCATCGTTGAGTAAATCCATTCACAATAATTGTTGGATTTTATTTTAGGTACTAATTTCCCTTTTTGGTATTCATCGACATCATAACTCCAATAGGATGTGTCCGAAGGGAGGTATTTCTCTCCTTGAGCATAATTCCTGATACAGGTACCAATGATGGAATAATTATCCACCCCGGCCTTTGTACAATACTCAATAAATGCATCAACCTGGTGTTCATTGTGTTTCATGAGAATAAAGCCGGCATTTATCTTCATTTTTGAAAATTCCGGAGAACTGTTGCGAATCCGTATGGTATCTTCAAGATTTTTCATGGCGATATGCAGCTTCCCGCCTTTTCGGTAGATATCATGCGTTTCCTGTGTCATGCCGCCGATTTGGAAGTTCACCTCGCCAATTCCCGATTTAACAAGCTGGTCTGGATCCACGTGATTCCCATTTGTGCAGGTCGAGACCCAGATTCCCCGGTCCGCTGCATACCGGATCATCCGATAAGAATCTTTGTTCAGGAGTGGCTCTCCCATAAAATAAAAGAAAATATGTGTTAATTTTTCATCAAACTGGTTAAGGATACTGATGAATTGATCAAATGTCATAAATTGTTTGGGACGACCGAGAATTCCCAACCCGGTTTCACAGATGGTACATTTCTGATCGCAGACATTTGTTGGTTCGATGCAGAGCAAACTGGGTGTTCCAAATGATTTTCCCCCCCCGATCCATGCTGAAAACGTATTCAACACAAAATTTTTCCTGATACCATGAGGGATATGCTTGCATATCGTTGAAAATAAGACAAAAAAAAGCCTCAAATTTTTATATATAGATCTGTGTTTTAGAACAAGATTAATTATCCGCTCTTTATGTGAAATCTGTACTGGATCAGGCATAAAAAATCCCCTGTGCAAACAATAAATACAGTATATTTATCATTCCCCCGATTCTTAAATATATAGCAGAATGGATCCATTTTCAGAATTATTTTGGATATTTATTGAGATCATAGTTTTACTTTTTGCAATTTATATAAGGGCATATATCGGATTCAAAACAAAAATCGGGCAGGACACCTGGGCCCATCTTCTGGTGGCAGATGTTATTAGAGAGAAGAAACATTTGCCGGAGAGTATTGACTATTATATTTATGAAGGCCCCTTTGGATACCCCCCGTTTATCCATATTCTCCTTTCATTGTTACCTTACAAAACTGCCGAAAAATATGCCTGGATTTTTTCAGGGTTCATAGATTCGATTCATATTGGTATATTGGCACTTTTCTGTTATTACCTGACAGGAAATCCCGCGATCGCCATTTTGGCCAGTTTCCTGTATGCAATTTCTTGGATTTCGGTACGTGAATCGATGAGTCTGAACACCCGCCCCCTCGGCTCACTGGTTTTTACCTGTTCAATACTCCCGATTATCATCTTTTCCTTGAACCAGAATATCATCTTCGCGATAATCGGGATTGCGTTTGGGATTTTACTGTTATTCACCCATAAATTAGCATCTCAGGCACTATTTTGCACATTGATCGGGTTTGCGTTAATAGAATTAAACCCGGTCTATCTCATTATTGCAGGATGTATCTTTATCGGAGCGGCCCTGTTTCCCGGAGGGGGGTATCTGAAACGAATTCTCCCGGAGCATATTGCAGTAGTTGATTTCTGGAATAGGCATATGGATCAGTATAATGCAAGAGAAGCACATGTGTACAACCCGACTTTTAATAAGGGTCTTTGGTCTGCCTTTTCTATATTTTCTGACATCTGTAAAAAAATAATTGCATATAGTTACTGGATTCTCTTTTTATTTGCAGCAATTCTATTATCTGGGGCTCATTTTTCGGGAATTGAATTGAAATTACTGATTTGGGGGATCATCCTCTTTGTTTGTTTTATCGCATTCGATTTTGTTCCATCTCTGAAACTATTGGGCGAGGGATCACGATATCTGGAAACAGGATTGTTCCCTGTAATTACTCTCTCATCAATACTCGTAGTCACAAATTACGCGAATGTCCTCATAGATGTATTATTTATTCCATGCATCGTAGCCTCGCTTATTATCATATATATCCACCAGGCAAGTGTTCAGAAATCATATCTTCGAATCGGTTTTAATTCCGCCTTTCAGGAAATTTTCGAATACGTTAAACGTGGGGAGAAAGAGGGTGTAATGTGCATCCCGTTTAATTTTTCTTTTATGGCGGCATATTTCACCCGCAAAAAAGTTTTTTATGCATTTAGTTGTCTTGCTTATGAGAAGGCGTATCCCGAGGCACTCTTCGGTTCCCCGATTGATAAACCCTTGGACAAACTGATAAAAAAATACAATATCAACTATGTTATCATAGATACTTCTTATTTTAATCTTCAGGATTTGAAACTGGGCGTGTATAAGACGATTATGGAAAAAGACCAGTATGTATTAGTGGAAATTTTGGAGTGATTTTCCACTCTTCAGGATTTTTACCAATATTTAGGCAGTTTCTCTTGGATTAAGTATGTGTGGCATCTGTGGGATATACGGGTTGGATGATCGGGCATTAATCCAGCGGATGCTCCTCGTCATGAAACACCGGGGCCCGGATGGGGAGGGCATCTATACCGACCAGAATATCTCTCTTGGGCATACCCGGCTCAGTATCATTGATCTGTCGGAAAACGGGAGGCAGCCGATGTCCAATGAAGAGGGGGATGTCTGGCTCTCGGTAAATGGCGAGATCTATAATTTTTTTGAATTGCGGGAGGATCTGCAGAAAAATGGCCACCGGTTTCATTCCCGATCCGATAGTGAAGTGATCGTTCATGCGTATGAAGAGTACGGGCTTGATTTTGTCAAACACTTACGTGGGATGTTTGCACTTGCAGTATATGATGCAAAAAAACAACGGCTGGTCCTTGCACGGGATCCGATCGGGAAAAAACCACTCTATTATTTCAGCGGCGATACCCTGTTTGCATTTGCCTCCGAGATCAAGGCGCTCCTTGAAGTCCACCATCCGCATGATCTGGACACGGATGCATTGTGGTCATATCTTGCGTTTCAATATACACTCGGCGACATGACTATGTTCCGCGGGATCAAGAAGGTGCTCCCCGGTACAATGGTCATATATGAAAATCGCCAGATCTCCATCAAGAGGTACTGGGATATTCATGAGGATATTAAAAATTTCGATGAAGACGCCGCTACCCGCCAGCTCCGGCATCTTCTCGAGGACTCGGTCCGTGTCAGGATGATCGCGGATGTCCCGGTCGGCGCATTTCTCTCCGGGGGAATTGATTCTTCTGCCATTGTGGCACTCGCACGGCCCCATGTCGAGAATACGTTCCATACGTTTTCCATGGGCTTTGAGACCTATTCTGAACTTGATTATGCAAAGATTGTAAGTGATCACCTTGAGACGGAACACCATGAAATTGTGATGACCGGTAAAGACGTTAAGACCCATCTCAGAAAGATCGCATGGGTCTATGATGAACCGCTCGGGGATGCTGCTATCATTAACAATTATTTCCTCTCAAAGGAAGCGAAAAAACAGGTAAAGGTAGTCCTTGCCGGTGAAGGGGGAGATGAGGTTTTTGCCGGGTATCCCCATTACCAGATCAATTCAACTGCGATGAGTGTCTTCAGCCATGATCTCTTTAAGAGAGTCTTCTCCACGGCTATGGGTCTTGTTCCGAAAAAATACGGTTGTTATGATTCAAGTCAACTGGTTCAGTATATCCGCTACGCCGATTCCTTCCGGGATACCCCCGTTGAACGCATTCACCTGAACACCGCAAGACAAATGTCGGATGATGAGATCCACGAGCTTACCACACTCGCCCCCGTAACGATAAATGATTCTGCAGTTTATGTCAAGGGAATTAAAGACCCCCTTAACCGCATGCAGGCAACGGACTGCCGGAATCTCCTTCCCGAAAAATTCCTCATGAAAGCAGACAAAGGGACCATGGCCAATTCTGTTGAAGAACGGGCGCCACTCCTTGACACGGCAATCATTGATTTTGGATTTGCGCTGCCTGCGGGGTTGAAGATCAAAAATACCCGGGAAAAATATCTCTTACGAAAGGCTGTTGCACCGCTCCTCCCTCGGGAGATTACCGGCCGCAGAAAAAAGGGATTCGGGACAACTGTTGGTTCATGGCTGGAGCAAGACCTCAGGGATATGGTTACACAGACAATTCATGAGGGGCCGCTCCTGAATTCTATCCTGAAAAAAGATCTCCGGTGCCAGTCGGAAGAGATCCTTGATAAGGCAATCAGGAAGAGCCCGTTCAAGGTCTGGACCCTGTTTGCTCTTGAACTCTGGTATGATACGTATTTTACTAACTGGAAAGGAGGCCCGTATAAATAGCAATATACTCCGGTACTACGCAATTCCAGTCAAAATGGGTCTCCACACGCGTTCGGGCATTCTTGCCCTGGTCTGCCCGCAATGAGGTGTCGGAAATGAGTCTGAGCACAATTTCCTGGTAATTCTCATCATCGTTTGCGATAAACCCGGTCTTTCCGGAACTGATGATCTCATCTGATGCCCCGACAGCGTTTGTTACTACCGGCAATCCTGATGCCATAGCTTCAAGAAAGACGTTGGGGAAATTATCATGAGGTGAGTGATAGAGGAATATATCGCTCTTTTCAAGTTCGGTCCGGGGATCAGAAATGAACCCGGTAAATCGTATCGGGATCCGGGAACCCTGAGCGGCTTTCATTACGTGGCTGCAGTAAGGGCCGCCCCCGACAATGGTGAACGTAATTTTTTTGTCTGTGGATTTTTGCAGCCCCTCAAGTAACCCGATGATGTTTAAAATCCCTTCTGATTTATCCCTGAATGCGAAATTGGTTACCGTTATAAGATTAATATCAGATGAGTCCTTGTGATCAACCATCCGGTATTTTTCTGAAAAAATTGCATTCGGTATGACATGTGCATCTGCCAAATCCAGTCTTTTTTTCAGATATTCACTTGGTGTTGTGACCGTGTCAGCATTTTTTACCGCAAGGGAATTTAACCCACGCCATCTCCGTCTCTCAACAGAATAATCTCCCTTGACCGTAAAAACAAATTTTTTCTTCCAGAACCGGATTCCAAGGGGTAGTGCAGCATGGACAATGTCTGCATCCTGACAAAAAGGGGCCGCTATTAGATCTTTTATCTCATAAACATGGTGGGATGTGATACCATTGTCATTAAGTAATTTTACCAGATTTTTAGCCCAATAAAATGGGCCCCCCCGTCGTGGAGGGGTTATCACATTCACCCGATAATTGTTCATTTTCGTACCCCGAATCCTTTGATCCCTTTCGAGACCCCGGCCGTTGTGATGTTGATGTCCTGAAGGTTTGCCCTTGTAAACCAATCGTGGATTTCGCTCTCAGTATAGTAGCGGGCAGATGGTGTGGCGAAAACGTCAAAAGCATCATTCAGTTTGACAGAGAACGGGTAATCTGCGTAATATTTGAACGGAAGGCACGACGCAATTTTTTTCAACGAGATCCTATTCAAAAGATAATAGATACAATTTGTAATTTCCATGATCGTTGCCGGAACATAACAGAGATAATACAATAACCGGTGAGGGATATGACGAGTAATTTTAATGATCGGCTCATACAGATATACTGCAGCCCATTGTTTCACACTCCCGTATACCCATATGGAAATGAGACCTCTCTGTTTCAATAAGGGAACGAGTTGCCGGAATCCGGTTTCCGGTTCGGGGAGATGATGCAATACGCCGATTGAAAAAATATAGTCAAACGATCCCTCCCTGAAGGGGGGTCGGGTAATATCTGCTCGCACTATCTGAACATTCATCTTTTTTGTGTTCTTTCGTGCAACCAATACCGAATCACTAAAATCCATGGCTATTACTTCTGCACCGTACGTGCCGGCATAATATGAATAACTTCCATTGCCGCATCCCGCATCAAGTACGAATTTACCCTTGAAAAAACCTTTATCGATTGGACTAATAAAATCCAAAAAACCTTTCTCACTCTTTAATTGATGGAATTTTATCCATTCAAACCCGAAACTATCCGCTGTTTTTTGTTTTAATTGTTGAGTGCCGTTGGATTCAACAATCTGCTGGGCGGGTTTATCCATAAAAATGCACGGTATACTTAGTAAGTACAATTAATTAATTTTGCTCTGTAAAAAACCTCAGTCCAAACAAATTTTATGAATCTGTCAAGGTTGGCGAGGATAATCTTGCATGAGATTTCCTTTTTCTGGATCTGGAATATCCTGGATTTCAGGTCAGCCCCGAACCTTCGTTTAAGGACAGAGAATTTAGTCTCAACGAGGAACCGTTTTCGATATCGGACAAAGTCGAAATGATCAGTCATTTCTCTTCGATATTTACCCCAGACATTGGTTGAGTATTGATGAGATCTAGCGGGAATGATTGAGTCAGCATTCAGGGATTCACGGATAAACCGGTGTATTTTCTCTGAGTCATATCCCTTGTCCATGAGATAACATTCAGATTTATGGCGTTTGTGGCATTCTTTCAGGAGTGGATATGCATGGACTGAATCGTGGACCCGGCTTTTCGAGATCTTGAATCCGGTGATGACCTGTTGATCAATATCGACGACAATCGAGGTTTTCAGGAAATGTTTTCGGATCTTTCCGGTACGTTCTGAATAATAATGACTGCAGTACCCGCTGGTGAAGCCGGAAGAATCGATAGCTGTGACGGGAATGATGTCATCTTGCGAGTAAAAGATTTTCAGGGTACATTTGAAGAGGATGTCGAGGTATATCGGTTTGATCCGACCAAGAAATTTCTGAAGTGTGGTGAAGTGAGGTATCGAGGTAAGTTCAAGAGTGTCTCGGATACGATCCATCTCTTCGAGGTTACAGATAACCGTTCGATAATCTTCTTTCCGGTATTCTTTGAAGAGCAAGATAGTCAGAAGTTGATGCTGGGTATAATCTCTTCTCGAATACTTACAGGAATACCGGGAAACATGCGATGATCGTACCAGTGAAAATGCATGTTTGATAAACCTGATAAACCGGCCAGACGATCTCTTGATTGTCTCCTTACAATTTGAGCACACATTTTGGTAAGGAGACAATGTACTTTAGATCTTTTGGTCAATCGCCCCAACATTTCTCTCTCGTAATCAGAGCATTTCTACAGAGCAATTAATTTATATCATGCAATTGCTTGTCAGTATCTGGGTTTTCATGAAGGGCCGCGAATTACAGATTCATACAAACCAAGAGTTTTTTCAACCGTATCTTCCCATGAATATTCCTGTTCAATCTTCTCCCTTCCCCGTTGACCCATTGTTTTTGCAAGTGACGGATCCTCCAGAATCGTAAGTATCGCATCAGAAAGCAATGCAGGTTCTTTTGGAGGAATAATTAACCCGACACCATCAATAATTTCCACGAGATGCGAAAGATTTGTAGTCACGACCGGAACGCCACAAGACATTGCTTCAAGAATGGTTCTTGGAACCCCCTCCATGAGACTTGGCAATACAAATACACCGGAATTCTTGTAGACCCCGGGAAGTTCTCCATTGCCCAGATAATCGATCAGGGTTACGGATGATTGAAGTTGAAGATTTTGGATTCTGTCTTCAATTGATTTTTTTTCCGGGCCTTCCCCGACAAGAACCAGGTGAGTTTCAGGCATCATTTTATGAACCTGGGAAAAGGCATCGATGAGATAATCAACACCTTTCCCGGTAACAAAACGTCCCACCCAGAGAATCTGTTTGTTGTATGAGTTTTTTTCAGAATCCCGGGGGGCAAAAAGAGTGGTATCAACACCATTGTGGATAACGGAAATTTTCTTTGGATCAATTCCCAGATTTACAATTTTTTCTTTCTCAATATCAGTATAACAGAGAATATGATCGGCAATATGAAACGTCATTCTTGAAACGATGTGTTTGTACAATGTATTCAGCCATGCCGGGGCACTGGCAGATATCAGGCCGTGATTGGTGATGACGAGTGGAGCTGAATGGAGAAGTCGTGCAAGCACACACACGTTTGTTGAAAAAAACAGGTGTGAATGGGCGTGAATAATATCAACAGATTTTCTTCTTCTCATTATTTCCAGAATAAGTCCTGGAGCAAATGAATTCCCGCACATCGTAAAATAACTGGGGAATCTGAAAACTTGATATCCATCGACAAATTCCGTTTCGGGCAATTTTTTCTGGTTCAGCGTCAGGACGGTTACCTCATGGCCCCGTCGCGCCTGTTCTGTTGACATCCGGTGTGCATGAATCCCGATCCCCCCTACAACGGATGGATACAGATCACTGACAACACGGAGGATCTTCAAGGCACGTCACCGATACGGATTTTTTACTGGAAATTATTGTATCACCAATAATTTGCATCGAAGCAGCAATTAATGGTATCATTTACTCATCAGTTATCCCAGTTGGTACCTTTCTTTTTATGGGGCCGCAATTCATATTTTAAAAAAATCCCGATTAAAAAATTGGATGATTATCTTGTGGGAGATGATCTCTGGAACCGGGTTATCGATCGGGCCATATCTCTATGAATGTCCGATAAATGAGTCTGACTTCAGACACGTGACTAATCGTTGGCCTTCAATGCAAAATACTGAACCTATAAAAATAATCCCTACATATATCTCACTGTAATGCAGCCAATACCCCCGGATCAGGAAGAAACTCCCCCGTCTGTCTCTCCAGACAAATCCGGATTGTCAGGCGATATAAAAATTGTCCTTCTTTGGACCGCTCTTTGTATCTTGAGCATCTATACCCCCGTGATCAACGAGTCTTTTTTCCGGTTAATTCTGGCACTTCCGCTGATTCTGTTCGTTCCGGGATATGTGCTGCTGGCAGTATTATTTCCGGATTCATCCGATATTGATACCATTGAACGGATTGTCCTTTCGATCGGTACCAGTATCGTTATCACTCCGTTAATCGGCCTGTGTCTGAACTTCACCCCCTGGGGGATACGACTGGATCCTCTGATTATCTCTCTCACTGCGATAATTGTTGTCCTTGTTATATTCGCAGGAATCCGCCGGAATCAAACATCTCCTGAATCGCGGTATACGCTCCCCGTACCGGAAATCCGGCAGACAATAAATAAAGAATGGGCCATGCGGAATGGATCAAAAAAAGACCGGATTCTCTTTTTTGTAAGTATTTTCGTAATTCTAATGGTTGTTCTTTCAGTGGCTCTCGTAATAACACTGCCTAAACCCGGTGAAAAGTTCTCGGAATTTTTTATCTTGGGAGAAAACCGGACCGCCGATTCATATCCCGGAATCGTCATCCCAAATCGTTCGTATCCGATGTATGTTGGCATCGGTAATCACGAATTCCGAAATGTAAACTACTCAGTAGAGATCTATCTCATATCAACAACGGCAAATGAAACGGCTAATGTGGCACCCCATTCGATGATGTTGCCAGTAATGAGGTACTCTGTCACGCTCAGTCATAATGAGACTTCCATCATTCCGTTTGACCTTATCATCCCGGACAAGAATTACGCCCGTGTGGATTTTCTCCTGTTCGATGAGATCGTACCCTCCCCCGATATCACCGGACCTGCCCGGGTGAACGCAAGCTACCGCAACCTTCACTATGGGTTTAACGTGACTTCTCCGGTAGTGCCGAAAAGTACATCTACACTCCGGTAAGCCCTATGAACCAATTGAAATGGATTTTTTCCGACCGTGCCAGAACCCCTAAAATGTTTTTGGAGGGTTCATCGCAGGGTTCTTGTGATTCCTATCACTTCCAAGAAGGAGAGCTGACTCATGAAACCGGATACGCAGTAAATTCACAAATGAGGAACCGATGTGGTTTGTTCCGTCTAACAACCACAACCAATGGGCAATCATGTTTTGGTCTGCACGTTCTTTTACAACCAATACGGAAATTACCCGTACTTGCCGGTAAGATGAATACCGGAATGATCTGCGTATTCCAATGCGCGTTCCCATGAATTCCCGTGCTGTTAATCCGGATGAAACTGATCCATCCCTCACGCTGATTGCACTTCAGGTGGTATCGGTGCTTGGTGCGGGGGTATTTCTTTTTACCTCCCGGTTCTATCCGATCGTTTTGGTACCAGCGATATTACTTCTCGGTGTGGCAGTATTCCTTGCCTGTTATTCCCGGTACCGACTCTTCAGTATTATCCTGATCGGATTGTTTACCTCCCTCATCCTCTCTTTACGATTTGACTACCTCACGTGGGGTGATCCATGGTCGGAATATGATATGATTCAGCAGATCATTGCATATCATTCATTAGATCCCTCTGTCTATCCCGCTCAACTTCCGGTCATGCATGTCATCATCGCGACAATCTCCCTTTTTTCCGGGATCAATCCCCTTAATTTGCTCAAATTCATCACCCCGCCTCTCTCGGTCCTGGGATTGTATGCCGTCTACCGGTTTACAAAGGATGTCTCATCATCAACAGAAACCGCATTTTTTGCAGGACTCCTCCTCCTCTGCGGAACTCCCTACCTGCACTGGACAACCCAGGGTGTGCGGGAAACAATTGGGATTGCATTGTTCGCCCTGGCACTCTATGTTTCCTTTAAGGCGATACAATCACACAAAAAACAATATCTGATCATCGCCCTCCTGCTGGTCTGCGGACTGGTTCTCACCCACCATCTCTCATCGATGATCTTCCTCATTATCTGGATCGCCGTTTCCCTGACATTCCTCTACCTGATGTGTGATCTCAACAGAATTCGCGCAACCGCTCTGTTCTCACTTCTCATCACAGTGGCCATGCTGATCTTAATGGTAGTATGGTGGGAGGGGAGACTCGGATTTGCATATACTGAATTTAATCATCTATTGAACACGGCATATCACTCAGAGTTCGGCATTCTCCTTTTTTTTATCAGCCTGATCATCCTCTATCTCCTTCCCCTGCTCATCCCACATAAGATCGTTGTATTGCGTTCAATTGTATCACGAATTCTCATGCGAAAAAAAATTATCTATATCGTTTTTATTGCAGGTACATTCGTATGCAGTGTTGTTGTGCTGAATTTTATTACCGGCAAATCAGGTTTTGTGCTGAGTTATCCGCTACCGATGTTTTTCAACGGGATATGTATGCTCATCCTCGCCATCATCGGATTATATTATTTTCTTGAAATCAATCGGCTCCATATCCTCGCATGGGTTGCAGCCCTCTCTCTGGTTCTTATATTATCCATGAGTAACCTGATGACGTTTGTTGACCCCCTGCGGTTCATGGAATTTTTGTACATCCCGCTGGCCATCGTTGCAGCGGTCGGGCTGACACGAATCGTAAATCTTGTCCCCCGCAAAAAAGGATTTCCACTAATTCTGGCGATCTTTGTCATCGTAAGTGTAATAACCGCCTTTCCCTCGGTGGTATTCTGGGGAAGTACGTTTGAGCCCGGACACCCGTTCTTCGATACGAGAAGCCTGGTGATCCAGCACCCGTCTTCAGAAATTTCAGCCATGTCCTGGCTGAATAATTCCCATGCCGCCGGGTTTATCGATACCGACTCATATGTCGGGTATGCTGCGTACGGAATGATACGTACACCCACACTCACTATCCAATATGTATATCCATTCATTAAAGCAGAGGGATACCCTCAAAGCAGCACCCGAAATGCGCAACAGCATTATGTGCTCATGCTCTCACGGTTTACCGATTACATGGAATTTGGTGCACAGTGGCTGGGGAAGAAACAACCACTTGATCAAGGGAACCTTACAAAAATTGACCATGACTGCAATCTATTGTATGATAACGGGAATGCAGTAATCTTTTCCTATTCAGCTCAATAATTATTGGACGTGTATTTGCACCCGTTGCGATAGATGCGGTAAAAATTACGTTCGATATCACCCCCATCCGACAGGTTATATTAAGAGCAATTAATCCATAGTCAGGTATTGTAATGGTTCGCCCATCGATAAAATTTTTAGTTCGTCTGAGTATCGGCGTACTCCTCATAATTTTATTATTCATTTTTGTATCTCCGTCTGCCGTAATCCAGACCCTGCAATCAATAACCCCAATCTTCCTGATATGCGCTGTCATTGTCTATGCGTTTACCTTTCTTCTCCTTACTCAGCGCTGGCGGATTATTGTCGCTCACATGGGGGGCGATATTCCTCTGGGCGAAGCATACCAGGCATTTGCCGGGGGCGTCCTGTATTCTGATTTCACACCCGGGCGTATCGGGGATATCACCCGGGCTGTCCTGGTAAAAGAGCGAATCGGCATCCATAAAGGAACCGTCTCGGTCTTTATCGACAGGTATATCGATATTATTGTCCTGTCCTGTCTGGGAATTGCCGCTCTTGTCCTCTTCTCATCGCGCTTTGCATCCATTCTGCCATTAGTTGCCCTCACCGTTCTCCTCGTCGTTCTCGCGGGTGTGACCGCATTCGTCCTCAAGAGTACCTGGATCTTTTCTGTAATGAAAAACATCCCGTATTTTCATATCCCGGAATTCACTTCACATCTCCAGAACGCCCTTCTGGAATTGAAGGATGGAAAAAAAGTGATCGCGGAGGGAATTATCCTGACCGTGTTTGCGTGGATAACTCATGCTCTTCGGATTATCCTGATTACTATGGGCCTTGGATATTCCATTCCCCTGCCGGATCTGTTCCTCATCCTCCCCCTGATCAGTGCGCTTTCGATAATACCGGTAACAATAGCGGGTCTCGGGCTGGTGGAGGGAGGGCTGATGGCGGTTATTGCCGGGTACGGAGTTCCGTTGTCCGTTGCACTGTCGATTGCAATATTAGACCGTGGTCTTACCCTGCTCTTTCATTTTGCGGTTGGTGGACGTGTTGCAGTGAAAAATATTCTCTAACTAGTAAAACAACACTGTTTCATCGTTGGTTATTCATCATGATGATTAACCCATTATCATAGTATGATGAATACGAATTTTCCAGCGATCCCTGCCCGTCCCCCAGTGTTATGAAGGTGTGCTGGCCAAATTTATCCCCGCTTTTCACAATGCCGGTTTTTAAAAATGACCGATCAAAAATGGCAAAATGATTTCCTGAAATATGATCTATCTCTATGATACCTCGTGCAGTAATCGCGGAAATCACATTCGTCCGATATTCTGTACGAATATAGGAATTGCTCCATGCATCAAACGACACATCCTGACTTGTTGAATATGATTTCGTATACGCGACAGTATCTCCCACAAATGGACTGGTCTCGAACCCGTTGATGATACTGGCAAGAGAGAAAAATGACATCATCGCGACGAGGAGGCAAATACATCCGACAATGAGGGTTTTTCTTCGGGAAGGGACTGCATTGTGCAACCAGAGTATCCCGAACGCTCCCAAAAAAATCAGGCTAAAGATCTGGAGGAACGGATACACTCGATCCGGGAGGAAAAACACGTACGAGAAGAGAATACCCAATCCCAAGATGACTGACAGGAACAGTGCCGTAAGGAGCAAAAAATCTCCCCTCCCGAATCGATTTTTAATGCATGAACAAACTCCCCATACTGCAACCAGTGCCAAAAGGGAGGAGCCCAATGTATTTTCAAATAGTGTGATTAGGGGTAGCTTATCATATCCCGTGGGGGGAACGTAGGGGGGTGTGGGGACCGGTGAAGGAGTAACCGGGATAGAAATAACCGGTGAAGGAGTAACCGGGATAGAAATAACCGGTGAAGGAGTAACCGGGATAGAAATAACCGGTGAAGGAGTAACAAAGAGATTCACGATTAAAGAATTTATATCCATGAAATATGGTTTTAAAACCGAGAACACATATTGAGCAGGGTTGTTTTTGGATACGAACATCAAAGCACAAAACAATAAGCAAGAAAATGTTATTGCAATATATTTACTTGGAATTGAAAGTTCCCTTTTTTGTATACTGATAGTGATATCGATAATTACAAGCGAACATACGGTAACAAAAACTATCGCTGCAGAGAGATGATGTGTGAAGGTCATCGCAATCGTGCTGAATATAAAAAGTACGTAGAATGCAGGTTTCTGGAACTTGTAGGTATAGAGGATTATGGTGAAACAGATAAGTGCAAATCCGTAATTATATGCCTGGTGCTCGGGGTGTTCACCATACATCAGGTAATAATCAAGGCAGGTAAACAAGACCGCCGCAACAAGTCCAAATTGAAAATCCACAAACCGCTTTCCGATGATAAAAACAAATAGAACCCCAATTGCAACAACAAAACTTCCGAACAATAAATAGATGGAGTGTGGGTTGTATCCGGTTACCATCGCAATCTCTGATGCGAAAATATGGTGGATTGAAAAAATACCATATGGTCCGATTGGATTACTTGAAAGATGTCCTGTATTGAGGATCGACATAACAAACGTATTAAAATGCAGTCCGAGATCCGGCAGAGATATGCCGTGAATAAAAATCAGGTGATTGGCAAAAACAATATTCATAGACAATAATGCCGTTTTCAAAAAAATTCCATATCCTTGAATGTGAGTCCGGTACGTAAAAATTTCAACAATCAGGATCCCGGCACAGATTGCAACACAAAAATAGTACGCCACACTTTTGGTATACTCTCCCTGAAAAAGGGACAGGAGGCTCAATGAGAAGAAAATGAAAAATAAAAATGTGTGGATCTTAAGCGGTGCCTCTGAACAGTAATTCAAGGGACTATGCTCGGATTCAATTACAGAATCGCCATTCTGATGAGACTCCGATAACCAATCAAGCCCGATAAAAATGATCATTCCCAGAATACTAAAAGCCACCGGAAAGATTATGCTATAATAATTAAGTTGTAAGGTCACCAGAAAGAGCACGGATAGCAGTGCCAAAACGCCAAATAAATAAAAACGCGTTTTATGTACCATACGTTTTTGAATCTCCATTATTTATGTTGCTTTTGCATCAACTGCACGATCGAGTTAAGGATAAGTGCTGTATTAATTAAAGACAGTCCAAGGAGAAGGAACAGGGTACCCCCGACAGTTAGAGAATAGGGGATCACATGATATGTTGCATACTCTGACCATGCCCAGAATCCAAGATAAAATCCAATGATCAATAATATTGAACCAGGGATCCCAAACGTCAATAGCGGACGCCGGTACCCGATGATCCCAACCAGATTGCCGAGAATATCCATTCCATGGGTCAAGAAATTCTTTTTATGCTTATGCGGGACCTCATACTCAGCAGTAATGGGGATCTCTGCGATTCTCATACCGCAATCTGACATATGGGAGATCATAACCGATTCAATGTTATACCCTGTTGGTTCTGCGGTAAAACAATCCAGAGCTTTTGAACTGATCGCCCGGAATCCTGACTGGGAGTCGGTTATCGCACATGACGATGCAATTTTTGTCATCCGGTCAAGTGTCTTCTGGCCGATTTTCCGGTGGAATGGAATTTTATTATCTCCATTGAGGAAGCGCGATCCGATGACCAGATCTGCCTCGTTTTTGAGAATGGGCGAAACAATACTGGGAATCTCTTCTGGGTGATGCTGGCCATCCCCATCGAGCATGACCACAATATCTGCATTCAGCTGGCGCGCCCGGTCAAATCCCCGTAACACCGCATAGGATTTACCCTGATTTTTTGAAAGGTGGATGACCTCTGCACCTGCATGCTCTGCAATGTAACTGGTCATGTCATGAGAACCATCGTCTACAACAATTACTTTTGTAACAAAGGGTATTGTCCGGATTACTACACTGCCGATTGCAATTTGTTCATTATACGCAGCAATGACGGCAATAATTCCCTTTACGGATCCTTTCTGAAGTGATTCAGGAATATCTTCAGAGAGTGACGTGGCCATCATACTAATATTAATTTTTTAATTTATTTATCCTTCTATTGGATTCCCATTAAAATTACGAATAAGATTCCATCTGTTGTGGGCGCATCGAAAATATTTCATTTTGATTTCAGGTGTTCCTCCCTGTATTTCTGTATCCCCTCCATAATATTGAAGAGCAACTGCCAATTCGTCCTAACGCATCGATGAGCCCTGCATTTTTCCTTAAGGAATCTTACACGGTTAAAATGTTTCAAATGACATTCCACGGTCATCATGCCGAATAAATTTCCCCTCTTCATCCCCCAATCTGCAACCTTTAATATCTCATAAAAAAATGGCTTAAAGACAACGGATGGATGCAAACACAAACCATAGATTCACCTGCGAGGTATCAGTAATTCTCCCGTCTCTTGATGAAGAACGTACCATCGGTCAATGTATTGAGAAAATCCAGACGGTTTTTCATGACAATACTATCAATGGCGAGATTATTGTCTCTGATGCATCAACTGATCGCACGGCAGAGATCGCCCAGTCTCTTGGTGCTGTGGTAATCCATCCGATAAAAAAAGGATACGGAAATGCCTATCTTGAAGGATTCCGTCACGCACAGGGACGGGTCATCATTATCGGCGATTCAGATAATACCTACGATTTTTCCGAGATCCCTCTCCTCCTTGCCCCTTTGAAAACCGGTGGCGCCGATTTTGTCATCGGGTCCCGGTTTAAGGGGACCATCCATAACGGTGCCATGTCCCCACTCCACCGGTACATCGGGAATCCCGTCCTGACGTGGATGGTCAATAGTATCTTCCATACCCACTACTCCGATACGCACAGCGGCTTTAGGGCGATCACCCGTGAGGCACTTGACCGGCTCAACCTGAAAACAGGCGGAATGGAGTTCGCGTCCGAGATGCTAGTGATGGCCTCAAGAGAACAGCTGAAGATCGAGGAAGTGCCAATCGATTATTATCCCCGGCTCACCCCCTCAAAGCTGCACAGTTTTGCCGACGGCTGGCGGCACATCCGGTTTGTCCTCCTGATGAAACCCCTCCCGTTCATCGCGATCCCGGGCCTTGTCTTCTCCGTGATCGGCCTGTTCCTCATGGCGTTTTTTTATGTTCAAGGTGATATCGAATCCTCCCACCTCCACACGTTTATTCTTGGGGCAATCATGCTGATGGGTGGATTTCAGGTCATCCTTTCCGGGTTCCTGATGAAGACGTATTCAGTTATTCACGGGTACGAGAGAAAGACCGGGCTCATCGGGATCCTGATGGATTATCACAATCTTGAGAAGCTGATATTTACCGGGGCGCTCCTTATCCTCCTGGGGATAGTCTTCGGGGTCAGTATATTCCTTCACTGGCTCTCCGTCGATTTCGGAGTCCTCTCCCAGATCTCAACGGCAATTATCTCACTTGTCCTGATTACCACCGGCATCCAGGTCTTCCTCTTTGCGGTATTCCAGAGTATGATGCTCTTAAACGAGAACAACGGCCATGCCTGAACTGAACCGGATGAAGATCGCATTCGTCTACGATGTCATCTACCCGTACGTGAAAGGGGGTGTCGAGAAACGGGTATGGGAACTATCGCAGAGGCTTGTTGTCAGAGGTCACGAGATTCATATCTTCGGGATGAAATACTGGGATGGAGAGGACATCCTGGTGAAAGATAACGTCACCCTTCACGGAGTCTGCCAGGCTTATCCCCTCTATGCCCGCGGAAAAAGAACGATAGGAGAAGCACTGTATTTCTCGTTATATCTCTTCAGGCCCCTTTCCCACACACAGGTGGATATCATCGACTGCCAGCAGTTCCCTTTCTTCCCCTGTATCCCGGTCAGGATTGTATCAGCAATACGGAAGATTCCGTCAGTAATAACCTGGCATGAGGTCTGGGGAGATTACTGGAAGGAATACCTTGGATCCAAAGGGATCGTGGGAAAAGCAATTGAACGATATATTGCATCGTTTAAATCGCCAATCATATCGGTATCTTCAACAACCTCATCACGGTTCAGGAAAGAATTCTCCCGACAACCGGATATCATTCTCCCAAACGGGATCGATTTTCATCATCTGAATTCTGTTCCCCCCTCAGCAGAACCCTCAGATCTCATCTTTATAGGCCGCCTTATCAAAGAGAAAAATACCGGCCTCCTAATTCAGACCATCCACCACCTCGTTTCAGAATTCCCCGCGATCCGGCTCGCGATCATCGGTGATGGCCCGGAATGGGATTCGATTGACAAACTGGTAAAGGAGCTCTCCCTTGAAAAGAACGTGAGCATGTATGGCTTCACGCCTGACCCTGACGAAGTTCTTGCGAGGCTGAAATCCTCAAAAGTATTTGTCCTGCCCTCATCACGCGAAGGATTCGGGATCGCCGCGCTCGAGGCCCTCGCCTGCGGCCTTCCGGTGGTGACGATCCGGCACCCTGCAAATGCTGTCTGTGACCTGATCACTGAAGAGAATGGATTTATCTGCTCCCCCACTCCGGAAGATCTTGCGGCGGGGATCCGCAATGCCCTCAACAACCATGCAGATATGCGGGCTGCATGCCGGGCCTCAGCTGAACCCTATGACTGGGGCCGGATCGTTGATGGAGCAGAGCAGTATTACCGGTCCCTGGTTGACAGAAAGATCGGTTGATCCCCCGTTTCTGATATCAGCTGAGAGTATTCCCGTTCAGCACATCGGCTTCTGTCACGGTGATTGTACGGGAAGTGCCGGTGATGCGATAGGGCCCTGTTGCTCTCACTCCAGTGGTGTCACCCTCGGTTGCATACGGGACAACAAACTCCCCGTTGGAACTCTCCTGTCGGTACACGAACGCCCGCCCGGTGTTGGTCACCAGGTTGAGTTCGATCACCCCCACCCCAGGGATGTGCGCGCCCTTCACATACTCAAAGACTTTCACGAGCCGGATATCGGGAAGGGTGCTTCCCTGCGCGCCTCCGCCAAGCTGGACTGAGATATTTGTAGGGGATTCATGGACAAGCCGGTACTGTGTCAGAGCCGGCACTTTTTTCACCGGCTGGTACGGCGCACTGGAAAAGAAATCTGCATAGGTGGCCCCTGCGTTCAGGACCGGCTCTTCGGGGGCAATACTTACATTTCTATCTGAAAGACTCATTGCCTGCATGCCGGTGATCACCCGGGCGAGCCCGCCCGTCCCGGCAGTACTCCCTGAGTCCGGTACATTCCGTATCGTGTAGGATGTGTACTGGGCGAAATCGGGGGTCACGAGGGATCCGTCAAATACCTGGAGCCTGACAATCATAGTCTGGAAGTAAGCATCCCCCAGCAAGTGGGTCTTGGTCAGGCCACCTGATGCATCCGGTATAAATGCCCAGTAGATATAGGGAGTAATCGCATCCGAGCCGGTGACCCACGGGATGAGCGAGGGGAATGTGTCGGTCGCAGTACCCAAATCCGTTATGACGTAACGCCCCCGCAAATCCGAGAGGATTGTGTTTGCGCGGGTTTCATCAGGGGACAGGTAGAATGCAGCGCCGCCATTATTGCCCTCAAGATTGTTCTGGAACGGGTTCATAATCGGAAGACGATTGGCAAAGAACGTGATCCGGTGTCCCTGCTCCCAGGGTGCCAGGATCCCGTACGAAGTCTCGGGATACGTGAATGTCTTCTGGTCAAAGGTTCCGTAGTAATCGACGCCCGTCGGAGTGGTCGAGGAACTCAGCCATACGAGTGTCTCAGCCCAGTCAGAGGGAATCCCGTTGCCGGGAGTATTTGCAACATAGGAATAGTCGTGGGCAGCAGACTGTCCAAAAGCAAGTATTGTAATAACAAGGATCGCTCCAAGGGACAGACCTTTGATAATACCGATCTTGTCTCCTGATCCGGTATGACATGGCGTCTTCCTTCCCCTGCGGCCATTTCTTTCAGCGCTGGTTTTCTCATCAGTCTGCTCACCTGTGCGTTTAACGATCCATGGAACGATACGGCTTCCCGCCCCCTCCCAGGATGCCTGCACTACTCCGGCTGTGCAGATCGCTGCTGTGAGTGCGACCGGGACTGTCATGTACACCTGGAAACGCTGGTGGGGGATGCTCAGGGCAAGCATCACAACAAGCCAGGCAAGCAGAAAAACCTGTTCTCCTTTCCGCGTCTTGAATACAGAGTACGCGAGGATGACGATCCCTCCGACCATGAGGATGAGCGAGAGGTTGAAGCTGTCATATGCTGCAGCGAGCGACCATGCCTGCGTCTCCCGGACTGCGATGGTGTATGCCGAAGAGCCGAAAAGGAGGGCAGATGCCTGATCCTGTATTGTCTGGAGTGCCGGAATGAACCCGACAAGGATGATTCCTCCGATGGCAATTCCGCAAAGAGAGAGATAGTATTTCAATCGGTCTGCAAAAAAGAGCCTGCTTAATGTATAGAGAAGAACCGTCCAGGCGATAAGCCCGAGCATCACGTATACATGACTGATGGAATACGTTATCAGGGAATATCCTGCCCACGGAAGGAATCCAAAGAGCATCTGGAGGATTGCAATTGTGCCGAATGCAATGCAATTGACAAAAAGCAGGTAGTCCGATCCGGTTTTTCCATAATGATCAAAGATAAACTGGAGAGCAGTCGCAAGAGCTATGACAATCAGGCAGAGAAGAACGGTGGGGGAGGTCAGGTACGCAAGGAAGTAGAGGATTCCCGCAAGAAAGGACAGCAATACAGGAACAATACTATCCTGGATAATTATCCGGTCACGGGATATCTTCCGGGCGGTCGAGAGCGCCAAGAGATAGCCAAGGAAGAAGAGCGCGATGAAAAAGACCTCGGCGCTGTGGTGGTCTGTCCAGCCATAGGAAGACTGAATGAAATACTGATACGAGATAACTGAGATCAGTCCCGCCGCGATGAGCCCGGCCAGCCGTTCCCATATCATCTTTCCCAACAGGTAGGCTACGGGAACCAACAGAGCGGCCATGACCGGTGCAATCCACCCGGCCGTATTGATGATATCAGTACGGGATGTTCCTCCTGTCACGAGCGCTGCAGCAGCGGCAAGGAACGGGTAGAGAGGCCCCCAGTCGACGGTCTTTCCCTGCGGATATGCAGTCATGGGATCGAACCAGTTGTACTGGGGGAAATGTGCTACCATAACATCGATCTGCCGCATGGTGTACCATACATCGGCACCGCTATTCAGCAGGAATCCCTCAGGGGGGATGAATAACGCTGGGATCATCCTGAGAACGAATGCCACCCCCATGAAGAGGAGCAGACCCCCTCCAATCAGGTATCGCCGGTTTGTCTCGCTGGGAAAAAAAGTCATGAATCCTGAATTCTCCCGATATTCAGAACTATTACGATGATGACAGATGAAGATTCCGAAATCAGGGAAGAACAACAAGGGCTTTGGAGAACCACTGGCCCGCCATTACCATTTTATCCGTTTTACAACAGTTTTCCGCTCTCACAAGCCCCCTCGTATTCCGCAGAGATGGGTATTACTATCCGATGATTCGTTCTGGAAAGAAAAAAATGGATGTCCTCGGCACCAACGGAGAGCCCGGGTCACCGCACAAACAGAAGGCCCCGCACCTCGTTTGCAGTCATCCCCGGTTTCAGGCTGGTGCCATAGAGGAGCCTGACAGCTTCCCTGTCTATGAGGGAAAGCGTTTTTGTAGCATTGGCGCCGCTGTAGAAAAGACTGTCCGGGTACAGGTCGGTAGCGCCAACAAGGCCCAGTTCGTAGAAGAGGCTCCTGAGAATGACATGGCTGCGCTCGTCTCCCTTGAGATCATTGTTGATGTAGATGGTGCCGAGTGTGACCTTGGCAACGGGCCTGCCGTCCCGCACGAACTCCTTGTTGGTCAGGCTCTCCGATGTGTTCAGGGGGATTGCGCTCATGCCGTCTTCGGTAACGAACTTAATGACGATATCCCCCGTTGCACTCCCCTGCTTCACCTGCGTGGAGATCTGGTTGGTGCGGGAGAGACTGTTGAACTCCTGAATAGCGGTCTGGACTGCAGAGGCATCGGTGTCACGGTTTCCCACCATGGAGATTACGATCCTGCCGTTGTTCTGGGCCTCGCTCCACCGTTCAAGGTAGGGATTTCCGGCACCGAACGCAAGGTCAAGGAAGTGCAGCTTTGCCGCATCGGCAGATGGAGTGGTCGATTCCGTCACAACGGCAGTCGCCGTGGGAGCCACGGTGACAGGTACGGTTGTCGGGGAGGCTGACGTGGGCAGCACCTGGGGCAGGGAGACTGTTGTGGTGATGCCCTGTCCGATGTCCGTTGCCGGCATGCCAAAAAAAAGCCAGACAATGCCGATGGCGAAAATGATAATTCCGGATATGATGAACCCCCAGCCGGCTTTCATGGATCAAGGTTCACTCCCGTGGATGTTAAGCCTGTCCATCAGGGAACCGGAAACGCTTTCGGGACAACTGAGCGGGGCAGGAAACTCGCGTACGGTGTCTGAAGAATAGTGTCCGGGAGCGCTGCTTGGTTCCAGCCTTCCCGGCCGGCGCGATCCGGTTCTGCACTCCTGACACGCGTGCTGTGAAAACGGGTCAGGGATTACCCGCCCGGAGCCGGTACCCGACCCAGTCTCCCTTGTCCGGGACCGGTGCGGGATTCTCTATGTGCGCAAAAACAAACTCGAAGGCGTCGTTGTCCACGACACTCCTCCCGCTCTTCTCGCAGTACTGGACGAAGGCCTTGTACATGACATCGAACGGGACGCGGGCCTCCGGGTCAGCAATGAGGGCATCTTCGTGAAACTTCCAGATCCCTTCGAACTCAATGTCTTCGTCAACAAGAGGTCGTGCAAGGATCTCGTCCACGGCCTCGACAGCCTCCTGCTGCTTTGACATCTTCTGGAGGTCACGGTAATAATCGGCAACGAGTGTGAGCCCCTGGCGGAGGTCGTTCAGGTCCTGCTCCAGGCCCTTTATCTTCTGTTCGGTACCGTTTATCTTGTCAGGCGGATCCATTGCTCGTGAGTGAATCTTTCTTTTGAGGCATTATAATGCCTCCGATTGCAGGAAAAGGACTCATTTATGGACTTTGTGGTCAACGCACGGAGATCCGGCTGCCGGCATACACGACCTGCCCGAACGAGACGCACCCATCGCCAAGCGGGTAGTCCCGGTTGATGATGCAGGAAAGATTCGCTGCTGCAACCTCTTTTTCTATGGTTGTGCGGATGGCGTGGTTGTAAGCAACACCGCCACTGAGGGCTACCCTCTTCATCCCCTCGCGTTCCGCTGCACGGATTGCCATCTCTGCGATCCCCCGGGCAAGGTTGTACTGGAACGAAGCGGCAATGTTTCGGATTGCTGTTTTATCACCTACGGATGCCTCCATTCGTGCAAGCGCGATCTCAACCAGTCCCCGGCTTGAGAGTGTCTCGCAGCCCTCCCGTGTGGCAAAGGCAAGATCCCATTTTTCTGCCTGTCCCAGGGCTGCCGCTGACTCGAGTTTCATGGCCGGCTCACCGTCATAGGTCTTCTCCCGGCAGATCCCGAGCAGGGCAGCTGCGGCGTCGAGGACGCGGCCGGTGCTCGTGGTCTGTGTCACATTAAAGCCCGATGCAACCTGTTTTTCCAGCACGCCCAGTTCGATATCAGTCCAGCCTCGCGTTGCAAGGAGGGATGCAATCCGCTTGTCCGGCAGGATGCCGTAGAGCATCCGCTCGGGGAATCGTGTCGCGAGGTCGCCGCCCGGCATGGGGACTGGTTCGAGATGAGCAACCCTTCGCAGATCCGGCGCCTGCCCTGCGAAGATCTCGCTTCCCCAGACCGTCCCGTCGTCCCCGTATCCCACGCCGTCGATGGCGATGCCGATGCAGGGCTCTGTGGTTGTTGCCGCAATATGGGCCCGGTGGTGCTGGACGGGGACCAGTTCGAGACTGTGCTCCGAGGCGATCTCGCGGGCAAATCTCGTGGAGAGGAACTGCGGGTGAAGATCATGCGCGATCACGTCGAACTTTGCGCCGAGGATCCGCTGGAGGTTCCGGACAGTCTCCTCAAGGTATTCGAGCGTTGCCGGGTTCCGCACGTTTCCCACGTGGGGCGATGTGACCGCAAAGCCGTTCCTGTAGATCGTTGCATTGGCGTTCAGCTCGGGCCCGACGCCGAGGATACAATGCTTCCCGAGATCGATGGCCGTCCGCTTCGGGGCAATCCCGCGGGAGAGCCGGATGATGTACCCGTCCCGCAGCACCGAATCGTCGCACCGGTTCACGATCTGCCGGTTGTGGGTCAGGAAAAAATCCGCATCGCGGCAGAGTTTTGCCATCGCGGTGTCGATCTCCGTGATCATCGGGTAGCCCGGCATATTTGCGCTCGTCATGATCAGGAGCGGGTGTTTGAGGTGGGAGAAGATGAGGTGGTGAAGACCGGCATAGGGCAGCATGCAGCCGATGGTGTGAATGTTGCTGATCCCGGCATGTGCGTCCGGATCGTGTTTCTCCAGCACTGCGATGGGATGGACCGGGCTCTCCAAAAGCACCCGGTCTTCCGGTGATACGATGGCGAGCCGGTCCAGGTAATCCGGCCGGACCATGACGGCAAACGGCTGCTCGATCCGTCCGAGCCGGTGTTTGAGCGTCCCTGCCGATTCCTCCACGCAAGCCAGATGGAACCCACCAATCCCTCGTATTGCAAGAATAAATCCCGCGTCGAGGAGACCGGCCGCTTCTTTGACCGGGTCCGAACACACGACCTTGTGGCCGAGCTTATCGGAAAGTGTCAGTTCCGGCCCGCAGGAAGCACACGCGATCGTCTGTGCATGGTGGCGCCGGGAGAGTGGATCATGGTATTCGGCAGCGCAGGCCACGCACATAGGGAACTCCGCCATCGAAGTCCTCTCGCGGTCGTACGGGATCTCCCGGATGATGCTGTACCGGGGTCCGCAGTTGACGCAGGATGTGGCCCAGTAGTTGTGGTACCGTCCGCCGCTTTGGAAAATATCTGCAATGCACGCATCGCAGATCGCGATGTCAGGAGGGATCATGCCCGAGAACGATCCCGTCCCGCTCTTCAGGATCACAAAACCGTCTGCGATCGGGGCGTTTGTCCCCGCGCACTCCATCGAATCGATACGGGAGAGCGGGGGGCCACTTGAAACAGCAGCAAGGAATGCGTCGAACTTCTCCGGCTCGGCGCGGGCAATAATCTCCACCTCGCTCCCCAGGTTCTTGACCGTACCGGCAATCCCGAGCCTGACAGCCTGTGCATACACGAACGGGCGGAATCCGACCCCCTGCACAATTCCCCTGATCGTGATCCTGCCCGATTTCTGCATGATCCTGCCGCAAAAATTTATTGATGCTCGCGGGGATATATGTATAGGGTTTTCACCGTGCCGGGACATATTCGCATCGTCAATGATCCAGTGGAGCTGGTCCCTCTGCTGATGACCTTCAATGACCCCAACTTCAAGAAGGTGTATGAACTCCTGAACAAGTCGTGGATGACAGAGACCGAGATCCGGTCCCAGATCGACGACGATTGTGTCCCGCTCTGCCTCCAGATCCTAAAAAAAGGCAACCTTGTTGAGGAGCAGTGGCGGATGCCGAAGCCGGGCAAGAAGCCCGAGAAGGAGTTCCGTGCAACCTACAACAAGTTCCGGGCCAACTTCCAGTGCAACCTCGCCGATCTCTCCGATATCCTGTACATCGCGCTCTCAAACGATGAGAACCTGCGGAATATCGTAGAGAACATCGAGAGCGAGCTCACGCGGGGCAACAGTTCCATCAACGATCTTTCACGGAAATTTTCCGTCAGCCCGGTCTTCATCAAGGGCCTTGCCAAACGGATCACGCACATGGACGTGAAGGGACAGGGGCTGGTGCTGCTTGACACCGGGCGTTAAGGACCCCCTCTATTCTATTCTCCGGAGCAAGCGCGAGGTCTCGCGCCTCCAGATCCTTGTCGAGATCGCCGAGCACCAGCCGGCAGTCCGGCAGCAGGAGATTGCCGGGAAGCTGGGTGTGACCCCGCAGGCGATCTCCGAGTACATCCGCGAGCTCGTGGACGAGGGCATGGTATCGGCAAGCGGCAGGGGCAACTACGAGGTCACGAAGTCGGGCATCGAGTGGGTGCTTGCCAATGCCGAGTCGCTTGAGTCCTATGCCCGGCACATCCGGCGCGACATCATCCAGCAGGTCTCGGTCTGGACCGCGATTGCGGCCGAGAACGTAAAGGCCGGCGACGAAGTCGGCGTGTACATGAAGGACGGCTTTCTCTATGCCGCAAAGAAGCCCTCGGCAGCAACCGGCTCGGCGATCGCGGATGCAAAGAAGGACGAGGATGTCGGGATCGCACGGCTGAACGGGATCATCGACCACCACGAAGGCATTGTCCATGTCTGCAAGGTGCCCCGGATCCAGCACGGGGGCTCGCGGAAGGTGAAGCGCGACAAGCTCCTGGACGTTATCGGAAAAGCCGGTTTTGTCGGTGCGGTCGGCCTCGAGGCGTTCATCGCCCTGAAAGCAGCCGGCAGGAAGCCGGATATGTTTTTTGGCGCACGGGAAGGTGTAATCGAGGCTGCGTTCCACGGGATCGACTGCACTATCGTGGTCGTGGACGAGGAGTTTACGGATTTCTTAAAGCGGCTGGAAGGCGTGGGGCTCTCGTATGTGATCCACGACCTGATCGCCCCGTGAACCCGTTATGAAGATCATCATCCAGCCCCAGAAAGGCGACAGTTACAAGCTGCTCTTTTACGACGGCAGGAATGTCCGGGGCACCGGGTACGTCGACCTGCAGGACACCCCCCGCGGTCCCCGGCCCACCAAGTACCGTGTGAAGTGGGGGACGAAAAAAGAGTACCGGCATACGCCCTCAAAGGACCTTGTCGCGAATATGCGCGAGGCGGAAATCCTGCTCGTGAAGCGGGACCACCGGTTCGAGACATTCCTTGCCGATTTCCAGATGAAGTCCGGCACGGTTGATGCATGCCGGATGTGCCTCCTGGACGAGAAGTTCACGCAGCTCGATGCCAACAACACCGTCCAGTTCGGGAAGAACGAGAAGATCTGCCTCGATTGCGGAAGACGCGAGCTCCGGCGCGAGGTCGCCCACCTGGGGCGGCTCGGCCGCGACGGGGTCAAGCATCTTGAGAGCCTTCTCATCCAGTTCCGGAACCTGGACCGGGTGCTTGCAACGCTCAATCCCGAGAAGATGACGATGGGTGCGGCGCTCTTCGATAAGCTTGAGGCCCACCCGGTGATGACGACCGCCCCGCTCAATGAGCTCCCCCTCCCCCGGCAGTTCATGGATGCCTGCGGTGTGAAACAGCTGATGCCGGCCCAGCAGCTTGCCGTCGAGGCCGGGCTGCTCTATGGAAAGGACCTGCTGGTGGTGGCTGCGACGGCGAGCGGGAAGACCTTCATCGGCGAGATGGCCGGGCTGAAGAACTATCTCGAAGGCCGGGGCAGGACGCTCTTTCTGGTACCGCTCGTGGCCCTCGCGAACCAGAAGTACGAGCGGTTCACGGAGCGGTACGCGAAGTTTGCGAAGACCGGGCTCTTGACCGGTGTGAGCCGCCTGAACCTGCCCGAGACGCGGAAAGTCGGGGACCGGAACCCACAGGCCCCGATTATTGTCGGGACCTACGAAGGCGTGGACAACATGATCCGGCGCGGGGAGAAGATGAAGAACATCGCAACCGTCGTGATCGACGAAGTGCAGATGCTCGAGGATCCCGAGCGTGGCCACCGCCTTGACGGCATGATCGCCCGGCTGAAGTATCTCTGCCCGCAGGCCCAGTACCTCTACCTCTCGGCAACCATCGGGTCCCCGAAGATCCTGGCAAAGAAGCTGAACTGCAAGCTGGTCCAGTACGCGGAACGGCCGGTGGGGCTCGAACGCTACCTCCTCTTCGTTGAGCGCAAGCAGAAGATCCCGACCATCAAGCAGATGACAACCGAGGAGTACAAGCGGACGTCCTCGAAGGGCTACCGGGGCCAGACCATCATCTTCACGAATGCGCGGGCTAGGTGCCACACTATTGCCGACGCCCTCGGGATGCGGGCTGCCGCGTACCACGCCGGCCTGAGCACGCAGGAGCGCCGGGATGTCGAGACCCGGTTCCTGCAGGGAAAACTGATGGCCGTAGTCACGACGGCGGCGCTTGGGGCCGGGGTCGATTTCCCGGCATCGCAGGTGATCTTCGATGCCCTTGCCATGGGCCGCGACTGGCTCTCCGTGCAGGAGTTTAACCAGATGGCAGGGCGTGCCGGGCGGCCGGACTTCCACGATCTGGGCCGGGTTGTGATCCTGGCAGAACCCGGCGGGAGTTACTCACGGGAGAGTCCCTGGACGGAAGAGGAAGTTGCAATCCGCCTCCTGAAAGGGGAGATGGAGGAGGTTGCCCCCGAGCATGACTTCGAGCAGAGCTCCGAGGAGTACGTGGCAAACGCGGTTGCCTGCGGGGGCGAAGAGGCCGATCTCAACCGGATCAACAGCATGATGGTCGGGAGCATGGAGCCTGTCCTGCCGGACCTTATCGCCAACCGGCTTGTAGAGAAGCACGGGACAAAGTTCGTAATGACGCCGCTTGCCCGGGTCATGGCCGAGCATTTCATCGGCATGGAACGGCTGCTTGAGATCGTCCGGCTGACAAAGACCATGGACGACCCGGTGGAGATCATCGCGGAACTGGAGAGTGGCGGGCTGGAAAAGGAAGTCAAGCCTGATCCCGGCAAGGTGAAGGAGCCAAAAGCCGGGAAGCAAGAGAAGAAACAGCACGGGCGAAGGCGCAGATAACGAAGACCGGAATTCCAGAACGGAAGCGCCCGGTCCGGTGATCAATCAGCATTATATGGTTGGCCTGCCCAATGGTTTTCCATGACAACCCCCAAGGAGGAGGAAGCTGCGATCCAGAAGGATATACAATATCTCACCCGCACCCTGACTCCGGATAATCTTGATACTAACGTCATGTTTGCAAAGAAACGGGGGATCCGGTCCTGCACCCCGCCGTTCGATGCACAGGAGAGCGGCCCCAATGTCCGCGAGCGGTTAAAACGCGTCCAGCCGCCAGAAGAAGAATGAAAACCTCTTACGCTTTTTTCGACCGGCACACCCAGATATCATAGATAGGGTCGGCAGGGTTCTCGCTGATCTCCACCGTCCTTCCCATGCCTTCGCCCCATTCGCGGATTATCCGCGCTTCGGGCTCTGTTCCCACCGTGATGAGGGTTTCTTCTGTTACCGCAAAGAGTTCGGAGACGATCTGCTGCCACATCTCCTGCGAGAATGAGTTGATCGCGCCCATCATGATCCCGATCCCGCGGGGGACGGGAGGAGTGAACTGCGAGACGGCCGTAGCATCGATCCACATCGTCTCCTCCGGCAGGAGTCGCCCGGTCGAGAGACCGAGCGAGAGGAGCGCCGGGTCGTTGTCGAACGAGAGGGGCGTATAACCAAGGTCACGAAGCACGAGTGAGCCGACACCGGATCCGCAGCAGGCATCGATGCAGGGCGTGCCGTTCCCCTTACCCCAGGTCTTTTCGATCAGGTTCTTCAGGATGCTCCGCCGTCCGGGGTTGAGGTCTTCGATTGTCGGGGATACCTCTGCCCTGAGGGCAAGGCTGAAGTATTCCCTGACAGCCGCAGCCCAGACAGCCCGGTCCTCCTGGTAGATCTCCCCGTTTACGTTCTCGAACTTCTCGATAAGGAGGGCTGTCGGGTTCCGGAAGAGGAACGACCCCGTGACCCAGCAGTCGCCGTTCTTAAACGCGAGGGCAAGGGGCTCCTCGTGTTCGTCCAGCAGGAACCGGCCCTCGTCACCCCCCGCCAGGGTCAGGGTATCGTTGTACCGGGGATCGGCGAGGACCGAGAATTGCGGTTCGACAAACACGATATCGTCAACACCCAGGATCTCTGCAGCCTTCATCCTTAGTCCCCCCGCTCGATCCGCATCCCGTGCGGCGCCTCGATAGTCCCGTCAATCTTGGCGTCCTCGTGAAGTACCAGCGACTTCGCCCTGACATCGCCGAGGATACGAGCCCCGCGTTTCACGAACACGGTCGATCCGCTCTCCACGTTCCCGTGGACGGTGACGCCGTCCACCACCGTGATCCGGTTCTTTGCCCGAAGGCTGCCGAAGATCACCGTATTCTGCTGGACATCGATGGACCCTGCCCGGATGTTGCCGTGCAGCCGGCACCCTTTCCCGATCTTCATGGTCGAGGGAACAGAGAAGACCTTCATGTTCAGCTTTGACCGGGCGGGAATCATGAGCGGGACCTCCTGAGTCTCCTCATCCTCGTCCGAGAAGAGATCGTCGAGAATCCGGTCAAGCTCCTTCTCGTTCTCGATGTGCAGGAGGGTCATCAAATAAATGATGATGAACATGTAGACCGGCATCGGGTTCCGTATCGCGATGTCGCCTTTTGCAGAGAACCCGTCAACGATCTCGACTTTTTCGCCGATGTCAAGCGCCCCGTTCACTTCCAGCTTCCCGAAGATCTTCACGCCCTCGCCGATATAGGCGTCCCGTTTTGCGATAACATCGTTTCCTATCTCGCACCAGTTCCCGATCCGCGTGTCCCGGGCTGCCCAGACATACTCGCGGAT